>ERZ808286.374-NODE-374-length-31106-cov-7.929310_pt1 | contig 31106 bp, 27 predicted proteins | sample MGYA00521276_ERZ808286 | MGnify/ENA primary metagenome ERZ808286 (study PRJEB31516, sample SAMN03275607) | gut metagenome | biome: mammalia-associated habitat; material: feces | host: Papio cynocephalus | place: Kenya | collected 2012-08-01 ... | reverse complement strand
CACTCGCATAGATAGGGACATTTCTCTACTTGTGCCACTGCGCTTTGTGCGCCAGGCAGTGGCCAACGGACGGCGCAGTCGCTTGTACTAATCGTCAAGCTCGGCGTTCGTTTTCTCGCCGCCTTGCGGCTCGCGCTTTTAATAGACAGCGTGCGTGTATAACTAGGCAACGAACAAGGGATTTTCCCTTGACAAATAAAGTGTCCGTTCCTATAATAGTATATATTAATAGAAGGAGTCGTAAACAATGAAAAGAATCACAACTTTGAAAACACGCGATCTCAACGAGAGTAAAAAGAACGGCGGCTGTGGCGAATGCCAAACCTCTTGCCAATCTGCTTGCAAAACTTCCTGCGGCGTTGCAAACCAAAAGTGCGAAAAGGCTGCAAAGTAATTTTTGGCAAAATCACAACTTATTCGCAAAGATCGCATAGGCTGTCCTATGCGTTTTTTGTGTAAAAACGTAAGCGTTGCGACGTTTCGATTTTATAGCGAGCGGCAACGCGAGAGATAATACAAATGATTCATTCTTTCAAACTTAACGGATACAATATCGTGCTCGATACGGCAAGCGGAAGCGTGCATAGCGTGGACGACGTAGCGTACGACGTCATAAACTCGTACGAGAACAAAAGCAAAGAGCAAATCGTCAAAGACGTGGTTGCAAAGTACGAAAACCAAGGCGTTTGCGAGCAGGACGTAATCGAGTGCATAGACGATGTAGAGGAATTGAAGGCGCAAGGCAAACTCTTTTCCGAAGACACGTTCAAGCCCGACGTCGACGTTCTTGCAAAACGCAATACCGTGCTTAAAGCGATGTGCTTGCACGTTGCGCACACTTGCAACCTCAACTGCGAATATTGTTTCGCATCGCAAGGCAAATATCACGGCGAGCGCGCGCTTATGTCGTACGAAGTGGGCAAACGCGCTCTCGATTTCCTCGTCGAAAACAGCGGAACGCGCCGCAATCTCGAAGTGGACTTCTTCGGCGGCGAACCGCTTATGAACTGGCAGGTTGTCAAAGACCTCGTGGCATACGCTCGTTCGATAGAGAAAGAGCACGGCAAAAACTTCCGCTTTACGCTCACGACCAACGGTATGCTCGTTGACGACGACGTAATCGAATTTGCCAACAAGGAAATGGACAACGTCGTTTTGTCTCTCGACGGCAGAAAAGAGATAAACGACCATTTCAGACACACCATAGGCGGCGTGGGAAGTTACGATATAATCGTGCCGAAATTCCAAAAATTCGTCAAAGCGAGAGGCGGAAAAAACTACTATATGCGCGGCACGTTTACGCACAGAAATCCCGACTTCACGAAGGATATTCAAACTATGCTCGACCTCGGCTTCGACGAGTTGAGTATGGAACCCGTCGTATGTCCGCCCACCGACAAGTACGCGCTCGACGAGGACGACAAAAAGGTCATCTTCAAAGAGTACGAAAAACTTGCCGATATGATGATTGAAAGAAGAAAGCAGGGCAAACCCTTCACGTTCTATCACTATATGCTCAACCTCGAAGGCGGTCCGTGCATATACAAGCGTATATCTGGTTGCGGAAGCGGCACGGAATATCTCGCCGTAACGCCCACCGGCGAACTCTATCCTTGCCATCAGTTCGTCGGCAACAAAGAGTATCTTATGGGCGATATATGGAAGGGCGTCACGAACACGGAAATTCAATCCAAGTTCAAAAAGTGCAACGCATATTCGAGAAAAGAGTGCGACGAGTGCTGGGCAAGGCTGTATTGCTCGGGCGGTTGCGCGGCGAACGCATACAACGCCACGGGCGACGTGAACGGCGTTTACAAGTACGGTTGCGACCTTTTCAAAAAGCGTATCGAATGTGCGATAATGCTCAAAGTGGACGAGCAACTCGGTGAGGAAGAATAAGAGAATATGGCAAAAGAAAAACTTGAAAAAACCAACGCTATGCGCATACTCGACCAAAAGAAGGTCGCCTACAAAGAGCATATACTCGGCATAACCGAAGCGGTGAGCGGCGTTGAAGCGGCAACCCTTTTGGGTGTGGATGAAAGCCTTGTTTTCAAGACTCTCGTGACCGTCGGCAAAAGCCTTGAACATTACGTTTTCGTAGTGCCGGTCGCAAGCGAACTCGACTTGAAAAAGGCGGCGGCGTGCGTAAACGAAAAGAGCGTGGAAATGGTCAAATCGAAAGACTTGCTTCCGCTTACGGGTTACGTTCACGGCGGCTGTTCGCCCGTGGGTATGAAAAAGTTTTTCAAGACCACGTTTGACGAAAGTGCGAAGAATGTCGACAGGATTTTCTTTTCTGGCGGACGCATAGGCTTTCAAATAGAAACCACTCTTTCCGAACTTAAAAAGGCGATAACCTTTCAAGTGAAAGATATAACGGTTAAGCAATAATCGTAGACAATAACGGTAAACGAAATAATTGCGCAAAATCGCAAAACGCGATGTTTACGAAACTAAAAACGAGGGTTAAAAGTGCGAATATGAAAAAACGAGTTGATTCTGTTTTCAAAAACGCAACGATTGCAACGCTTGTTTCGGCGGTGATTTTTGTCGCCGTGTTTTGTTTCTTTGCTCTTTTGCCGACTTCCGTTTGCGAGGCAAATTCCGCATTGCGCTACTATAAAGGGCGCAACTCGTTCGGCGTTATCCTCACCACGAAAGACAGCCCCGTCGTCGTCGAAAAAGAGGACTTGACGTTCGATATTCAATTTGACGAACATTATCTCAACGGACTTCAAATAGGGTCGGTCAGCGCAAAGTATACTTTCAAAAATACGAGCGATGCCGAGGCAAAAACGAACGTCGTTTTTCCTATCGATTTTTTAAGCGTTATTAATTATCAAAACAACGACGATTTTTCAAAATACGGCGTCAAAGTGAACGACGAAACCGTAACGAGCAATCTTCGCTATTCCTACAAAGTTCAAGGCAGCACGTTTTCGGTCGAGGACGATTTGGAATATCTCAAAGACGAGATTATCACCGACGAGTTCTACACGCCCGAAACGGTGGTGCATAAGTACGTTTACGCTTGCACGGCGGGTGACTCGTTCTGCAAAATGTATTTCGGCGGAATCGACGCTCGCAAAGTCGTTTGCGACAACGTGTACACGTCGTACTGGCAAAACCTCGACGGCGCGGAAAGCATAGGCTTTTGGGTGAATAAAAACGAATATATTTTCTATTCGATAGGCGAGGAAATCGACTTTGCCGCAAGAGCGGAATTTTTCTCGGATTATGAGAGAACGAGCAGAGTCAACGGCTCGTTCAAACTTTTGAGCAAGCAAGATATTACGTTCGGCGACCTTGCGTATCAATACTACGACGAAAGTTACGGCGTGAGCAAAACCGACTGGTACAACGCAGTCTATGCAAGTCTTAAAGAAGTCTATCCCCAAATCGCGCAAGGATATTGTTTCAACGTCTACAAAAACTTGTATTGCTGGTTTGAATACGATATGATGTTTGCGCCGCAAGAAACTCTCGTCAACGAGGTCGTCGCGCCCCTTTATCCTGACATAAACGAGATGTATTCGCCTTCTGTTTACGTCTTCAATTATCTCGTGTCGCCCGCTTCCACTTGGAAAAGTTTTGCGAATCTCAACGTCACGATAAACACGAATTACTATCTTATCGACGCTTCCGTGGGCTTCGAACAAATCGAGGGCGGCTACGCTTGGCATAGCGATACGCTTCCGAGCAACGAACTTCAATTCTCGCTATGCAAGAGTCAATATCCGAAGTCGAGCGGATCAAAAGCGGGTAAAATCATTTTAAATATAATTCTGCTTACCGTGCTCGAACCGCTTTGCATAGTCATCGTCGGACTGGTCATTGTGATTGTCGTCATAAAGAAGAAGGAAAAGAACGCGAGGTACGGCGAGTCGAGAAACAAGTCGAAACGCACCCGCAAAAGCAAGAATAAAAACGTGAATAAGGCGGATTCCGACACAAACGGCGACGAGCAATGCGGCAATATTTTCGGTGAAGAAAACAAAAACGAAAACGAGCCGAAAAATATCGATTTATCAAACGATAAAGAAGAAAACGGCGCAAACGACGATACGTCGAAATAACGCGAGTAACAACGTTGCAAGTGTGCAATCGAGAATTATCGATTGCATATTTTTTTGCCCGTTTTACATTTAAAAATATCGATTGACGGCGAAATATCGATATATTCTTGACAATTCGATATAATAAGAAGTATATTTTTATCGATAAAAACCAAAGAGGTGCGCTGTATGACCAAAGATAATAAAGAAATCTCGAAGGCGACTCTCAACAGATTGCCGTCTTACCTCAAATATTTGTATCAACTCGACAAACTCAACGTCGCAACGGTTTCGAGCACCACGATTGCAAACGGACTCAATCTCAATCCCGTGCAGGTGCGAAAGGACATCGCACTCGTATCGTCGGTGGCGGGCAAACCCAAAATGGGTTACGTCACGAAGGAAATCATCGCCGACCTTGAAAGTTTCCTCGGCTACAACAACACTCACGACGCGGTTTTGGTGGGCGTGGGCGGACTCGGCAAAGCGTTTTTGGGCTACGGTGGTTTTGAAAACTACGGCTTGAACATAGTGGCGGCGTTCGACAACAACGACAGAATAATAAACACCAAAATCAACGGCAAACCCGTGTACGACGTTGCAAAACTCAAAGAAATCGTCGAAAGATTCAACATCCAAATCGGTATCATAACCGTGCCGTCTTATGCGGCGCAAGAAGTTGCCGACAGAATGGTGAGCGCGGGCATAAAGGCGATATGGAACTTTGCTTCGGTGCACCTCAACATTCCCCCGAACATCGCGCTCAAAAACGAAGACCTTGCGTCCTCGCTCGCACTGTTGTCCTTGCAAATCCAACAAAACCGCAACGACTGAAAATAAAAAGAAACGAATAGATTATAAAAACAGAGGCAAGCGTTTTGATTGCCTCTGTTTTTATAATGTTTTTTTGCCTTTTTATGAGCCGTTTACGATGGGTTAATGTTCGACGATTTGAAAAAAACATTGCTATATTTATTATATTATGTTAATATTTTAGGAAGAATAAGGAGATTGGTTATGCTCTCACTCGAATGTCAAACAGTGTATGACCTCATTCGCCAAATCGCCGGCGAGGAAGAAGTGTACAAAATCATAGAAGCGGACGAAATTTTGGAAAGAATGCCCAAAGCAATACCCCTTTCCAAAATACAGTTGTCGGCAATCATAAGAGAACTCAAAGACAGAGATTACATACTCGTGAAATACTTTACGCCCGACGAGTACTGCCTCAGCGTGGCTAAGAGGCTTGAAGAAGTCCCCAAAGCCGCCGCGCAAGCACCTGCCGTTGAGGAAGAAAAGCAGCAAGAGCGCACTCTTTATCAAAACAAGCAAGCAAAGGCAAAACCCGAAAAGACGGTCGGCAAAGGCGTATTGTTTTTGATGTCCCTTCTCGGAAGCCTTGTGGGAAGTGCAATTGTTGCGACAATAACAGTTTTGCTCATAAAGTTCTTATGAGCAAAACTGTGAGCGCAGTATAAAAAATTAATAATTAATAATTAATAATTAATAATTGCGGGTGGGGTTTCACCCCACACCCGAAACAATAATTCATTCAAGCCTATCAAGTAAAGGAATAGCGTATAATAGAGGCAAAAAAATGCAAGTGCAAGTTGACAGACAGCACGTCTTGACAAAAAAAGAAAAAGCGGTGATGAGAGTTATCTATCAAGAGGCGGAAAAACAAAACGGCTCTTGTTTGCTCACGCCTATCGAGATTTTCGAGAAACTCCCGCTTGACTTGCCTTTTGAAGAAGACGAACTCGACACCACTTTGCGCAATCTCGAAATCGACGATTATTTCGACATAACACGCTCTGACAAGAAAGGCGAGTTGGTGTATTGCATCAATATGCAAAAGAAAGGACTTCAATTCGCAAGGGTCGAGCGCGCTTTTAAGAGCAATCTCGTGTTCAAGATACTTTTGACGCTCGGACTCAGCGTCGTGACCGCGCTCATAGGCGTCGGCATAAGGCAGTTGGTTGCGCTTTTACTCGGACAATGAAATTTGAACTGGTCAGTAAATACAAGCCTACGGGCGACCAACCCGAGGCTATAAACAAAATCGTTGAGGGTCTGAAAGACGGATTCAACACCGAAGTTTTGCTGGGCGTTACGGGCTCGGGCAAAACTTTTACTATGGCGAACATTATCGAGCGTATGCAAAAACCGACGCTCGTCATCGCGCACAACAAGACTCTTGCGGCGCAACTCTGCAACGAACTTCGAGAGTTCTTCCCGAAAAACAGAGTTGAATTTTTCGTTTCCTATTACGACTATTATCAGCCCGAAGCGTACATTCCTCGCACGGACACGTACATCGAAAAAGACTTGCAAGTCAACGAGGAAATCGACAAACTGCGCAACTCCGCAACCGCTTCGCTTTGCGAGAGGGAGGATACTATCGTCGTTGCGAGCGTATCCTGCATTTACGGCTTGGGCGCGCCGACCGACTATTTTGAAAATTCAATATCCTTGCGCGAGGGCGATGAAATCGACCGCGACGAACTTGCTCGCCGCCTCGTAGACATTCAGTACAAGAGGGCGGATTTGGATTTCGTGCGTTCGACGTTCCGTATGCGCGGCGATACGGTTGATATTTTCCCGTCCACGAGTTCGGAAGTGGCAATCAGAATCGAGATGTTCGGCGACACCGTCGAGCGCATTTGTGAGATTGACGGCACGACATCCAAAGTGCTTAACGAACTCAAACATACTTTGATTTTCCCTGCGACGCAGTACGTCATAAGCGGCGATAAAGAAGCGATTTTGCGCCGCATTATGCTCGACAAAGCCGAACGTGTAAAATATTTCGAGGAAAGGGGAAAACTCATAGAGGCGCAACGCATAGACGAGAGAGTCAACTACGACGTCGAGATGATTCGAGAAGTCGGATATTGCAGCGGAATCGAAAACTATTCGCGCTACTTCGACGGCAGACAACCCGGGCAAGCGCCGTACACGCTTCTCGACTTTTTCGGCAAGGACTTCATCACGTTTATCGACGAAAGCCATATGACCATTCCGCAAATCCGCGCTATGTACAACGGCGACAGAGCGAGAAAGGACAACCTCGTCGAGTACGGCTTCCGCCTTCCGTCGGCGTATGACAACAGACCTCTGCGCTTTGAGGAATTCGACGCTCGCATACGCCAACTCGTGTGTATGTCCGCAACGCCCGCGCAGTACGAACTGGACAGAGCAGACCTCGTTGCCGAGCAGATTATAAGACCGACGGGACTTTTAGACCCCGAAATCGAAATCAAGCCCATCGACGGTCAAATCGACGACCTCATAGGCGAAATAAACGCCGTCGTGAAAAACAAGGGCAGAGTGCTTGTCACGACCCTCACCAAAAAGATGGCGGAAAACCTTACGGACTATCTCAAAGAATCCGGAATCAAGGTGCGCTATATGCACTCGGACATCGACACGCTCGAGCGTATCGACATCGTGAAAGGATTGCGCGAGGGCGAGTTCGACGTGCTTGTGGGCATCAACCTTTTGCGTGAAGGTCTCGACCTTCCCGAGGTGCAACTCGTCGCAATACTCGACGCGGACAAGGAAGGTTTTTTGAGAAGCGAGAGCGCACTCATTCAAACCATAGGCAGAGCGGCGAGAAACGACAAGGGCAAAGTGATTATGTACGCCGACACTATCACGCAAAGCATGCAAAAGGCGTATGACGAAACTATGCGCCGAAGAAAGATTCAAGACGAGTACAACAAGGCGCACGGCATAGTGCCAAAGACGGTCGTAAGCGCAATCAAAAATTCGCTTGAAATCACCAAAAAGGCAGTTAATAGCGAGAAATTGAGCGTTAAAGATATGATTAAGGAAGTTGAACGACTTAAAGGTCTTATGCAAGTCGCCGCCGAAAGACTGGATTTTGAAAAGGCGATTCTCATTCGCGACGAACTGAACGACCTTAAAAAGCAAATCAAAAAACTGAGTTGACAAAGGAAAATCGAAAGAAAAAACAAGGCAAAATAGGACAAAATAACAACGATAAAAAGGAGCGTAAAAAGTGTAAAAACGGACTTTTTGCGCAAGGCATATTTAGAAAAAAACTATGAGTATCGACAAAATTTACATCAAAGGCGCGAGGGAAAACAACCTCAAAAACATCGACCTAGAAATACCGCGCGACAAACTCGTCGTGTTCACGGGATTGAGCGGAAGCGGCAAATCGTCGCTTGCGTTCGACACCATTTTTGCGGAAGGACAAAGACGTTACGTCGAAAGCCTTTCCAGTTACGCGCGTATGTTCCTCGGTCAAATGCAAAAACCCGACGTGGACTACATCGAAGGTCTTTCCCCCGCCGTTTCAATCGACCAAAAAACGACCTCGCACAACCCTCGCTCGACCGTGGGTACGGTGACGGAAATTTACGACTATTTTCGCTTGCTGTTTGCAAGAATCGGCACGCCGCATTGCCCCAAGTGCGGACGTGAAATCGAACGTCAAACGGTTGACCAAATCTGCGACAAGATTATGGAAAGAGAGGGCTCAAAACTTCAACTTCTCGCACCCGTCGTGAGAGGTAGAAAGGGCGAGTACCGCAAGGAACTCGAACAATTCAAGCGCGCGGGCTACGTCCGCGTAAGGGTGGACGGGGTGAACTACACCCTCGACGAGGAAATAAAACTCGACAAAAACGTCAAGCACAACATAAGCGTGGTTATCGACAGAATCGTGGTTAAGGACGGTTCGCAACGCCGCATATCCGATGCAATCGAAAACGCGATAAAACTGTCCGAAGGGCTTGTGATTGCCGACTTCGACGGCGAAGAAGTGCTTTATTCCACGAAGTACGCTTGCCCCGATTGCGATTTGAGTTTCGAGGAACTCACGCCGAGGTTGTTCTCGTTCAACAATCCGTACGGCGCGTGTCCCGAATGCGGCGGACTCGGATTCCGCAACGAAATCGACGTAAATCTGCTCGTCACCGACTGGAACAAATCCCTCAGAGAGGGCGCGATAAAGGTAAGCGGCTGGGACGCGGGACATATGTCGCAAATGCAGTTCAGGGCGCTTTCGCAAGCGTACGGATTTTCTCTCGATACGCCGATTAAAGACTTGCCGCAAAATATCCTCGACATCATCTTTTACGGCAACGACGGCGACCGTATTCCTATGGAATACAACTCGCGCACGTTCAGTGGTTTCTACAAGGCGAGTTACGAGGGCGTTGCGAGAAACCTTATGCGCCGATTCAACGAAACGGACAGCGAACTCATAAAGAACGAGATTTCCAAGTATATGAAAGAAGTGCCTTGCTCCAAGTGCGGCGGAAAGAGGCTCAAACCCGAAGCCCTCGCAGTCACGATTGCGGGCAAGAATATATACGAACTCACCGAGATGTCCATATCGAAACTCAAAGACTTTATGCAGTCTCTTACGCTCACCGACACGCAACATCTTATTGCGGACAGAATTATCAAAGAGATTTGCGCAAGGCTCGACTTTTTGATTAACGTAGGACTGGATTATCTAACTCTTTCGCGTTCGGCAACCACTTTGAGCGGCGGCGAGTCGCAACGAATCCGCCTTGCAACCCAAATCGGAAGCGGACTTACGGGCGTTTTGTACATTCTCGACGAGCCGAGCATAGGCTTGCACCAAAAGGATAATCAACGCCTTTTGCAATCCCTCAAAAATTTGCGCGATATAGGCAACACGCTCATCGTCGTCGAACACGACGAGGAAACCATACGCAGTGCGGATTATATCGTCGATATAGGTCCGGGCGCGGGCGTACACGGCGGAAACGTCGTTGCGCGCGGTAGCGTCGAGGACGTCATAAAGAGCAAGGATAGCATAACGGGCAAGTATCTGAGCGGCGAACTCTCGATACCCGTTCCCATTGCAAGACGCTCGTCAAACGGCAAGTCTATCTCAATCAAGGGCGCAAGACAAAACAACCTCAAAAACGTTGACGTCGAGATTCCGCTCGGCGTGTTCAACTGCATTACGGGCGTGTCGGGCAGCGGCAAATCCTCGCTCGTCAACGAAGTGCTTTATCCCGCGCTTTCAAACGCGCTTATGCGCTCGAACGTCAAACAAGGCAACTACGACAGTATCGAGGGCATCGAAAACGTGGACAAGGTCATTTGCATAGACCAAAGCCCGATAGGCAAAACGCCTCGCTCTAATCCCGCAACGTATACGGGCGTTTTCGGCGATATTAGGGAACTGTTCGCAACCCTTCCCGATTCCAAAGCGAGAGGCTACACTGCGGGCAGATTTTCCTTCAACGTCAACGGCGGCAGATGCGAGCATTGCGGCGGCGACGGCATAATCAAAATCGAAATGCACTTCCTTCCCGACGTGTACGTTCCTTGCGAAGTCTGCAAGGGCGCAAGATACAACCGCGAAACCCTCGAAGTGCGCTACAAAGGCAAAAATATCAGCGACGTGCTCGATATGACAATCGAGGAAGCCACCGAGTTCTTTGCCAACATACCCAAAATCAAAAACAAAATCAAAACCCTCAACGACGTCGGTCTCGGCTACGTCAAACTCGGTCAGTCCTCAACCACTTTGAGCGGCGGCGAAGCGCAACGCGTCAAACTCGCCACCGAACTCTCTCGCCGTTCCACCGGCAAAACCGTCTATATTCTAGACGAACCGACGACCGGACTTCACACCCACGACGTCGCCAAACTCATCACCATTCTCGACCGCCTCGTCGAGCAAGGCAACACCGTCGTCGTCATCGAGCATAATCTCGACGTCGTCAAAGTTGCCGACAACATCATCGACCTCGGACCCGACGGCGGCGACCGCGGCGGAACGATAGTCGCGCAAGGAACACCGGAAGAGGTTGCACTTGTGGCTCGTTCATACACCGGTCAATTCCTTAAAACCGTGCTATTTGGCGAATAACTGCGTCAATAAATGTGCGTATTAGCAGACGGAACACGAGCCGCAAGGCGGCGAGCCTATGAGCGCCGAACTTTCGTCACGCACAAGCCCTTTTGCTTCAACCGCAACAAGTTGCAGTTGTTCGCCTTTGTGCTTTGCGTTCCTCGTCCCACACGCCAAAAACTACGCTTTCATCATATTATTCAAACATAAGTTCGCTTGTTTTTGACGTGCGGGAACCCTTGTGCGTGTAGTACAAGCGACTGCGCCGTCTGTTGGCCACTGCCTGGCGCACAAAGCGCAGTGGCATAATGAGAGAACGATACTTTTCTATGTGAGTGCCGACTTCCCCTCTTGCGAACGATGTGCAATATTGTAGAAAATTGGCGTAGGTTTGAGCAATAGGGGAAAGCCCGAAGGGAAGGGGTGATGTGTTTTTTTTGGGTACACGATGAACACTCGTGTATAAAAAGAAACGAATATGAAGAGGGTAACTCTATGATAAAACTTGTAGACTTCTTGAATATCGAAGATTGCGACTTGGCAAAGTATAAAATCCATTTCGCTATCGGAACAAAAGATAAAAACGAACCCTATCAAATCTTCTTGACGGGCGGTTTCGACGAGTGGCAAAGCATACAAACCAACAAGAATTTCAATTTGGATTATGTCGTTTCTCTCGTCTATTACAAGAAAAATATTTGGATGTTTGCGGGCGTATTCAAAGTAAACGGCGAACCGTGCGAAATAGAGTATAAAGGCAAGCGACATTGGAAGTATGCTTTGGAAAAAACCGACGTTCAAAGCGATATGATAGGCAAGTGCTTTTTCGAGTACAAGAAAGAATTTCGCGCGTCCTATCCGACAATGACGTTAAAGCCGAAAAACGGCGCAGCGTTGAGCGATATTCAAATTGCTTTTATAAACGAAAAGCGCGCGACGATAAACGATTTCGACGGTTTCGACAAAATCAATATTCCGTATTCGACATTAAAATATATCGTTGACAACAACTTGCCGTCTTGGAAAACCGCTCTTTCAAACGTGAAAGGCGTGTACATAATCGTCGATACCAAAAACGGAAAACAATATGTCGGAAGCGCATACGGCAACGAGTGCATTTGGCAACGCTGGCAAGCGTATGCAAAAACGGGACACGGCGGAAACGCCGAACTGAAAAAGATTCTCGAACAGCACGGCGAGGATTACAAAAACAATTTCAAATATTCGATTTTGGAAGTGTGCAACTTAAATCTCGGCAACGATTACGTCATAGCGCGAGAGTCGTACTGGAAAGAAGTTTTGATGACAAGAGAGTACGGATTAAACAAAAACTAATAAATAAAAAATCGAGCAATGCGCTCGATTTTTTTGTTCGTTTTTTATTGGTTATTTCTCGATTCCGAATGAGTTTTTGAGCATAAAGCGGATTAATGATTCGACGGAAGGGATTTCGCGAGCGGACGTTTGCACGAATCCGTACATCGCAAGAGGGGTGTCGCAGACGTACGAGATCGAGGGCGTTTCGCCCAAGCAACTCTTTGCGGTTTGGGTGAGTATATCGCCGAAAAGGGCGGTTGTGACGACAACGTCGAGCGAGGTCGGGTTCGAGATTATCGCGTCTACGGTTGCCGAAACGTCTTGCATATCCACAGACACGAAAGGATAGTCCTCGTTGACGTCGGCAACGATTTTGCGCCACAGTTTTGAAGTGGTGAGTTTGTCCGCTTTGTCTGCAAGCGTGAGCGTGCGGCGAGAGTCGTTTGCAAGTTCGTACGCAACGCGTGCGGTGCGCTCGATTTCAAGTTCGCTGTACCTTTCGACGTCGTACGCTTCGCGACCGAAAGCGGCGTTGTTGGCAAAGCCTTTTTCGCCCTCGTATATTCCGCCGTTTTTGTCTTGAACAATGCAAAAGTCGTGGTTTACGTGGTCGTTTCGACGAGAAAAAGCCGTGATTTGCGCATATAAGCCGAGTTGCTTGCGTACGGAATCGACGGCGAGTTCTTCTTGTTTGTCGCTTGCGAAAAACAAGATTGCGTTTGCCGTTTTCGCCTTTTCGATTACATTCTCGTCTGACAAATTTATCGTTTGAAAATCAAATTTGAAGTACTCGTTTTCGTATGCGGAAATTGTCTTTTTCGCTTTCTCGAAAAAGTCGGCTTTTAAGGCGTTGTTCGTGTTTATCAAAAGTATGTCGTTCATATGCGCGCGATTATTACGTTTGTTAGAATAAGGATATATTAAACCAAATAAAAAAGCGGGTCAAACGGTATTTTGTCCGCGATTATGCGTATAATCTGTCGAAAATGTATAAATATACCGAATAATTATTAACTTATTCATAAAATTTAGAAAAATATAAAAATTATGTTAAATTTTATGCAAAAACGGTTGCAAAAATAAATGTTGCTTGCTATTATATGTCGGTAAATTAAAAATACAAGTTTTTCGGAGATATAAAACTATGAAAAAAATGGCAAAATTCGTTGTTTCGTTTATGCTCGTCGCAGTGGTTATCGGCGCGAGTTTCGCGCTCGTTGCGTGCAACGGCGACGATAAAAATTACGTTGCCGTCGCGGCAATCGACCTTCTTCAAGAGGACTTCGGCATTGCCGTCAAAAAAGGCAACACGGCTCTTTTGAACGCAGTCAACGTCGTTATCGACGAGTGGCTCGCAAACGGCAAAATGAATCAATATATGGATTACTATTCCGCGCTTGCAAACGAGGAAAAGGGTGGCGAGAGCGCAGTTGCGCCCGACGGATTGCAAACGAGTTGGGATTTCGGCTCGGCAACCGAAGTCGTGACTATGTACACCGAATCGGGCTTCGCGCCGTACGAGTTCTACAAGGGCGAAAACATCGTCGGACTCGACGTTGCGATTATGTCGCAAGTTGCCGTCAATCTCGGCAAAAAACTCGAAGTGAAAGACGTGGTGTTTGACGTCGTTGCGACGAACGTTGCAAATTCGACGGGCGACGCTGTCGGCGCGGCGGGAATCACAATCAACGACGAACGCAAACAAGTTGTGGATTTCAGCAACGTGTATTCGAGTTCCACTCTCGTCATCGTGTCCGAAAACGGTCAGTATTCGAGCGTCAAGGACCTTGCGGGCAAAACCGTAGGCGTGCAAGAAGGCACGAGCGGCGACCTCATCATCAGCGCGGCAAAGGGTGCGGGATATACCTATGAAAACGAGGACGGACAAGACGTCACCGTCACGGCGGCGGGCGCGACCGTCAAGCAATACAAGCAATACGCGCTCGCTTTGCAAGACCTCAAAAACGGACGCATCGACGCAATTCTTATGGACAAAATCCCTGCCGAATTGATGCTCAAATAATGCCGAAACGGGTGATATAATGATTCTTTCAGCAACGATTTCCGAGCGGCTTTACCGCGCGTTCATATACGACGACAGATACAAACTGTATTTTCAAGGACTTGGAAACACACTGCTCATCGCTTTGCTTGCCACGCTCATAGGCGTGGCTATCGGCGTAGTTTTGGCAATGATAAACTACGTCAGCAAAAAAACGGGCAAACTCAAAGTGCTTTCGACGATATCCAAAACGTACATAATGATTATTCGCGGCACGCCCGTAGTGCTTCAACTGTTCATAATGTACTTCGTGGTGCTTGCCTCGTCCGACAACGGCATTTTCATAGGCGCGTTGACGTTCGGACTCAATTCGGGCGCATACGTTGCCGAGATAGTAAGGGCGGGCTTTGAAAGCGTTGATTACGGACAAATGGAAGCGGGCAGGTCGCTCGGTATGTCCACGTCGCAAACTATGATAAAGGTCGTCACGCCGCAAGCGGTGCGCAACGTGTTGCCCCCACTTTTCAACGAGTTTATAACACTCGTCAAGGAAACGGCAATCGTCGGCTACGTCGGCATACTCGACCTCGGCAAAGTCCCCGGGATTATCCAATCGAGGACGTTCGATTATCTTTTCCCGCTTTTGATTGCGGCGTGTATGTATCTTATAATCGTTATGGGGCTTACGGGCATACTCAAACTCGTGGAAAAGCAAATGGCAAAGACCGACCGTAACTACACGCGCATTAAAGTGCGCGGCAAGAAAAAAGAATTTATCGAGGGGGTTTAAGGTATGTTGAGCGCAATAAATCTGACAAAAAAATTCGGCGATTTGCTCGTGCTCGACGACATCACCGAAACGATAAACGAGGGTGAAAGGGTCGTAATCGTAGGTCCGAGCGGCGGAGGCAAATCAACTTTTTTGCGTTGCCTAAACTGCCTCGAAGACCCGACCGCGGGCAAGATTATGTTCGACGGCGTGGACCTTGCCGACCTAAAAGTTGACATCAACGAACAGCGTGAAAAAATGGGTATGGTTTTTCAACAATTCAACCTGTTTAACAATATGACTGTCAAGAAAAACATCACGCTCGCACCCGTTCAAATCGGCGTAAAAAATATGCGCAAAGCAAAGCGCAAAAACGCCTTCGTACCCGTGTACAACAAGTGGTATTCTCTTTTCGGCGCGGCGTACAACAAGAAAGTGGACAAAAAGGTCGAAACGCTCAAATCCAAACTTGAAACATTAAATTCGCAACTTAAACCTATCGTTTCTGCGTGGGAAAGCACTAAATCGACGAAGGAAATAAGCGGCAAAACGTACGCCGTTTACGACCCTAAACTTACCAAACAAAAACTCGGCTTGACCGAAAAAATCGAGCAGACCGAGCGCAAAATAACTCACGCTACTCACGCCGAGCCAAAGAGCGTTCAGCCTCTCGTTTACACCTCGAAAAAGCAAATCAGAGAGGACGCCGAAAAGCGTGCGGACGAACTTTTAAAACGCATAGGACTCGAAAGCAAAGCGGACGTTTATCCCTCGACTTTGAGCGGCGGACAGAAACAGCGTGTGGCAATCGCGCGTGCGCTTGCAATGAATCCCAAAGTTATGCTTTTCGACGAGCCTACGTCGGCGCTTGACCCCGAAATGGTGGGTGAGGTTCTCGACCTCATAAAGCAAGTTGCAAACGAGGGTATGACGATGGTTATCGTCACGCACGAAATGGCGTTTGCAAGAGAGGTCGGCACGAGAATTTTGTTTATGGCGCAAGGCAAGATTTTGGAACAAGCGCCGCCCGAAGAATTTTTCACTAATCCGAAATGCGACAGACTTAAAGAGTTTTTGAGAAAGGTCTTATAAAAAAATCCTCGCAAACTTGCGAGGATTTTTTTTCAGTGAATTAATAATTAATAATTTAGGGCGGGGCACAAGCAAAAATCATCGCAGAGGTGATGACAATGCACATAAATGTGAATTGTCAAAACCTCGCTTGATTTATTGCTCTACTAACCGCGCAGAGAATTTGTGCTATCAATTCAAGTACGGATAAAAACTCACGCCACAATTTCGCCAAATTATCTGCTTGGTAAAAGCGTGCTATGCACGCAAGCGGTAAATTTGAACGGCGGTTGGGCGCGACGCGTTAAACAACACATTCGGTGAATGTGTTGTAGCCAAAGCGAACGAGGCGGATTGCCTCGCAAACGCCGAAGTCCAAACACGTGAGGAAGGGGGAAGTTTTATTTAAGATTTTAGTTAGAATGCAAACTTTAAGGCAAAGATATAAGACTTTACAAATATTTATAAAAATGTTACTATATAATATCATATAATAATTGTGGGCGCGCGTTGCGCGTATGAGTATGAAATACGGCGAATTCAAACAACATTTTCAAGCGGTAAAAGACGGTCTGGCAAATTTTGCACCCGTCTATATCGTATGCGGCGACGACGAGTATCTCAAAGACGAGGTGCTGTCCTCTTTCAAGAGCGTCGTTGACCCCGAATACGCCGATTTCAACTATTCGCGCTTGTCGGGCGACAACGGTATGAGCGAGGCGGTGGACTCGGCGTACACGTTCCCGATGTTCGACGAACGCAAAGTGGTCGTTTTGAGTTTGGAAAACGCACCGACCGAAAGCGACAAGGCGACGTTTGAAAAGTACGTTTCCGACCCTTGCGAAACGAGCGTACTCGTGATAGATTGCGACGACGACGCTCAAAAGGCGTTCAAGAGCAAAAAAGCGCAAGTCGTAAACTGTTCCCGCCTCGACGATAACGAACTTATCGAGGAAATAAACGCTATCGCTGCAAGGCCGCCGCAAAAGAGAATAGAGCGCGACGCCGCTTTGGAACTCATATCGAGAACGCAAGGCAGTATGGCTCGCATTGCAATCGAAATCGAGAAACTCAAATCGTACAGCGAGAGCGCAATCACCAAAGTTGACGTGTGCGAAATGGTGAGCGCGGACATCGATTTTCAAATCTACGAACTCGCAAACGCCGTCAGCGAAAAGAACGCCGCAAAAGCGCTTGAAGTGCTTGACGTGTTCTTCAAAAACGGCATACGCGGCGTCACGATAATCAACAGACTTTACGACAAGTATCGCAATATGTTGCACGCCGAACTCAATAAGGGTATGTCCAACGACGACCTTGCCAAACTGCTCGGAATGAAAAGCGGCGCGGTTTACTTTTTGAGAAAGACGTCGGCAAACTATTCGCAAATGCGCTTAAAGCGTTGCGTGGACTATTTGCACTCTCTGCAATTTGACGTACTCACGGGCAAGAGAGGGGATTTGAGCGCGATACACGAAGCGATATTGCAACTGCTTGTGATTTAAGGAGAAGAAAATGCAAAACAAAATCGACAAAAGATATTATGTCTGGATATGGCTCGGGCTTATATTTGCGACGTTCGTGCGCAATATTTATCCCATTTATCTCGACATCGAATCTATGATAGCGGAAGCGTCGAGGCTCAACACTTTGAGCGGCGTATTCTCGATTATTTTCAGTTACGGACTCGTGCCTGCGGTCGTGACGTTCCTTCTTGCGCTCATACTTTACTACATCGTGGCGCGCCGTCACGCAAACTACGTTTCCCGCAACGATTTTTGCTACTGGACGATGATTTTCACCGCCGCGCCGAGATTGGTTGTCGGCATAATCGAGAGTTTCGCTATTTTGAACGCAAACGTGTATATCGTCACGTCAACCGTGCTCGACACGCTGCTTTTGCCTGCGTCTTATCTCGTGATGTTTCTTTGGATTTTCGCAAAGAAATACAAACTCAACCCCGTCGAAAAGCGCAATTCGTTTGCGATTTTGGCAACGATTTATATGGTGTTTTACGGCATTGGCGTGCTGGGCGAGAATCTTGCGATTGTATCCATCGGCGCTGACAAGGAACTTGCAAGCGAAATTGCGGACACGTTGGCGCAACTCGGTTATATCGCGGGCGAGATTACGACCCCGATTCAAACGGTTTCGAGCGCGATTGCGATATGCGTGTTCCTTGCGTATCTCGTTGCGGTTATCGTGCTTTCGATTCTGTTTAGAAAGCAAGCAGACGAGTTCAGAGATACGGACACGAGAGAGCAGTATTTCGAGAAACACCCCGGCGATAACGGCTACGACCGTCGCGACGACGTTTCGGACACTTTCGACGAGTTTGAAAGACGTCACGTCCACAAAAAGGACGATTCCGACGACGATTCCGATGACGATTCGCACACTTCGGGCGGCGGAAACGTATTCGACGAGTTTGACATCTGATAACACGATATAATTTTACCAAAGAAAACAGACTTAAACTTCCGCAAAAACTGCGGATTGCGAGGGATATATGTCATACAATTTTGCTCAATACGCAAAAGGGGTCAACTTGTACTTCATAATCGATATGGTCATTTTGGTGACCGTGTTTGCGATTATGTTGAGTTTCTTCATCTACAAGCGCAATATGAAAGTGTTTTTCCTCTTGCTGCTCGGCGCGGTGCTTGACGTGCTCGTCAACGTACTGTCCGAACTGCTCGGCGGAAACATTTTGGGAATTGCCAAATACATAATGCACTTCGTGGTGGTGTTCGACATAGTCGCCGCTTGCGTGGTGTATCAGAACGACTTGAAAAACCTATTCCAAAAGGTTTCGACGTCCAAAGGTTTTGAAACGCACAACAGCGACGACGAACTTCGCGACGCAACCGCAGAAATACTGACCGCTTGCCAAGATATGGCAAAGCAAGACGTCGGCGCGATTATCATCATCGACAGCGCAGGGGATATTCACGACAACATACTCGACACGGGTACGCGCCTCAACGCAACGCTCAGCGCGCCGCTTTTCGAGAGTATTTTCAACACCAAAGCACCCCTTCACGACGGCGCGGTTATCGTCAGAGGCAACAAGATTATAGCGGCAGGCTGTTTCTTGACCCTCACTCAACGCAACGTCAACAAAGAGATGGGCACAAGACACCGTGCGGCTATCGGTATAACAGAGGACACCGACGTGCTTTCAATCGTCGTCAGCGAGGAAACGGGCATTATATCCGTCGTCAAACACGGCGAGATTAAGCGTTATATGACAATGGACAAACTCAAAGACGAAATCGAGGACGCATACGGCATTTCGCCGACGGCAATCGCTTTGAGAGAGGCTCACGCATCGAGAAAACTCGGCGGTAAAATCCGCAGAAACGGAAGGTTCAAATGAAAACTATAAGAAGTTGCGATATACTCGTACCCGATAATTGCGATCATCAAAAATGGTCGGTCGTCGCTTGCGATCAGTTTACGTCCGAGCGCGGCTACTGGAAGAAACTCGAAGACTTCGTCGGCGACGCGAACAGTACGCTCAAACTCATTTTCCCCGAAGCGTACCTCGAAGACAGCGACAAGGACGAGAGAATTGACAACATAAACCGCACTATGAAAGAGTATCTCGACGGCGGCGTTTTCAAAACTTTGAAAGACAGTTTCATCGTATGCAAACGCACGACGGCAAGCGGAATTTCGAGGCTCGGAATCGTGCTTGCGGTGGATTTGGAAGACTATTGTTTCACTCATCCGTCAAACGCATACATACGCTCAACGGAAGGCGTGGTTCTCGACAGAATACCGCCTCGTCTCAAAATCAGACAAGACGCGCCCGTCGAACTTCCGCACATTATGCTTCTCATCGACGACAGAAAACACTCGGTTATCGAGCCTATCTGGGCGGCGAGGGAAGAACTCGAAAAGGTGTACGATTTCGACCTTAATATGGGCGGCGGACATCTCGAGGGTTATAGAATAGACTCGCAAATCGTTATCGACGCGTTTGAAAAATACGTCGATTCCGTGCAAAATCTTTACGGCACGGGCAAGAACGATTTTATATTTGCAGTCGGCGACGGCAACCACTCTCTTGCAACGGCGCAAGCGCACTGGAATCGCATAAAAGAGGGGTTAACCGATGCAGAAAAGGCAGTTCATCCCGCAAGATTCGCACTTTGCGAGGTTGAGAACCTTCACGACGACGGCATAGTTTTCGAGCCGATTCACCGTTTCGTTTTCGGCGTAGGAGAGGACTTTATCCGCTATATGCAAGCAAATCTTTCGGGCGAGAAAGAGGTCAAGGCGTTCGACAAAAACGGCGAGTACGTCTTGAGGGTAGACCGCATAGGCGCAAAGGCAATAAAGGATATTCAAAGCGCAATCGACGAATATCTGAAAGCGCACGGCGGCACGGTTGACTACATTCACGGCATCGAACATCTCAAAGACGTCGCTTCCCGCAACGACGGCGTCGCAATCGCTATGCCCAAAATCGAAAAGGAAGAATTGTTCGATTACGTCCTCAAAAACGGCACTCTCTGCCGCAAGGCGTTCTCTATGGGCGAAGCGGAAGAAAAAAGATATTATTTCGAAGCCAAAAAGATAAAATAATTACCCTTTGCCGATGTCTAACGAAAGATTCGGCGCATAACATAATATAGGGACTCGATATGAAAGTTTGCAAATTCGGCGGCACTTCTATGGCGAACGGCGAAACGATTTCCCGCGTGATAGACGTCATAAAAAGCGACCCGCAAAGAAAATATATAGTCGTTTCCGCACCGGGGAAACGCAACAAAGCCGACGTCAAAGTGACGGACGCGCTTTATGCGTGCTTCAACGAAAAAACGGAAAAAGGCAACTGCACGCAATCTTTCGAGGTTATAAGAAAACGCTTCAAGGACATCGTGTCCGCTCTCGATCTCGACTTCGACATAGACCCCGTTCTCGACGAGGTTAAGGCAGGCATTGACAACAGCGTATCAAGCGACTACGCCGCTTCGAGAGGGGAATATCTCAACGCGCTGATTTTGGCAAAGAAGTTGGGATTCGAATTTATCGACACCCAAAATATCGTGAAATTCAACGGCGAAAAACTGCAAATGCACTATTCGCTCGACCTCATAAAACAGAAACTCGACGGGGTGGAATACGCCGTTATCCCCGGTTTTTACGGCTCTAATCAGGATGGCAGAATCACCACTTTTTCGCGCGGCGGCTCGGATATTACGGGCGCGCTCGTCGCACGTGCAGTCGGGGCGGACGTCTACGAAAACTGGACGGACGTAGACGGCTTTTTGACTGCCGATCCGCGTATCGTGGACAATCCCGAAATCATCGATTATTTGAGTTATCGCGAACTTCGCGAACTTGCGTATATGGGTGCGGAAGTCTTGCACCCCGAATCCGTTTTCCCCGTCAGAAGCGTGGGAATCCCCATCAATATCAAAAACACTTTCAATCCGTCCAACAAAGGCACTATGATAGTGGCGGAAAAGAATCTGCCCAAAGAAAAGAAGGTCATCACGGGTATCGCCGGCAAAAAGGGATTTACGATTATCAATATCGAAAAAGATATGATGAATTCCGAAATCGGCTTCGGCAGAAAGGTTTTGTCCGTTCTCGAATTTGAGGGTATCTCGTTTGAACATGTGCCGTCTGGCATAGACACGCTTTCCGTCGTAATCCGTGACGAGTACATCGCGGGCAAAATGCAAAAAGTGCTTGCCGCGCTTCAAGAGTCCATCAACGCCGACAACATCGAGATACACAGCGGACTTTCGCTCATCGCCACCGTCGGACACAATATGACCTCGCGACAAGGCACTGCCGCAATGCTTTTCACCGCGCTTGCCGACGCCAATGTCAACATTCGTATGATCGACCAAGGATCTTCGGAACTTAACATTATCGTGGGGGTGGATACTTTTGATTATGAGCGTGCCGTCAATGCTATCTATAAAACCTCGCTATTGAGCGAATAACGTTGGACGCGATTGACGCAAGCGTAGCAATCGCTATTCCGTCACTTCGTTCCTTACAACGCCCTTTTGTTCACCCGTCACGTACGATTTAGTACGCTGGGCGGGTTCGCAAAAGGGCGTTTCCTTGTTCTTCATCTCAATATCGAGGTTTTATTATTACATATTCTAAAACACATATAAAACGGAATAAAACAACAAAAAAAGCACTCGTCGAGTGCTTAATTTTTTAGTAGTTTCTTCTGCCTATTAGATAGTCTACGGATACGCCGAAGAATATGCTCAGTTCAATCAACGTGTCGTAACTAGGTTGATTGCGACCGACTTCCCATCCCGATATTGTGGATTTTGACACTTTGAGATGTTCGGCAAGGTCTTGTTGTAGCATATTTTTCTCTTGTCTGAGAGATTTTAACCTTTCGGGAAAACAACTGTGCAGCATATCTTCGTCCTTTATTTTTGTAATTATATAATAATACACAATAAGTGTTGCTGTCAATTATTGTTTGCGTTTTTGCGATTATTTATGTAGGACGAATCAGTTGTCGTAATTTTGAAAATTTGCGGCGATTTTAGCGTTAATCGTAAAGGCGAAAGGCAATGCGCGGTTGATTTATCCGCTCTTTTGATGTACAATAAATAAGAGGTGAGTTTATGAAAGCAACGAATGTTTTGAAAAGCGTTTTGTACTGGTGCGTTCAATGCACTTGGGGGCTTTTGCAAACGGTTATGGGGCTCGTTTTGTTCGTCCGCTACGCGCACTGCAAGCACGAGTTTTATCACGGCGCAATTCTCACCTATCACGACGGAAACTGGGGCGGCGTGTCGCTCGGCTCGTTCATATTCGTCAATGGCAATCGCCCCGAGGTATGGACGAAAGACGCTCGCGTTCACGAGTACGGACACACGATACAGTCGCTGATTTTCGGACCGCTGTATCTCGTTGTAATTGCGCTTCCGTCTATCGTGTGGTGCGGTTTAAAATCCTTGCACGAAAAGCGTATGAGAGGCGAACTCAACTACTACGACCTCTATTGCGAGAGCAGTGCAAACACCCTCGGCGCACTCGTAACCAAAGAAGAAAAACCCAAGCGCGAGAATACCGGCGAGGAGTTGAGAAGACGAGGCGTAATAAAGGACTGAAATTATGGAAGATATGTATTCACGCACTAAAATGCTTATAGGCGACAAAATCGAATCGCTCAAATCCGCGCGCGTTCTTGTATGCGGCGTGGGCGGCGTGGGCGGCTATGTCGTCGAAGCGTTGGCAAGAGTCGGGGTGGGAAATATTGCCGTTTTGGACAATGACGTGTTTTCCGAAAGCAACCTCAATCGTCAGATTCTGGCAACCACGAACACGGTGGGCAGACGAAAAACGGAAGTCGCGGCGGAAAGGATAAAATCCATAAATCCCGACTGTAAAGTCACGACGTACGACCTTTTTTATATGCCCGACACGGCGGACGAAGTGCCGCTTGAAAACTACGATTATATCGTTGACGCAATCGACACCGTGAGTGCGAAACTCGCGCTCATTCAGCGCGCGAAAGAAGCGAATGTAAAGATAATTTCGTGTATGGGCACCGGCAACAAACTCGGCACGAATTTTGAAGTCGCCGACGTCTACAAGACGAGCGTTTGTCCGCTTGCAAAGGTTATGCGCAAGGAATTTAAAGCAAGGGGGGTAAAATCCCTCAAAGTCGTTTACTCGAAGGAAACGCCGCTCATCCCCAAGGATACGCCCGAAGAAAAAGGACGGCATATCCCCGGCAGTATTTGCTTTGCCCCTGCCATTGCCGCAATGACTATAGCAAGCGAAGTTATCAAAGACATAGCGAACCTATAAATCACGCGATACGACGTTTATATCGTTAAAACGGTAATATAAAACGCCGAATCGTGCAACAAATCGATAAATTTGCAATCGCAATTTGACGCTGCAAAACCCTAAGAATGGACAGTATTTTTGATGGAAAACTTAATATAGAAGTGGCGGTCGCAAGCGGAATCGAAGCCGTATGCAAGCGCGAGTTGTTGCGGCTCGGTTACGACCCGAGCGGCGCAAATTTCGGGCGCATAGCGTTCGAGGGCGACTACAAGGACGTGCTTCGGGCAAACGTGTTTTTGCGCACGGCAAACCGAGTGCGAATCGTCCTTGCCAGGTTCAAAGCGGAAACTTTCGACGAACTTTTCGACGGCATATTCGCTATGCGTTGGCAAGACGTCGTGACGCGCGACGGGCGCATAATCGTCAACGCAAAATCGCAAAGCAGCAAATTGTTTGCGTTGCGCTCGATTCAAAGCATAACCAAGAAAGCGATTATATCCAAACTTGCAAGCACGCTCGGCGGCTCTTTTGACGAGAGCGGAGCGGTTTACGACGTTGAAGTGTCGCTATGCGGCGACGTTGCAACCGTAACTCTCGACACATCGGGCGAGGGATTGCACAAAAGAGGTTACAGAACCTATCTCGGCGACGCGCCCATACGCGAAACGCTCGCCGCCGCTATGATTGAATTGTCCGTATGGAATCCCGACAGAGCGTTTATCGACCCGTTTTGCGGTTCGGGAACGATACCCATAGAAGCGGCGTTGATAGGACTTAATATCGCGCCGTGTATGAATCGCAATTTTGCGTGCGAAAGTTTCAAAAACGCGCCGAACGTCAGAGAACTCGTACAGCAAGAGGCGCAAGACTCGATACGCGACAGAGTTTTGCATATAAGCGGATTCGACATCAACAAAGACGCTATAAAACTTGCGCAAAAACACGCCGAAAGAGCGGGCGTTAAAGACAAAATTCATTTGCAAGTCGGGGATATGAGAGACATTTCGTCGCGCTTTTCGCACGGCGTTATCGTCACAAATCCGCCGTACGGCGAACGCCTTATGGACGAGGCGGAATTGAAAGTTTTGTACAGGGATTTCGGCGCAATGACGAGAAAACTCGACGAGTGGTGCGTGTATGCAATCACTTCATACAGAGCCTTTGAAAAGTATTTCGGCGCGCGCGCCGACAAGGTGAGAAAACTGTATAACAGCGAACTCGAATGTAATTTCTATCAATATCTTGCCGCGCCGCCGAAGAAGAACGACAAGCCGAAAGAGCCTTGCGACAAACGGATTTGAAAGCGCGAAAACGTTGTGCAATCGAGTCTAAACTCACGATAAGGTCTTGCTATAAACAAGATAAAAAAGGATTAAACTATCTTTGACAAACATAACTCAATAGACTTAAACGGTCTTGCGATAAAAGAACTTAATTTTTATTAAAATAGCGGTATCGGCAGTTTATACCTGCATAAACGCACGATAAAATGCGGATTAGAGGAATTATATGAGAGCACTCATTCAACGAACGTTCAAATCGAGATTGTCGGTTGACGGACAACTCATAAGCGAAATCCCGTCGGGTCTTACCATATTTTTGGGCATTGAGAAAGGCGACACCGACGAGCAAGCGGACTACTTCGCTCGCAAGGTTTCAAAACTTCGAGTCTTTCGCGACGAGAACGACAAAATGAATCTCGACATAAAACAAGCGGGCGGCGAGATATTGCTCGTATCGCAATTTTCGCTTGCAGGAACCCTTGGCAAAGGCACGGGCAATCGCCCCGATTTCGGTCACGCCGAACTTCCGGACCGAGCGAGATATTTGTACGAAAGAGTAACGGAGAAAATCCGCGAAGAAGGAATCGTTGTAAAGAACGGCGTCTTCGGCGCGCATATGTTTATCGAGCAAGAACAAGACGGCCCGCTGTCGTTTGTGTTCGAGTGCTGAAAGATTGCTTATGATAAAAGTTATGTTCGTATGTTTGGGCAACATTTGCCGCTCGCCTATGGCAGAATGCGTTGCAAGCCAAATGATAAAAGAAAGAGGACTTCAAGACAAAATCGAGGTCGCTTCGAGCGCAACGTCTTTTGAAGAAGTGGGCAATCCCATTTATCCGCCTGCCGTGAGAAAACTCAAAGAAGAAGGCGTTGAAGCGCTTGCGCACCGCGCCGTTCGCATTACGCCCAAAGACGCAAAAGAGTTCGACTATATCGTTTGCGCGGAAGAAAGAAACGTTCGTGCCGTAAAGCAAATCGTCGGCGACAGCGGCAATATTTATCGCCTTTTGGATTTTTCGCCGAATCCGCGCGACATTGCCGACCCGTGGTGGACGGGCAATTTCGACGTGACATACGACGACATAAAAGAGGGGTGCGAGTGCCTTTTGAATCACATCGTTTTACACGATTTGCATTGAACACCGTTCAAGCAATTTCTTACTATCAAAAACAAAACGCAATTACCCTATACGCAGATTGAAAAATTGCTTTTCAAACGACAATTCGCATTTTGATATTCTCAATCGAATTTTACTGAAAATACCTACCTATGAAAAAAATCGAAAAACTGCTATTTGACAATCGCGACGAGAAATACCAAAAGTTTCACTCGTCGCTTGTGCCTACGCTCGAATCCGAAAAGATAATTGGCGTGAGAATGCCCGCCTTGCGGAAAGTTGCAAAAGAACTCGAAAAGGACGAGTGGTTTGCAAACGGCGGCAAGCAAGAGTTTTTGCAGAATCTTCCGCACGAGTATTACGAAGAAAACGTTTTGCACGCAATCTTGCTTTCCGACGAAAAAGACTTTTACCACACGATTGAATTGACGGAAAAGTTTTTGCCGTATATCGACAACTGGGCGGTTTGCGACGTGTTTTCGCCAAAGTGCTTTGCAAAGCACAAAACGGAACTTTGGCAGTATATCGAAAAATGGCTTTGCAAAAAGGATACTTACACGGTGCGCTTTGGCATCGTCACGGCAATGCGGCATTTTCTCGACGACGATTTTTCGATAGATAAGTTTGAAAAAGCGATTGCCGTTCGCTCGGACGAGTATTACGTCAATATGGCGATAAGTTGGTACGTGAGTTTTGCTTTGATAAAACAATACGACAAAGTCGTCGGATATATAGAAAACGAAGTTTTGCCCGTGTGGGTGCACAACAAGAGTATTCAAAAAGCCGTAGAAAGTTACAGAATCCCAAACGACAGAAAAGAATATCTCAAATCGCTTAAAATACACGATTAGTGTTATATTTAGCGGATTTTCGCATAATTTTGCCATTAATCGACAAATAAATACACAAAAAGTGCTTTGTGGTCGTCCTTTGCTCCCTAGATGCAAATAGCAGTGTCTAAAACACGAAGCGTGTTATAAACACCGTACAATAGTGCATATGTTTCTTTTGCGATGGATTGGATTGCGATATTTTTCTAATTGTTGAACAATTGTAGCAAAAGCGACAAATTATTAAAAATGTCGGGTTTAACGCTAAAAATACTATCTTTTTTGATTTTTATGTGTTATAATCCTTATACATTGTAGTTATTTAGAGTTTCGCAAAGGCGTATAATTATTTGGGGAAGTCTGCGTCATATTTATGATTAAAAACGAAAATGCCATTGGCAAATTCGTTTGTTGCGGAACTTCCGACGGGAATTTTTATGGCGGAAATTCGCCGTATCGGGACTATATGTTGCGCCAAATAAAATATGAATTAAGAGGCTCTATGCTTAAACTTTTAAATATAACCAAGGAATACAAGGTTGAGGAAGAAAGCGTTCTTGCTCTCAACAACGTTTCCATTGAATTCAGAAAAAACGAGTTTGTTTCTATTTTAGGCCCTTCCGGATGCGGAAAAACCACACTTTTGAACATTGTCGGCGGTCTTGACCGTTACACGAGCGGCGACATTCAGATCGACAACGTTTCCACAAAAGAATACGACGACGTGGACTGGGACACCTACCGCAATCGCCGTATCGGTTTCGTATTTCAATCCTACAACCTCATTCCGCATATGAATATCCTCAAAAACGTCGCAATGAGCCTCACTCTTGCTGGCGTTGAAAGCGAGGAAAGAAAGACTCGCGCCCTCGAAGCGTTGAGAAAAGTGGGGCTCGAAGCGCAAGCCAAGAAGAAGCCGAATCAACTTTCGGGCGGACAAATGCAACGCGTGGCAATCGCGCGCGCTTTGGTCAACAACCCCGAAATTATCCTTGCGGACGAGCCGACGGGCGCACTTGACAGCGAATCGGGCATTCAGGTTATGGATTTGCTCAAAGAAGTCGCCGAGGACAGACTCGTCATTATGGTTACGCACAACCCCACGCTTGCGGAAGAATACAGTACGCGAATCGTGTATTTGAAAGACGGCGAAATCGTGGGTGACACAAAGCCGTTTTCGAGCGCGGACGAAGAAAACGAAATCCTCGACGAAAAGGTTGACGACAACGTCATCGAAAGAATCGTCGAAGTTGAAAAGAGCGAAGACGAAGTCGAAGTCAGAGAAGTCAAAGTCGAAAACATAAAACCGAAGAGGAAGTCTTTGCGCGAGAAATTCCGCAAATGGATGAAGGCGGACAAAGCGGGCATGAAACTCGGCACTGCAATCAACCTTTCGTGGAACAACCTATTGGCAAAGAAAGGTCGCACGCTTTTGACGTCCATCGCAGGTTCGATAGGCATCATCGGCATAGTGCTCGTTCTCTCGCTCTCCAACGGTGCTTCGGCTTACGTTCGCGGACTCGAAGAAAGCGCGCTTTCGACATATCCGCTTTCAGTCAACAAGTCAAGCCTCGACGTGTCCTCGCTTATGCAGGATCTTATGGGCTTCGGTGGCGGCAGTTCGAGCGACAAAGACGTAAATGACAACGAGATCACCGCAGAACTCGTTCTCGGCAATCTTGCGGCGATGTTCACGAACCCCAAAATGCAAAAGACGAACGACTTGCACGCGTTGAAACAAAAAATCGACACAGAGTTCGATCACAGCCTTGCAACGGTCAAGTATAATTACGGCACGTCGTTCAACGTATACGTGGACGACCCCGAGAGCGCCACGAAGTATATGAAAACGACGCCGTATTCCGAGAATATGTATTCGTTATTCGACTATTTCAACAAACTGCTCGACGGTAAACTCACAAACATCAAAATCGACGTTATGGGGCAGCAAATGACCATCAGCGACGCAATGGCGTATTTGTCGGGAATGATCGGCGATCCGTGGGCGGAAATATCCGAAAACACCGCGCTCGTCAATTCTCAATACGAAGTCGTGGGCGGCAAGTGGCCCGAAAAAGCCAACGAAGTTGTGGTTGTAGTGAACGAAGACAATACGCTTTTCGACTATCAACTCTTTATGCTCGGTTTGAAATCGAGTGCGGATCTCGGTCAACTTCTCATCAACAAGGACGCGTTCGTGGCAAAGAAGTACACAATAGACGAGATTTTGGGACTCGAATATAAACTTATGACGAACGTTGATTATCTTGACAAAAAACTTGATGACGAAGGCAACGTTATGACCAACGAAAACGGCGTCGAACTTTGGACGATGGGCGACAAAGCGACCCTCGACAAAACATACGTCGACGCTCGCGCAATAAAGTTTGCAGACGGCACGGACACAGTAAAAGTGGTCGGCGTGGTACGTCCCAAGAAGGGCGCAATTGCAAGTTCAATCGGCGGCGTAATCGGTTATACGAAACAACTCACCGACGCGCTTCTTGCTCACTCGCAAAATCACCAAGCAATCAAGTCGATGCAAAAACTCTACGACGACGCGGTTGCAACCCTTGATCCAAACGACGACAAGGATACGCAAACCTCTTATGAGAGCGTAATCGAAATCTACAAATACAACTATTCGGACGCAACGCCGAAGCCGCAATACATCGTAAAAGCGGGCGACGAAGTCGAAATCGACATCTCTAAACCTGACAGCAACGACCACGCAGAAATTATGCGCGAACTCGGATTTATCGATAAGGAATATCCGCAAAGCATAGAATTCTATTGCTCGAGTTTCGAAGCAAAGGGCGACGTTGCCAAGTTCCTTTCGGACAACGACATAACCTATTCGGACAGCCTTTCCACGATGATGGAGTTTGTCAACACGATGGTCAGCACCATCACGGGCGTACTCGTCGGATTTGCCGCAATCTCGCTCATAGTGTCCACCATAATGATTGCAATCATTATCTACACTTCGGTGCTTGAACGCCGCAAAGAAATCGGTGTGCTTCGTTCCATCGGCGCAAGAAAACGCGACATATCCCGCGTCTTTATTGCCGAATCCGCAATACTCGGCGGCTATTCCGGACTTATCGGCATCATCTTTTCCGTCATAGTTTGCGTCATCGGCAGTGTGATCATCGAGTTGAAACTCGGCATCGAAAATCTCGTATCCGTATCGTGGTGGCAATGTCTCGTGATGTTCCTTATCAGCATTTTGCTCAGTGTGCTTGCCGGCTTCATACCGTCGAGGATTGCGGCGAAGAAGGATCCTGCCATTGCTTTACGCAGCGAATAAAACGCAATAAAACAGCGATTGACTGTGTCAAAGCCCCTCTGCTATCAACTCATTTACGATTAGTAAATTAGGGTTTCTATCAGAGGGGCTTTTCCTTGTCACTCATCTGTTTTATTGTGTTTTAGAAAAAAAAACGCACTATTTGGCGAATAACTGCGTCCAAGCCGTTTTGTTCACCCGTCACGTACGCTAAAGTACGTTGGGCGGGTTCACAAAGCGGCTTTTCCTTGTTCTTCATCTATTTCACGCCTTTATTAATACGACCAAATCGCGACTAACTTTGTCAGAGGCACCCGCCCGACAACTCATTTACGCATAGTAAATTAGGGTTGCCGTTCGGGTGCCTCTTTCGCGTTATTCATCGATTTGGCGACCTTTTATGAGCAAAATGGTAAAGCGTGTAAAAAAACACACTGACAATGCGTTTTTCATATAGCTTCGCAGCCGCCCAAACGTTGCTCGTAGACAGGCTGAGCCATAGTTTATGGAACGACGAAGAATCGTTGTGAGCATCAACTTGTGTCGTTGCAACTGCCGAGCCGCCTCAAAGTTGCAACCCCTTACGTCACAAACAAATGCTCTGATTTGTTTGTGACAGGACGTTTGCGCCAAAATATTTGTCAAGCCATCTTGAAAAGATGGGTGACAAGTGTTTTGCATTCGGCGCAAAATAATTATTCATTATTAAT
>ERZ808286.373-NODE-373-length-31153-cov-5.002669_pt1 | contig 31153 bp, 34 predicted proteins | sample MGYA00521276_ERZ808286 | MGnify/ENA primary metagenome ERZ808286 (study PRJEB31516, sample SAMN03275607) | gut metagenome | biome: mammalia-associated habitat; material: feces | host: Papio cynocephalus | place: Kenya | collected 2012-08-01 ... | reverse complement strand
GTTGCGAAATTGTGCTAAAAAGTCAAATCGGAAATTGATATTTTCTCATTGACTTTTTATTGGAGGAAAAAAATGGCTTACACATTAATCAGTTTTGTGGGAACAGGAATCAAAAAGGACGGAGAGTATCAGTCAACAAGATATGTTTTTCCCGACAAGAAAGAATTTGAAACAAAAAAATTTGCAGAAGCTTTGCTTGAACTAAAGTACAGGGACTTCTCAAAGGTGATTTTTGTCGGAACGACAACATCCGCCTGGGAGATGTTCGCGGAAGGCGATGATGACTTATGCATGAAGCTTATGGAAGCCCGCACAAACAGGAATTTTTCTGATGAGCTGAAAACGGAGCTGGAGAATTGCATTTCTGAAAAACTGCAGATTCCTGTTGTTATAAAATATCATACTGATAAAATTGACGAGGACACTTCGCTTGAAATTTTCAATCTGTATAGTTCGATTGTTCCGGAAATTACGGATGAGAATATTCTTGTTGACATAACGCACAGTTTCCGCTCAATGCCGATTCTGCTTTATCAGGCAATGCGGTTTTCTGTCTTGCAGAACGAGAAAATCAAGAATGTGGAGCTTGTTTACGGCGAATACACTTCGGACGAAAAATGCTCCTATGTCCGTAATTTAAGCAGCTACTGGAAATATTCGCAGATTACAAATGCGGTTTCAATTTTCGAGGAAAAACTTGACGGCTTTGCTCTGGCCGATTTGATTGAAAAAGACTGGGAATCAGGAAGCAAGGCAATAAAAAGGTTTTCGGAAATTGTGCAGACAAATTTCTGTCTTCAGATTGTGGAAGTTTCAAGGCAGCTTAAAAATTCTCTTAAAAAATATCCTGAGAATGCGCCTGCCTATCTTGGCAAGGTAAAAAGCAGCGTGGAGAAAATCTGCAAATTGATTGATTCTGAAAACAAAAAGCTTTCTCTGGCATTGTACGAATTTTCCAATTTTCTTTATGAACATAAGTTGAATATTCAAGCTGTTATCTGCCTGCAGGTTGCTGTTGAGACTGCGATTTGTGAAAAGTTTGAAAGCGAAAATCAGATTGGAGACTATGGTTGGTGGCAAGATAACGGGAAAAAACATCTTCAGAAAATTAAAAATAAAAATTTTAAAAACATTTCTGAACCACTGGGGAATCTTGAAGGTTTTAGAAACCAAGTTGCGCATGGCGGTGCAAGGAATAAGGATGGAAACTTTCCGAATGCGGCAAATATTCCGGGCATTTACGCAAGCGGGCTGCGCGGTGTGAAGAATCTGTTCGAATATCTGGAAAAAGAGCTGTAAATATTATAAATTTGCCGTTTTTATGATATAATCGGAAATGTAATGCTCTTTGACATAAAAATCGCAAACCTCGGATTCTGGCAGAAACGGCCTGAATTCGCTTGGGTTTGCGAAAATATATAAGTGTTTGCAATATAAGGAAATAAAGGCGTTGTCTGAAAAAATGTATGTGTTTTCTGTAGGAAAATATTATTTTATGCTGATTTCGCATGAGTTTTGCGAAATCGCCCCTGCAATTTGTTATAATGTAATGAAATGCGGATGGTAGTCTGCTAAAAAACATAGACCTGATTTAAGGGATTAAATCAATACAGCTTGCTATTTTAATTGCGTACTCTTTATCTCTGCTAAAAAACATAGACCTGATTTAAGGGATTAAAACTCAACATAAGGGTCTCCGGAAATCTCGCGCCGCTTCTCGTCTCTAAAAAACATAGACCTGATTTAAGGGATTAAAACTGAACATGTCCCAGTCAAGAATTTTCTTGAGACACTTGACATCTAAAAAACATAGACCTGATTTAAGGGATTAAAACCCTGTTCTACAGTACAGACAAAATCAAAGGAAACCGCAACTAAAAAACATAGACCTGATTTAAGGGATTAAAACTTCGTTCGCGAATCATTATAATATGTGACTTTAATAATTCGACTAAAAAACATAGACCTGATTTAAGGGATTAAAACCCTCTGAACATTATGTAATTATACGTGCATTTTTTAAGTTGCTAAAAAACATAGACCTGATTTAAGGGATTATTTCTGGTTTTTACTCATAAAAAGTGTTAATTTTTTTTCAGGCCGCTTACTCTTATATATTAGAAGCAATAAAAGGAGCATGTTTGATGAAAGATTTAAGACTTACAGAAAAAATTGCGTTTGACGTGATTCAGTCAAATCCAAGAATGTCAATCACAATCGCTCTGACCGGAATTGCGATAGAGTTGCTGTCATTTTTGGTAAAACGGATTACAAAGTCCGCTTAATGACGTTTGGTGTTTTTTGAGAAATTTATTTAGGGAGGCATGATAAAATGAAAAAAATTGTATTTGCAACAATTCCGATGCAGGAAATAAAAGAAGGCATTGTCTACAAATCTGAAGAAAACAAGGCAATCGAATATGAAAAGCCTGTGCTTTTTACGGTGGATTCTCTGCTTGCAAAAACGCTTGAAAAAGGTGATGAGGTCAAGATTGTAAGAATTGTTACAGAAGGAAAATTTTCTGACGATAATCTGAAGCTCCAAAAAGACGAGCTTGACAAAATCAATTCTGAAATCAAAGCTGATATTTCTTATGTCGAGGTGAGGGAGGCATTCAGGGAAACAAACCAGGTCTTGCATTCAAGGTTCAGACAGCTGGTGAATTCGCTTGAGACTGGCTGCGAAATTTATACGGATATGACTTTTGGCCCCAAGACTTTAACACCGGTTCTGTTTTATGTGCTTGGATTTGCAGAGAAATTCTTTGATGCGGATATTAAGAACATTGTTTATGGAAAAGTAGATTTTGATAAAAACAAACATCCGCTTCCCGATACCGCTGAAATTTTTGATGTTACATCACTGTACTACCTGAATTCCATGGCTTCTGTAATGAAAGCTCCGGACGGAGCGTCTGCTCTGGCAATGCTCAACACTTTGTTTGAACTTTAGCGTTTTTGGGGTTGTTTATGGAAGATTCAAAATCAAAAGAAGAAAGTCCCATCAATCTTCTCTGCAAAAAATATTTTACACCGGAACTCTGCGACGGGCCTGTAACAGAAACTCCTGCTGCACTTAAGAATAAGGCATTTGCAGAGCTTTTGTCTTATGGAGATAAAATTTGCTGTAAAAAGTTCAGGGGCAAGGAAGATCATTTATGCATGGAAATTGTAAAAACAATTGAGACGTGCTGGAATTCTTGGAAAAAATCCCCATGCTCTTCATCATATTCAGGCTACTTTTACAAGGCACTTTGCAACAATCTTAAAAAACTATGCGTCCAAAAGGAGGCGGAATTCAAAGCGTTGCCTCTTGATTCTCCTGTTGGCAAGAATGGCGAGACGGTAACTTTACTCGATTTTGAGCCTGATGATAAAACTGCGAGTTTGGATGATAAAATCGAAAATGACAGTAAGCTTAATAAGCTCTTTGACGACATTGAAATATATACAAGAGCGGTAAGAGTTGATGTCCGCAAATCGCTTTGCGTAATGTTCACCTACAGAATTCTTCATGATGCAGAATTTCCGGATTCAGGCTGGATAAAAGAGAAACACAAAAAGTACGATTTTATAAACATGGAGCTTGCCGAAGATTATTTTACAAAACAGAAAGTTGCGAAATCCGAGAACAAAAAATTTAAATATACCCAAAAGGATGTTTCAAAGCTGTTCGGAATTCCAGAAAAAACGCTTTCCGACAGAAGTAGAAAGATAGACAGCTTCTTTGATTTGCAAAAAGACAATGAGCGAAGTCTTTAAAAGATGTTTGTCCGGTTTTCGATCCGTCCAGAATTACTTTGGGCGGATTTTTTTTATTTAAAAGTGTTAATTTTTCAGCGGCAATGACCTCTCATATATATATAAGCAGGAGAAACTCTATGATTTTTATATTGATTACGCTTTTTTTATTTACGGTTGCCTTGTTTTTTGCAAAATATTTTCTCGCCAAAATCATTGGACAGGCACAGGCTGTCTATTTCAAATATGAGCGCAATATATTTTTCAGAATTTTTGCGGCCAATAAGCTTGCTGTGGCAAAAAGCAAACTGGATTTATTCGGAAAAATACTTTCTGCCATCAGCTTTGTAAGAATTGTATTTTGTCTGGCAGTTATTGTTTTGACGGCATTTTTTATTTTTACAAAACTTTCAGGAAAGTGTTAATTTTCCGGACAAAAAGTTCTCTTTATATATAGAAGGCAGAAATAAATACTGGAGGAATAAATGAACGCAGTAAAAGTCATAAAATTTTTTGCTAAAAACGGAGCAATAACAGCTTTTGGTGCTGCAAGGACTTTTGCCTTTCTGTCAAGTCCGGCAGGTGCGATTGTTTTGACGGTGGCGGAATTTGCAATAAAAAAAGCCGCTGGAGCAGCCCTGAAACAGCTCGGAAAAAAATCACTGGAAAAACTGCAGAAATAAACGGAGAAAAAAATGACAATAAACATAGACAAGGATTTATTCATGTATTTTGGGTCAGAAACAAAACTGACGGTGTGCGTAAACAGAGTCGCTGATTATATGGATATTTCCCGGATAAAAAGAATTCTGCCTAAAATCAGTTTTTCTGACGAGAATACGGTTTCGGTTCAGATAGATGAGTCTGAGCTTGCTGATGAGAGTCTTAAGGACAGGAAAATGTTTGTTCTCCTTGCAGTCTATGCGATGGGAGTTGGTGAATAAATAAAGTGGGTACGGTTATGGAGAAGAATGAAATTACTGCCGCATTTGACAAATCCGATGACATTACTTTTCGTGATTTTTTGACGGTAATATTTATTGGCAGTATAGGGGCGGCCGCAGGCAATTCTAAAGCTCTGAATAATCTGCTCGATCAGGTTCACGAGGATGCGTCACTGAGGAATCCGAAAACGTTACTTGGAAAACTTCTTCATCATAACGGTGATATTATAGACACTGTTTCCAGAGGTGGAAAAATTTTTGCACCTTATCTTCACCGGCTTTATGAAGGACACGATATTCTTTCATTTTGGCATGGGGACAACCCTTTTGTGCTTCTTTGCGGTCAGTATGGAATACCTAAGGGAATTATTCAGGTGGTCAGACATCTTGTAGCAGATACTTTCTCAAAAAACGGAGCTGTATTGCCTGGAAGTTCTTTTCTTGACCGTAAAAAAGAAGACGGAACCATAGTAAATTTGCTTGATGAGTGGGCCAGGGAAATGTGCAGAGGCAAGAACTTTAATGTCCAGGTTGTTTATCAGCAACTGTTTTCGATAAGAATGCAGGATATTGGTGCAACTTTTGTTTCTGATATGCTTCTAAAAATTTATGAAAAATCCGTTGCAGTATCAGAGAAAAGACATTTTTCCGATACTGCAAACTCCCAGCTTAGAATTATCATGTTTTTTGCAGAAGCGGTTATGACGGCAGGTCTTGGTGCGCTAATTTCAGGAGGAATTCCTAAAGTCAACATTCCGGCTGTTTCCGCCCTGATTTTTGAAGCGGGGCATTTGTTTTATATCAATCATGCGGATGTTAAGGCCGCAAAAAAACGCGGGGATGAACTGGAGTTCCGCTTTCATAAACTTGAGCAATCTTGAACGCAGGGAAAATGCCGCCTGTTTTATTATAGATAGGCTTGAATTGTAAAATTTTTTATAAACAGTATATCAGGAGGAAAAACATGTTTGACACTTTAAAATTTGCAAAAAATACGGCAATTCTGCTTGGTGGCGTGCTCATTGGAGGTGTTGCAGCTCTTCTTGCAAAACAGTCAGAAATAAAGGCATATAAAAAGGAGACTGTCCGTGCTCAAAACATAGCTGAGAAACTTCTTGACATTGCAGAAAAGAACAAAAATAACTGAAAAACTCAAATATATGGAGAAAATAGCTCATTCCATGCCCAGAACATTTTGTCTTCTAAACCACGTCCTTACTCAAAATCAGCTTGCTGAGCTAAGCGAAAAATTCAATTCCTCAGAAATTGTTTACCCGGAAAAAAATCTTTCGGAGCTTTGGTCGCAGATTCCGCCGGAAAAGTCCAATGAGGAAGTCGTTGAATCTGTCGCTTCCTGGCTTAAGAGCAATGCAACTCCCGGCGATTTGTTTATAATTCAGGGCGAGTTTGGCTCGACTTTTACTCTTGTGGATTTTGCCTTAAAAAAAGGTCTTGTTCCGCTTTATGCGACAACCCGGCGCGTTGCAAAAGAATCCCGCAGCGGAGAAACAGTCCGCCGTGAATATGTTTTTGAGCACATCTGCTTCAAGAAGTACCAGTATTTTGAAATGCTGTGATTTTGGAACTTAAAAAATCTATGTTATAATATTGAAATGAAGCTGAACACATCGGAAAGTCAAAATATAGAATTTAAAAAATTCTGGCGTGATGAATATCTCAAATGGATCTGTGCCTTTGCAAATACAGACGGCGGAATTCTGTATATCGGGATAGATGACGATGGCACAATTTGCGGTATAAATGACAGCCACAAACTTACAGAAGATATTCCGAATAAAATCAGAAACACGATGGGACTTGTATGCAATGTGCAGCTTCTGTCGGAAGATGATAAAGAATACTTTAAAATTGAAGTTGAAAAATACCCTTTTCCTGTCAGCTATCATGGAAAATATTACAAGCGTTCAGGTTCGACTTTGCAGGAACTGACCGGTGTTGAACTGGACAAAATGATTCTTTTTGTTCAGGGGCGTACTTGGGATTCTGTGCCTGTTTCCGGAGTTTTGCCCGACTCTCTTGAAAACGATGCGTTCCGCTTATTCAGAAAAAAAGCTTCTGATTCAGGGCGGTTGGATAAAGAATCCCTTGAAGTGACAAATGAAACTCTTGTAAAAAATCTTCATTTGACCGAAGGCGATTATTTGAACAGAGCCGCTGTTCTTGCTTTTCATCCAGACCCGGAAAACTGGATTACAGGCGCTTACATAAAAATCGCATATTTTGAAAATGAAGCCGATATTTTGTACCAGGATGAAGTTCACGGCCCCTTGCTGCTTCAGGTTGAAAAAACAATGGAGCTTATCTATTCAAAATATATGAAAGCCCTGATTTCTTATGATGATATTTATAGAAGAGAAACCTTCTTTTTTCCGCGAGCTGCGTTCCGGGAGCTTCTCTTAAATGCTGTTATCCATAAAGATTACCTTTCAACAACGCCGATTCAAATCAGAATTTATAAGGATAAACTCCGCCTTTGGAATGATGGCTCATTGCCAAAGGAAGTTCCTGTCGAAAGTCTTTTTAAGGAGCATATCTCAAAACCAAGAAATCCGAATCTTGCAAATGTTTTCTTTAAATGTGGAATGATTGAATCTTGGGGACGTGGATTTGAAAAAATTGCGGCTTACTGCAAGGAAGAAAATGCGAAAATTCCAGAAATTGATTTGTCGCTCGGCGGAATTACGGTCAGATGTTTTGCTTCAGAGAAATATCAAAAGCTTAGGAATGAATATAAGGAAGATTTTAATGGAAAAAATGACCCTGTAAATGACCCTGTAAATGACCCTGTAAAATCGATTTATGAACTTCTTAAGATTCGGAAGAATTTGACTTACACAGAAATTGCTTCTCATATAGGAAAGTCGGAAGCGACCGTAAAACGTTATATTTCAAGACTGAAAAAAGATGGCTTTATAGAACGAAAAGGCTCAGACAAATCAGGCTATTGGATAATTTTAAAATAAAACTTTTTTCGGAGCAACAATGTCAGAAATCTACATTCTTTCAAATTATGGAAAAATGAAAAAAAATAAAAATCGTGATACAATTTCTGTTCTAGGACGGATGTCATGAGTAATGAATTGTTTCAGAAAAAAGCGGAATTTCTTTCTTGGTGCATTGAGGAATACGCCGCTGCAAAAAATCTGAATGGCCGGGAGGTTGCTAATTTATTTTATCAGAAAAAAGTTCTTGATTTTCTTGGCGAGCATTACGAGATTCTACATACACAGGGGAAATCCTATATAATTGAAACGATTGAAGATTTCATTAAAACAGAGGGCGAATAATGAAAATATATCATGGCGGTTTTTCTGAAGTTCCTTCTCCGAAAATCTTGAAACCAAGCCGTGCAGTGGCAAATGATAATGTCTATGCAAGCCTTAATTTGTACGAAGACGGCTTCTTAAGCAAAAAAGAACTTCTTGATGAGTTGATGGCTTGGAAATACGTTGACCAGATTTGTTTTCATACAGAAAAATCTTTGGACTATCTGAAATTCATAAAATCAGAGGAGGTGTTTCAATGATTCGACCTCAGGTTACGCAAAAAAATGTCCATCTTTTTATTCCGGGCAAGGCTTCTAAAATCTGCTGTGAACTGGCAAGAAAAGAAAATCTTTCTCTTAATGAGTCCATATTGAAATTTTATAATTCAGCTGCATACGAAACTTTAAGCCGCGAATCTTCAAAACTCTGGCATGAAGGCTGGGTTTATGTGTATGAGATGATGAATGGCTGAAAAAATGAAGTTCGAGGAAAATAATGTCAGAAATCTACATTCTTTCAGATTACGGAAAACTTTCTAAAAAGGACGAGACGATTGTCTTTAGCCAGCCGGACGGAACTAGCACAGTTCTTTTTCCGTTCAAGACTGAGCATCTGGTTCTTGTGGGCAAGGTTTCCATAAGCGCGGACGCTTTACGGCTTCTTGCAAAGTATAAAATCGGCACAACGTTTCTTTCCTCAAACGGAAGATTTAACGGCAAGCTTTCTTTTGGAGACGGAAGGAATATTTTTCTTAGGCAGAAGCAGTTCCGTATTTTAGACAATCCGCAAAAGTCGCTTGAGATTGAAATAGAAAAAAAATAAAAATCATGATACAATTTCTGTTCTAGGGCGGAAAAATGAGTGTACAAACAACTAAAATAAATAATCGTCGCTATTTAGGCAATAAATATAAACTATTGCCATTTATTACGAAAGTAGTATCAGAACATTGCGGAGATTTCAACTCATTTACCGATATTTTTGCGGGTACTGGAGCTGTTGCTTCGGCATACATAAAGAAACAGCTTACAACAAACGATATTCTCTTTTCTAACTATATCTCAAATACGGCTTGGTTTTCTCCTGAAAATTATGATTGGGACAAACTAGTAGACTTTATCAGTGAGTATAATGATTATAACTCTACCGAAGAAAACTACATGACTAAGAATTTTTCAGATACTTACTTCTCACATGATATTTGTTCAAAAATCGGATTTATTCGTGAAGATATAGAAGATAAGAAAAATTCAAAAATTATAAATAATCGTGAATATGCAATTTTATTAACTTCTTTGCTTTATGCAATGGATAGAATTGCAAATACGTGTGGTCACTATGATGCGTGGCGAAGAAATGTTGATTTATCAGCTCAAGTATTAGAAATGCGAATGCTGGCCGCAGAAAAAAATCTTAATGCTAATAATCTTTGTTTTAACACTGATTCAAACAAGCTTGCTGCCAACATAAAATCTGATGTAGTTTATCTGGATCCTCCGTATAATTCTCGTCAGTATTGTGATGCTTATCATTTAGTAGAGAATGTTGCTTGTTGGCAAAAACCGGAAGTATTCGGTGTTGCAAAAAAAATGGATAGAACTTCTCTAAAAAGCAAATATTGTACACAGTCTGCCCCAAAAGCTTTTGATGATTTGATTTCAAAATTAGATACCAGATACATTTTAGTTTCTTATAACAATATGGAAAATAAAGGAAATGACCGCTCAAATGCGCGAATTAGTGACGAAGAAATTATAACATCTCTAAAAAAACGAGGAAATGTTCAAATATTCTCGGAAGACTATAAAGCATTCACAACAGGAAAATCAGAGCATTCTGATAATCAAGAGAGGCTTTTCTTGTGCAAGTGCCAATAAATACGATTGCTTCTCCATTAAATTACACTGGAGGTAAATACAAGTTACTACCTCAACTTCTCCCTCTATTTCCTGATAATGTTAGTACATTTGTTGATTTGTTTTGTGGTGGTTGTAATGTTGCCATTAATGTTAGTGCCCAAAATTATATTTGTAATGATAGTGAAAAACACTTAATTGGTTTGCTCAAAAAAATAAAATCAGATGGTTCGAAAAAGTTTGCTTCTAAAATAGAGAGCGTGATACAAAGCTACTATCTGTCTGATACAACTGCAAATAAATATGATTTCTATGAATGTAATTCATCTTCTGGCTTGGGTAAATATAATAAAGCTCCATTTTTAAAATTACGGGAACATTTCAATATTCTTTCAGATAAAGATGATAATTACTATTATGAATTCTTCACGCTTATAGTATATGCATTCAATAATCAGATTCGGTTTAATTCTGAAGAAAACTTTAATCTTCCAGTTGGAAAACGCGATTTTAATAAAAAAATGAGGAACAAACTTAATAAGTTCGCGAATATTCTACAAAAGAAAGAAATTAAGTTCATTAATAGCTCCTTTGAGAAATTTGATATAGAAAATTTGGAAGTAGGCTCTTTCATATATGCTGATCCGCCATATATAATTACGACAGCTACCTATAATGAAAAAAATGCCTGGACAGAAACAGAAGAACGGAAGTTGTTGTATTTTCTCGATAAATGCAATTCGAGGAATATAAAATTCGCTCTTTCAAATGTTATTGAAATTGATGGTAAAGTGAATCAAATATTAAGAGACTGGCTTTTAAAAAGTGATTATATTTGTCATCATCTTAGCTATTCCTACAAAAATTCAAATTATCAAAAAAAAGATAATCAAGAGAAAACCGATGAGGTTTTGATTACAAATTACGAGGCTTAGAATGACAGATAAAATCGCTTATGAAGGAATCAGTTGGACTGTAGGTAATACTAGTTTTAGGACAAAAGAGCTTAATAAAAAAATAGAATGGCAACTTGAGTTGCTTGAAAATTTCTGGTCATTGCCTGAGAACCATACAAAATCGTGGAAAGGCAATGAAACTTTGCAGCAAAAGTATTATAAGTATCTATGGGAAAACGAATTTACGGTAGGCAATGCCCCTCGACCGGCAAAAGATGCTCGTGAAAAAACTTCCGGGATTTGTGATATTGGGCTTGCAGACCGAGAAACAAGGACTGTTACAGAAGTTGGCAAAGAACTTTTGAAAATTACTAAAATCGGTAATTTTAAAAGTGATAATTTTTTACAAATCGAAGCAGATAGTTATTTATATTTAAAACAGCTTCTAAAAACCTCAGTTTATTTTGGAAATTCAACAGTAAGACCTTTTATCATTCTTGCTAGACTATTAAATGAGATTGACTATTTAAGTTTTGAAGAATTTATTTACTTCTTGCCATTGATTTATGATTCGAAATCTTATACAGAAGTACTTTCAAAAATAAAAGATTTCCGTAATGGAAAATGTGATGTGAATCAGACAATTTACGAAATTCTTTTGACTCATGAATCATATAGGCAGGTTCATGAATTATTATTAAATGCGGCAACAGTTACAGAGGATTTAATAATTTCTGTAATGATGAATCGAAAAAGTTCTAAGTATTCTAAGCCATTCTATACTTTATATAAGGCATTATATTCAGTTCTGATTGAAAAAGATTTTTCAGAAGAGAAAATGAAGCTATTGGAAAAGGCGATTACTGATTGTAAAACTACTAGAACTTCAATTAGACGATTGCTTTATGCTTCTACGAAAAATATTGTAAAGGGTGGAAAAGAAACCTTCAAGACTGAAATTATTGAAAAAGTCAAAGATGAAACTTCATTAAAAGAATTATTCTTTAAAATTTGTCATGTTTCAAAAACATTAAATAATCTAGAAGATTATGGCGATTTAAACCTTCGTTATTTTACTATGAGTGACTGTCTTATTACAAAAGATAAAACTGTAAGATTTGATACTTTGCCCAAAATTTATTTTTCTATGATAAAGGATTGCTTGTCAGAATTATCTTTTTCAATTTGTGATTCCTTGTATAAATCTATTGAGCTGAAGGATATACATCCAAACTTAGAAGTCAATATAGACGACTTTTATAAGAAAGTTTCAGAAGAAATTGGAACAAAATCTTATAATAGAAAAGAGATTCAGAATATTCTTAATAAAGAAAGATATGAACGTTTCAATAAATTGATTGAAGAAAAGTTTGCAGATGATAAGCTTTTGCTGATTCTGGATAATTTTAAAAGTAGGAAAACTGCAAATGATGAATATGATGAAGAGATTAAAAAGCTGGTTTCGTCAAATGCTGATGGTCCGACTTCCTTTGAATACATTCTTGCAATAATTTGGTACAAGATTAGCGATTGTCAAGGTGATGTTTTAACATTTATGAACTTATCTCTGGATGCTGATTTATTACCAAAAACTCATGCAGGTGGTGGAGAAGCTGATATTATATGGAAATACGAGAAATCTGATTATTATCCTGAGCATGATTTGTTGATTGAAGCAACATTATCCGATTCAACAAATCAAAGACGAATGGAAATGGAACCAGTATCGAGGCATTTGGGTGAATACTTATGCGGTAATAAAAATTCGGCTGCATATTGTATTTTTATCACGAATTACTTGAATATGAACGTAATTTCAGATTTCCGAATGAGAAAAAATCAACCTTATTATGGCAATAATGGTAATAAGATTTCCGGAATGAATATTGTGCCAATGGAAACAGATTTATTGAAAATAATTATTCAGCACAAGATAAAGTATAAAAAGCTATATGGTGTAATTAATAATGAATTTGAAAATACCTTAGAGCCAAAAGAATGGTACGAGGAATTTGAAAAGAAAATTGAAACTTCTGCTATTTAATGCCATATAGTTTTGAAAATATGGAAAGATAATATAAAAATATTCAAAAACATCGTATGTTTTTATCTTAAGAAGTTTGCGTTGCAAAATTTCTTTTTTCGAGGAAACCAATGTCAGAAATCTACATTCTTTCAGATTACGGAAAACTTTCTAAAAAGGACGAGACGATTGTCTTTAGCCAGCCGGACGGAACGAGCACAATTCTTTTTCCGTTCAAGACCGAGCATCTGGTTCTTGTGGGCAAGGTTTCCATAAGCGCGGACGCATTGCGGCTTCTTACAAAGTACAAAATAGGAACGACTTTTCTTTCCTCAAACGGAAGATTCAACGGCAAGCTTTCTTTTGGCGACGGAAAAAATATCTTTCTAAGGCAGAAGCAGTTCCGTATTTTAGACAATCCGCAAAAGTCGCTTGAGATTGCAAGAAGCATTGTCGCAGGGAAAATCCGCAACGAAATCAGTTTTATGCAGCGAATCAAGCGCAAGAATTCAAACGAAAACGCGGCGGTTGAAAGCGCAATCAGCTCTGTAAAGAATACGCTTTTAAATGCTGAAAAGGCAGATGACATTGAAAAGCTTCGCGGCTACGAGGGACTTGCCGCCAGAAAGTATTTTGAGGTCTTTAAATTCAACCTTCAGGACGAATGGGCGGAATTCAAGACAAGAAGCAAAAATCCGCCGCGCACAAATGTTAACGCAGTCTTAAGTTTTCTGTACACGCTTTTGATGTACCGTGTGGAAAGCGCGATTGAGTCACAGGGCTTGGATTCCTGCTGCGGAAACCTTCATGCGGTGAATTACGGAAAAACTGCCCTAGTGTTCGACTTGATGGAAGAATTCCGCTCGCCAATCTGCGATTCTGTCTGCTGCTCGCTGTTCAACTTGGGAACCTTAAAACCTGAAGACTTTGAGAAAAAAGAGTTCTCGCCAGAAAGCGAGGATTATCCTTTGGAAATGGAAAGGGAAAAAGGCGATTCAGATTCAAATTTGGAAGATGAAGAAAATACGCCTGCAAAGTATGGAATTCTTCTTACAAAAGCCGGAATTAAAAAAGTGATTTCCGCATTCGAGGCAAAAATGAATTCGCTGATTCTATATGCTCCGACAGCGCAGAAAATCTCATACGCAAAAATAATCTATCAGCAGGTTCAGCATTACAAGCGCGTAGTCTGCGGCGAAGAGACTGAATACAAGGCGTATTATTTCAAATGATTTATTTTATAAGCTACGATGTTTCAAATCCCAAACGGCTCAATAAAGTTGCCGGGACGCTCGAAAACTTCGGAATCCGCATTCAGTTCTCGTTTTTTGAGTGCGAAATGGAAAAAGAGCAGCTTGAGGAGCTTAAGTCCGCCCTTTTGAAAATCATCAATAAAAAGGAAGACAGCCTTAGAATTTATCCTTTGTGCCAGGACTGCGCGGCAAAAACAACTTCGCTTGGAAACGGAAATATTTTTATTCCAAAGACTTTTGAGATTCTGTGAGATTAAAATGGAAAAACATTGGCTTATTGTTTACGACATCTGCGACACAAAACGCCTCGCAAAAATCTCAAAATGCGTCGAAAGCTACGGCTGGTGTGTGCAGAAGTCGGTCTTTGAAAGCACGGCAAGCGATGAGACAATCGGGCAGCTGAAAGGCAGGCTTGAAAAACTGATGGACGCAAAGGAAGATTTTGTGCTGTTTTTTGAGGTGTGCGAGCGTGATTTTCAGAAAAAGCAGATTTTCGGAAAAAACACTGAGAAAGATGACAAAATTACAGATGAGGATTTTGTGATTCTGTGATATAATGTTTGGGCGTGCAGATTCGCTCTTTGACAGAAAATCGCAGACCTCCTTTTTTGTAAAAATCTGTCTAAAAGGGCGCAGGTTTGCGAATTAAATATAAATATTTGTGATATAAGGACTTAAAATGAACAAAAGGACTGAAACTGCACTTTTTGCAATAAAAATGCACGGAATCGCAGCGAAAGAAAACAACCTTTGCGAAAATGCGCTTGCAATTCCTTGCAATAAAAGATATTGTGAGCGGTAGTATTAAAAACATAGACCTGATTTAAGGGATTAAGACAAGTTGATAGAGTTGTCGATGTTATCTTCTCTCATAAATATAGTATTAAAAACATAGACCTGATTTAAGGGATTAAGACTCGGAATCCCAATTCCGTATAATTAGATTTCCGTTCACGTAATTAAAAACATAGACCTGATTTAAGGGATTAAGACTACTGGACGGTCGCTATATATTTACCCCCGAACAATATAGATTAAAAACATAGACCTGATTTAAGGGATTAAGACTCTCCGCCTAAACCGCCAGTAAACGCATAAAGTTTTCCATTCAATTAAAAACATAGACCTGATTTAAGGGATTAAGACAAATCACGATTTTTTGTTAAATGGATTTCCGTATCTTCAGCAGGAGTAAATTCTTTATTTTTTTATATTCCTACCGGGATTTCAGTTCTGGCAGGAATTCATTTTTTTTGAGCCGTCGGAATGGGAGCCGATACGTTTCTCTGTTCCGGCATTTTTTTTCGGCGGGAAAATTTTCAGTCCAGTGTAAGGTCTCCGTCCTTTATCCATCCGATTTTCCTGAAAAGAAGTCCGAATGCCCAGCAAAGAACGGCCGGAAGAACAAAACAGATCAGCATAAGTCCGAGCCAGTCGGAGAGCGTCGGTGAGATTGCCGCTGCTCCGTGGCTGACTGCTGCATCGCAAGGTTCAAACCATCCTGTTATCACGCCGATCTGTCCTACAAGTCCGCATGTTCCCATTCCTGAGCTGACCGCCGCTCCGTTCATCTCCATCTTAAAGAGGCAGGTTGCGAGCGGACCGGTGATTATTGAGGCGAGGCAGGGTGGAATCCACACTTTTGGGTTTCTGATTATGTTCGGCATCTGGAGCATCGAGGTTCCAAGCCCCTGCGAGAGCACGCCGCCCCAGCGGTTTTCCCTGAATGACAGAACCGCGAATCCGACCATCTGGGAGCAGCATCCGGCGACGGCGGCTCCGCCTGCAAGTCCTGTAAGTCCGAATGCGGCGCAGATTGCGGCGGAGCTTATCGGGAGCGTGAGCGCGATTCCCACGGTGAGCGACACGAGAATTCCCATCCAGAACGGATGAAGCTTTGTTGTCCAGACGAGGAATTTTCCCACGCTGCTTGCCGCGTCTCCTATGTATTCCGCGGTCAGAACGGTAAGAACCGCGCCCGCAAGAATTGTTACGGCCGGTGTCACGATGATGTCAACTTTTGTTTTTCTGCTGACAAGTCTTCCGGCTTCCGTCGCCACAACTGCGATTATCAGAACGGCAAGCGGACCTCCGGCTCCGCCGGTCACATTCGCCGCGCTGCCTACCGCCGCAAGCGAGAAAAGCACGAGGGACGGAACTCCCATCGCAAAGCCGATTCCCACGGCCATAGCCGCCCCGACTACGTGAGAATCCGATGCGAAAGTTCCGGCGGAAACAAGGAATTCCGCAACGGGACTGTTCCAGATGCGCAGAAGCTGCTGGCCGAGCGTCCTGATTATCGTCCCGATTAAAAGCGAGGCGAAAAGTCCCTGCGCCATACCGGACATGGCGTCAATGCAGTAACGTTTTACGTACTTGTTCATAAAAACTCCGGGTGAAAAGAATTTGAATGTAAAGTGTTCTGATTTACTTGTTGATGCTGATACTCGGCGCACCGTGGCGTCGCCGGTAGAGCCGTTCCTGTGGAATCGGCGGTGGGTCATCTCAAACGTAATATCGTTTTACGGACTCAATCTATATCATATTTGGTGTTGTTGCAAGTGAACGGCTTTTATTTTAGGGCGTCTCTGACGCTCTGGTAGGTTGCGAGTCCCTTTATGAACATTTTTCCGTCTGTGTCTGTGGCGATTTTTCCGAGAATTCTGACCGGCTGGTCTGGCGTGATTTCCGGAACCTGCTCAAAACGGACGGTTATTATTCCTTCAACGCTTTTCATCGACTCATATCCGACAAGAAGCCTGCATGAATAGGATTTTCCGTCGCTGACGGCATCTGAGATTCTTCCGCTCCAGGAAACCCAGCAGTCAAGGTAGAGTTCCGGGGAATTCTCCACCTGTGCGAACGTAGGATTGTCGGTCAGCGTGTCGAATGTCGGAACGGCAAGGTAGCCCATAAGAACCCGGCTTTTCTGTTTGATGTTGACGCTTGCATTTGAATTCAGAATCCTGTTTATCTCGACCTGGGCCGCATTGTCCCTGTTCGCCTGAAAATATTCCAGCGCGGAACTGTAGCTCCTGGTGATTTCCTTCTCGGTGAGGATATAATGGTAGGTCCCGCCGGAAAGATCGGTCTCCTGGGCGTTCTCCTTTTCTTCCTTTGACAGGACAAGTTCCGGAACATCGAGCCGAGGCCCTTCGCCGGGATGTCTTTCCGCGGAGAGAATTCTCCAGGTTACGGTGCAGGCGAGCGCGCAGAAAACAAGCGGCAGGACAATGTGGACGATTTTCATCGGATTCATTCCGATCGGCGGATAGAACCGTTCTATGCGGCCGCTGTCAACCCAACGGCATATAGTGTCGTAGTCGCCGTGCAGCCTGATGAATTCCATCGCCTCCGTCGCGATTTTGTTTCCGGGATCGTTGTCCTTCACCTCAAGATAATATGCCAGAGCGCGCTCCGTGTCGCCGCGGCGTAGAAAAATCGCGGCCTGGCCAAGAAGAAGCCTTGTGTCCATAAGTTTTATTTTTCTTGCGCGCTGGAAATATGCTGACGAGGCGCCTATGTCGCCGACATACAGGCAGGCGATTGCGGTGGTGATGTAATATTCAAAATTGTCCGCATAAATTTCGGCGCGGCTGTCAAGCAGTTTCAGCGCATCCGAAAAACGTCTCCTGCGGATGTATTTCCATGCGATTGTCAGAACGTCACGTGCCATTTTCAGTTTTTCCTGAGATATTCAAGTATGGCATCAAGTTCGGCGTTCAGCTGCAGAAGCTCGTTCCGGTTGACGGCTTCTCCGGAATCCTCAAGGGAAGCGATTCTGTTAAGAAGGTTCTGGATGTATTCAGGAGAAAGCTGTTCCTTCGACAGTGAATTCACGTCGAATTTCACGTCAGGCACGGTAAAATCAACCTGGGGACGGACTTCTTCTTTCTGTGCCGCCACGGGCGTTTCCGGTTCTGCCGGCGGAAATTCAGTCTGCTGCTGCGGAGGAGCTTCGTCCATCGGAGGTTCGGGCTGGATTCCATCGATGAAATTCATGCCGGCGGGGACTGCGCCGTCGGTTGCGGCGGCCATATAGAATACCGCGGAATCTGATTTTCCTTTGCCGAGCGTGGTTTTCGGCCATGTTATTCCTGCTGCGGAATTGTTGTATGAAAGAACAGTGTCGAATGTCCTGTAGGAAAGCATGTCCGGCTCCCAGTTCTGTGTGTCCAGCGTGGAATAGTTTGCGAGCGCGACTGTTTCCGGAGCGGTAATGTCGGCTCCGTCCAGAAGAATCTGAAGCGCGGCCTGGCTGTTCCTTGAGATGAACCACTTCTCGTTTTTCATTGTGCGGAATATTGTCTCGCTCTTTACCGGCGCGTTTTCCGAGGTGTAGAAATGGAATCTGTCGGTCTCGCCGAGGACGGTGTCAAGAACGCATTTTAACGCGAACGTCTGGCTTCTCTGGCCTCTGTTTGTGACTGTCGCCGTGACTTTTATCATGTCCTCGTCTGTCCTGCCGGGTGAGGCGAAGCATGAGAAGTCTACCGTAACTTCCGCCGTGCCGGGAATCGTGTACCTGAGCTGAATTCCATTTTCCGTGCCGTGCGCATCAGATGAGACATTCTGTCCGGCTGTCAGCTTGTAGATTTTTCTGCCGGCCATAAGATAGAATGAGCTTGTGGTGAATTCGTTTATCGGCGAAATCAGGTTTACGCTTTTTCCGTCTGAATTTACTGCCGCTATGTTGAAGCTTCCGAGCTTCGGTTTTGCCCGGAACCTGAAATTTCCTATCTCGCGGTCAATCGGGCGTGATGATGTGTCGATCCATCCGGTGAAATTCTGCTTTTTCGGTTTTTCCGCAGCCGGGGTCATGGACATGCACATCGCCGCAGCAAGAAATGCCGCCGTTCTGGTGATTGCTCTTTTCACTCTTTTTCTCCTGCAAGTTTTCTGTCAAGAAGCTGCTGTGCCGCCACCGCTTTTTCCTTCAACATTCTGACCGTCTCGGCGTTCTGGCTGTTTCTTTCCGCCTTCTGCTGCTCGTTCTCCTGCTTGAGCCTTTCAATCTGCTGTTCAAGTGATTTTATCTGCGCCTCAAGCTCCGTGTTCTTCTGCCGGGATTCCTCAAGTTTCTGTCTTGCGGAGAAATTTGTCTCGGAATTGTAGAGCCTGAGCTGTTTTTCGTAGTCTTCCTTTGCGGCGAGATATTCTTCTCCTGTCTGCCGCAGAAGGTAAATCAGTTTTTCCTCACGCGAATGTTGCTCTATGCTTCTGAGCCTGTATGCGGCGGCTTCGGCCTTCTCGTCATCCGGAAATTCCGCCGTTATCCGGGTAAAAATCGCCCGGGCCTCTTCGTAGCGGTAGGACGAATAAAGCGCGTCGCCTATGTAATACAGCGCGGACGGATACATCGGATGACTTTCGTTGTTCCGGCAGAAATCGCTAAGGACAAGAACCGCCCTGTCATATTCGCCTGTCGTGCAGAGAATTTTCCCTTTTGTGTACTGAATCTGCGGATAATATGAGGAGCCGGCAAAACTGTCAAGATAGATGTCGCAGTCGGAGAGCGCATCGTCATATTCTCCGGCATACATTTCTGCGGAAATCAGCATATAGTATGTGTCCGGAGTGAAATTCTCCCTGTAAGCCGCCGCCCTTCTTAGTCCTATGACTGCGGTAATCCAGTCACCTTCCGAATATGCGGCGCATCCGGCGGCAAATGCGGAAATTCCTGCGTTCTGGGAATGGACGGCGGAAGTCAGCATGAACGCCGCCAGAAATAATGTTGCTTTTGCAAGTCTGTTCATTTGCACTCCGTTTTGAATTGGCCGCCGGTGAATTCAGTTCTTTCCGCTTTCTGCGGGGAGCGGCGCGTCCGGCTTTCCGTACTTCCAGTTCAGCGAGCCGCTGAAAAACGCCGAGCCGGACACAAGAATGTCGGCTCCCGCATCTGCTACTGTACGGACCGTTTCACCGTTTATTCCGCCGTCCGCGGAAATCATGAAGCCGAATCCGTTTTCGCGCCGGATTCTGTCCAGCTCCGAGATTTTTCTTACACAGGATTGTATCAGCGACTGTCCGCCCCAACCCGGATTGACGGTCATAACCAGTATAATATCGGCAGTTTCCATGATTTCCGATATAGCGGATACAGGTGTTGACGGAACAATGGAGACTCCGGCTTTAAGCCCGAGGCTGTGGATATGCTGGATTATCCTGTGCGAATGTACCGCCGCCTCAAAATGGAACGTCAGCCAGTCCGCTCCCGCCTTTGCGAAAGAATCTATCTGTGAGTCAGGGTTTTCGACCATAAGGTGAACATCGAACGGAAGTTCCGTAAGCGGTCTGATGGATCTTACGACCGGCTGTCCGTATGTTATTTCCGGAACGAATTTTCCGTCCATCACGTCTATATGCACGGCGCTTCCGCCGCCCGCCTCAATTTCTTTTATCGCTGCTCCGAGATTGGAAAGATTTGCCGAAAGAAGTGACGGAGCAAGAACCGGATTTTTCATTTTTACCTCGCGCATATAATATCAAAACTGCATTATATTGTAAACTTCCGTCGCTGCCGCAATTTTTTTTGCAGTTTGCGGGAATAATGACCTTGCCGATGCTTGACATATTGTTTTAATAGTTGTATAAGTTTTGCCCCATTTTTCAAAATACTTGTGTTTTTGTTGATTAAAAAAATGCAATTCTATATAATCGAATTCAGTCGCTATGGATGTTCAAACGGAAAAAGGCCTGAAGGAAGCGCTCGGTCATCTTGAGTCCGGGCAGCCGGAAAAGGCGCTTGAAATTGTCAGTTCTCTTTTTGAAACGGATCTTGATTCAAAGGAGCTGATGTACACGAACAGATGCTGCAATTTTTGGATTGACATCGGCCGGCGCATAAACAGGATTTCCGATCCGTTCGAGCGGAGCGAGAGCCTTCTGATGGAATGGAGGATGTTCCTGTCTTTTATGTCGCGGGACAAATTCGTATATGAGCCTGCGTTCTATTCGTTCCAGCGCGGTTTTTTTTCCATCGCGCTTAAGAACTACACTGAATTCTTTGATTCACGTGATCCGCAGCAGAAGGCCGAAGCCTATAGAAAAGCCGGAATCTGCTACAAGAAAATCGGGGAATTTGAGAACGCGCGGGAATGTCTTGCCGAGGCGAACAGTCTGCGTCAGGGTGTCGCGCCTGTCCTTGCCGAGCTTGCCGACTGCTATTCCCTTTGCGGCGAGGACAAATACGGAAAGGTGCTTTTCCGGGAGGCTTTTTTTATAGATCCGGACAGCATCGAGCTGGATTTTCTTGATTCGGAGCTTATAAAGTGTCTTGCCGGCAGGACGGCGGAAAAAGGATATTCGGGAAAGGCGCTGCTTGAATGGATTCCGGTTTACGGTGTCATTTTCGGAATTTTCAACATAAAAAGGGAGCTTCATGCCCAGGAGGTAGGGCGGCTCAAGAAAAATATCTATGCGATGGAGAACGAGTACAAGGATCCGTCGTGCGATACGGCTTCGCTTACGCCTAGGCTGCTTAACAGTTATTTCTGGCTTATCGACCATTACATCCTCAAGCATGAGGATACGGCGAAAGTCAACGAGATACTGCTGAAAATAAAGATTTTGGATTCAAGCATATACGGATTATATATGAAGTAATCCGCAGTGTTGTGAATATGATTATGCGGTGCGGACATCAGTTCCCGCCGGACAGGAGTTTATTGAATTTAAGGAAAGCATGGGGCTTGCCTCGCTAGTAGGAGTTTTTATGGCAGACAATTTGGTTCAGACAGTCCAGGAGATGTTGAAGGAAGAAACCTGGACCCGTGCCGCGATCAGCAATTATACTCAGACAAATCTGAAGGATCTTGCGGCCATTGTCGGACAGGCTAAGGTTGAGAACTGCGCGGATGAGCTTAAAGCCGTCTGCGACGAGCATCTCTCTCACTCAAGGGACAGCATAATCGCGCTGTATATATCCGGAATTCTCGCGCTCCAGAAAGGAACGCTGGACAATTCCGCTCTGGAAAATCTTGTTGACATATTCCAGAAAAATCATAAGGAGTCTGTCGTCGAGTATCTGTGCGAGGGAATTCTTGCCGATGATCCGATGAACAAATTCGCGCTCCGTACTCTTGCCGGAATTTATGCGGCGGAGAACAACGACAAGGTCTGGGAGCTTTACGCAAAAATCGTAAAGGCCGACTTTTCCGAGGCTGACCTGGTGAAGCTTCTTGCCGAGCACAGCGAGGCCGCCGGAGACACGGAGACCGCCGTTGACTACTACAAAAAGGCGGTGCTCCGGTATACGAACAACGGAAACTACAACGCCGTAAAGGAAGTCTGGGCAAAACTGATTCAGTATATCCCTCAGGAGATTGACTTTTTCCAGCTTGTCCGCAGAAAAATCGCAAAGACCATGGGCGAGTACAAGACGACCACGCTGATGCAGGAGCTTTACGTATGGTACAAGGACAACGCCAAGTGGGATACCGCCATTGAAATTCTCAAGCAGAATCTGGAGGTGGATCCGAAGGATTCCTGGGCAAGAAAAGAGCTTGCCGAGTGTTACCGCGGAAAATATGCCGGACACAGTCACCTTGAGGATTACATAAAATCCTCAAATCTGACGGCGAACTACCGCAACGTGTTCGAGGCCATAAACGATTTTGAGAAGCACATCGCGTTTGACAAGGGAAGTTTTGTCGCCCACCGCAAGTGGGGAATCGGACGTATATGCAAGCTTTCAGGCGATACGCTGACGATAAATTTCGGAAAACGCGAGGGGCTCCATGAGATGTCCCTGAAAATGGCTGTCGGCGCGCTGCTTCCTCTTTCTCCGGATCACATCTGGGTTCAGAAGGCCACGAAAAGCCATGATGAGCTTGTGAAATTCGTAAAGAACGACAAGACCGCCGCCCTCAAGATGATAATCAGAAGCTTCGGAAATGACTGCGACTTTAAGCGTATAAAGGCGGAGCTTGTTCCGGCGATTCTTACGCCCGGAGAATGGACATCATGGAGCACAAATGCCAAGAAAATTCTTGAGTCCGATGCGTCTTTCGGTGTCGATCCGAACGACATCACAAAATATACTGTCCGTGACCATGAGATAAGCGCCGAGGAGAAGCTTTCCAACGAATTCAAGGCGCAGAAGCAGTTCTTTGCCAGAATCGATCTCCTGATGAAATTCTTTGACAACGAGCTTACGGACAAGTCCAGTGAATTCTTTACGGAAATGTATTCGTATTTCACCGGTTATCTCAAAAACATCACCAGGGTTACGGAGCAGGTTCTCGCATCCTATCTCGTCGTAAAGTCTGTTTCCGCAAGGGACAAGCAGTTCGCATTCCCGATCCGCGAGACTTTCGCCGAGCTTTACGGAAGAATAGAGAATCCGCGTGAAATTTATTCCATGCTCAAGGATACCAAGAACACGAATCTCCGCGGAGAATTCCTTGAGTGCGTAAAGATGCTTCCCGACTGGAAGGAGCAGTACATCAGCCTGTTCCCGACTGTCCTCAATGGCAGGATGCTTGATGACCTGATCAATGCGGGATACACGGAGGATGTGCAGAAACTTGTGCGCACAAGTTTTGAGGCGTTCAAGGATTACCGCGAGACGGTTCTCTATTTCTTCCGCGAGTGTCAGGACAAGGAATGGTTCCGTGATGCGGGAGTCTCGTATGAACGCCAGCTTATAACGCTGATCAACATAATTGAGCTTACATTCCGCGAGATAAACAATCATGTGAATTCCACGGAAAACAAGAAAATCAACAAGAACGCCACGAATCTTCTTTTTGATGACGACGCGATATTCAAATATATGTTCAGCAACGGAGAGGCGGCGGTCAAGAAGATGTATACGCTGATTGACGACATCGCCGACTTTGATCCGCTGAAGAAACAGCTGATGCGCAACAAGATTCTCAACGAATATCCGGACTTCAAATTCCGCGTCTCCGAGGAGAAGACTTCCCAGCCGCACGGAATGCTTGTCACGGCGAAGAAGCTTGAGGAGAAGAAGGCCGAGGTCGAGCGCATCCAGAATGTCGAGATGCCTGCGAACGCAAAGGATATTCAGGAGGCGCGGACTCAGGGAGACCTTAAGGAGAACGCTGAGTATAAGGCCGCGAAGGAGCAGCAGCATTATCTTTCGGTCACGCTCGCAAGGCTTCAGGAGGAGCTTAACCGCGCAATCATATTTGACCCGACTACAAGCACAAACACCGTTGTTTCTTTTGCGACGGTTGTCACGCTTGTTGACAATGCGACAGGAAAAGAGGAGGTTTATACGATTCTCGGACCTTGGGAATCAGATCCGGATAACAATATAATCTCCTATATGTCGCCGTTCGGAAATGCAATCATGGACAAGAAGGTCGGTGACAATGCCGTGTTCACGATAAACGAGCATAAATACAACTATCTCATAAAGGATATAAAGAAAGCTTCTGTCTGATGAGCGGATTTTCTGACAAAATCGTGGAGCTTAAGCCGGAGATTCTTGCCGTGCCGGGCTCCACGAATGTCGGTCTTGTTCTTGACCGGCATGAGGACATGACGGACGTTTTTCTGATTGATTCGGGAGGAACCGAACTTGACGGTGAATTTCTGGCGGACGGTCTGGACGGGTATTTTTCGGACCGCGGCGAGAACTACAGGATTTCCGCCGTCATAAACACACATTCCCATGCGGATCATTGCGGCGCCGATGCCTTTCTCCGCAGCCACAGGGGATGCAGAATTCTTGTTCCTGCCGGGGAGCGCGGAAGCCTGGAGAATCCGCTTCTTCAGCCGTCCCTCATCTGGGGCGGAATACCTCCCCACGAGCTGCGTACCGTTTACTACAAGATGGATCCGGTGATGGATGCGGAATGTTATTCGGAGCGTGACAGGATTGAGCTTTCCGGCGGAAAGACAATCTCGTTTGTAAGTCTGCCCGGACATTATTTTCAGACGATGGGAATTCTCTGCCGCGCCGCGGACGGAAGAAATGTCCTTTTTGCCGGCGACTCGATTTTCAGCAGAAACGAAATCGGAAAATACTGGATTCCGTTCATGATTCAGCCGGAGCTTTTTATGGAATCGCTCGACAGGATCTGCGGAATTGAAAGTCTTGATGTCTGCGTTCCGGGGCACGGTGATTTTATTTTCGGAAACGTCGCCGAGACCGCCGAGCTTGACAAAATCGCGATACTCTCGACGGAAAAATGCATACTTGAGATAATCTCCGGCAGAAAACTCACCACCGAGGACGTGCTGAAGGAAGTCGCGGAGCGCAACGGAATAAAAATGGGTTTCGGACAGTACGTCCTTATCGGAAGCACCGTCCGCTCCTATCTTTCATCCCTGCACGACAGGGGAAAAATCCGTATCGCAATTGAGAACAACAGGCTCTACTGGACGGACTGATTCGTGCGGACGGCATATACCCCGGACATTCCGTTCCGGGGTGTCTGTCATGATTATTCGCCGCCTGAAATCTCGTTCCAGGTGTCGATTATGTTTACGCCGCTTGAAGTTCCGATTCTGTTCGCGCCGGCCTCTATCATCGCCATTGCGGTTTTCGCCGAACGGATTCCTCCGGAGGCCTTCACTCCCATCTCCGGTCCTACGGTCTCGCGCATTAGCCTTACGTGATGCTCGCTCGCTCCGTTCGGAAGGGGATTTCCGTCGATTCCTTTGGGTGTCGCAAATCCTGTTGATGTCTTTACGAAATCCGCTCCGGCTCTTTTCGCGGCAAGGCAGCAGTCCACAATCTCCCTGTCTTTCAGGAGGCAGGTTTCAAGAATGACCTTTACGGTTATCCGCTTTCCCTTTTTTTCTCCCGATTTCTGTGCGGCCTTGACAACGGCGGCGATGTCCTTTTCCACGGTCCTGAGCAGTCCGTCCTTCACCGCGCCGATGTTCACGACCATATCAACCTCATCGGCTCCGGCATTCACGGAATTTCTTGTTTCCGCGGCCTTGTCCTTTGACGAGACCGCGCCGAAAGGAAATCCGATTACCGTGCAGACTTTTACTCCGGTTTCCGCCAGAAGCTCCGCGGCAAGCGGAACATAATACGGATTGACGCAAACCGAGGCAAAGCCGTATTGTCCGGCCTCTTTGCAGAGAATCTTTATTTTACCGGCTTTCGCGTCGGGCGCAAGAAGCGTGTGATCAATTAGAGATGCAATTTCCTGTTTTGTCATGCGCTGATTCTACCATTGTAAAAAGCCAAATACAAGTGCGCCACTTTCACCGTCTGTAAGTTTTCATTATAATTGCCGCCATGAGCTACAGAATTTTTATTGACGGAAAGGAAGGCACAACGGGTCTTAAGATATTTGAGCGTTTTGAGCGCAGGTCTGACATCGAGCTGATGGTCATTGACGAGGACAAGAGAAAGAATCCCGAAGAAAGGGCGAAATTCATAAACGCGTCGGATTTTACGTTTCTCTGCCTGCCGGATTCCGCGGCTGTGGAGGCTGTCTCGCTCTGCACGAATTCCCATACAAAGATAATTGACGCGTCCACTGCGCACAGGACCGCTCCGGGCTGGGCTTACGGATTTCCTGAGCTTGGCGCGGAATTCCGCTCTGCGGTGGAAAAATCAATGCGGACTGCCGTTCCGGGCTGCTATGCCGGCGGATTCAACGCGATTGTCCATCCTCTTGTAAAAAAGGGAATTCTTCCGCGCGACTATCCTGTTGTCGTCCATGCGGTTTCCGGCTACTCCGGCGCTGGAAAAAAGGCGATCGCCATGTACGAGGCCGAAAACCGTCCTTCGGGACTTGATTCTCCGCGGCTTTATGCTCTTACCCAGCAGCATAAGCATCTTCCGGAGATGAGGAAAATTTCGGGCCTTGATTTTGAGCCGGTATTCAATCCTTATGTATGCGATTATTTTCAGGGAATGACGGTTACGGTCGGACTCCACTCGCGGCTTCTGAGCCGGAGCATGACCGCACATGATTTGTGGGAATTTTTCTCCGGATATTACGCTGGCTGTGTCTTTGTCCGTACCGCCGGTTTTATGGGAGAAGGAACCCTGAGCGAGCCGTTCATTCCCGCCGACACGCTTGCCGGCACAAACATGATGCAGATTTTTGTCTGCGGCAACGACGAGCGTATTGATGTGACCGCGCGTTTTGACAATCTCGGCAAGGGAGCATCCGGCGCGGCGGTCCAGTGCATGAACATAATGATGGGAATAGACGAGACGGCCGGCCTGCTCTGAGCCTGTCAGAACGTGGTTTCTATTCCGATTTTCGTGGCCGCCGGAAAAAGGGCATCTGTTCCTGCGCTTCTCACAAGTCCCCATTCCGTGAAGAAATTCATTTTCATGCTGCTGTTGGCGAGCATTCCGAAATTCGGCGTAAGTCCTATGAGCGTTTTTATCCTGAATTCGCTCGTGAATCCGAGGCTTCCGTCTCTCAGTCGCTCCGCGTATTCACCGATTCTGGTGAAGCGCCACCAGCCGCCTCCGTCGTATCCGCTTATGTAGCCATTGTAGACGAACGACAGCCTAAGGTTGTTGACGAAGACCGCCGTCATAAATGGAACTGCCTTTTGGATTTCGGCGGCGAAAAGGACGGTCTCGGCGTTCAGGGAGAGAATTCCCGCGTCATTGTCCAGCGAGAGTACAAGGTTTCCGTTGTTGGCTTCGGCCACGCTTATCGGGAATATGTTCGCCGTCAGCCTTGTCGGAAGATTGTATGTCAGTCCGTTTATGCAGTTTATCGGAATGATTTTCGGAATGTATATTTTAAGGTTCAGTCCAAGCTCCGCATCGTTCAGTCCGATTTTTCCAGTTCCGTCAAGTTTTTCGGCGAACAGATGATAAATTTTCTGCGTCACGCTGAATCCTGCCTTCTCGTATCTTCCCGGTCCGCTTTTCACAATGCTTTGGAACGTTATTCCTGCGGAATTTGCCGTGTAGAAGCAGTTTGTCCTGTCTGAAGGCATATAATATCCTGGCCGGTACATATCAAGCAGCTCGTCGGCCGTGGAGTTTTCCGACAGTCCGGGGTTTCTGTTCGGCTTTCCGATGAACGTGTTGTTTGCCGCCCCGAACGATATATAGGAATTCCTTCCGACCGGGATTGCTGATCCGGCTTCGGCTCCGGCTCCGGCGGATTTCCATCCCTCAAAGTCGAATTCCACGGCGGCGGCCAGCGAATATGAGAAAAGGGAAGTAGCTGTTCCGTCTTTCCAGGCGAGCGAGGCTGCGAACGAGTTTGTCTCCAGACCGTATCCGGCGGTTGCCGTTACGGCTCCGCTGTTCCAGGGATTTGATGATATATAGGTGGCCCCGAACGGAAGCGAATGTGTCTGAGCGTCGAATCCATACATATTTGATGTCGCTGTGCTGAACGGAATGAAAATTCCGCGCCTGTAATATGCCGCCGGATTGTATTTTTCGGCGGACATGGCTTTTCCGGATTCCGCGGCGTTTTCCGGTGTTTCCGCTCCGTCAGAATCCTGATTTTCCCGGCCGCCTTTGTCCGGAGCGGCTTCCGGCGGAATTCTGTCCATCTCCTGCCGCGGCAGCAGAATCAGCCGGTTCTGTCTGAAGAATTCTCCGGCGCAGACCGTCTGTCCTCCGAAGACCACCGGACTGTAGACTCCGCCTGAAATGTCGTTTTTTGCAAGAAGGAATTCTCCCGATTCCGTGTCCAGTTCTCCGAGGCGCGGCATTGTTCCGGGTTTTGTCCAGGAGAAGAGAATTTTTCCGCCGTCCGGGTCAGCCGAAAGATAGCGGATTGCCATTCTGTCTTCCGGCGCGCGGAATTCCGCAAGAATTTTTCCGTCCGTGGCGGCGATGCAGACTGAATATGACAGGCCCGTCTTTTTTACGAATGCGAATCTGTCCGCGCCTGCGGCCGTGATGAACATCGGAGTTTCGTTTTTTCCGAACCGGACTTCGGCCGCGCGTTCCGCCGTGAATTTTCCGTCCGTTTCCGCAAGGCGCAGAATACTGGCCGAATACCGCTGGTCGGCGTAACCGGTCTTTACAAGGTAATACCCCGCGTCTCCGCAGACAATTGTTCCGTTCCAGGACGAATTCTCCCCGTCCGCGGACCATCTGCGCCTCTGCCTGTCGTAGATTCTGACTCTGCTCCTGTATGTCGCGTCATTTTGGGCGATGTATGTTACGGCGATAAGCCTTCCGTCCGGAGACTGAGCCGCCTGCCTGATTCCTGACATTGTGAAAAGCTTTTTCGGGCGGATTTTCCTGTCGCCCGCTTTTTCCGCCGGAACAAAATAAAGCGCGTCAGTCCGCCCGTCGATGTAGCTCAGTCCTTTTTCAGACACGCTGAGCGATGAATATACCGATCCCGCGTTGTTCCTTGGCGAAAAGGTTTCTGACCCGCGGCTGAAAAAATCCGCGGCAAGCCCGGCACGGACGGGATCCGGAGCCACATCCGGAACGCTTACCGATTCTCCGAATTTTTTCCATGCCCTGCCGAGCGGAATTCCGTATACGCTCCTGAACGCGTTTCCCGCCGAAATCGTCTGCAAATTCACGCATTTGTACCAGAATCTCGCGTATTTCTCCATTCCGTAGTTTTCCTGGAGCCATGCGTTGAATTTTCCGTTGAAATAATAGAATGAACCGGCCGGATATGCGTCCGAAGCTCCCTGGACATCGGAATATGACGGAAAATCATCCTCGATTTTAGCCTGCTTCACCATCTGCATCGCGAATTCGTCATTCAGACGTCCCTCGCCACCGGAACTTTCGGAGGTGAGAGTCGCGCCTTCCGCCCATCCAGATGTGATGAACAGAAGCTGCCCCGGATTGAATATGTCGCCGAAGATTCTTCCGATTCCGCGCCAGAATGTGTTCTTCATGTTGTAGGTGTATGCGTGCGTCAGCTCGTGCCGGAATGTCGAAAGGAAAGTCTCGGAAAAGACGGAAAGCTCCTCGATCGCGGACGTGTCGTAAAGCACAATCGTGTTGTAGGGGCTGTCGGTCCAGTATGCGTTGAAATTCTCGACTGCCGGAGTTATGACGACGGGCATTCTCGCCTGCGGCGCGAAACCGTAGGAGACGCCGATTTCCGCATAGATTCTGTCCGCATTTTCGGCGAGAATTTCCGCGCCTTTTCCACATTCCTCTGGGTAGATTATGTCGAACCATTTTGTTTTTGTTACAAGAAGATTTTTTTCTCCCGACATGACGCCTGTGTGCGCCGGAGCAATAAAATGCACCGCGGCGATAAGGATGGCCGCCGCCAGACACGTTTTTCTGTTCATAAGATTCCTCTTTCCGGAAACTCCGCTTGAAATGATTTTGTATACTATCAGATTGTATTTTTTGAAACAAGATTCGCCCTTTTGCGTGTCGCGCCTGATGTGATATAATTCCGGCCATGCCTGTATTTGAAGATGAAAACCTTGATTCTGCGGTTTCCGCCCTGCAGAAAATAATTGACGGAGGCGGAAGAACTGTGTTTTTCGGCGGAGCCGGAGTCTCGACCGAGTCGGGAATCCCTGATTTCCGCAGCATGGACGGACTTTATCACCAGAAATGGAGATTTCCGCCGGAAAGAATTCTCAGCCATGATTTTTTTTACTCAGAGACCGCCGAATTCTACAGATTCTACCGCGAGAAGCTGCTTGTGTCGGGCGTTCAGCCGAATTCGGCGCACAGAAAGCTTGCCGAGCTTGAGCAGGCCGGAAAACTCGACTGCATCATAACCCAGAATATCGACGGACTTCATCAGGCCGCCGGCAGCCGCAACGTCCTGGAGCTACACGGAAGCACGCTCAGAAATTACTGCACCGGCTGCGGAGCTTTTTATGATGCCGATTTCATAAGAAGAAGCGCCTCTGCGGAAGACGGAATTCCGCGGTGCACGGAATGTGGCGCGCCCGTAAAGCCGGATGTCGTCCTTTACGGCGAGCCGCTGGATCAGAAGACACTGGAGGCATCTGTCCGGGCGATTTCGGCCGCCGGCACGCTTATAATAGGCGGAACCTCGCTTTCCGTATATCCTGCCGCCGGACTTGTGGATTACTTTTCCGGAAAAAACCTCGTGCTGATAAACAAAACGGCCTCAGCCTGCGATTCCGCCGCGGCGCTTGTGATTCATGCTCCGATCGGTAAAATTCTTGGGGCGGTTCGGGTCTGAATTTTGCTCCGCAGCTTCCTTTTCTCCGGACAAGCGGACAATAGGTAAAATCCCCTATCGCGCGGAGAGGAAAAGGGG
>ERZ808286.372-NODE-372-length-31155-cov-5.902186_pt1 | contig 31155 bp, 27 predicted proteins | sample MGYA00521276_ERZ808286 | MGnify/ENA primary metagenome ERZ808286 (study PRJEB31516, sample SAMN03275607) | gut metagenome | biome: mammalia-associated habitat; material: feces | host: Papio cynocephalus | place: Kenya | collected 2012-08-01 ... | reverse complement strand
TGTGTAAACTCGCTTTCTGTCATTCTACTGAAAAAGTCTGCAAAATTACGAAAACTATTCCATATACGCAAACCCGCCCGCACTTTTTGTCTGATACCTAAGAAAGAAAGTACCTGCTCGTTCCCGCCAACCTCGCCAACCAACCTTTTTCAAAAATATATACCCCCACCCGCGCACACGGGTGTATAGAGTTTCATAAAAGGTTGGTTGGTTGGCAAGGTTGGCATTGTTTCGCGTACACGCCATTCAAAAAAGTGCGTTTTGTTAAGATTCCATTGTGCATTGTGCATTATGCATTGTGTATTGAAAAGACCTGTGGATACCCTGTGGATAGCAGGTGCTTGCCCGTTACATAAAATATGTCAATTTTTAAGATACGGCATATTTTGCATAAATCTTCCGTACACAATAATAAAAAACGATAAAACCTTTGTGTATGTCACAAATGCGATGTACCTTTGCAAATTGTATTTCTCAAATAAATAATGGATATGAAAACAGGACTGGTGCTGGAAGGCGGCGGGATGCGCGGGATTTATACCTGCGGCGTGCTTGATATTATGATGGACAAAGGATTTGAACCCGATGTGCTGTGCGGCACGTCGGCAGGGGCGTTGTTCGGAGTTAATCTGCCGTCAAAACAGAGGGGCAGAGCATTTGACTACAATTATCGCTATTGCGACAATCCCGACTATGTGTCCATACGTTCCCTTATCCGAACAGGCAATATGGTGAACGTGGATTTTTCATACAATCGTATTCCTAACGAACTGGCTCCGTTCGATGAAGTCGCATTCGAAGCCTCCAAGACCAAAGTGTTCGCCACGGTAACCAACGTCAAAACCGGCAAAGCCGAATATATACACATCAAAAACTGCAAAACACAGATCGACTGGCTCCGTGCATCGGGTACGTTGCCCTTTATATCACAACGTGTACATATCGGCGGAAATGACTACCTCGACGGAGGATTGGTGGACAATATCCCTTTGGATAAAGCCTTTGAGGAAGGCTGCGACAAGGTGATTGTGGTACTGACACGACCTATTGAATTTCGTCTGAACGAGCATATGTATCTGCTCAGCAAGATATTCTATCCCCATGAGAAAAACTTGCAACAGGCTCTGCGGGTACGTAGTGCGAACTACAACAGACGTATGCAGCAGGTGCGCCAACTCAAAGAGGAGGGGAAGATATTTGTTTTCTCACCCGAGACACTGCTGCCTGTACGCCGTTTGGAGCGCAATCCGTTTCATCTCAAGCAGGTTTATCACCTTGGTCTCCGTGACGCCACCCGCGAATGGAACCTGCTGGAGACCTACCTGCAGAAATAATCCAACACATAGAATAGTTGCTTTTGTGTAAACATATCATTTTCCCTAACTTTGCACAAAATTGCATTTGCTATTGGACAGTACCGCAGATGTTTGTCGAATCTGTGCTCTCGTTTTTTTGTAGTAGGTTTGCGTATGTAAAAAAAAAAGCGTACCTTTGTGCGCTATTTTGTACAACAAAACCAAATTCCTAAATTCGCATCACAATGAAAGTAAAACATCTGCTCTTGGTCGTGGCGGGCTGCTGTGTCGGCTTTGCTATGCGGGGGTGTAAGGCGGATGTCGATTTGAAAAATATCGACAAAACCGCAGAACTGGATATGGGCATTGCCCTTCCTGTCGGTTCTATGAGTGCTGCTGTCGGCGATTTTCTCGCTGATGGACAAGTGTCCAATATCTATGTGGATTCGCTTCACAACAAAGGGGTGCTGGTCTTCAAAGACACATTCAGTGTGGACAAGAAGTACCATCAGGTGGACTTGAGCCAATACGTGTCGGAGAAAACACTCACAATGAATGTGTACGACAAGTTGCAGGGAACTGGTTATTTGGAAAATCACCAGATAACCGGTGATGACACCAGGGATATAACGCTCGCTTTCCCGCTTACGCTCAAACTGAAAGGCATCAATTCCAATGAAAATGATGAGCGTTTGGACAGTGCTCTGATAGAAAATGCCAAATTTATCAGTACGATTGTGCCGAAAAACCTGCCTCTGAAGTGGGAATGGATAAATACTGTAAGTATTGACCTGGGGGCTGCTTTTTCACGTCCGCAAGGCAAAAACGTTGTGGTGTATTCTAAAGGCGACGGGTATGGATATAGTCAGGATATACCCGTCAATGTTACGGAGTTCACCGTCAATCTGATGAAAGACAAAACACCAGACTCCCCTGAGGCATATTGGGGCAATGTGATGGATACCTGTAATTTTGTTATCTATTTCAATTTTACGGTACCTACCTCTGCCGGTAAAGTAACGATAGCCGATGACGCGGCGTTTGAATACCATTTGGGAGTACAGTTTATTGACTACAAGGCTATCTGGGGTATGTTTTCCCCGTCGAGTGATATGTATGATGAAGATACTGTAAATATAGCCGCGGAATGGAAAGCATGGGAGCAACTCAAAAAAGCCAAACTGCCGTTTGCTGAACCCGTTGTAGATATGCAAATCACTACAAAAGTGGCAGGGGCATTGGTCATGCAGGGCGACTATCTCTTTGTGGAGACAGCCGACCATACGCAGAAGAAATATGCCACCTTTAACGGCAATCAAACGCTTTATCGTTATTTTACTCCCGATGAATATTTGCCATTGACCAGCCCGATTGGCGACTCGGCAACAATGCATGTGCGCTTTGATAATACAGAGGCTTTCGGGCATATTGATCGTTTGTTCGCCATCCGTCCGGATTTGATCGGATACAAATTCTCTATTGATTTTAACCGCCAGCGCACTCCGCAGATACGTATTACGCCCAATACGGGAGTTTATGTGGATGCTATTGCCACGTTGCCGTTTATTTTCAACGAAGGGGTAGGATTGGAGTACAGCGACACTATCAAGGATGTGGATATCAGCCGCTACACATTGGACTCCCTGTTGGCATCGGTTGATATGATTGATACCGTCAAAACGAGCGACTTGAAACTTGTAATGAAGATTACCAATTCCATCCCGTTGGATATCAAGGCTGTATTCTATGCATTGGACGAAAATGGCAATGTCGTTACAGAACCGGATGACCCGAACAAGACATACCGCCTGACATCATCCGATACCATTCGTATTCAGGCGCCGGCTTATCATTTTGAAGGCGGTACAGCCATTCCGACAGCAAGCGAACAGATTGAGATTTTGTCAATAGACAAGAAACATTTTGACACTTTCAGCAAAATCAAATACATTGTTTATACGGCAAGTATTGATGATGCTTCGTTGCAGAGTGCATACCAACACGGCGGTTTCAATGTACGTATTGCTGAGGATAATAAGTTGAAGATACAGTTAGGGCTGACCGCTACGGTAGATGCTGTCTTCGATTTTAGTAATGTCGGTATCAAATAAGGAGGAGTAACCAATGAAAAACGTATTTCATAAATTGTTAGTTGCTGCTCTTTTGACAGGTGCAGTCAGTGCGGAGGCACAACAGGTAACTACGCTCTATTTCTTGGAAAATGCACCTATGCGGCATATTGTAAACCCTGCTTTTCAACCGGTAAGCAACGGATATGTCAACTTTACCCCGATTGGCTATACCGGTTTGTGGGTCGGCAACAACTCTCTGACAATGAGCGACCTTATATATGTAGATCCGCTAACAGGGCAAACCATTACGGCACTACACCCAAACGGGGACAAGGCTGCATTGCTGCGCACTTTCCGTAAGGTAACATTGGCGGACGGTGATGTTACCGCCAATTTGTTGGGTTTCGGTTTCCGTACCAAGAATGAAAAAGGCTACTTCCATTTTAACATTATGGAGCGTGTCGAAGGGGGGGGAGCCCTGCCTTATGACTTGTTTGGCTTTGCTATCGGCGGAGGCATGCAGGATTTGAATGGAGGCTTCAACTATATCAATCTCAATCAATTGGGCTCGCGTGCTACAATGTACACCGAAATAGGCTTCGGCTACTCCCATCGTATCAATGAGAAATGGACGGTCGGTGGAAAACTGAAACTGCTCTTAGGTACAATGTATGCAGGATTGACAAGTTCCAATCTCGGCATTGATGCCTCGGCTACCGAGTGGCGCATACACGGTACCGGCGATCTGATGGTGGCGGCACCTATAAATTGGGATGCCGTTCCGACAGAGATAAACAAAGAGACTTTTTCTGACATAAATACAGATGACCTTGTCAATACCGATGATATCGGAGAATTGATAAAAACATCACTGATTCCGAGTGGTTATGGAGCGGCTGTAGATCTTGGTTTTACATATAAACCCATTGAGCAGTTGCAGATTACAGCTGCTGTAAATGATCTCGGATTTATCTATTGGAATGGGGGGCATCGTTATAATTGCACGGTTGATACTACTTTCACGGGCGTAGGAGATTTTACATACGACCAATACGTAGTGGATGGGAAATTTGATTCGGATAGTTTGCTCAATGATGTAAAAAGCAATCTGATAGGTATCGTGGATGGTACTACCGCTACAATGGTAGGTACAGGGTTTGCCCGTATGCTGAGTGCCAAATTCAATGTAGGTGTTGATGCCAACTTTTGGGACAACCGCATAGGGATAGGTGTCGTGTCCAAGACACGCTTGTACAACCGTCGTTTGTATGAAGAGGTTACGCTTGGTGCGGCTTTGCGCCCGTGTAATTGGTTCAACCTCGCCCTCAGTTATTCGCTTGTGAATAATGGCAAGTATAGTAATCTCGGTGCTGGACTCAGTTTTATGCCGTATGATGGTGTTAACTTAACGTTGGCAATGGACTATATACCCACCTCGTATGCTTATTATGATATAGAGCAGGGGGGAGGAAAAACAATTCATTGTCCTATCCCTTACAAAGCAAAAGGTATCAATCTTGCAATAGGATTCAGTATTGTATGGGGAACCAACCAAAACAAGAAAGATACTGACAAGGACGGTATTTACAATCGTCTGGATATGTGTCCTAATACGCCAAAGAATGTACAGGTGGATGCACTTGGCTGCCCGATAGACTCTGATGGAGACGGGATTCCTGACTATCTTGACCGCTGCCCCGGTACACCCGAATCGGCTTACGGGTTGATAGATAGTGCCGGCTGTCCGGTAGATTCCGATGGTGATGGTGTACCCGATTATATTGACGAGTGTTCCAACACTCCTGCCGGTGCTATCGGAATGGTGGATGAGAAAGGATGCGAACTGGATACCGATGGTGACGGAGTACCCGATTGGCGCGACGAATGTCCCGGTACGCCGATAGAAGCATTAGGCTACATTGACGAAAAGGGTTGCCTGCTCGATACCGATGGCGACGGTGTTCCTGATTATTTGGACGAGTGTCCCGATACCCCCAAAGAGGCGTATGGCTCTGTGGACGAGAAAGGTTGCCCGATAGACTCTGACAATGATGGTGTACCCGATTATCTTGACGAATGTCCTGGCACTCCGGCAGAGGCTAAAGGTTTTGTAAACGAGAGAGGTTGCGAAATTGATACGGACGGAGACGGAGTACCCGATTGGAAAGACGAGTGTCCTACTGTGGTAGGCCCCGCATATAATAAGGGCTGTCCTGAGGTGAAACGTGCGGTGCGGAATCTTCTCAAAAAGGCTATGCAGGGCATCCAGTTCGAAAACGGAAAAGCGAACATAAAGAAAAAATCGTATCCGCTTCTTGACCAAATTGCTAAAACGTTTATTGAAAATCCGACTTTTATCATTGAGGTACAAGGACATACCGACAATGTAGGCAAAGCCGATTTTAATAAGAAACTGAGCGATAAACGGGCACACGCAGTGATGAATTATCTTGTGAAGAAAGGTGTTCCCGCAGAGCGTATGACTGCTCACGGATACGGAATGGAAGTGCCTATAGCAGACAACAAAACTGCCAAAGGACGTGCGTTGAATCGTCGCGTGGAATTTAATATCACTTTTGAGGAGATTACCTATGAGACAATTCTTGATCACGCCGATTCTACCTTGCTGCCCAAGCAGGACACCATTCAGACTATGCCGATGGATACGGTACAGAACCAATAACGCATAAACTTATAAACTTATAAACAAAAAAATAAACAAGTATGGGACGCGCATTTGAATATCGCAAAGCAACCAAACTGAAACGTTGGGGGCATATGGCCCGCACATTCACCAAACTCGGTAAAGAAATTACAATTGCTGCTCGTGAGGGCGGTCCGGATCCCGATAGCAACCCGCGTTTGCGTACGCTCATTCAGCAGTGTAAACGTGAAAATATGCCGAAGGAAAATATTGACCGTGCTATCAAAAAAGCCACCGATAAGTCATCGGAAGGCTATAAAGAAATCAATTATGAAGGATACGGACCACACGGCGTGGCGATTTTCATAGAGACTGCTACCGACAATAATATGCGTACAGTTGCCAATATCCGTTCGTATTTTACCAAGCATGGCGGAACACTGGGTACACAAGGTTGTTTGCAGTTCCTTTTTGACCGTAAGGTCTGTTTCACGGTTAGCCCGAAAGAAGGGGTTGATTTGGACGAATTGGAACTCGAATTGATAGACTTCGGTGTAGAAGAACTTGGCAATGATGAGGACGGAAACATCATTATATATGGTGATTTCAACCAGTATTCACAAATTCAGAAATATCTGGAGGACAACGGTTTCGAAATCCAGAGTTGCGAGTTCGTGCGTATTCCGAATGACTACAAAACCCTCACTGACGAGGAAAAAGAGTCCGTTCAGAAACTCATTGACCGTATAGAAGAGGATGAGGACGTACAAAATGTCTTCACCAATATGGCAGAAGAGTAAGAGAATTGACGTACTTACCAATTTACAAATTCTCTCGATGGAACTTATCCGTCAATACTTTCCACTGACAGCGCGTCAAGAGCAGCAGTTTGCTGCGCTTGACGCGCTTTATCGTGATTGGAATAGCAAGATTAATGTCATCTCCCGCAAAGATATTGATAATCTGTACGAACACCATATCCTACATTCGTTGGCTGTTGCTAAGATACTGCCTTTTCAGCCGGCGAGCAAGATTCTTGATGTAGGGACAGGCGGGGGCTTCCCCGGAGTGCCGTTGGCTATTTTGTTTCCTGAATGTGAGTTTACACTCATTGATTCTATCGGCAAAAAGGTTCGTGTGGCACAAGAGGTATCCAATGCACTGGGACTGACCAATGTACGTTGTATTCAAGAACGTGCAGAGGAGGAGAAAGGCAAGTTTGATTTTGTGGTTTCGCGTGCCGTTATGTCTTTGCCCGATTTGGTCAAATTGGTGCAGAAGAATATCAGTCGTACCCAGCGGAATGCCGTGCCAAACGGACTGCTGGTACTCAAGGGGGGCGATTTGGCAAACGAACTGCGTCCATTCCAAAAGCGTGTGGAGGTTACGCCTATTAGCCAACTCTTTGCGGGCGACTGGTTTGAAAACAAGCAAGTCATCTACTTACCTATGTAACCTGTATCTCTCCACCGAATAAGGTATAGGTGATTCCTTATAGGATGGTTATAGGATAGTTATAGGATACTCTGTTTTTGCCATCATTTAATCCCGGACTGCCACAAGGGTGGTCGCATAACGAATGACAATCAAACCTTTCTATTTCAATCCATACCGTGAATGTACCTACGTGGTATGGGACGAGAAAAAGCAGAATCATAAGGCTCTGCTGATTGATGCGGGTATGTATGGAGAGGCGGAAGAAAAGCGAATGGCGGATTTCCTTGACAAAGAAAATCTTTCGCCGGTCGCTTTGCTGATAACACATACACATCCTGATCATGTTTGCGGGGTGGATTTTATGCGGCGTACATATAACATAAAGCCTGTTATCTATCCGCCAGAAGGCATATTGCATATACCGGACTTTGAGGGAATAGAGGTGCTGCGTACTCCCGGACATAAAGAGGATTGCGTGTGCTACTATTGGCCGGTGCAGAAATGTGTGTTTACCGGTGATACATTGTTTAAGGATTCAATAGGGCGTACTGACCTCGAAGGTGGTGATATGCATCTGCTGATACAGTCGCTTGATAAACTCAGACAACTTCCTGATGATACAATCGTTTACCCCGGACATGGTTATCAAACCACTATAGGACAAGAGAAGCAGTTCAATCCTTATCTATGAAATATGGCAAAAGCAACATATTGGTAGCCATTGCAGCCGTAATGGTTACTTGTTATTTGACGGCAAACGTGATGGCTACGCAAATCATCCAAATAGGTGATTTGAGTATCTTTGATGCTGGAACTATTATATTTCCCATTACATATATGTTGGGCGAGGTGGTGACAGAAGTGTGGGGCTTTCGGACCGCTCGCCGGTTGATATTGCTGACTTTCTGTTGCCAAATCCTTTTCACATTCTTCGCATGGATTGGAACTTTGGTGCCGGTGCCGGTCGAGACGGTCGGTAGGCAGGAGGCATATCGGAGGATATTTGGTTTTGTACCGCGTATTATGTTTGCTTCGGTATGTGCGTTTCTGGTAGGGGAGACTACAAATGCTTGGGTAATGAGCAGGCTGAAAGAATGTGTCGGAGGACCGATGTGGACACGCACTATCAGCAGTTCGCTAATCGGATATACATTGGACACCACTATATTTGTCTTTATTGCCTTTGCGGGTATGGTTTCTTTTTCGCAAGTAATGACAATGATAGGTTTTCAGGTGTTAGCCAAAGTACTGATTGAAATATGTTGCTCAACACCATTAGCGTATGTAACTGTGACTTGGATACGCAAACACCTGTCGGAATAAGGCGACAGGTGTTTGCGTAGAATGTTATCCTTAATTCATTACAACCCGCATAGGAAACGATAGGTATCAAGGGCGTATTTGTCGGTCATACCTGCCACCCAGTCCACTACCAATCGTAGTTGGCTGTAGCGGTCAAGGTGCAGAATATCAATAGCCTTGTCCGCTGGAATTTCGGGGTGTATGGCTTTGTATTCCGCTTCAGCCAAGCGTTGCATTGAAATGGAAATCAGTTTCTCTACACGCCAATCCTGTTTTTCAATAAGCAGGTGCAGGGTCTTGTCTAATATGCCGCATAAAACGGTAGTTCCGGTTATTTCCGCACGTGCAATCTCCGCTGTATGGAATATCTGTTCCAATTCAAAGTTTCCCAAAGCATTGCAAAGCGGGTCCTCTTCCAATAGTTCTCTGTTGAAAGTACCGCAATCAATTTCCTGCAGATGGTCTATGAATGTCCGTACGGCTGTGTGCGTAAGATAATTCATCAGTGCCACACGCAAATCAACCACCATCTTCTCTTTCGTATAGTGTCCCTGATTGTAGTTTTTTTCCAGATGCACCATCTTGACGATGTCCGTAGTCTCGCATTGCAGACTATGGGCTATGTAACTGAAAGTCTGCTCAATGCTCACCAACTGTTTGGAGATACCGTCTTCTAAGTCCATTACACGGTAGCAAATAGTGTCTGCCGCTTCCACTAAGAAAGACAGCGGATGGCGTTTGATGCTGCCGTCTTCGCGGTAGAGATGGCAATGTGAGGCGGTATGTTCCAATATCGTCTGTTCGCATGTGAATACTCCGTGTTTGTGCAAAGCCACGTTACCGCTTGTGTCTTTGGAACCGGTATTGGGGTATTTCAAGTATGCACCGAGGGTGGAGTAGGTAAGGTTCAGACCATACAAATCATTGAGATATGGCATCTTTGTCAGGATGCGGAAGCCCTGTGCATTACCGTCGAATTGGGTAAAATCAAGGCGTTGCTGTTCTGTTAATCCGTCTAACAGGTACGCTCCCTTGTGCTTGAAAAAGTCTTGTATGATATTTTCTCCGCAATGCCCGAAAGGCGGGTTCCCTATGTCGTGTACAAAGGCTGCCGTTTTAAGTATGGCGGATATCTCACATTCCCAATTACGGTCATCGTTATAGTAGGTGTGCCTGAATTCGGGATTACGGCATACCCCTATACCCAACGAGGCTGCTACACTCATTACTTCCATTGAGTGTGTCAGACGCGTATGTACCGAGTCACCGTTAGTAAGAGGAAATACTTGTGTCTTGTCGTGCATACGCCGTGCGGCGTTGCTGAAAATCACCCGACCGAAATCACTTTCAAAATAATTGCGGTAGTCGGGAAAAATATCGTAGGACACCTTCTCCCGCGAATATCTGTTGAATATAAAGAACGACTGGCGTTCGCGTTCAATAGACAGGTATTCATACCATTTTACATCTGCATACATAATATTTTTTTTGTTTATGGGGCAAAGATACGGCTTTTTTGTGAAATAAACAAGGGATAATATATTTTGTCAGGGCAACCGCATCAGAATTATGTATTATTCTGGACCGGCAAACACCATTCAGGGGACGCGGACGCCCCGTCCGCGGTCAAGTCGTCAGACTTGTTTGTTTTATTTTTTTTAGACTTGTTAGACATAATTTTGTCCATTATCCATTGTTCATTGTCCTATCCTTGTGCTATCAGGTCTATGTGATTCATATGTGATTCGTATGTGATTCGTATGTGATTCGGCTGTTTTTGCTTATATTACAGCGAGTTATATTTTATATGTTAATTTATGCTAAATTTGTAGTTGCACGCTATTGCCATCAGCTCTGAAAAATGCCCCTGTTTATTGTCTGTATGTCTTTCATTTTTCTTGCCGCTTGCGGTAGAGGAAAACATAGTGTCAAGTGTCGGGTAAACGCCCTTTGTCCGGTAGCGTCGTAGAATAGAAAATGACCCGATTGGTGCGCTTCCTGTGGAGAAAATGGCAGAGCACTTGCGTATGTCTTTTTTTTTGTGTAACTTTGCACGCTAATCGTATTTGGAAAATCAATGGGCAGCAAGCAAGTACATAGGGCATGGGGCGGTCGCAACGCGGGGAGATTGTTGCGGGTATGGGTAATGCTCGCAGGAATGGTATGCTCTATGGCTGCCCTTGCCGATGACAGACCTTATTTGTGCGAGTTTGGTTTGCAGGCAGGGTGCGGATACTATGTGGGCGATGCTACAACGCATATTTTCAACAACCCGCGTGAAGCATACGGGGCGCATTTCCGGTATAAGTTTACCAATCGGTGGGCGTTGCAGGTGAAAGGACTGACGCAACGTATTACGGGATACGGATACGACGACCGGATGCAGAAGCAGGAGACTCTGTGGAGTACGCAGATGATCAACCTTGATGCGATGGCGGAATTTAACTTTTTCCGCTTTGGAGGAAAAACATACGACACACGTATCAAGCCGCTGACACCTTATATGTTCCTCGGCGTGGGCATCGCAGTCTATGGCAACGGAATGAATATAGGCGGCTGGGACTGGAGCGACTACGGTGGCAAGGTGCCTGTGGCTTTCTATATACCGATGGGCTTCGGCTTGAAATGGAAATTTTCGCAAAGGTTCGGCTTGAATCTGGCTTGGCAGCATAATATATATATGGCTGATAATCTGGAAGGTGTAAAAATACTGAACAATTCGTTTGATATGAACGGCAGTAATATATTGAACTTTGATGTTACCTCGCAACTTACTCTCGGCATAGTTTTTGAATTTGCCAAAGAGCGGAAAGTTTGCCGTGCTTGTATGGATTGATAAATCGTACTTGTATGGATATTGATAAATAAGGTCAGTAGAGCCTTGAATACCTTGAAGATTTTTATTAAGAATAACCTGAATATATGGATTATAAAGACCAAATAGACAAATCGCGTATGCCGAGGCACGTGGCCGTCATTATGGATGGTAACGGGCGTTGGGCAAAACGGCAAGGATTGGCGCGTATGTTCGGACACCGGCAAGGGGTGCAGACCGTACACAATATTACCGTTGCCGCTGCTGAGTTAGGAATAGAGTATTTGACACTATATACGTTTTCTACCGAAAATTGGAACCGCCCCAAAGAGGAAGTGGATGCTTTGATGAATCTGTTGGTGGATACGATAGTGAAAGAAACCCCGACGCTGATGCAGAACAACGTGCGTTTGCTCACTATAGGCGACATAAGTCGTCTGCCGGAAACTGCGCGGCTGAAATTTGAGCAATGTATGCGTGAAACAAGTAAGAACACGGGGCTGAATATGGTGATTGCACTCAGTTATTCTGCTCGGTGGGAGATTACACACGCTATGCAGGAGGCTGTAAGAATGGCACTCGCAGGAGGATTGCGCATAGAGGATATCAATGAAGAGTTTGTATCATCGTGTTTGACAACACGTAATATGCCTGACCCTGATTTGCTGATACGCACCAGTGGGGAATTGCGTCTGAGTAATTTCTTGTTGTGGCAGTTGGCATATTCGGAACTCTATTTTACCGATTGTTTATGGCCCGAGTTTACGCCCGGGGAGTTTTATAAAGCAATTGTGGATTATCAACATCGTGAACGTAGATTTGGCAAGACCGGTGAACAAGTTCGTTAATATACTGTTTTTTCTTTTGCTTGTATCTGTAGCCGTATCGGCACAGGCTGTTGGGCAGCCCGTGCCGGGAGATACGATAGGGACGGATTCCCCGTTCATACAAGACAGCGCGGAAACGAATGTTCCTGAAATAGAATACTCGCTGCAGCGTAAGACCTATGAGATTGCGGGGATAGAAGTGTCCGGGGCGGATAGTTATGAAGACTTTGTGCTGATAGGCTTCTCCGGTCTGGCTGTGGGGGATAAGATAGAAGTGCCGGGAGATCAGATTACCAAGGCTATAAAACGATTCTGGAAACAAGGACTTTTCTCTGATGTAAAGATCAAAGCAAAGAAGATAGAGGGGCAGAAAATATGGCTGCTTATTGAACTGAAGCAGCGTCCGCGTGTATCGGAGGTGGTGTATAACGGTTTGAAAAAGAGTGAGAAAGAAGATGTAGAGGTCAAGGTAGGTATTCGTAACGGAAGCCAGATGACACCCAACCTGTCCGACCATGCAAAGACGGTTATCAAGAAGTATCTTTCCGAAAAAGGGTTTCATAATGCCGAGGTGCAGGTGTTGGAGTTCAATGACCAAGACCACCCCGGCTATGTGAAAGTGGCTGTCAATGTGGATAAGAAGACCAAAACCAAGGTCGGGAAGATTTACATCACCGGTAACAAAGCCCTGACCCACAATCAGATTAATAAGGCGATGAAGAAGACGAATGACAACAACATCATCAATCTCTTCCGCACCAAGAAATTTGTTACCGAAGAGTATGAAAAAGACAAACAGGCGGTAATTGAGAAGTACAACGAAATAGGTTATCGCGATGCGTATATCGTTGCCGACAGTGTGGTTTCCAATCCGGAAGACCCTACCCGCGTGGATGTCTATATGACTATCAGCGAGGGAGATAAGTACTATGTTCGTAATATCAAATGGGTCGGAAATACAGTCTATCCGTATGAGTTGCTGGACGCTACGTTGGGGTTGAAAAAAGGCGATGTCTATAACCTGAAGACGCTCAACGAACGGTTGCAGTCGGACGATGACGCGGTTGCCAAACTATATACCGATCGGGGGTATCTGTTTTTCAATGTGGAACCGGTGGAAGTGAATGTGGAGAACGACAGTATTGATTTTGAGATGCGTATGTACGAGGGCAAACCCGCTACGATTAACCAAATCAATATTGTAGGCAATACCCGTGTTTACGAGCATGTGGTGCGGCGCGAACTCTATACGAAGCCGGGACAACTCTATAGTCAGTCGGATATTATGCGCTCGTTGCGTGAATTGGCGCAGATGGGGCATTTTGACCAAGAGAAACTGGTGCCGGATATACAACCGAATCCGGAGGACGGGACTGTGGATATTACATATCAGTTGGAGACCAAGTCAAGTGATCAGATTGAGTTCTCACTCGGGTGGGGGGCTACAGGTCTGGTCGGCTCGTTGGGATTGAAATTTACCAATTTTGCCATTCAGAACCTGTTCAACAAAAAAGCGTACCGCATTGTGCCGCAAGGCGAGGGGCAGACGTTCTCTATCAATGCCCGTACAAATGGTATCTATTATACTTCTGCAAGTATCTCATTCCTTGAACCTTGGTTAGGCGGAAAACGTCCGAATTCGTTGAGCGCAAGCATCTATTTTGCGCAGCAGACAGGGTATGCACAGAGTTATTACAACGCATACCAGAATCTGTATAATACATACTATAACAACTATTATGCATACGGCAACTCTTCGGATTATTATCAACAGATGCAGGAGGCGTATGCGGATAAAGACAAATATCTGCGCACCTTTGGTGTAAGTTTGGGATATGGTAAACGTCTGCGTTGGCCTGATGACTATTTTACTTTCTATGGCGAATTGAGTTATCAGATGTATATGATGAAAGACTGGCCTTATCTGCTGATTGCCAACGGAACAAGCCACAACCTTTCACTCAATCTGCAGTTCTCGCGTTCCAGTATCGACAACCCTATTTACACACGTCGCGGTTCGCAGTTTACACTCGGTTTGAAGATCACGCCGCCGTATTCGCTTATTTCGGGTAAGGACTACTCTACGATGACCACGGCGGAACGCTACAACCTCATTGAGTACCACAAGTGGAAATTTACGGGAAAGGTGTTCACACCGCTGAGCAAAGACTCTAAACTGGTGCTGATGACGCGTGCGGAATTCGGTTACCTCGGCAATTACAACAAAGATGCGAAATCACCGTTTGAAACGTTCTATATGGGTGGGGACGGAATGTCAAGTTACACCAGTTATTCCACCGAATATGTAGGTATGCGCGGTTATACGTCGGGTTCGCTTACTCCGTACGATGCCGCTACAGGACGAAATATGGGCTATGTATACAACAAGTTCACAATGGAGTTGCGCTACCCGATTGCGTTGGAGCAGAGTGCCACTATCTGGGCGTTGGCATTTCTGGAAGCAGGTAACTGCTTCGCCGACATCAAGCAATACAATCCGTTTGACCTGAAACGTAGCGCAGGTGTGGGTGTACGTATCTTCCTGCCTATGTTCGGTTTGCTTGGTATCGACTGGGGATGGGGCTTCGACAAAATCAACGGTTCCGACCAGTACGGTAAGAGCCAGTTCCACTTCGTCCTCGGACAGGAATTGTAAAGTGGACCGTCGGGGCTGATAGATGTTGGACTATAGACAAAAAGACGATTATATATGAGAAAGACATTATTATATGGTTTGGGTTTGCTGTTTTGCTTGTTGAGTGTGTTTCCTTCTTTTGCAGCAAAGGAGCAGTCGATTGCGTATATCGATATGGCATACATTTTGAAAAATCTGCCACAATACGAATCGGCTAACGAACAACTGACAATGATTAGCAAACGCTGGCAAAAAGAGATTGATGCACTCAACAGGGAGGCACAGGTACTGGCAACCAATTATCGGACCGAGCAGATTTTCCTCTCGGAGGAGATGAAACACCGTCGCGAGGAAGAGATTGTTGCCAAAGAGCAGGAGGTGCTGGAACTGAAACGCAAGTACTTTGGGCAGGACGGCGAACTGTTCAAAAAACGCGAAGCACTCATCAAGCCTATACAGGACGAGATTTATACGGCTATTCAGGAACTTGCAAACGAGAAGCATATAGACATTGTCAAAGACCGCTCTTCCGACCCGTCCCTCATCTATATGTCAAGCAAACTGGATATTAGCGACCAAGTACTGCAAAAACTCGGAGCGAAATAATTTCAATAGGTAGTGGGCAATGTATATTGCGTAATGAAAAGTCGGGTGGATGTCGGGTGGATGACGGGTGGATATGTATAGAAAATATATTGAAAAGTAAGGAGGATATAAGGTGGATATAAGGTGGATATAAGGTGGATATAAGGTGGATATAAGGTGGATAGACCATCATTCAACGGAACAAACACGGATATTAATAACAAAACACAATAATGAAAAAACTTATTTTAGCACTTGCTTTGGCACTCCCGATGATTGCCTCGGCACAGAAATTCGGACATGTAAACACACAGGAACTTTTTGCACTGATGCCTGAGATGGCTACTGTCAAACTGAAGATGGATACCGTGCAATCACAGTACGAGAATCAGTTGGCTTCGATGCAGGAAGAACTGCAAAAGAAAGCACAAGACTATCAGGCACAAGAGGCTACAATGGCTGCCGGTGTAAAACAGATACGCCAGCAGGAGTTGCAAGAGATGCAGCAGCGTATCCAACTCTTCTACCAGACGGCAGAGCAGGATATTCAGAAGACGCAGCAAGAATTGATTGCACCTGTACACGAGCGTATGTCAAAGGCTATCCAAGCGGTAGGGCAAAAAGAGGGCTATACCTATATCTTTGATTCTGCCGCTATGGTGTATATCGCACAGGATGCAGCAGACGTAATGCCTTCCGTAAAGAAAGAACTCGGTATTAAGTAGATTCATTGTCATTGTCCTTTGTTCATTGTTTGCAACTAATGGCTGACGGCTATTTGGAAACCCATTACGAAGAGTATGAGAAACGCAAGGCTGCGTGGCTCAAAAAGAAATCACACTTACCCCGTCCGCAGAAACCTGAGGACGAGGCATTGTGATAATGCGTAATGCACAATGAAAAGGGCATTTACAAATTTCTTCATTTATAAATTGACAAATTGACTAAACTGTGGTAGAAAAACTGCAACAAACTCTTCGTGACTCCGCAGTAGCACGTTGGACAGTCCTTTTCCTTGTGGCATCGATGATGTTCTTTGCCTACATGTTCGTCGACATTCTCTCGCCCCTCGCCTCGCTCCTCGAGAAGTCCTACAACTGGGACCGTGGCGACTTCGGCACCTACGCAGCGGGCGAATACCTGCTCAATGTCTTCGGTTTCCTCATCATTGCGGGTATCATCCTCGACAAGATGGGCGTCCGTTTCACGGGCACGCTCTCGGCATCGCTCATGGTTATCGGTGCCGCTATCAAGTACGTCGGCATCAGCGACTGGTTCGATGCCAACAATATCTCGTGGCTCAACTCATGGTGGACCGACATGCCGGGCTCGGCTAAGATGGCGATGTTCGGATTCATGATTTTCGGTTGCGGGTGCGAGATGGCAGGCACCACGGTCAGCAAGATTCTCGCCAAGTGGTTCAAAGGCAAGGAGATGGCTCTCGCTATGGGACTCGAGATGTCCATTGCCCGTATCGGTGTCTTTGCAGCCATGCTCTTCTCCCCGATGATTAGCCACGCTTTCGCAACCAATGGCACGGACTCTGTGGTGGCACCGCTGCTCTTCTCCGCACTCTTGCTCGTCATCGGACTTATCAATTTCCTTGTCTTCACCGTCATGGACACCAAGTTCGACAAGCAACTCATTGCCGCCGGCGAGATGACTGCCGAACACGACCCCGAGGAAGAGTTCCATATATCCGACCTCGGACAAATCTTCAAGTCCAAGATGTTCTGGATTGTCGCTATCCTCTGCGTACTCTACTACTCGGCTATCTTCCCCTTCCAGCGTTTTGCTACCAACTTCCTCGAGGAGACGCTCCAAATCTCCAACGCCGAAGCCGCAGGACTCTTCAAGTGGTTCCCCATTCTGGCAATGATTCTTACGCCTTTCCTTGGCGCGTTTATCGACAACAAGGGCAAGGGCGCGTCTATGATGATGATTGGCGCACTCATTATGATTGTCTGCCATTGCGTCTTCGCTTTCGTACTCCCCGCCTTCCCGAGCAAGACTCTTGCCCTCATCACTATCTTGGTGCTGGGTGTCAGTTTCTCACTCGTACCCGCGTCCATGTGGCCCTCTGTGCCCAAGATTATCGATGAGAAGGTATTGGGTTCCGCCTACTGCCTTATCTTCTGGGTACAGAATATCGGACTCTGCCTTGTGCCGCTGCTTATCGGTAAACTCCGCGAAGCGACGGGCGGTTATCTCGTGCCGATGATTGTTTTCGCCTCTTTCGGCGTCATCGCGTTTGTTTTCTCGTTGCTCTTGAAGATTGAAGACAAGAAGAAGGGCTATGGATTGGAACTTCCTAATAAAAAATAAAGACTCGCTCTCTGTGAGTACCGACACACGCAACCTGCCCGCAGGTTGCGTGTTCTTTGCACTTTGTGGAGACAACTTCGACGGCAACCGCTTTGCCGCCCAAGCACTCGACAAAGGTGCCTCAATGGCTATCGTCACCAACGAAGAAGTTTACAAACAATTAGTAGCAGACTACGGAGCAGACAAAGCATATCTTCTCCCCCCCTCCTTGAGGGAAAGAGGGGGGGGAGTAGGTTTGCAGAGTTTAGCCCTTGCTTGGCGTCGTGAACTGGCTCTGCCCATCATCGGCATCACGGGTACCAACGGCAAGACGACCACCAAGGAACTCCTTGCTGCCGTCCTCTCCACCAAATACAATATCTACTATACACAGGGCAACCTCAACAACTCCATTGGCGTACCGCTCACCCTCCTGAGCATTACCCGTGCGCATCAGATGGCGATTGTGGAGATGGGGGCTTCGCACCCGGGCGATATACGTGAGTTAGTCAATGTCGCCGAACCAAACTACGGACTCATCACCAATGTCGGACGGGCCCACTTGCAGGGCTTTGGCTCTTTCGAGGGCGTACAGTGCACCAAGCGTGAACTCTACGACTACCTCCTCACCCATCACGGCTACATCTTCCGCAACACCGACAACCCCTACCTCACCCGGATGTATGAAGAGGCAAAAAGAGATGCAGCCACCCCAAAAACCACAGAGCAGCATAGCCCGGAAGGTGTAAAGACGATAGATACTTTGTGTCCCTCCCCCCTATGGAGAGAGCCGGAGAGGGGTCAGTACCATACCGGCACCATGCCTACCGGCACTCACCTTGTGGGTAACTACAACGCGGAGAATATCTCTGCCGCACTCTGTGTGGGTGAATACTTTGGTATACCCCGTGAGCAAGGCTTGGAGGCGATACGTGCGTACGTTCCCACCAACAACCGCTCCCAAGCCATGGACACGACGCACAACCACCTCATTGTGGACGCTTACAATGCCAACCCCACCTCCATGCAGGCGGCTATCAATGCCTTCACGGGCGACACATATATCTTGGGGGCGATGCGTGAGTTGGGCGACTACAGCCATCAGGAGCACCAGAACATCGTCAATATGTTGGCGGAGCGCAAGGCGGACACAGTCTTCTTGGTCGGCACCGAATACAAAGATACCACGAGTCCGTATCCGGTGTTCGGTACGATTGACGACTTGTGTGACTATTTGCAGCAACATCCGTTGGAAGGGCGGCATATTCTGCTCAAAGGCTCCCATTCAAACCATATGGAAAAAGCAATACAATATCTATAATAAACCCTATGAAAAAAATAATAAACCAATGAAAAAATCAGTTGTAATTCCTATTATTGTGGTCCTCGTATTGGGCATTGCAGCCTTGCTGTTTCTCAATTTTCATCAGAAGCAGGAACTTGATGAAATGATTGAACAGATGGAGTTTGAGAAGTCAGAACTTGAAGACGAGTATGAAGATTTGGCACTCCAATTCGATGGTTATCAGCAAATGAATATCCAAAATGATTCTCTCCAAGAACGTTTGGCGCAGGAGCAACAGCGTGTACAGGACTTGTTGGAGGAATTGCGTATCACCAAGGTTACCAATGCGCGTCGTATTGCCGAATTGAAAAAAGAACTGGCAACGGTGCGGTCGGTATTGAAAGATTATGTACGGCAGATAGATTCTCTTAATGCCACCAATCAGCGTCTGACGGTAGAGAACCAGCAGTATCGTCAGGAAAATCAGCAAGTAAAGCAGCAAAATGACCAATTGTCTTCTATCAATAACCAATTGACAGAGACGGTATCTCGTGCCTCAATGTTAGAGATTGCGTCTTGTACTGTAACCACGCTTAACAAGCGCGACCGCAAGACACGTATAGTCAGTCAGATACGCAAATTGCAGTTTGATTACACCATTGCCAAGAATATCACTTGCGAACCGGGTATGAAGACACTCTATGTGCGTATCATTGACCCGTCAGGAAACTTGCTGGGCGAGAATCCTGACCATCTGTTCCATTTTGAGAGCGAAGATATTCTGTATTCCGTTTCACAAGAGTTTGAGTTCACGGGAGAGGAATACCAAGGTACGTTTTATTGGTCTGTCCCTGAAGGAATGGAAGCCGAAACCGGTTTCTATAATGCAGATTTCTTTGCGGATGATAATCTTATCGGTTCATTACCGTTTCAGATTAAGAAATAGAATATAATATAATGCACACAAAAAAGAGGGTGTCTAATAAGCCTAAAAAAACAGCGAAAGATCAAACAAGTCTGACGACTTGACCGCGGACGGGGCGTCCGCGTCCCCGACCATACGGTATATTTTACGACCAAACGACATCCAAAAAGAGACTGTCTGACAAATGCAGGCGGTCTCTTTTTTTTGTTTCCGTATGGAGATTATCAATCAAACCGTATGGAGATTATCAATCAAACCGTATGGAGATTATCAATCACACGATGTCCAATTGGTGTTGTATGTATCAATTGGACATAGGGCTGTTGAGATGCCAAAGTGCAATTTACCGGTCAAGGCGCAGGGAAACAATGTGCCAGTTGATAAGCAGCCATAAATTGCGGATATATTCGGCACGGTTGTTTTGATAGTCCAAATAATAGGCATGTTCCCATATATCAAACACCAGTATCGGTGACAATCCGTGCCGCAATGGATTGTCGGCATTTGGGAGGGATAGGATATGCAACACGCCCTCTGCGTCCTGTGCCAGCCAAACCCAACCGGAACCAAAAAGCGAAATGGCGGCTTTGGTCATTTGGTCGCGGAAAGCATCAAACGAACCCAATGACTGCTCAATAAGAAACAGCAGTTCCCCTGAAGGTTGTTTGGCATGTTCTGCGGGGATTAGTTGTTCAAAAAAGAGTTGATGGTTGAGTGTCTGTCCGGCATTGTTGAGCAGTTTGCCCTCGGGAGCCTTTCGGACAATGTCTTCCAGAGAGAGTCCTTCGAAATCAGAACCTTTAACCAATGTGTTGAGCGTATCCACGTATGTGCGGAAATGCTTTCCATAATGGAAATTGACGGTCTGTTCGCTCATCATCGGAGCAAGTGCTTCGGGAGAGAATCCCAATGGCGGAAGTGAAAATAAAGCGTCTTTCATAACTATGGTAGATTTTGTATAAGGCGGCATTGCCTTACAGCCTGAATGCTACAAAAACTACGCCAAGGATGTCTATAAGATTAGTTCAACCGCATCAAAGCAATTTTTATGCAGTTTATGCAATATTGAAAGTGCATAAAGTGCATAAAAAGCAGGCTTATCGTATCGAAAAAAGCCTTTTCTTTCTACGTCCTTTCTACGTCCTTTCTCCGTCTTTTCTACGTAATGTGTATATGGAGGTACAGAAACTGCATATTCTGTATATTTTTGGGAGTCCGTCCGGTATAAAAATATAAAATGTTGTGTATGTCGATGAAAAGCATTATCTTTGCAATGCGGTTTGTTTGTAAGAAGCAAATAAATAACTTATTTAACTATGACTATTATATTGGATATGGGTGGGGTGATGATGCAGCATAATATCCCCGCTTGCGCGGCACGTTTCCGCGAACTGATAGGCGAAGAGGCTATGGAGCAGGTATTAGGCTTGGCAGGCAATGCCGAAGGTACGGAAAACAGCCTGATGGAGCGGTTTGAGACGGGAGATGTTTCCGCGGATGATTTTTTGTCAACGCTGCTTTCTTATGCCAAGCCCGGTACTACCACCGAAGACCTGAAACAGGCTTGGAACCTGATGCACGGCGGAATACCTGCTGAACGATTGGAAATGATACGGCGTTGGCGTGATGAAGGACACCGGCTGTTTCTGCTGAGCAATAACAATGCACTGCATTGGGCGGATGTGTTCAGCAAGTATGATTTGTCAATGTTTGAGCATTGCTTTGCCTCGCACTTGTTGCATTGCTGCAAACCGAATGCGCATATTTTTGAGATAGCGGACAACTATCTGCACGCGCACCAACTGACGGAGCCTTATCTGTTTGCGGATGATATAGAGACCAACAGAAAAGCAGCAGAGCAATTCGGGTGGAAGACGTTTCCCGATTTGGAGACTCTGGATGGTTTTCTTCAGCGGCATACATAAAAAAAAGCGGACGTTGCGTCCGTTTTTTTTATGTATTATTCATTTATTCCCGGTTGGTAAAGGCGTTCCATCCTTGTGCTTTCAGGGCGAGTTCCTCGCCGTTACGTCCGATGAGGTTCAATCCGTATTCGGGCTTGGTGATATGCCCGATGATATAGAGGTCATCTATCGGAACGAGTTTCTCGTAGTCATTGATGTCGCAGGTGAAGAGCAGTTCGTAGTCTTCTCCTCCGTTGAGGGCGCATGTTACGATGTTGAGGTTCATTTCTTCGGCAAGGGCAGCAGCCTGGAAATCAATAGGCAGTTTGTCTTCATAGATGGCACAGCCGACTCCCGATAGGTGGCAGATATGCATCAGTTCGGACGACAGTCCGTCGGATATATCCATCATTGCCGTCGGTTTGACTCCCGCTTTGCGCAGTGCTTCAACAATATCGCGCCGCGCCTCCGGTTTGAGTTGCCTTTCGAGCAGGTATTCCCGTCCTTCAAAAGCGGGTTTGGCTGCCTTGTCCGCTTGCATTACGATACGCTCGCGTTCCAATAGTTGCAGTCCCATATAGGCAGTACCGAGGTTGCCTGACACGCAGATGAGGTCGTTCAGTTTGGCACCGTTCCGATAGACGATGTCTTTGGCGGCAGCCGTTCCGAGACAGGTGATAGAGATGGTCAGTCCCGTCATAGAGGCGCAGGTATCTCCACCGACTATGTCCACTCCGTATCGCTCGCAGGCAAGCCGGATGCCCGCATACAGTTCTTCCAAGTCTTCTACGGAAAAACGCTTGCTGATACCCAAAGAAACTATAATTTGTGTCGGGGTACCATTCATAGCATAAATATCGGAAAAATTAACCACAGCGGCTTTGTAGCCAAGGTGCTTGAGAGGTACGTATTCCAAATTGAAATGGATACCCTCTAACAGCATATCGCCGGTCATAAGCACGCGTTTGGTGCCGAAATTCATTACAGCGGCATCGTCTCCAATGCCTTTCAGTGTGGAAGGTTGTTTGAGTTGGATTTTTTCAGTCAGATGTTTGATGAGTCCGAACTCACCCATTGTGGAAATCTCTGTACGTGCCATATACTATATGTCAATTAGAGCCGCAAAGGTACTCTTTTTTTTTGAAATACGCAAAAGTTGTGTAATTCCGTTTTCTTTTGTATCTTTGCATTCAAAATCATAAAATATGACTGTTTCGGAACTAAATGAGCGGGATCGATTTGCCCGAGCCAACGGCATCGTATTGCAGCCCGATGGCAGTACGGCAACAATGATTGTTGAGGAACGGCATCTGAATGGGGCGAATGTATGTCAGGGCGGGGTACTCTTTACTTTGGCGGATTTGGCGGCAGCGGGATTGACAGACGGTAAGAAATTGACTGTAGACAGCAGTATCCGTTTCCTTCGTCCCTGTCATCCGGGTGATCGGTTAACTGCAAGCGCATCGTTTTTGCACGAAGGCAGCATATCGCTTATCCAGACGGATATTCGCAACCAGAACAACATGCCGGTTGCTTATGTCATAGCCAATTTTACAACCCCACGTTTGTAAAATACGGCAATGCCATACGGGGACGGGGTTTGCAGATGTGGGGAAAAAGCAGTACCTTTGTGCGTTTTTTTGAAAAAAACACAATGAACAAGGTTTATCAATCAAAGCGCAGTATCCGTTTCCGTCGGTTCTGCCACAAGGCGTATGCCGCTTTTGCTTCTCTGCACAGAGAGGTGTCGGTGGGGCGTGTGGCGGGCTATATGACCGACCTCGAGATGCTCAAGCAGGGCAAGACCGTTGCAATCGTGGCAATGGCATTCTGCACGTTGAGCGCGACGGCAACCGAGACGGACGTGGCAGAGGACTCCGCGCTTGAACCCGCAATGCTTGCAGAGCAGGCACAGGGGGCAGTTGATACCCGGCAACTTAGTCTTCAGGAGGTGTCGGTCGTATCGAACAAGGCTGAAGTACAATCCGAAGCGTACCGGCTCGTAACACAGGTTTCCCGCAAGGAGATAGAGGCATTGCCTATCCAGACGGTGGCGGATATTCTGCAATATCTGCCGGGACTTGATGTGCGCACCCGCGGTGCCAACGGCGCACAAGCCGACCTGAGTATGCGCGGCGGCACGTTTGACCAAGTGTTGGTGCTGATCAACGGCGTGAGCCTGAACGACGCACACACAGGGCACTACACGCTCAATCTGCCGCTTTCTGTCTCGCTCATCGAGCGTATTGAGGTGCTGCAAGGTACGAGCGCGAACCTCTACGGGGCGTTCTCCGGTGCCATTAATATCGTTACGCGCGAGGCGGAGCGGAATCAATACGGTGTGCGTTTGTCGGCGGGTATGAACGGGCTGGTAAGCCCTGATTTTTCAGGCAGTTGGCGGCGCGGGGATTTCAGCGCGAATGCCTCGGTGGAGTACAGCCGTGCCGAAGGCTACTATGCACCTGCCCCCTCAGAGAAAGAGCAGACGGCACTCACCAACTCCGATTATCAGTTGGTCAATCTCTATTTCCAGAGCCGCTACAAGGGGCTGGACGTGCAACTCGGTGCGCAATGGAAAGATGCGGGCGCAGGTATGTATTACGGTTTTGGTTCGCAAGACCAGTTCGATGCCACCCGCACGGCTTTCGGCAGTGCCAAATATACCCATCGTTGGGGGCAGTGGAGTATGGACGTGCAGGCTTCGTACCGTGCCAACTACGACCGCTACGAGTGGCACCGCAGGCAACGGCTCTATGGCAATTTTCATTTCTCACAGACCGCAGCCGCAAGCGTGGCGGGGCATTATGCTTCGCGTATCGGCACCACCACGGTGGGCGTAGAGATACGCAATGAGAACATTCATTCCACCAATCTCGGCGATACCATCAACCCCGACGGGCAAGTGCCGAATGTGGCGGATTTCTCTTTGAAAGATGTACGGGTTCTCGACCTGGTCAAGGGGGCGAACCGACTGAATGTAAACTACTATGCACAGCAGACATTCAACTACGGCAACCTGTCGGCATCATTGGGCGTGAGCGGAATGTTCAATACACAATTCGGAAACAATGTATCGGGCGGGGCAAATATCGGCTATGAATACGCGAAGCAGTCGTCGGTATATATCAATGCCAACCGTTCACTGCGACTGCCGACCTTTACCGATTTGTATTATAATGCAGGCAACCAGTTGGGCAACAGGGACTTGCATCCGGAAGAAGCGTGGGTGCTGTCGGTGGGTGCAACCTACAACCGCTCGTTTGGCGAGGCGGGTGCGCTCTCCTTGGCGGGCGACTGGTACTACCGTTGGGGGCGCAATATCATCGACTGGGTCTATATGCCCGATGATATCAAACGTCCGTATCACGCACAGAACCAGCAGAAAGTGAATGCCACAGGCGTGGAACTCTTGGCTGCATACCGTTGGAACGAATGGTTGCGCTGTGTGTCGGTCAGTTATGCCTACACGTATCTGGATTTGGATTTGAAAGAGTCGGGGTCGCGCTATTTGGACTATCTGAGCCATAAACTGACGCTGCGTCTGGAGCATGGTATCTATCGCGGTTTCGGTGCCTCGTGGACACTGCGTTACCAGCAGCGCGAGGGGCAGTACAACGATGCGCAGGGCGAGGTTCAGGACTATCGCTCCGTGTGGCTGCTTGACGGGAGTGTGTATTGGCAGAACGACTGCGTGCGCGTGAGTGCCGACTGCACGAATATGACCAACCGCCACTATTACGACTATGGCGGTCTGCTGCAACCGGGCGCATGGGCGAAACTGACCGTCACGGCACGGATATTCCGCTAAATAAACATCTATAAAGGAGTCTCCATTTCGGAGGCTCCTTTTGATCTCCAAAAATACCCATTAAAACAACCATCAAAAAGTTCTCCGTTAATTGACCGTTAATTTTGTGTAGAATTTGTCATAGGATTGTTATATGTTGGTTATAGGATAGAGGGGGCTGTGCATTGTGCATTGATTATGCTTATCCACCTTACATCCACCTTATATCCACCTTACTTTTGCAGTAAGAAACAGTTATGCCCAACACGGGTGGATGTTGGGTGGATAAGCAAAATCAAAGGGGAGGTACGGTGCTTTTTATGCAAAAACAGGTCCGTGTATTGTATATTTTCCGAAAATGTTGTATCTTTGCAAGCTATTTATATGTAGCACTAATCTAACAAACAACCCATATCATGAAAGAGTGCGAAATCAAAACGACCATGCGTGTGTACGGATGGGACGAACTGACCAATGAACAACAGGAACTGATCAATATAGCCAAAGAACAGACAGGGCGGGCGTATTGTCCCTATTCCCACTACCATGTAGGAGCAGCATTGTTGTTGGAAAACGGCGTGGTTGTGCGTGGGTGTAACCAGGAAAATGCCGCTTATCCGAGCGGTCTCTGCGCCGAGCGTTCCGCATTGTTTTCCGCAGGGGCGCAATATCCAGAGCAGCCGATTCTGCGTTTGGCGATAGCGTGCTACAACAACGGGCGTTTTACACCCAAACCCGGTTCGCCTTGCGGGGCTTGCAGGCAAGTGATGATAGAGACCGAACACCGCTATGGCAAACCGATGGAGGTGCTACTTTATGGTGAGGAAGAGACCTATATTTTCTCTTGTGCTGCCGACCTCCTGCCGCTGATTTTTGTGTCGGAGTCCCTTAACGGCTGATTGCCGTCCTTAAGGTCTTTAATGACATTAAAGACCTTAATAACAAAAGAGATTGTGCCTTGAAACTTGTCAAGAAAATAGATGTGTACTTGCTAAAGAACTTCCTCGGGTTGTTCTTTGCCACATTCTTTGTGTGTATATTCGTGCTGCTGATGCAGTTCGTCTGGATGCACGTAAAGGATTTGGTGGGAAAAGGGGTGGAAATATCAGTATTGGCGGAGTTTTTTGTCTATGCCGTAGCCAGTGTGGTACCGTTGGCATTGCCGCTGGCAATCCTCTTGGCTTCGCTTATCTCGTTTGGCAATCTTGGCGAAAAGTTTGAACTCACCGCTATGAAAGCGGCGGGTATATCGCTGTTCCGCATTATGCGTCCGCTGGCAGTAGGCGTGGCCTTTATCTCGGTGGGAGCGTTCTTCTTCTCCAACAACGTGCTACCCAAATCGCAAATGAAACTGTGGGCGTTGATTTTCTCGCTTCGACAGAAATCGCCCGAATTAGAGATACCCGAAGGGGAATTTTACGATGGTGTGAGCGGCTACAACATCTATGTGCGGCACAAGGACAAGAAGTCGGGTATGCTGCGCGATATGATGATTTACGACTACTCCAACGGATTCCAGAACGCTACGGTGATGGTCGCCGACTCGGGCAAACTGGCATTCTCGGACGATAAGAAGTACTTGATTCTGCGTCTCTACAGCGGTGAATCGTTTGAGAACCTCAACCAGCAGCAACAGCGTGCCACAGGTTCGCAGAAGAATATCCCGTACCGCCGCGAGACATTCAAGGAAAAACAGTTGCTGATTGATTTTGACACCGAGTTCAACCGCTATGATGAATCGGTCTTGGAAGACCAGCATGTATCGAAAAATGTGGCGCAACTGATCTATTCGATAGACTCCGTGCAGGTGTTGGCAGCACAAAAGGGAAGGGAGCAAAGTGAGAATCTGGTGGAGAACCGCTATTTCGGTCGTGAACAGAAATCAGGACGTATATTGATACCTGTCGAGCAGTCGGAGCAGGCAGAATACAACATAGATTCGCTGTTTGCTCATTTGTCGGAAACACAGCAGCGCAATGCAATGGATGTGGCAGTGGACAAAGCCACTATGCAACGCGACCAAGTGGAGTATAACGCCCTGTTGCTGGACGACTCGCAGCGGTATATCCGAAAACATGAGATTGAACTCTACCGCAAGTTTACGCTGGCATTCGCCTGCCTGATATTCTTTTTTATCGGTGCGCCATTAGGTGCCATTATCCGCAAAGGCGGTTTGGGGGCACCTGTGGTGATTTCGGTGGTGATGTTTATCATCTATTACATCATTGATAATACAGGCTATAAGATGGCACGCGAAGCACTATGGCCGTGCTGGGCGGGAATGTGGCTCAGTTCATTTGTACTGTTGCCGATAGGTATATTCCTCACCTACAAAGCCGCCACCGATGCCGCTTTGCTCAATCCTGAGGCTTGGCTCAAAGTGTGGGATAAACTGAAACAAAAGATACACAAACAAACGCACCGCCCCTAACGTGAGCGCAAGCGAACCAAAACATATGAATACAATAGCAGAAGCATTAGACGATTTCCGTCAAGGTAAATTCGTTATCGTAGTGGATGACGAAGACCGTGAGAACGAGGGCGATTTCATTATCGCAGCAGAGAAAATAACTCCCGAGAAAGTGAATTTCATGCTCAAGCACGGGCGTGGCGTGCTGTGTGCGCCTATTACGGAGCAACGCTGTGCCGAACTTGATTTGATGCACCAGGTGGCAAACAACACCTCAATGCTCGGTACGCCGTTTACTATCACGGTGGACAAGTTGGAGGGGTGTACTACGGGCGTATCGGCGGCAGACCGTGCGGCTACTATCCGTGCTTTGGCAGACCCCGCCTCCCAACCTGAGACTTTCGGGCGGCCGGGACATATCAACCCGCTTTATGCACGTGCGGGCGGGGTGTTGCAACGTGCAGGACATACCGAGGCGGCTGTCGATTTGGCGCGTTTGGCAGGATTGCAACCAGCAGCGGCACTTATAGAGATAATGAATGCTGACGGCACTATGGCACGTATGCCGCAACTGCAGGAGGTGGCACGCGAGAACGATTTGAAGATTATCTCCATCAAGGATTTGATTGCCTACCGCCTGCAACACGAGCAACCAACCGAGCAGGCTGCGCTCAACTCCCGACTTTCCACACTCAATGCCATTGTGGAGCGTGGAGAGACGGTTTTTTTGCCAACAGAGTACGGCGAGTTCCGCTTGACCCCGTTCCGTGATCTGAGCAACGGTTTGGAACACGTGGCTCTGGTGAAAGGCGAATGGCAGGAGAACGAGCCGGTGCTGTGCCGTGTACATTCCAGTTGTCTGACGGGCGATGTGTTCGGTTCGCTGCGTTGCGAGTGTGGCGAGCAGTTGCATCGTGCCATGCAGATGATAGAGAAGGAAGGACGCGGTATAGTTGTCTATATGAATCAAGAGGGTCGCGGTATCGGACTGATGAACAAGATACGTGCCTACAAACTGCAAGAGCAAGGCGATGATACCGTGGAGGCGAATATACATCTCGGTTTCCAACCCGACGAACGCGACTATGGGGTAGGGGCGCAAATCCTGCGCGAGATGGGGGCTAAACGCTTGCGCTTGCTGACCAACAACCCCGTAAAACGTGTAGGATTGGAGAGTTACGGTATTGAGATAGTGGAGAATATCCCTATCGAAATTGCACCCAACAAGTACAACGAGCGGTATATGCGCACAAAGAAAGAAAAGATGCATCATAACTTGCATCTTGTTTAGCCCAACAGGTTTTGGCACGATAATTGACAATGAAAAGATAGAAAATCCTATATGTCATAGAATTTTTAGTTTTTATAGAATGTATAGATTTATCTAATCAATCAAAAACACCTTACTAATATGAAACGCTTGGTATCTTTTTTGTTCGCTTTTCTGCTGATGGCAGGAATGACGATGAGAGCCGATGAGACGATTACGGTATCGGCGAACAGTTCTGACATCTCTGACGGACTGGATCTGAAAGTAGTGGCAAAACTCTTTGCTCAAGCAAAGAACCTTGAGGAGTTTGAGAACCTGCTCAACAACCCCGATTCCGCTTTTTGCAACCTCGACCTCAATGGCGATGGGGACATTGACTATATCCGTGTGGTGGAAACAGGCGAAGGCAACAAGCGGTTGATTGTCCTGCAAGCCATTTTGGCAAAAGATATTTATCAGGATATAGCCTCTATCTATGTGGAGAAGGACGAAAAGGAGAAGGTTACGGTACAAGTGGTGGGCGATGAGTACATCTATGGTACCAATTATGTGATAGAGCCGGTTTATGTCTATCGTCCTGTTATCTACGATTGGTTCTGGAGTCCCGCTTGGTATGCATGGACATCGCCGTGGTATTGGGATTATTATCCTGCGTGGTGGTATGCACACACCGTTTGGTCGTATGATTACTATTGGCATCATTGCTATGCTTTCCATCACCATCACGGTTGCTGCAGTTTCCGCTATGCCCCCGAACCCCGTCCCGCGATGCGTGATATGCGTGCACCGGTCAGCCGTCGCGACTATGCGGTTTCACATCCCGATCGTTCTTTCAGCCATCGTAATTCGGGTGTAACCAATGCACGCGATATGCGTTCCCGCCGTACTTCTGTGGCATCGGGTGTGAGTACACGCCAAGCGGCTGTGGTTAATGGTGGCAGTACACGTCAGTCGGTTTCGGGTGCAAGTACGCGCCGGTCGGTTTCCGCTGCATCAAGCCGTACGTATGGTAGTGCCAACACAGCCGCTGCACGTTCTACACGCGTTGCAGCAACAGAGGCAAGTACACGCCAGGCTGTAGCAGGTACAGGCACAAGTACTCGCAGGACTGCAACGAGTGCCGTTTCCACCCGCACAAGTGTAAACAGCGTTTCCACCCGTTCAAATGCAGCAGCTGCAACCACTTCAACACGTGCTTCGTACAATACGGGAACATCCACCCGCACATCGTATAACAACGGTGCTGCCACTACCCGTTCACGGGCAGTAACCAACAGCAGTACGCGGTCTTCTTCATCGTATAGTACACCGGCACGGTCTTCGTCCTCCGGTTATGGCAGTTCCACTCGCAGCAGTTATAGCGGTGGCAGTTCCACTCGCAGCAGTTATAGCGGTGGCAGTTACGGTGGCAGCACCCGCAGCAGTGGTTCCTATAGCGGTGGCGGAAGTACACGTTCTGCAGGAGGCGGTGGTAGCACTCGCAGATAAATAACATAACAGATAAATAACATAAAGAGACTGTCTAACAAGTTTAGGCAGTCTCTTTTTTTGTTTTAGGGCAAGCGCATTAAAACAATGTTTATACAGTTTGTACGATATTTTTTTTATGCACTTTATGCAATATTGAAAGTGCATAAAGTGCATAAAAAGGTGGCTTA
>ERZ808286.370-NODE-370-length-31268-cov-5.244610_pt1 | contig 31268 bp, 25 predicted proteins | sample MGYA00521276_ERZ808286 | MGnify/ENA primary metagenome ERZ808286 (study PRJEB31516, sample SAMN03275607) | gut metagenome | biome: mammalia-associated habitat; material: feces | host: Papio cynocephalus | place: Kenya | collected 2012-08-01 ... | reverse complement strand
ACTCACAGCCCCCGGTTTAGGAAACCGATGCTCTATCCGGTTGAGCTACGGGGACGACCTGTTTTCTTATTTACCCCGTTTTTTGGAAAAAGAAAATAAAAAAACGGGGCTTTGACGCCCCGTTTTTTATCTTATCCCAGCAAATGCCCCAGAAAATACGGCAGCTGCTGACGCCACGCGGGCCAATCGTGCGGCACGTCGTAGCCCCAATAGTCCACCCACGCGGGAATGCCTTTGGCTTTCAATATGCCGTCCAGAACGCGGGTGTCGTGCAGACATTCGTTTTCCCACGCGCCCTGTCCGACCGAAACGATGATTTCGGAACGTCTGTACAGATCCAGCGTCCCCTGATCGTTCATGTTCGGCAGATATTCCATCGGCGAATTGAAATAGACCCCGTCCTCTTCGCAATTCGGGAAGAACGAACGACAGCTGTACAGCCCGCTTTGCGCGACGACCGCGTCAAACAGGTCGGGGCGGCGGAAAAAGAAGTTCGCCGCGTGCAGCGCGCCCATCGAACAGCCCGTCGTCATCATGCCGCCGGCGCGGTAGTTGCTGCCCATCGCGTTGATGTCCAGCGCCCACGGGACGACTTCGTCGCAGACGTAGTTGAAATACTGTTCGAAACGGCGCAGACGGTCGCCGGGCCACCCGTCGCTGACAAAGGTTTCCCAGTCCAGCCCGTCGACGCAGAAGAACTGCGCCTTGCCCGATTCGATAAAGCCCGACGCGGCGTCGATCATGCCGAATCCTTCGTATTCGTAAAACCGACCGCATTGGGACGGAAAAACCAGAACCGGTTTGCCCGCGTGTCCGTAGACTTTCAATTCCATATGGCGTCCCAGATTCGGGCTGTATTCGTTGTAGTATTCGATTTTCATATCAGCATTTTTCCTGAACGAAGTTCATGATTTCGTCGGCTTTTTCCTGCGTGGTCGCCCGCATCAGGTACATGTGGTCGCCCATGACCGGCGAAAAAATCGCGTCGACGTCGGCGTACTGCATCAGGTGTTCGCCGTATTTTTCGACGATTTCCTCGTGCGTGTGGACGTAGTTGAAGCAGTCTTTGCGCGCGACGTAGATGCCGATGTATTTCTTTTCGGTCGGCTGGTACAGTTTGTCGTGCACGATCATGTCGGCGTACATCTGATAGACGTCGGTGTCGTGTTCGTAGTCCATCAGTTCGGGCATGCAGCCGCCGGGCGGACGCATGTTGACTTCCAGCGCGACGTAATCGCCTTTTTTGCCCAGACCTTTTTTGTCTTCGTACAGTTTGAAAAATTCAAAGTGGAAGAAGCGCGCCGTCGTGTTGAACGAAGCCAGCACGGCGCGTCCTGCCTTTTCCAGAACGGGGTCGATTTTCAAAACGGAATAATAGCGCAGATCGTCGCCCGCGTTGACCGTTTCCGCCACGTTTTCGGGGAAGATGTGGCTGGTCATGAAAATCGGTTCGTTTTCATAGTTCGTAATGCCGTCGAACGTGACGATCAGTCCGTTGACGAATTCCTCCATCACATAGGGAACGGAAGGGTAGTTGTCGTAGAAACGGTTGAATTCCTCTTCGTTTCTGATGGTGTAGGACGCGTACGCGCCGACGCCGATGTCGGGTTTGACGAACACGGGGTAGCCGACTTCCCTGACGAATTTTTCGCCTTCTTCGCGGGTGGTCACGCAATGGCAGCGCGCGGAGGGGACGCCCGCCTTGCGGAAGTGGTTTTTCATCAGGTATTTGCGTTTGCTTTCCAGCACTTCCGGATATTTTGTCCCTTCGATGTTGAAATCGGTGCGCAGGCGCGCGTCCGTTTCCAGCCAGTATTCGTTGAATGATTCCAGCCTGTCGACGCGACCGTATTTATGAATGAAGTACGCGACGGCGCGCATGACTTCGTCATAGTTTTCCATATTGTCGACGCGGTAGTATTCGGTCAGGGATTCTTTCAGCTGCGGCGTCAGGGAATCGTACGCGGCGTCCGCGATGCCCAGCACGTTGACGCCCATTTTTTTCAGGCGGTCCGCGAAATTCACGTAGTGCGACGGAAAATGCGGCGAAAGGAAGACAAAATTCACGGTAATAACTCCTTGGTTATTTTTCGGTTCTTTTTCAGCGTTTTGTGTTTCCCGTTTTTTCGGGGGAACTGCGTCTTTTCGTATCGGCTGTTTCAGCCTTGCTAAAATTGGCAATTCCGGCGTCCGTTGTCAATTCATTTTTGTATTTTCTTTACCCGCCGGAATGGGGTAAAAGGGTAAAAACACGCCGTTTCCGGAATCGAAAGGAATACACCCATGAACAAACGCATTCGCAAAGCCGTTTTTCCCGTCGGCGGGCTGGGGACGCGGTTCCTGCCCGCCACCAAAGCCATGCCGAAGGAAATGCTGCCCGTCGTCGACAAACCCCTGATTCAATACGCCGTCGAGGAAGCCGCCGCCGCCGGCATCGAACATTTCATCTTCGTCACGGGACACGGCAAAACGTCGATCGAGGATCATTTCGATTCCAGCCCCGCTCTGGAACGTCTGCTGGAAAAGGACGGCAAGGACGACCTGCTGAACTTCGTGCGCGAAAGCACGCTCGATTCGGGCAGGATTTCATACACCCGGCAAAGCGAACCCAAAGGGCTGGGACACGCCGTGTGGTGCGCGCGCGATCTGGTCGGCGACGAACCGTTCGCCGTTCTGCTGCCCGACGACCTGTTCCACTGCAAAACGCCGTGCCTGAAACAAATGGTCGACGAATATCCCCGCACCGCCGGCAATCTGGTCGCGATCGAGGAAGTGCCGGAAGAGCAGACGTCCCGCTACGGAATCCTCAGTCTGGAAAACGACGACGGAAAACTGGTGCGCGTCAACGGCATGGTCGAAAAGCCCGCCGCCGGCACCGCGCCGTCGCGCTGCGCGATTTTGGGACGCTATATCCTGTCGCCCGAAATCTTCGCCGAACTGGACAAGCAGAAAACCGGCGCGAAAGGCGAAATCCAGCTGACCGACGCGATGGCGGCGACGCTGGACCGCGTGCCTTTCCACGGCATGCGGTTCGAGGGGAAAAGATTCGACTGCGGCAACAAAATCGGCTTTTTGATGGCGAACGTCGAATACGCGCTTGACAGACCCGATCTGGCGGACGAATTCCGGACCGCGCTGAAATCGCTTTCGTTCTAAGGGGGGGCTGACGAAATGTCGTTCTTTTCAAACAAACAGCTGAACTATTTGAACGCCCACTACGGCTTGCGCGCGATGGGGTGGGAAATGTGCTCCATGTTCACGCTGGCTTATCTGTACAAACAGGGGTTGAGCCTGAAACTGACGTTTCTGGTGTACGCGGCGGTGCTGTTTTCGCGCACGCTGACCCGTCCGCTGGCGATGCTGTGCTGTTTGAAAAAGGGCGTGCATTGGACGCTGACGGTCGGAACGTTTGCTTTCGCCATGCGCTATCCCGCGATGCTGCCGATCGACGGGCTGACGTGGCATTTGATACCGTTCATCGTCGTTTCGGGGCTGGCGGACGTGCTTTACTGGGTGTCGTACCACAACTATTTCGCGTCGATCGGGGACGAGGCTGACAGGGGATCCAGCGTCGGTGTCCGCGACGCGATCGCGACGGTCGTCGCCGTCGTCGGACCGCTGGTCGGCGGGATTTTGCTGTCGATCGACAAATTCTACGCCTTTACGATGCCGTTCGTTTTGACGCTGGTCGCCGTCCTGCCGCTGCTGAAAACGCCGTCCCTGCCGCCGCCCGTCCCCGCGACGCGCGAAGAACGGAAGCACGTCGATCATTTCGGCTTTGTCGTGTTCGTCGGCGACGGACTGTTTTATCAGGCGGGATCGATCTGGCCGCTGATCGTGTTCATGCTGCTGGGCGAAAGCTATCAGAATTTCGGTTTTATCCTCGCGCTGGCGGCGTTTTTCCGCGCGATGGGATCGATGGTCTTCGGTCGGCTGATCGACAAAGGCAAAGGGCGGCAGATTTGCTATATCGGCTACGGCATGCATATCGCGATTTTAACCGTGCGCGGCTTTTTCGCCTATTCCGTCCCCGCCGTCATCGCGTGCGACTTTTTCGCCGCGATCGCCTATTGCTTTTCGATGACGGGGCTGATGACCGCCGTGTACAACGCGACGAAACGCGCGTCCCACCCGCTGTATTTCACTTATTACACCGAACTGGGCTGGGACGTCGGCGCGGTGTCGTCCATGCTGCTGGCGGCGCTGATCGTCGGACTGGGGTTCGACGTGCGCTGGGGATTGGGGCTGTCGGTCGCCGGAGCCGTCCTGTCCGTCGCAACGCTGGCGCGCTGGTACACGCGCGAACGCAAACGTCGCCGCGCCGGAACGTCCGCCGCCGCCTGATTTATTCGAACGACAGCAGAAAAGCCTGCAAATTCGCCATGAAGTTGTCGTATTGGCGGTTCAGTTCCGCGTCGTCGTAACGCGGACGCCCGTTGATGAAAACGGGACGGTTCCTGTCCGCGTCCCGAAACGGCGCGATCAGGTTTTCAAACAGGCTGACCCGCATGCTTTCGGCGAACAGAAAGGAATCCGCGCGGGCGGTGAAATCGTCCAAAGCGTCGTTGCGCTCGGCGCGCAATTCCGCGGCGGGAATGCGCGCGATCCGCAGACGCGCCCGATTTTTGGCGCGTTCCAGATCTTCGCCCGCCTGTTTCAGCATGTTCTGAATTTGCGCCAGATCGGCGGCGGTTTGTTCGGCGGCTTCGGCGGACAGAATTGATTTTTCGGACAGGGCTTCCAGCATTTTCGGGTGAATGCCGCCGAAGAAGTTTTTGGCGAACGCGTCTTCGATTTCCGGCAGGTCGACATCGCGCGACAGCCAGATCGCGCGCGCCGTCAATCCGTATCCGACGGTCAGAAACACCAGAAAAGCCGCCAGAACCGCTTTGGTCGCGCGCGACGTCGCGACGCATTCGACCGAAATGCCGTCGTCCCAGAACAGCGTTCCGCGCCTGACCAGACTGAACAGCGCGTAAAGCGGCAAAATCAGCGACGCGTAGGGCAGAAAGCACCCCATGCCCGCGCAGAACACGGCGACCGACCGTTTGATCGACCGCGCGAACGAAAGCCTGCTTCCGTCCGCGCCGGCGACGCGAACGCCCAGCATCGCCTTGCCCGCCGTCGTCCCGAACACGGAAATCAGAGCGGCTTCGATCGGGACGAAAACCCAGAACGACGCGTAAAAAAGCCACGACGGGGAATAAACGTCGCCCATTTTTTCGCCCAAAATCAAAACCATCGCCATGGACCACAGCAAATAATCGATGAATCGCGCGGCGGCGCGGCGGAACGGGTGTTTCATGCGGGGACTCCTTCGCTTTATATAGAATCATTAACATTATTCGGCGCGAAACGAAAGGCTTGATTCGTTTCAAACGGGCGCGTTTCGTTTTCGTTAAAAGCCCGCAAAGCCGAAATCGGCGGAAACAATGGGGTTTCGATAAAATATTTTCAGAAAAAAATGCGGCGTTTGTCTAAAAATTTCTTGACTTTCCCGCGCCGGAGTTCCAAGATACCCGTATCTTTTGAACGTTGTCATCGACATGTTAGGAATTGTTATGACTGAAAATAATATGGAAAATCAAACCAACACCCCGTTGCTGGACGCCTTTATGAACGCCGGCAAAATTACGGTTTTCGAAAGCGGGCTGGATCGTCCCGATCATTTGCAGGATCGTCCGTTCTTTCATTTGTTGCCGCAGGGGAAGACTTCCGTTATTTCCATGGGCGACGCGGCGGACACGCTGACGGTCAAAACCCCCGCGGAATTGAAAAAATCCCCCGCGCTGGACACCGAAGCCCACCAATTCTTTGAAAACATGGAAAAACGTTTCCGCACGGTCATGCCGGGCGTGACGCTGTTCATCATCGACCCCGACGCGGTTCAGGGACGCTATCTGCTGGACACCGCGGACGACCGTTCGCTGGGCAAATCCCTGTACATGTACGTCGAAGACAAGTTGCGGAATGTCGCCGCGGACAAGGGCAAAACCTTCCTGACGCAGGAAGAGATTCTGAAATCCGTTTCCGAAGCCGGCATCACCGACCGCAATCCGTTTTCGATGCGCGCGGCGATCGCGCCGACCACGGAAAATCTGGCGGGTCTGGGCAACGTCAATCTGGTCGTCGGCGACAACCCCGACGCGATGAACGCGAACGTGCTGGACATGGTTCTGGGCGCCGAGGAACGCCGCAAGAAAGAAGGCGTTTCTTTCGACGAATTCCGCCGTCTGGTTCTGTATCACGAACTGGGGCACGCGACCGACCACAACTACGCATCCGCCTACAATTCGGTTGAAAAGATCGCCGAAACGGAACTGGACAACGTGATGTGCCGCCACCGCACGGAATGCATCGCCGACGCGCACGCCGTTCTGCAGCTGGCGCGCGATTTCGGCAACACGAAATGCGCCGAAATCTGGGGCGACTGCCGCATCGAATATCTGCGCATGTGCGTTGACCGTCGCATGGACGACACGAAATACGACACGGAATTCGTGAAAAAAATCCGCGAAGCCGAAGCGAAATCCCATGCGCAAAACCCGGACGATCCCGAATACGAAAACAAATTCAAACAGCTGATGGCGGACAAAAACGTCGCCAACACGATCAAACAGCTGGGATCGCCGCTGGCTTACCACACCACGGACGTCATCGACGCCACGGTCAAATACGCCAAGGAACATCTGGCGGACGGATCGTTGCAGAAAATGACGGATCTGGAAGTCATCAAACAGGCGCAGGTCATGTCCGAAACCTACGGTTTGACGCGTCAGCAGATGGCTGAAATGTCGATCGCTCTGGCGACCGGTGAAAAACACCCGAAATACGAACAGATGATGGAACGCGTGCAGGTGTCCCGCGACCATATGCCGATCGACAACAAGGTGCTGGAACAGGAATACGAATTGCAGCGCGAACTGAACGGCTATATGGAAGCCGCCCAGCTGAACGCGAATTTAGGCTTGCCCGCGCCGGAACAGAACTTCTCGCCCGAACTGCTGAAAAAGCTGAAACGCGAACAGGCGGCTGAAAAGCGCGCGGCGAACAAACGCATGCTGAGCGTCGCGCAGTATCAGGCGGATTTGCTGGACAAGCTGGACAACGCCGAAACCCGCGCCGACATGCACGCCGTTCTGGGCGCCGAAAAGGAAACTTTGCGCGTCGAAGGCAAAAAGAAGGGACGCAACGACAAATTCGCCGCCGACAAGCTGAAGGTCGTCGACGCCGTCATCGAACAGGCGCCGAACGTCGAAGCCATGCTGACCGCGAACCGCGTCGTCAAAAAACAGCTGGACGACATCAAGTCGACGACCGAAGTTTCGGGCGACGCCGCGATCGTCCACTTCATCAAAAACGAACTGCGTTCCGCCACGGCTTTGTCCGGCGCGTTGCTGAAAGCCTATCAGCGCGAACCCGAAAAAATGACGATGGATCAGACGATCGATTCCATGCGCGCCGAACGCAAGGATTTCAAAAAAGCGCTGATCGCGGAAAAAGAAACGCAAATCGCCGCTTTCGCGATCCGTTCCGACAAGGAAACGTGGGCGAAAGTCAGCGCGGATCCCGTTCTGGCGGCTTTGGTCGACCAAAAAGCCAAACAGAAACCGACCGCGGCTTTGGCTCAGTATCAGATGAACGCGGGCAGTATGGACAAAAACGTCGCCGCCACGTTGTTCAACGAAGTCGCCGAAACGCACAAATATCTGGTCGAAACGTTCACGGGCAACCCGCAGACGGCGACCGTGATGCGCAAAAAAGACGCGCGCACGTTCGACACGATGAAAAAATACGCCGAATCGCTGAAAACGGCGGAACGCGCTTCGCCGCTGAATTTGAAAAACTTCTCGGCTGAAACGAAAAAATCGGCGTTCGAAGTTATGCTGAGCAGCAGAAAACAAAGAGGCTGATCGCGGCTGTTTAACGCAAAGCGGCGGAGGGAATGCTCTCCGCCGCTTTCTCGTGCCGCGAACGTTGGGTTGTTTTAACCGAAACGCGGAATAGTTTTGACTTTTTCGGAAACAAGGATCGCGCCGAAAACGCGGGGTGATTCGAAAAACGTTCGGCTTTTCAAGTGATGCCGTTTTCCGGTTGGAAACGATCGGCGCGCGGCGGGACGGAAAAAAGGCGCAAAAAAAACCCCGCGTTAAAACGGCGGGGCTTTTTCTTTATCGGAACGATTAAGCTTTGGCGGCGTTCTTTTCCGCGGCGCCCTGAATGCGTTTTTTCAAACGCTTCGCGTCGCAGGACAGCTTGCCGTTCGACGTGGACAGCAAAAACGCGTCCAATCCGCCGTTGTGTTCGATCGTCCGCAGACCACGCGAAGAAACACGCAACGTGACCGTGGTGCCCAATGTTTCGCTCAGCAACGAAACAGCCTGCAGGTTCGGCATGAACCGACGGCGGGTTTTGTTGTTAGCGTGAGAAACATTGTTTCCGGTCTGTACGCCTTTTCCGGTAATGATGCAACGTTTTGCCATAACACAAATTCCTTCAAACGAAAAAACAGGGTTTCCTTTTACCGTCAAACGCCCGTTTCGTCAAGTTAAATATCCGTTTTCGGGGGAAAAGACCGAAAATTCCCGCCAAACGGGACGTTCCGGTTTCTTTGTCCGCCGTTTTCCGCGCGCGAACCGAAGCCGCCGCCGTTTCGGAAAAAGCGAATCGCCCGAAAGCGAAAAATCGAAATGGTGCGCCCGGCGGGATTCGAACCCACGACCCTCGGCTTCGGAGGCCGATACTCTATCCAGCTGAGCTACGGGCGCGTCACAAGGCACACAATAAACGATTTTGATAAAAAAACAATCAAAAACTTGAAAAACGAATAAATCTCTTGACGAAAGGGGTGAAAAAAGATTATCTGTTGCTATCCGCGTTGTTGGGGCGTAGCCAAGCGGTAAGGCAACGGACTTTGACTCCGTCATTCGCTGGTTCGAGTCCAGCCGCCCCAGCCAGTTCGAAGCCCTTGGAATCGCAGGGGCTTGTTTTTTTTGCGCCGCTTTCCGACCGCCCGCGGGGCGTCGCGGAATAAAAGCGGACTCTTGTTTTTTGATTTAAAACACGTTATAAAGAAAAGGGCGCGCCGTTTTTCGCCGCCGTTGTATAAGGATATTCGCAGAATGGAAGAGATCATCTTTCCGAACCAAATTCGCATGTACCGCCGCGTCCGCGGGCGTTCCATGCAGGAACTCGCCGATTTTCTGGGCGTCAGCCTGTCCGCCGTCAGCAAAATCGAAAAAGGGTACAGGCGCATCGATCAGGAACAGCTGGTGCGCATCGCCGAATTTTTGGATTGCCCGTTGCAGGAAATCTTTGTCAACGAAGCCAGTTCGCAGCCCGACGTCGTTCAGGCGTGGCGGCGCGAACAGGAACGCCGCAACCGCGTCAACGAACGTTGCGGTTTGAAAATGCTGGGCGCGGGTCTGCGCTATATCCGCGGGCAGAAAAACCTGACGCTGGCGGACGTCGCGGACGGTTCGGAATTGACTTTGTCCGTGTACCACCGCATCGAAATGGGACAGCGCGAGGTGTCCGAAGACGAAATTTCCCGCATCGCCCGCGCGCTGGGATACACGAACGACGAACTGCAAAAACAGATTTACGATTTGGACAAGGCGGGCGCGCTGGAAGAGTTCATTCAGCGCACGGACGCCCGCTACCGCACGGTCGCCGGCGTCAAATCCGGCTATCCCGAACTGCCCGTCGCGAAAACGGCGGGCGGACGCGACCGCACCGAAACGGTGTTGCAGATTTACGGTCAGCCCGGCGAAAACGGAACGATCGTCATTGACCGTCAGGCGCCGCTGGGGACGGTGTCGTGTCAGGCGGGGGCGGTCAATCCGATGTCGGCTTACGCGGTTTCGCTGTGCACCAGACGGCTGGGCAACCTGTTGCCCGCGCGTTCCGTGCTGATCGTCGATCCGACGAAAATGGTCGGACTGGGCGACATCGCGGTGATGTACACCGGCGAAAGCGAAGCGCGCCTGATCAGCGTGCGCGAAGACATCGACGGCAAAATGTTCGGCGTTTTGTGGAACCCCGAGGAAAAAATCGAAATCCCCGAAGACAAGGCGGCGGCTCTGCACCGCGTCGTGCAGATCCAGCTGCCCTGACGGTTTGACGGACAGATAAGACGCCGCGGATTAAATATATGTTAATCTGCGGCGTTGTAGTATCGGTTCGACCGTGCCCGCCCGCGCGGACGCCGGACAACGCCGTGGTTGTGGAGAAAAGATGAGCCCGCCGAAAAAGGATACCAAAAAATGGAAGCCGAAATTCCCCGGCGCGGCGTCGGACGGGGAAGAGGATCCGTATGTAAAGGCGCAACGGTTCATCAACGTCTATCGTCAGCTGCATGTTCTGCGCGAAGATTTGGTTACGCGCTACAACGACATGTTGTTGGAAATCGACGACGACGCGCGCGCGTCCCTGCCGGACATTCCGGGGGGGCGGGACGTCCGCGACTATCTGGAATATCTGGAACGCCAAAAGTACGGCGAAGATTACGAATCCGAAAACGACGACGGCGAGGAACTGGTTTCCCGCGAAGAAAAGGCGAAGGCGAAAACGATCGCGGACGCTTTGGCGTCGGCGCAGGAAAAAATGAACCAGAGCCAGCTGGCGGTCATGCAGCAGGCGCAGGAAGACGCGCGCCGCAACATGGAACTGCTGGCGAAAACGCTGTCCGAAGCGCGCAACGATCCGGCGCGCCGGCAGGAAGCCGCCGAATTGGCGGAAACGCTGAAACGCGCGCGGGAAACTTTGGCGTCGTCCGATTCCGCGACGGAAATTTCCAGCGTTCAGGACAAACTGCGCATGCAGTATTTGCAGGCGGCGCAGGGACAGCCCGTCGCCGTTCCCGTTCAGACGATTCCCGTGCAGGGCGTCCCCGTTCAGGGCGGCAGCATCGTCGTGCAGGGAACGGGATCGTCCGAATTGGGGACGAAAAGCATCGAATCGCTGGTGGAGGCGTTGACTCAGGCTCAGCTGAAATCGGCTGAAACCATGGCGAAAACGCAATCGGAAACGATGGCGAAGATCTTTTCGCAAAGTCAGGAAATGACCGCCCGCGCGATGGCGGAGGCGTTTTCCAAATCCCAGCAGAGCGCGGCGGAAGTTCAGGGAAGCATGATCGCCAAGGCGATCGCCGAATCGCAAAAGCATTCGAACGAAACTTTGGCGGCGCTGTTTTCGTCGATTCAAAAAAACGGCGGATTCGGACAGGTCGCGGCTCAGCCCGCGCAGATCGTGATCGAAAACAACAACGCCGCCGCCGCCGTTCAAAGCGAAGCCGCGATCGCCGCGCAGGCGAAAGCGATGGCGCAGGCGCAGGTTCAGGCGCAAAAAGAAATTCTGGAAATGCAGAAAAAGGCGATGGCGGAAGGCGGCTTGCCCGCCGCGTCGTCTTTCGTTTCCGCGCCCGCCGCATCCGGCGGGGGTATGAACGCCGAAGAACAGGCGCGCCTGATCGCGGACGTCGTCGCCAGAACGCAAAGCACGGTTCTGGCGGAAACGATGGGGCAGCTGATTCACCGGCAGGAGGAATCGCAACGTTTTCAGGCGACTTTGATGGCGGAGGCGTTTTCCAAACAGACGCAGGAAATCGCGGCAGCTCTGTCCAAATCGCAAAAAGCGGTGCGCGAGGAAACGCTGACGTCGCAGGCGCAAGCCGTCGCCCAAGCCATGATCCGCGCGCAAAAGGCGACGCAGTCCGAAACCATCTCCGCCCAAGCCAAGGCGATCGCGTCGGCGATGGCGGAATCGCAAAGCGCGGTTCAGCGCGAGGCGCTGGCGGAGCAAGCGCGCGTCGTCGCCGAAACGCAGGCGAAAGTCCAGCGGGAAACTTTGGCGGAACAGGCGCGCGTCATGGCGCAAGCCATGTCGGAATCCCAAGCCAATGTTCAGGCGGAGGCTTTGGCGACCCAAGCCCGCGTTGTCGCGGCGGCTGTCGCGGAATCGCAAAGCGCGGTTCAACGCGAGGCGCTGGCGGAGCAGGCGCGGGTCGTCGCCGAAACGCAAGCGAAAGTTCAGCGGGAGTCTTTGGCGGAGCAAGCGCGGGTCGTCGCCGAAACGCAAGCGAAAGTTCAGCGGGAGTCTTTGGCGGAGCAGGCGCGGGTCGTCGCCGAAACGCAGGCGAAAGTTCAGCGGGAATCTCTGGCGGAGCAGGCGCGGGTCGTCGCCGAAACGCAGGCGCACGTCCAGCAGGAAGTTTTGGCGGAACAGGCGCGGGTCGTCGCCGAATCGCAGTCGAGCGCGCTGGCGCAGGCTTTGGCAAAACAGCAGACCAAAACAAAAGAAGTCATTTACACCAAGGCGATCGAAAATCAAATCGCGCAAAACGCCGCGGAACAGCCGCTCTCCCAGCCTCAACCCGTTTCGCCGCCCGTTCACGACTATTACGATACGCCGTACACGTCGGGCTATGACGAACAAAGTCATGTTTCCGCTTCGCCCGCCGAACAGCCGCCGGCCGAACCGGTCGCCGACGGCGGCGCGCCCGCCGCGGAACCGCGCGAACAGCCGAAGATCGACCTGTCCGACTGGACGGTCAATCTGGACGAAGCGCTGTCCCTGTCACAACAGGCGTCCGACGAGGCGGGGTTCGACTACGACGACAACTGGGGCTACGGGTATTCGAACGGGGACGAGGAACAGGTCGCCGCCGCCGAACTGCCCGCGGACGACGTGTACAACTATCGGGACGCCGAAGGGTACGATGGCGGTCAAACCGTTCAGGTTCAGCAGGATCAGGGCTTGTACGGTTATGTCGGCAACGCGGAATATTACACCGACGAAAACGGAAACCCGTACTATCTGGACGAAAACGGCAATCCGTACTACGTCGACGAAAACGGTCAGGCGTATTACGTCGACGAAAACGGGACGCCGTATTACGTCGATGAAAACGGCAATCCGTACTATGTCGACGAAAACGGTCAGGCTTTTATCGTCGATGAAAACGGTCAGGCGGTCTATTTCGATCCGACGGCGGCGGTTGGCGAAGAACCGCAGGCGTACACGGACGAAAACGGCAACGTTTATTATATGGACGAATCGGGAACGCCGTATTACATCGACGCGAACGGCACGCCGTATTATCTGGACGCGGACGGCGCGGCGTACTATGTCGACGAAAGCGGAACGCCGTATTACGTCGATGAAAACGGACAGGCGTATTACATCGACGCGGACGGCAATCCGTACTACGTCGACGAAAACGGACAGCCCGTCTATTATCCTCAAAACGCCGAAGCGGCGGAAACGCCGGAAAAACCGTCCGGACAGGCTGAAATCGTTGAAAACGCGGAAGAAATTTCGCCGGCGGACGCGGTCGAAACGCCCGAACCCGTCGAACCCGCCGAACCGGCGGCGGATTCCGTTTCGGACGAAAACGCGGAACAGCCCGTTTCCTATTTCAACGACACGCCGTACACGGACGCGGACGGCACGGTTTATTATCTGGACGCGGACGGCAACCGCTGTTATTGGAGCGAGGACGGCTACTATTATTATGTGGACGAAACGGGGACGCCGTTCTACCGCGACGCGGCGGGGCGGTTTTATTATTCCGACGACGCCGGAAACGCCTATTATATGGACGAAGAGGGAAAAAGCTATTATGTGACGCTGGCGGGCGAAACGGTTTATTACGACACGGAACGGCAGGACGCGCCGGCGGAAGAACCGCCGCCCGAAGAAGCGGAACTGCCTGCGCCGGAAGAAAACGAAGATCGAACCGAAATCCCCGTCGAAGAGGAAGCGGAACTGCCGCCGGACGACGAGCCGCCTTTGCCGCCCGAAGAGGAGGAGGAAGCGGAACTGCCGCCCGACGACGAACCGCCCTTGCCGCCCGAAGAGGAGGAGGAAGCGGAACTGCCGCCGGACGACGAGCCGCCTTTGCCGCCCGAAGAGGAGGAGGAAGCTGAATTGTCGCCGGACGACGAGCCGCCTTTGCCGCCCGAAGAGGAGGAGGAAGCGGAACTGCCGCCCGACGACGAACCGCCCTTGCCGCCCGAAGAGGAGGAGGAAGCGGAACTGCCGCCGGACGACGAGCCGCCTTTGCCGCCCGAAGAGGAGGAAGACGCCGAATTGCCGCCGGACGGGGACGAGGTTGAAAATTCCGACGATTTCGCGGACGGCGAAACGGAAACGCCCGTCGGCGAAAACGCGCCCGCTCCGTCCGCCGGAGAGGAAAGCGCGGAACCCGTCGAATCCGCGGAACAGTCCGCCGCCGAAGCGGAAAAATCCTTTGACTACGACACGGACGCGGTTGACGCGGACGCGCCGTCCGACGGGGAAGAGGAAAAGTTTTCGTACGACTTCCCCGATCCCGCGCCGTTTGCCGCCGCGACCGCCGACGATCTGGAAAATTTGTCCGAAACGGAACGGCGGGACGAACCCGAAGTCCTTTCCGGCGAAAACGCCGCCCCCGCCGCGCCCGCGACGGCGCCGGATCTGGAAAGCGTCGCCGAACCGGACGAACCCGCCGGCGAAACGGCGAAACGCTTTCCCTCTTTCGCTCTGCCGTCGTTTCTGCGGCTGGACGGGGGCGTTTCGACGTTGCCGTTGAAAACCGCGCTGGCGTCGTCGGCGTCCTACGTCGCCGGCGTCGTGTCGCGTTTCAAACCGCGCGCCGCCGCCGAACCGGCTTTGCCGCCCGATCACGTCGTCGTGTCTTTTTCCAACGACGCGGACGACCCTTATTTCAAAGGATAATGTTGATTTCGCGAACAAAAACATAATATAAAGGAAAAAGGACTCCAACCGCGGAAAAAAATATGGCTGAAAAAGAAATCCCCGAAGCTTTGTCGTCGCTGTTCGATGCCGTTCTGGCGTATCAGGATACGCAGGACGGTCTGGGACGCGTGCGCGCGGTCGGACAGGCGGTTTTCGGCGCGGGGTGGCGCGAGAAAATCCCCGAAATCGTCAAGGACGCGCCCGACAGCCTTAAAGCCAAGGTCAAAACGAACATCGACCGCGCCCTGACCTATGAACGGGCGGGAAACGTCTGGGCGGAGGTGTCGCGCATGCTGGATCCCCGCCGCGCCATCGACCCCGCGCAGGTGCGCGCGAAGTTGCCCGAAATGCAGAAATGGCTGTCCATTTTCGGCAAGGCGGGACAGGATCTGATCGCGAAGCTTCAATCCAAAATCGCGCAAGCCGAGGCGGGCGCGGTCACGTCCGGCAACGCGGCGGCGCTGGCGGCGAATTACGGGCTGACGGTGGAACAGCTGTGGAATTTCGACCATTTCATGCGGCTGAAAACCTATTACGACCAGACGATTTCCAGAACCAGCGCGCGGTGCGTCCATCTGGGCGGACTGGAATTAAGCCAGTATCCCTATTTCGGCTACATTCTGGATCTGCTGGACGAAATTCTGACGTTCGGCATGGAAATCCTGACCCCGCCCTACGCCAAAATCATTCAAGAACGCTACAAGGGCGGCGAACCCGCCCTGAAAAAGATCCTGCGCGAATTTAAAAACGAATTCGACAGCAACGCGCCGCCCGAAATGCTCGCCGACGAAGGCGATTCCGTCGACGACGTGAAAAACAAGCTGGGATCCCTCGCCGACGCCAACGAAGACGAAGGCGACATCGGTCCCGCCCCCGACGGTTTCGAATCGCCCGATTCGGCGCCGGCGTCTTCCGCGGGAACGCCCGCCGGCGGCGGTTCCGTCCCGCAACAAGGAAATTAGGTTGAAATGTTTTCCGGTTTTAATGTGAAAAAAACTTTGGTTTTTGCCGTCGCGGCGCTGGGGGCGGTTTTGTCCGCCGCGTGCCGGGGCGATATCCGCGCGGGGCGTCCCATTGTTCAAAATCTGCGCCCGACCGCTTTGCCGACCGAACCCAAAACGACGCGCGCGGCTGAAATGATCAGTCTGGAATCGCCGATGCGCTGCACCGTGCGCGACACTCAGCACAACATCAGCACGATCATTCCGTTCAAGCAGGAGGCGTTCAAACTGGAACGCGCTGAAAAAAGCGCCTCCCTGCCGCGCTACGAGGTCACGGGCTTTTCCTTTGACGGGCAGTCGGCGGAACGCGTTTTCACCAAACTGCTGGGCGAAACGAAAATCAAAGTCGTCGCGCAGGGAGGACCTTTCCCCGAACTGGCGGCTGAAAACATCACGGGCGAACTGTCCGAAGTCATGGACATGATCGCGACCGCCGCCGAAGTGTACTACCGCTACGACGATCGGGAAAAAGTCCTGACCGTCAGCCGCGAGGTCGCCTGGAACCTGAACGTCCCCGACAAACGCGAGGTCATGATCGCCGTGCTGGATTCCCTGCGCGGCGCGGGCATGCACGACTTGACCGTCAACTGGGAGGACAGCGTCGTTTCCTTCAACGGCGACAAAAAAGCCGAAGACAAAGTCCGCAAACTGATAGAACTGTTCGACACCGAACCGAAGCTGATCGTTTTCAACGCGCGGATTTTGCGCGTCAAACCCTATGATGTGTCAAAGGAAATCAACTGGCAGGATTTGATTCCGACGTTCGGCAAGGACAAAATCAAATTCATGCTCAAAGGCGTTTTGGGGCGCGCTCTGGTCACGGATTACAGCATCAATCCGGTCAGTCTGGTGAATTTCCTGAAATCGCGCGGATCGGTCACGCAGGTGTCCGAAGGCATGTTCATCGCCGCCAACAAATGGCGCGCGCGTTTCGACGTCGGACGCTGCGGCGTCATGTCCATGCCCGAAGCCCAGCTGTCGATCATGGCGCAAACCGAATTGTACGGCACGCGCCGCATGAACACCGACGTCACGCTGGATTCCGACGGGGGCGAAATCACCGCTTTCAACGCCAAAAACAAACTGGGCGACAATATCGTTCTGCTGGGGATTCCCTCCGCTTCGTTCAGCGATTCGCTGAAAGGGTACGAAACGGTCGTCATTCTGACGCCGAACATCATTCAGCTGGTTAAAGAGTTCAACTAGGAGGTCACGATGGCAGATCAACCGCAACGTCCGCCTTATCCGCAATATCCGCAGCCGCCGTATCCCGCGCAGGGAACGCAGGGCGCGATGCCGCGTCCGCCCGTCATGCCGCCGCACCCGCCCGTCGGCGTGAAAATGCCCGCGGGGGTGAAGATGCCGCCGCGTCCGATGGGCTATCCGATGCCCGCGGGGGTGAAGATGCCGCCGCGTCCGATGGCGACCGCGCCCGTTCCGCCCGCCATGCCGCCCGCGCCCGTCCCCGCCGCCGATTCGATCGATGAAATGTGGGACGCCGAACCCGCCGCGAACGAACCCGTCGTCGACGAAAACGGCTTTATCGACGACCTGCCGCCCGACGATGACGCCGAACCCGCGCCCGCGGAGGAGCCGGCGCAGGAATCGGGGCAGTACGACGAAAACATGGCGTCCGATTTGGGACTGCCGCCCGCGTTCGTGAAAACGAAATTCCTGCTGCCGATGTTTCTGATCGTGTTTCTGATCGGCGCCGCCGCCGGATTCTTTTACACTCAACTGCAGGACGCGCCCGAAGAGGAACTGCCCGGCGTCGTTCAGAACGCCGAAATTCCGAAGGGACGCCCCCGTTGCGGCATCGCGCAAAAAGGGCAGGGCTGCGTGCTGTATCTGATGAACGCGCAGCGCCGCGAAATCGAAGCCAAGGAATTTTTCACGATGGCGTCGGACATTCTGGGCGTTCCCCGATTCCAGATCGAAACGTCGAACATTCGCTACGCGCCGACCCGCGTTCCGCCCGGCTACATCGCGCTGATCAACGTGCCGCCCGTGCAGTGAAAAAACGGCGGCGCGCCGTCGATTGTTTGCGAAAAAAGAAACTTTTTCAGGGGGATTTTCCACGCGGAAAATCCCCTTTAACCGTATGAAAACAAGCAATTCGGGGGATTCGGGCGGAAAAATCGTTTTTTGTCGAAAATTTTTGTAAAATTTTGAAAAAGTCGTTGCAAATTTTCAAAAGCGGGTGTTAATATGTGTTTAACAGACTTGAAGGGAAAAGTCTAGAAACAGGAGAATAAGTATGGCTTTACGTTGGAAAGATTACTGCGACATCGCTGACGCGTTGAACGAAGCTTATCCCGATATGGCTTTGACCGACATGCCCGACGGGGAATTGATCCGTCTGGTGAAATCTTTGCCCGATTTCGCGGACGACGCCGAACCCGATGAAACGGTTTTGAGCGCGATCTGGAATCGCTGGGTCTATGTCGCGTATCCCGAAGGTTAACAATTTTTAGTAGAAAGGTGCAGTTATGGCTGAAAAAAGAACAGAGTTCGAATCGCTCGGCGGAAATAATCTGGACGGTATCGGCGGAAACGCCAAAAAAATCACTTACACCGCCGACGACGGAACCAAAAAGTCGATTCAGATCGACTGCGGCATGAAGTTTTCCGAAAAGGCCTTGACGGGCGTCGACAACTACATTGCTCCGTTGGAATGCGACGATTTGCTGATCACGCACGCGCACGCCGACCATATCGCGGGGATTATCCACCACATTCAGATGAACCCCGAAAAACCGCTGAACATTTACGCCGACAAGTTCACGCATCAGTTCATGTTCGCCGAAATGACCAAACAGGGACTGCCGCTGGACAACATGCCGAAATTCCATGACGTCAAAGACGGCGAAAAATTCATGGTCAACGGATTCGAAGTCGAACCCGTCCCCGTGACGCATTCCGCCCCCGGCGCGATCGCGTTCGTCGTCGAATCCCCCGACGGCACCCGCATGATGGACATGGGCGATTTCAAAACGACCAAAGCCGAACTGGGCAAGGGCTGGGACGACAAACGCATCGCCGAAGTCTTCGCCAAAGGCGTCGACGTCTGCTTCTGCGACTCCACGTCCACGACGTCCAAGGAAGTCACTCCGTCCTATGACGCCGTGACCAAGGGATTCAAGAAAATCCTGTACGACAATCCCGACGCGCAGATGATGGTCGGCACGATCGCCCGTTCCGCCCAGCAGATGATGGCCGACGTGATCGCGGTCGCCGAATACGCCAAGGAAACGGGAACGAAACCCCGCACGTTCATCTTGGACGGCGCTTCGCTGGTGCAGGTCAACAACTGCCTGAACAAATCGGACATGAGCATGACCAAGGCGTGCTACGAACGCACGGGCGTCCGCGTCAACATCGTCGACGCGAAATCCCCCGAAGCCCGCAACGTCCCGCCGCGCGAACGCATCTATATGGTGACCGGCACGCAGGGCGAGGAAATGGCGTCGATGGCGCGCGTTTCCCGCGGCGAAAACAGAAATATCCGTCCGTCCAGATCCTGCCCGAACCTGTGCGTCAACCAGCAGGCGGTCATTCCGTCCGGCGACAATCAGGCGATCGTCGACGAAATGATGGGCGCTTTGCGCGCGCAGGGGTGGAAAACGATGATCCCCGAACGCGGCGCTCCGTTCGTCGAAGGCGAAACCTACTACGTTTCGGGTCACGGTCGCGCCGGCGATATGGAAAAGGTCGCCGATCTCGCCGCCGCCAACCAGCCCAAGGATCGCCCCTGCACGTTCATCGGCATTCACGGCGATGAAAAACAGACGCAGGCGACCGAGGAAATCTTCAAGGGCAAAGGTCAGAAGGTCGACCACATCACGAACGCGCAGAAGGTCGTCGTGTCCAAGGGATCCGTTCAGGTTTCCCCGACGATCGGCAAAGCGTCCCGCATCGCGGTCATCGACCAGAACGACGACTTTATGAACCCCGATTTCAAATACATCAAACAGGCTTACAACCCTGTCGCGAAGAAATGGGAAGACGTCAAGGAAATCGAATACAAGAAATTGCTGGTTTCCAAGAAAGACCGTGAAGACGCCAGAGGCGGAAAGGGCGGTCGCCGCGGCGGCAGAAAAGGACATCGCCGCGAAATGTCCCCGCAGATGATGCAGAAAATGGCGCAGAAAACGCGCTGATCCGCAAAGGAACGAAAAGAGCGTCGCAAGACGCTCTTTTCTTTTCGCCGTTTTTTTGATTTAATAAAACTGAACGGGAACGGAGGGGGAAAGTGGAACTGACGGAAAAAGACATCAAAATGATTTCAAAATTCGGAACGCCCGTCGTCAGCGAAACGAAACGCTATATCGTCGAATTAAAGGGATTGACCGAACCGCTGGAATTTGAAAACCCCAAGGACGCGGGGACGAAATACGGCAAACAGCGTTTAAAGGGCGACGGCAACGATATTTTGCTGTTGAACGGACTGACGCCGAATCAGGTCAAGATCATGAACCGCTATCTGGCGACGTTCGAATCCGAAAACGCCACCCCCGCCGAACAGATGAAAACGCGCGACGTCAAACGCATGCTGGATTTTTTAAAGCGGGCGGGTTTTGACGACAGATACTGTTCCGATCAATCTTACAAACGCCGCGCTTTCGTGCCGCCCGGTCGCATGTACCGCCGCCGCGCCCAGCCGTGCAGGGCGGTTGTCGTTCCCGTCGGAACGACCTACGCCGACGGCGTGAAGACCCAGCGCGCGAACGTCGACGGCGCGCTGTTCATCGTCGATTCGAACGGGACGGGGCGCATCACCAACGTGCCGGCGGATTACCGCGCCGTTAAAGACGGCGTCAAGGTCGCGACCTACGCCGACGTTGTCGCGGCGTCGCGCGCCCGGCTGAGCCGCGCCTTTGAAAAATAGGGGAAAAACGCAATGCAAATCGGAAAATTCGTTTTAAACTTCGTCGCTATTTTCGCGCTGTTGTTTTTTATCGTGTGGGCGGGAACGGCGTTCGACAACGAAATGACGTTTTCATGGTATTCGTACACGATCGTCGGGGTGCTGAGCTTTTTCTACGCGTGGACGAAAAGCGTCAATTTAAATCAGATCTCGACGCCCGCCGAACAGCCGCGCCATCACGCCGCGCATCACCACGCCCCCGCCGGACAGGGCGGACATGCGCACCACGTTGTCCGTCACGACGCGGAACGCCCGCAATAATCACCCGTTCCACGACCGGCGGATTTTGGCGGTCAGCTTTTGCGCGCCGCCGCGGTTTAAATGATCGCAGTCGGTGAAATCGGCGTCCGTGAAATCGGAATCGTTTAGGTAATTCAGATACCGGACTTTCCCGTCGTATTTTTTCAACAGGTTTTCCAGTTTTTCAAACGGTTTCGCGTCCGCGGGCATGAACGACAGGTAATCCGCGCGGACGGGCGCGACGACGATCGTCAGATCCAGCCCCTCCGCCAAAACGGACCGAATGATCCGTTCGACGAACGCGGTCTGATTGCTGCCGCGGAACGCGCCTTTCAAATGTTTTTCGACGCGTTCCTTTATCTCCTCCGCGGCTGAAGCGATGGGGAGCGAAGACGGAAACGGATACGGGTCGTTGAAATCGGGCGTTTTGACTTCGTAGGGCGCGAATTTCGGATACAGACCGATCCGTTTGTCCGCGTAAAACACGGGATTTTTCGGCGGAATGCCGAAATACTGCATATACTTGACGGTTTCTTCAATCGTTTTCGATCTTTCCTCTTCGTTTCCGTCGGAAAAATCGGAATAGAACAGGACAACCCGCTTCAAGTTCGGGAACATCAGCAGGCTTTTCATAGCCAACTGATAGGAATAGTACAGATCCTGCGACGCCGCCCCGAAGTTGACGTCGTTCGGCGTTTCGTAAAAACCGTAAAAGGCGTGCGACGATCCGACGACGACGGTGTCGATTTGCGGCGCCAGCACGGCGGCTTTTTTCGCTTTGAAATAAAATCTTTTATCGAAATTCCCGCGGATTTCTTTTCTGATTCTGCGCGACGGAACGAAACAACAAACAAGTTTTAACAGATTTTTACGCAATTTGTAATTCATAACGCACCGGCTTTGATAAAATGATTAACGTTTCAAGCTATTCCGCGCCATATGAAAAATCAATCAAAATCAAAGCGGGGGACGGCGCGTCCGTTTTTTCTTGTAATCGGCGGGCGACGAATTAAAATAAAGAAAATCATTTGTTTTCAAGGAGCTTTCACATGACCGCAAAAATCGCCCCCAGCATTCTTTCCGCCGATTTCGCCGCATTGGGCGCGGACGTCAAAGCCGTCGCCGACGCCGGCGCGGATTACATTCACATCGACGTCATGGACGGGCATTTCGTGCCGAACATCACGTTCGGTCCTGCGGTCGTCAAGGCGATCCGTCCCTTTACGGACAAAGTGTTCGATGTGCATCTGATGATCGAACCCGTCACGCCGTACATCGAATCTTTCGCCAAGGCGGGCGCCGACGTCATCACCGTCCACGCCGAGGCGGACAAACACCTCGACCGGCTGATTCAGCACATCAAATCTTTCGGCGTCAAGGCGGGCGTCGCGCTGAATCCGTCGACCCCCGAAAGCGTTCTGGAATACGTTTTGGACAAGATCGACCTGGTTTTGGTGATGACGGTCAACCCCGGATTCGGCGGGCAGAGCTTTATTCCCGCGCAGTTGAAAAAAATGGAACGCGTCAAAAAAATGATCGGCGACCGTCCCGTCGAACTGGAAGTCGACGGCGGCGTCAACCCCGAAACGGCGAAGCTGTGCCGCGCGGCGGGGGCGGACGTTTTGGTCGCCGGCAGCGCCGTTTTCGGATCGAAAGATTACGCCGCGAATATCCGCGCGCTGAAAGCGTAACGGAATCGTCACACACGCGCCGACCGCTTTCGGCTATACTGGACGCCACAACCGAAGGATTGCCCATGACCGACAAAATCATGATCGTCGAGGACGAGGAAGACATCGTCACTCTGTTGCGCTACAATTTGGAAAAAGAGGGGTTTGAAACCGAAGCCGTCACCGACGGGGCAAAGGCGTTCAACGCGATCAAAGTCTGGCGTCCGACGCTGATTCTGCTGGACTGGATGCTGCCGGGGATCAGCGGCGTCGATATCTGCAAACTGGTGCGCTACGACAACGATTTGCGCGGCGTGCCGATCATCATGCTGACCGCGCGCGGCGAGGAAGCCGACAAAATCAAAGGGCTGACGATCGGCGCGGACGACTATATGACGAAACCGTTTTCCGTTCCCGAGCTGGTCGCGCGGATCCGCGCTTTGCTGCGCCGCGCCCAGCCCGTGAAAACCAAAGGCGAACTGGTGTTCGAAGACGTCAAAATGGATCTGGCGACCTGCCGCGTCTTCCGCGGCGACCGGTTCGTGCATCTGGGACCGACGGAATTCCGCCTGTTGCAGTTTTTGATGGAACGGCCTCATCACGTTTTTCCGCGCGAAGAATTGCTGAAAGCCGTCTGGGGCGCGGACATTCACGTTGAACTGCGCACGGTCGACGTGCATATCCGCCGTTTGCGCAAAGCGATGAACGAAGGCGGCGAACCCGACCTGATCCGCACGGTGCGCGCGGCGGGCTATTCGATCGATTCCGGATCGCCCGACGGCGAAACCGATCCCGACGCCGACGTCTGATTCCGTCAAAAATCCCCGCCCCCGAATGATTTTTCCGTTGACAAAAAAGGCGGGGAAAACCAATATGCCTTTCAGTTATCTTTTATTCAAAGGGACTTATTTCATGCATACCTATCGTTCGCACACCTGCGGTCAGCTCCGCGCCGCAGACGCGGGAAAACAGGCGCGCTTGTCCGGTTGGATTCACCGCAAACGCGACCACGGAAACCTTGTGTTCATCGACTTGCGCGACCATTACGGCATCACGCAATGCGTCGTCGACATTTCCAGCCCCGTTTTCAAAGTCGTTGAAAAATGCCGCCCCGAAAGCGTCATCTGCGTCACGGGCGACGTCGTGATCCGCGCCGAAGGAAACGCCAACCCCAACCTGCCGACCGGCGAAATCGAACTGGTCGTCAGGGAAGCCGAAGTGCTGGGCGAAGCCGACACCCTGCCTTTGCAGGTCGCCGCCGATTTCGAACAGCCCGAGGAAACGCGTCTGCGCTACCGTTTTCTGGACTTGCGCCGCGAAAAACTGCACAAGAACATGCTGTTGCGTTCGAACGTCATCGCGTCCTGCCGCCGCCGCATGATCGAACAGGGATTCGTCGAATACCAGACCCCGATCTTGACCGCGTCCAGCCCCGAAGGCGCGCGCGACTTTCTGGTTCCGTCCCGTCTGCACCCCGGTCAGTTCTACGCTTTGCCGCAGGCGCCGCAGCAGTTTAAACAGCTGTTGATGGTGTCCGGTTTCGACCGTTATTTCCAAATCGCCCCGTGCTTCCGCGACGAAGACAGCCGCGCCGACCGTTCTCCCGGCGAATTCTATCAGCTGGACTTTGAAATGGCGTTCGTGACGCAGGAAGACGTCTTCGCCGCAATCGAACCCGTTTTGCAGGGCGTGTTCGAGGAATTCGCGAACGGTCGCAAAGTCACTCCGGCGCCGTTCCCGCGCATTCCCTACGCCGAATCCATGCTGAAATACGGTTCGGACAAACCCGATTTGCGCAACCCGCTGGTGATTTGCGACGTGACCGACATCTTTACGGGTTCGGGGTTCGGCATTTTCGCCAACGCGATCGAACGCGGCGCCGTCGTGCGCGCGATTCCCGCCCCCGGCGCGGCGGCGAAACCCCGCAGCTGGTTTGACAAGATGAACGGCTGGGCGCACGAAATCGGACTGCCCGGCATCGGATTCATCACCTACACGACCGAAGGCGCGAAAGGCGCGATCGCCAAAAATTTGGACGAAGACCGCATCAACGCGCTGAAAGCCGCCGCGGGCGTCAAAGACGGCGATTCGATCTTCTTTGTCTGCGAAAAGAAAGGCAAAGTCGAAAAATTCGCGGGTCTGGCGCGCATGAAGGTCGGCGAACAGCTGGATCTGATGGAAAAAGACGTGTTCAAATTCTGCTGGATCACCGATTTCCCGATGTTCGAACTGGACGAGGAAACGAACAAAATCATTTTCTCGCACAATCCGTTTTCGATGCCGCAGGGCGGAATGGACGCTTTGCTGAACAAAGATCCGCTGGAAATCAACGCCTATCAGTACGACATTGTTTGCAACGGCATCGAACTGTCTTCGGGCGCAATCCGCAACCACCGTCCGGACATCATGTACAAGGCGTTCGAAATCGCCGGTTACGGTCCCGAAGTCGTCGAACACAAATTCGGCGGCATGCTGAACGCGTTTAAATACGGGGCTCCTCCCCACGGCGGCGCCGCCCCCGGCATCGACCGCATGGTGATGTTGCTGGCGGACGAACCGAACATTCGCGAGGTCATTCTGTTCCCGATGAACGGCATGGCGCAGGATCTGATGATGCAGGCGCCGTGCGAAGTCACGCCGCAGCAGTTGAAAGAACTGCACATCAAGGTCGATATGCCGAAAACGGTTGAAAAGAAATAACCGCTTTCAACAAAAAAAATCCCCGCCCGCGTTTTCCGGACGGGGATTTTTCATTCCGCCGCCCGTTTTTTCAGGCGGTCGACGACGCTTTTTTCCGCCGCGCGAACGATGAGGGGCGTCAATTCGGTTTTTTCCTTTTTCAAATCGCGCAACCGCCGGACTTCTTCGTCCGTCAATCCGGCGGCGGATCGCACCGACGCCCAATCGACATAGCTGAAATTTCCCCGCCAGACGATGTCTGAAACGCGACCGGAAAACGTCGCCAGACGCGCGATGTCGTCGGCGGCTTCGCCGGCGTTTCGGGCGGTTGAGAATATTTTTTTCAATCCGGCGGCGGAAAACAGAGTCATTTCACGCAGAAAATCGATCGAAGCCGCCGCGTCGGGGGCGTTCCGCCGGATTTCGCCGTATTTGTCGCGCGCGAAATCGCGGATCAGGGCGATTTCCGTCATTCGCGCGAAATCGGACCGGATATCCGATAGAACATCGACGGACGGTTTGAATCGCGCGGGAACGGCTTTGTCCTTTCGATACAGCGTTTCCGAAACATACAGCCGGTCGTACAGTTTCGCGACCGTTTCGGCTGCTTCGGCTGGCGTTTTCCGGAACACGGCGGCGCGCAGATACGCGGGAAAGGATCGCGTCCATGGGAAAAACACGATGCCGTTTTCGGCGATTTCAATGTAAAACCGCCGGTCTTTCCGCCGCTTCGCGTAATTTTTGGCGATGAAGTCGCGGATTTTGTCCTGAACGACCGCAATTCGGGTCAGTTCGCGAACGGACGCGCCGCTTTTGTTTATGGCGGCGCCGACCGCCGCCGGCGACAGCCCCGTTTGCGCCGCAAGGTCGCGGATAAAGACGCCGTCGATCGGTTTCTTCCGGTTTCGGGCGACCGCGTCGGATATGCGCCATTCGATCAGCGCGGCGTTGATGACGGAATCCGCCGTTTCTTTATCGTTTTTGCTCAGCAGGCGCAACTCGGCGACGGGACAATTCGGCAGAATTTGGCTCATAACGTCGATGCCGCCCGTTAACCGTCGGATTTCCCACAAGGTCGCGACCCTGTTCAACGCTTTGGTTTTATCGGCGGAAACGGCGTATTTCAGGGATTTTTCGGGAACGCCCGTCAGCTTTTTCAACAAAGTCGCCTTTTCGGCGTCGCCGGCGTTCCTTGCCAAAACGGACCGGATTTCATTAAACAGTTCGACGTCGTTCGCGACGGCGTTCGCCGCCCCGTCCGGCGTTCTTTGATTTTTGAACATTCGCCAGTTCAGATAGTATTTGGAAACGCCGGTCGCCTCGGAAACGAATTGCGAAAAGTATTCCTTTTGGAATCCGCTTGCGGTCGAATGGTATTTCAAAATCAGGTCGCGGATTTGAACGGACAGGGGATCGACGACCTGTCCGCCGCTTTTCCGCATGGCGACGAAATATTGCCGCGGTTCGTATTCGACGATCGTATAGGGCAGGACGCGCCGCGTCGCCGACAAGGGGAGTCCGGTCGCGAAAGCGGCTGGGAACGATGTTCCGGAACACGTCGAAAATCCCAGGGCGGTGTCGAGATCATCCCCTTTGCCGCAGATTTTTTTGGCGTCCGTATGGTATTGCGATTTCAAATATCCGTCGACCCTTTTGTCCGACGATGTCGTAATAACGGTCTTCTTTTGCTTGAAATCGGGATTGACGGCGATTTCCGCGTCATCATAGCCTTTCTTTTTCAAAACGACGCTCTCGTTTTCCAAATCGGACGGTCGCAGACGGACGATCGCCGGCGTCGTGCCGACCATTTTCGAACCGATGTAAATGTCGGCGTTCGTATTCGCGCCGATGTGGACGGGAACGTACATATCCGTTATTTTCGCGCAGGCGGCGGTCAGAAAAGCCAGCGGCAGACAAAATTTTTTCATTTTTTTTCTCCCGCCCGTTCGGCGATTGCGTTCGCCGCGGCGTCGGGCGTCGGATTGGCGATGACGATTTTTTTGATTTGCCCTTCCGTCATCCCCGTCATGCGGGAAACGGTCGCTAAAAACCGCGCCTCCTCTCCCATGACGAAATTCCCGAAATTGCCGACGATAAATCGGCGCAACAGCCAGTCTTGCGCGCTCGTTTCGCCGGTTTCGGATTTCGTCATATAAACGTAGATCTGTTGCGGGGCGTATTCGGTCGCGCGGTAGGGCAGGGCAAAGCGCGTCGTTTCCGACGGCGCGACCGCGGCGAACGCGGTCGGATAGGAACTGCTGCCCAGCGTGACGCACGTTCCGTAAGACGTGCCAAAGTCGTACGGACCGCCGCCGGGTCTTTCCCCGCACCAGATGCCCATGCCGAACCGTTCGTCCGCCAGCAGAAATTCTTTCCGCGGCGGGTCGCCGGACGTCGCGGACATGATCCGTTTTTTACGGATTCTGCGGTGAAGGATCGTCGCCGGTCGGTATCCCGATTTGATCAGGACGATTTCCATATCGCCGTCTTGCGTCAAAAACAAAGGCGTCCGCCCGCACAGCCGCCCGTTGACGAACACGTCGGCTTCGACGTTGGCGCCGACGTGCAGGATCGTCGCCGCGGTCAGCCGGATCGGAAAAAGAAAACACAGAAGAAACACGGTCGCGACGATTTTCATGGTTGTTTCCTTCCGCTTTTGAAAAGTCAAACGAAACGGTAGACTTTGCCGTATTTCCAAAAACCGAACAGGCTGAGCGCGAACGACAACGCTTCGGCGCAGGGAATGGCGATCCAGACCCCCGTCATTTCGAACAGCGGCGGCAAAATCAGCAACGCGGCGACGACGAACACCAGCGTGCGGCAAAACGACAGTACGGCGGACACTTTGCCGTTCGACAGCGCCGTGAACAGGGCGGAGGCGAACACGTTCGTTCCCATAAACAAAAATGCGAACGAAAATAGGCGCAATCCCCGCAAAGCCATGGCGTGAACGGACGTCCCGCCGTCGACGAACAATCCGACCAGATTTCCCGCGAAAGCGTCGCAGAACAGGAAAACGCACACGGAAACCGCCGCCAGCATTTTCAGGCTGATCGCGAAAATCTTTTTCAGCCGCGCGGTTTCGCGTTTGCCGTAATTATAGCTGACGACCGGCGAAATCCCCATCGAATAGCCGAAGCACACGGACATCAGCGACGTCTGCATGTAAAGGACGACCGTGATCGCCGCGACGCCGTCCGATCCCGCCAGCCGCATCACGATGTTGTTCAGCAAAACCGTCACGACGCACACGGACACGTTCGACACCATTTCCGACGCGCCGTTGAAACAGGCTTTGATCAAAACGTGGGGCGACCATTCCGGTTTTTCGAAATACAGACTGCCGCGTCTGTTCAGCCAGAAATAGAAGACGCCGAACAGCCCCGTCATGGAATAGCCGATGCCCGTCGCCAGCGCCGCGCCTTTCAGACCCATGCCGCATTTCGCGATGAAAACGTAATCCAAAACGGCGTTGATCAGTCCCGCGGACGCGTTGACGACCATGCCCAGACCGGCTTTGCCGCGCGCGATGTAAAACATGAAAAACACGCACCCCAACAGCGTCAGCGGCATAAACGCCAGCGCCGTCGCGGCGTATTCGCGGCACAGGTCGAACAGCGCGTCGTCCGTTCCCAAAAAGTACAGCAGAGGCTTTAAAAACGCCAGCCCGACGGCGGCGACCGCGCCTCCGCCGGCGAACGCCGTCAGGGCGATCAGGGAAAAGTTCCGCCGCGCCGTCCGTTCCCGTTTCTGTCCCAGACGTCTGGCGACCAACGCGCTGCCGCCCGAACTGAACATCATGCCCAGCGCGATCGACAGCAGTATGATCGGAAAAGTGATGTTGACGGCGGACAGGGCGTCCGTGCCGATCAGCCTTACGACGAACAACCCGTCGATGATGCCGAAAATTTCCATTAAAATCATTGAAAAAACGGTCGGCGCGGCGAAGCGCAGCAATCTGCCCGTCGTTATTTTTCCGTCCAAAGAACTTGTCATGTTTTCACCATAAAAATGCCGCATGTATTATCCCGATTTGAAAATTTAAAGTCAACCCGTTAAAAACAAAGGCGGATTTCCGCCGCCGCAAAAAAAATCTGGCAATCGCGGAGGCGTGCTGTTACATTGAAAACAATGAATTTTTCGTCAAAGGGGCGTCATGCTGTTCGTAAAACATCTGTCGATTGACACGGGCAAGGAAAACATCGTTTTTCTGAACCGGAAATGTCCCGAAATCCAGACCGAAGACGCGGGCATGGCGTCCGACCGCATCGAAATCCACGGCGGCATGCAGCCTTTGTTCGTCAGCGTGTACATGTGCGACGACGACACGCTGGTGCGTCCCGACGAAATCGGGCTGACGGATCAGGCGTTCGCCCTTTTGAATTTGGCGGAGGGGGCGGAGGTCGCCATTTCCCCCGCGCCGCCGCCCGCCAGCATCGATTCCGTGCGCCGGAAAATCAACGGCGGCATTCTCAGCGCGAAAGAATATCAAAGTATTATTTCGGATTTGGCGGCGTACCGCTACACGCCGATCGAACTGGCGGCTTTTCTGGTGTCGAACGCCAGTTTCATGTCCCCGCAAGAGGTCTTGTCCATGACCGAAGCGCTGATCGAACACCGCCGTCCCGTCGACTGGGGCATCAATCTGGTGGTGGACGAACACTGCGTCGGGGGGATTCCGGCGAACCGCACGACGATGATCGTCGCGCCGATCGCGATTGCTTACGGTTTATGCATGCCGAGCACGATGACGCGCGGCGTGACGTCGTGTTCCGGCGCCGCCGACGCGATGGAGGTTCTTGCCGACGTCGAATTGGGCGAAGAGGAAACCGCCCGCGTCGTGAACGAGGTCGGCGGCTGCATGGTGCAGGACGGACAGCGGCTGGCGATGTCCGCGACCGAAGACCTGCTGATGAGCTTGGAACGCGCTTTGGGCATCAGCACGCCGCAGCAGATCGTGGCGTCGATCGTGTCCGGCAAAATCGCGATGGGCATCACGCACCTGCTGGTGGACATTCCCGTCGGCAAAACAGCGAAAATCCGCACGATGAGCGAAGCGATGAGCCTGCGCAAACTGTTCGAATACGTCGGCGACATGCTGTCGATGAAAATCGACGTGATCGTGACAGACGGATCCGAACCCGTCGGCAACGGGATCGGTCCCGTGTTGGAGGCGCGCGACGTGATGAAAGTCCTGCGCTGCCGCGAGGACGCGCCGCAGGATTTGCGCGAAAAGGCGCTGTTCATGGCGGGCAAGGTTTTGGAATTCGATCCGCAGATGCGCGGCGGGCAGGGGTATTATCAGGCGCGCGAAATCCTTGATTCCGGTCGCGCGCTGGAAGTCATGAGCCAGATTGTCCACGCGCAGGGCAAGCTGACGCCGCCGCCGCTGGGACAGCTGACGCGCGACGTGACGGCGCAAAGTTCCGGCGTCGTCGCCGAAATCGACGGACAGCGGCTGAACCGCATCGCGATGGTGGCGGGCGCCCCCGCGGACAAGGGCGCCGGCATCGATTTGATGAAAAAAGTCGGGGACGCCGTCGAACAGGGCGAAGTCCTGTACCGCGTCTATTCGTGCAAACCGACGGCGTTCGCTTTCGCCAACGGACTGGCGGAAGGCGGCAACGGCTACACGATCATGTTGTCGACGCAGACCTATTGACCCCGCGCCGCAAGAAAGAATGGAAATTGCGAGGAGGACGCTGGTTCGACGCGGCAATCCAAATGACTTTGCCGCGAATGTTCAGCCTTGACTGTCAGGACTCAGTCCGCCGATGCCGTCAATGGACTGCCGCGCCCCTGTCGGGGCTCGCGGTTGCGATTTTATTTCTATCGAAATTGCGAGGAGCGGTAGCGACGCGGCAATCCAAGTGAGCTTGCCGCGAATGTTCAGCCCCGACTGTCAGGACTCAGTCCGCCGATGCCGCCAATGGACTGCCACGCCCCTGTCGGGGCTCGCAGTTGTTAGAAAGAAATATGTTAAAAGAGAGGAGAAAAGGATCGGCGGAGGAG
>ERZ808286.367-NODE-367-length-31662-cov-5.343690_pt1 | contig 31662 bp, 26 predicted proteins | sample MGYA00521276_ERZ808286 | MGnify/ENA primary metagenome ERZ808286 (study PRJEB31516, sample SAMN03275607) | gut metagenome | biome: mammalia-associated habitat; material: feces | host: Papio cynocephalus | place: Kenya | collected 2012-08-01 ... | reverse complement strand
TGTAAAAACAGGGAGCTATTCTGCCATAAGGGCTTACGGACATCTAAATGACTGGGGCGATATTTATTCGTTCGGCTCAATGTTTATGACAAGAGTTCAGGTTCAAGGGAATGCGCTGCTTGTTATGGCGTTTTTTACAGCCTGTTATAAAAAAGATAAGGTGTTCTATAGGATTGCTTTGTTTTTAGCGTGCCTTATTGCGGGAAACAAGGCTTTTCTTATAGGAATATTCCTGTTTGTCTTATATTTCTTTGTCTCTTGGCTTTTTAAAACAAAGCGAAACTATAATTTTGATTTCAAAGTATGTTTTCTTCTGCTTGGCGCAATGCTGAGTTTCCCTGTAATTATAAACAAGGCTAATTCCATTCTTGAGGAAAAATCCGGGTATAGCAACGCAGTCAGAAAGGATCAGGCGGAAGTTCTGCTGTCTGGGAATATAATTACTGGAAACGGGGTCGGTAACACAATAACTGCAAAAACTAAGTATCGAGACTATTCTGGTTCGGATTATTTTGAAGTTCAGACTCTTTATGTGATAAATCAGATTGGAATTATCGGATACTTTTTGTTTTTGATTTTGACTTTCGGGCTTCTTTTAAATCGGAAAAATAGCATTGCTCTCGTTTTTATTTATTTTGCATATCTGGCTTATACATTCTTTAATCCGTATTGCTTCGATACAACTCACATGATTACAGGATTTTTGCTCTGTTCTGTATTTTCATCACCTTCAAAAAAAGAGGCTTGCATAAAATGAAAACAATCTCGCTTGTAACATTATATTTTCCAGATGAAAACGTGAAAAAGAATATCAGTCAGCTTTCGCATTTTGTTGACAATGTTGTATTGCTTGATAACACGCCAGATTCTGACAATTCGGGTTTGTTCGCCGGACTGGAAAAAACAGAGTACATTGCCTATAAGGAAAATCTAGGACTTTCAGAAGCCTTTAACCGTTATCTGAAGTCTTTAAAAGAAAACAGCTACATAATCTTTTTTGACCAGGATTCATTCTGTCCTGAAAATTTTATTGAACAGTTGAAAAATGACTATTCATTTTGCTGCAGAAAATTAGGCAAGAAAGGCATTATCGGACCAGCTTATTTTGAGAAAAATGCGAATCAGCTGATGATTCCAAAACAAAAAAAAGAGATTTCAGAAGGAATCTATCAGGTAAAGTCAATAATCACATCCGGAATGTTTACTGAACTGGAAGTCCTGCAAAAAATCGGTTTTTGGAATGAAGAAATTTTCCTTGATATGGCTGACTGGGATTTATGCTGGCGGGTTTTGAAAAACAATTTTTTCTGCTGTCTTACAAGAAATGTTGTTCTTGCTCATCGGCTTGGAAAAGGTGTCCGTCATGTTGCAGGAATAAAAGTAAAAGAAGGTGCTCCGTTCCGTGTTTATTATCAGACACGAGATTGTCTGTATTTACTACGAAGAAATTATGTCCCATTAAAATTCCGAATCAGATTAATTCAGAATCTTACAGTTCGTTCGTTACTTCACCTTATTGTTCTGCCAGATAAAATAATGCGTATTCATTATTACATAAAGGGAATAATGGATTTTAAAAATAAAATTCATGGAGTTTTGTCTGAAAATATTTAATAGGAGAACTAACAAATGAAACGAATAATAACATACGGAACATTTGACCTGCTCCATTATGGGCACATAAATCTTCTAAAAAGGGCTAAGGCATTAGGAGATTACCTGATTGTCGCACTTTCAACTGATGAATTCAACTGGAATGAGAAACGTAAAAAATGTTATTTCCCTTATGAAAAACGCAAGCAGCTTCTTGAAGCAATACGTTATGTAGACCTTGTGATTCCTGAGGAAAAGTGGGAACAGAAATCTTATGATATTGATGAGTATCATATTGACACTTTTGTGATGGGCGATGATTGGAAAGGAAAATTTGATTTTCTGAAAGACAAATGTGAAGTCGTATATCTTCCAAGAACGCCTGAAATCAGTACTACAAAAATAAAGGAGAATCTAAGTGGAAAAAATGACTGAAATCAGGAAAATGCAGCTTGAGATTGTCCGTATGATGGCGGATGTTGATAGTCTCTTTAATAAAAACAACATAAAATACACTCTTTTAGGTGGAAGCGTTCTTGGTGCAGTTCGGCACAGTGGTTTTATTCCGTGGGATGATGACATGGATATCGGTGTTTTCCGTAGCGATTTTGAACGTGCGGAAAAACTGCTTTCTTCCATGGGAAAATACGTTTATGAACCGGCTGAACATCATATTATTCCTGATGCCCCGATTGGACATATTCATGTTGTGAATGATATTTATAAAATCGATAATTCGCCGACGATTGATGTGTTTGCGTTAGATTATGTTCCTAATGACAAAAAAAATCAGAAAAATTTGCGCTTACATGCGGATATACATCATCTTGCTGTTCTTCGGCGTGCTCCAAAAAACAGAGGTAAGATAAAAAAAATTCTGATTCAGTTGCTGTTAAACATTTTTTCAGAAAAAATTTGGGATAAAATCCAGCAGGCAAGTTTTCAAAGAATAATGGAAATCTGTGGAAAACAGACAAACTGGATAGGAAATATTTGGGGATTCTGGACAGAAAAAGAATACTTTCCGAAAGAAATTTACGAAAATATTACATTACATGATTTTGAAGGAATGCGGCTTCCTATTCCTGCTGATTACAACAAATACTTGTCGCAAATGTACGGAAATTATATGGAACTTCCACCCGAAGAAAAAAGAGTTCCTAAACATAGGGAAATATAACTATGACCTTCACAGTTCTCCAGTCCGTATACAAAAAAGACAATCCTGTATTTCTCTCTCAATCCTTGCAGAGCATTGCGGAAAATACTGTGCAGCCTTCTTCAGTTGTTCTTGTAAAGGACGGCGTTCTGACTCATGAACTGGAAGCTGTTATTTCCGAATGGCAAAGTAAGCTTCCGCTGAAAGTTGTGGGCTATGAAAAGAACCAGGGGCTTGCATATGCGCTGAACTATGGTCTGCAATTCGTGGAAACTGAGCTTGTCGCAAGAATGGACAGCGATGACATCTGTTTTCCAGACAGATTTGGAAAACAGATTGCCCAGTTTGAAGTAGATTCTTCAATTGAGATTCTAGGCGGTGGAATTGAGGAGTTCTATATAGAAGAAAACGGAACTGAATTCCGAAGAGTCCGTCTCTATCCGAAATGGACAGACTCAAAATCAAGAACGCTTTACCGGGGAACTCCTGTTGCGCATCCGACTTTGATGATGAGGACTGCCGTGCTGAAAGAATTTGGATATAGCGAAAGCACAAAATGCAACGAGGATATTGACTTGTGGTTCAGGCTTCTTTCCGTTGGCCACAGGATAAAAACACTGCAGGAACCGATTCTTCATTTCAGGATTACAGACGGAACTTTTCGCCGGCGTTCAGTTTCAAAGGCTTTAGATGAATATTCAATTTATACAAAAAACCTACGGCATTTCAACGGAATGACAAAGAACGACATAATTCCATTGATGCGCCTTGCCGCCAGATTTCTTCCAGGAAATCTTAATAAAAAGGCGTACCTTTCGCAGAAACGCCAAAAACTTTTCAAGGAGAATCTTATGAACATAAAATCATTGAACAATCAGGTTTTTATGAAAAACGGACATATTTTTGAGGCAGTTATCCAGTTTGAGGAGAACGGAATTCAGATGATAAAGGCAGTTCAGCTGGACAGCCAGTCAAAATATTTGGTGGAAGTTCCTGCATCCGAAGTCGAACTTTTTAGAACAAGTGAAAGTGTGGATGTGAAGTTGGAAGTGAAAGATTAAGGCTTGTATAAAAATAGTATGTTCATGTTGTCGAATTGCGCCACAATAATCCGCCCCACGGTGATTTTCGGCGAGCAGAACCGCGGCAACGTGTACAACGTTCTGCGCCAGATTGCAGGCGGAAACTTCCCGACTGGCTTGCGTATCTCGGCGGAAAATGTTTTGACCTGCTTGCGTTCATCCTGCACAAAAAGTTTGCAATCAATTCAATCCGTGTAAAGAAATTCTGCAGGCAAACTTGTTTGCACGAACACTTACTTCAAGTCATCAAGAGTTCCAATGACAGGCTTTGTAGCTCCAGTTGAGTTTGAGGAAGTCTTGCGCCGCACAATTGGCTATGAGTTTGTGAAGAAAGTGCAGGGGGGATACTTTCACCTGCGAGTAATTGGGCTGAAATTCCCAAAAGGCCCGCCGTCTTGTTTTTCCGTGAAATGTTAAAAATTCTCGTATTCATACGAAATTTTTCCGATTGAAAATGGCTTTTCCGCGTGGTAGATTAGCCTGTCGGACGGGAGGAATTCTGAAAGAAATGCGGAATTCTCCGCGCGGATGGTTTTATGAACAGAAAGATTGTTCTTGACTGGAAAAAATATCTTGACAAGGCGGAGGAGACTGTCGCGGAAGGCTGCGTCCTGCTCCGGAACGAGGCGGAGACGCTTCCTCTTCCTTTTTGTGCGCGTGTCTCGGTTTTCGGCAGAATTCAGCTTCATTATTACAAATCAGGAACCGGATCTGGCGGCATGGTGAATGTCCATTCCGTCACGGGAATTCTTGACGCTCTGGAACAGTCTGATTCCGTGGTGATAAACCGGAATCTTCTCGAAATTTATAAAAAATGGGACTCGGAAAATCCGTTTTTCAGGAGTATGCAGTGGGGCGACGAGCCTTGGTCACAGAAGGAGATGCCGCTTTCGGACGATGTGGTAAAATCGGCCGCGGATGAGTCGGATTACGCTGTCGTCATAATCGGGCGGACCGCCGGCGAGGACAAGGACTCAAGCAACGAGAAAGGCTCGTATCTCCTGACCGACACGGAGGAGGATATGCTCGCCAAGGTCACAAAATATTTCTCCAGAGTGGTTGTCCTTCTGAATACGGGCGGAATCATCGACATGAAATTTGTTGACAGGTACAGACCTTCCGCCGTCATGTATGTGTGGCAGGGAGGAATGAACGGAGGCTGCGGCGTCGCGGATCTTCTTACAGGAAAGGCGGTTCCGTCCGGCAAGCTGACCGATACAATCGCATATAATATAGAAGATTATCCTTCGGACAGGAATTTCGGCGGCACGGAGCGCAATTTCTACTGCGAGGATATTTACGTCGGGTACAGATACTTTGAGACATTCGCTCCGGAAAAAGTCATGTTTCCCTTCGGATTCGGACTGAGCTACACGGAATTCGGAATTAGACCGGGACATCTTCCGGAAAAATTTCCTTATGTTGACGGAAACGGCGGAAATTTCAGGATTGAATTCAGCATTGACGTGATGAACCGGGGAAAATTTCCCGGAAAGGAGGTTGTCCAGATTTATGCGCAGTGTCCGCAGGGAAAGCTCGGAAAGCCGGTGCGCTCTCTCTGTGCTTTCGCGAAAACCGTTGCGCTGGAGCCGGGGAAAAGCGTCTCCGTTCCGTTCAGTATCTGCGCCGCTGATTTTGCCTCCTACGATGACAGCGGAGTTTCGGGTCATAAGTCGTGTTTCGTGCTTGAGGCCGGAGAATATGTCTTTTTCGCCGGAAGTGATGTGCGTTCCGCTGAGAGAATTTTCTCCTTCGTCCTGCCGGAAACATCCGTGGTCGTGGAGCTTGCCGAGGCGCTCGCTCCGAATCTGGAATTCAGCCGTCTCCGTCCTGTCATTGAGTCCGGGAAATTTGCCGAGGGAACGGAACCTGTTCCGCTTTGCACGTTCGACATGGACAGAAAGCGCGCCATGAATATTCCGGCGGAAATTCCTTTTACGGGCGGCCGCGGAATTCTTCTTCGTGATGTCCGCGAGGGAAGGAACACAATGGATGAATTCATAGCGCAGCTGTCTGATGAGGATCTTGCGTGCATCGTGCGCGGCGAGGGCATGGGAAGCCTGAAGGTCACGCTCGGAACGGCCGCGGCTTTCGGCGGCGTCTCGGATAATCTGCGCAAATTCGGAATTCCCTGCGGATGCTGCGATGACGGTCCTTCCGGGATGCGGCTTGACAGCGGAGCAAAGGCGTTCAATATGCCGAACGGAACACTGATGGCCTGCACGTTCAATCCTGCGCTGATGACGGAGCTTTTCACTTTTACCGGACAGGAGATGGTCCACAACAAAATAGAATGTCTTCTCGGTCCAGGCATGAACATCCACCGCCATCCGCTGAACGGACGGAATTTCGAGTATTTTTCGGAGGATCCGCTTGTGACCGGAAAAATTGCGTCCGGGCAGCTTGCCGGTCTTGAAAAATCCGGCGTTACCGGAACGATAAAGCATTTCTGTGCGAACAATCAGGAGACGAGGCGGCACTTTATCGACAGCGTTGTCTCCGAGCGCGCCCTGCGCGAGATTTATCTGAAGGGATTCGAGATTGCCGTAAAGGAGGGAAAAGCCACTTCCGTGATGACGACTTACGGCGCGCTTAACGGACGCTGGACCGCCGGAAGCTACGACCTGAGCACGACAGTTCTGCGCGGTGAATGGGGATTTGGTGGAATCGTTATGACCGACTGGTTCGCCTCGATAAATGAACTGGGTAAAAAGCAGGACAGAAAGAATTTTGCCGCCATGATCCGTAGCCAGAACGACATATACATGGTCTGCCCGGACGGTTCATACGCATCCACCGGCGACAACACGCTTGAGTCGCTTGCCGACGGAAGGCTTGCACGCTCGGAGCTTCAGCGCAGCGCGGCCAACATCTGCTCTTTCCTTATGAATTCCAACGCGATGGACAGGCTTATGGGCTGCGCCGATGTCGTCTCCGTGATAAACATGCCGTCAGACGAGTCATCCGACATAAAATCCGATGATCTTGAGATAATCCGTCTGAAGGACAAGGCTGTTGTCCGCCTGTCGGACAAGGAATCAAAGGACGGAACTGATTACGCGTTTGCCGCCGAATTTGAACGGAAAGGAATGTATTCTGTCCGTCTGCGCGGTTCAAGCCGTGCCTCCGAGCTTGCGCAGATTCCGTGCACGCTCTTTGTCGGAGGAATTCCGTCGCTTTCGTTTGTTTTTACCGGAACTGGCGGAAATCCTGTCTCGATTGAGAGAGAAATGCCTGTTCAGAACGATTATGCGGTTCTCAGGCTGAATGTAGGCGCGGACGGCGCTGAGCTTGAGGCTCTGGAGATTGAATTCCTGAGGGAATTCACTGAGGACGACAGGAAACAGTTTTTCTGGATGAGCTGAGTCGTCCTGAGAACTGCTCGCAAGGAACGGAAAATGGAAATAAATATTGACGGAAAAAAGGCGGAGCGGCGGCGGAATTTTCTTTACCGCGGACCTGGGATGGTCAGCGGCAACAATTCGTCGCGTCTGCTCCTTGACTACAAGGCTGTCTCTCCGGAGTCCTATTGGAAAATTCTGGAGCTTCTTTTTACGGACCGCGGTCTTGCCCTGAACCATCTGAAAATCGAGATGGGCTCCGATGCGAATTCAACATCCGGCACGGAGCCGTGCGTGATGCGTTCCGCTGACGAAGAACCGGATCTGACACGGGGAGCCGGTTTTATTCTTGCCGCGGACGCAAAAAAGCTGAATCCGCAGCTTACGCTGGATATGCTGTGGTGGAGCGAGCCGGCATGGGTTTCCGCCTCGGAAGATGTGTTCGCCGCGCGGTGGCTCTGGTACAGGAAAATTCTTGAGGCGGCATGGCGGAAATTCGGGCTTGAATTTGATTTTGTCAGCGCGAACCGCAACGAGCGCGCGCTGGAGCCGGAATGGATAATCTATCTTTCTGACAGGCTGAAATCATGTCCGGACGCGCCATATAATTTTTCCAGGATAAAAGTTGTGGCTGCGGATGAGGACTGCGCCTGGAACATCGCATGGCAGATGACGGACAATCCGCGCCTGCGTGACGCTGTGGACATAATCGGAAGTCATTACACGAGCTGGTCGTCCGACATGGCGCGGAATCTTGCGGAAAAATACGGAAAGGAGCTGTGGTTCAGCGAGGGCAGTCCTGCGATGAAATTTACGGCCGGCGCATTCAGGTTTGAGCCGGAAAGTTCAGCTTTCGCCGGGCGGAACGGAATTCTTGATATTGCGGCGCGTTTTATGACCGCCTGGTACGGTGGAAAGATGACGATGTATCAGTTTCAGCCTGCGGTCGCGGCGTATTATGACGGTGTCTGTTTCTGCCGTAAGCAGCTGATTTCCGCGGCCTCACCATGGAGCGGGCATTTTGAGCTGGATCCGTCATTCTTCATGATGCTGCATTTCTCAAAATTCATCCGGAAAGGCTGGAGCTTTGTTGACGGAGCCTGTTTTGCGGACGGAAAGCCCGGCCCGGACGGACATTCTGTTGATGACACAGAGAGCTGTTTTGTGACGCTTGCGGATCCGGAGCTTGAGAATTTCTCCACCGTGCTGATAAATCCGTCTCCGTCGCCGCGTCCCGCCGTTTTTGATGTGGCAGGAATCTCCGGTGCCGGCAGGGGAGTCAATGTGTTCGTGACGTGCGGAAACGGCCCGGAGCGTGACTACAGCGGGAACTACTTCAGAAAGACAGATTCATTTGTTCCGGAGAATACGGCCGGACGCTGCTCGTTCACCGTGACTCTGCCTCCGTTTTCCGTGGTGACGGTCTCCACGCTGTCGGCGGAGTTTTCCGTCGGTATGGAAATTCCGCATGATTCTGTCATGTCTCTTCCATATAATGATGATTTTTCTTATGCGGACTTCGGGGCTGATTTTCTAGCCGGACGTGGGAATGCCCCGCTGTTCACGACGGATCAGGGCGGCGCATTCGAGGTGGAGCATTCCGCGGACGGAAATGTTCTCGCGCAGAAAATAACGGATGATATGCGCCCAAAGGAATGGGGATATACGCCCGAACCTGTCACGTGTTTTGGAGACGACCGCTGGTTCAACTGCTCGTTCTCCGCGCAGGTTAAATTCGCGGACTGCGGTGACGGAGCCTATGCCGGAATCGGAATAAGATATGTTCTTGCCGCGGACGCGAAAAGCGGATATGCGCTGCTCGTCCATGCTGACGGCCGGTGGGAATTTCTTGCGGACGGACAGACTGTTCTTGACGGAAAGGCTGAATTTCCGGCCGCAGGCTCTTCTTCCTGGATTACGCTCGGAATTTCGGCGGAGGATTCCGTGGTAAGGCTTGAGCTTGACGGAACCGTGCTTGCCGAAAAGGACATGAGCGGACTGAAATTCCGCGGCGGCGGCCGGTGCGCGCTTTATTCGTCTTATCACCGCAATCTGTTCCGCCGCCTTTCCGTAAAGCCGACCAGCCGGGGAGGCGGATTCTCTGTCATCAGAAAGGACGATACTGATTTCTGCTTCAGCTATGAAGGTCCGTGGCGTCATGACTGCATGAGCTCATTCAAGAATTATATGAGGACGGTCTCGTCGGGATCGGAAGGCGCGCGTCTTTTCCTTGATTTTGACGGAACGGGATTCCTGATTTTCGGCGGTTCGGAGGAGGAGCCGCTCGTGGAGATTTCTGTCGACGGGAAGCTTGTCTGTCCTGAATTCACGGTAAAAAAGACTTCCGGAAGGGAAATCTCCTGTCCGGTCATGAATCTTGAGCGCGGACATCACCGTGCCGAAATCCGTGTTCTTTCCGGAGAATTCCGGGTTGACGGCGTGGATATATGCTATAATTGAAGAATGTTGAGAATTGCGGTTGTGACCGGAGCCAGTTCCGGAATGGGAAAGGAATTTGCCGTGCAGCTTGCGGCGCGCGGAATTTACGATGAGATTTGGATGATAGCGCGGCGCGCTGACAGACTTGGGCGTATTGCGGATGAGATTAATGCGCTTCATGGGTGCGGCGCGGCAAAACCGGTCTGTCTTGACATTTCGGGAAAAGCCGGAGCCGGAAAATTCGCGGCCATGTTGGACTCGTACAACGCGGAGCTGGAGCGGAGCGGCACAGGGCTTGAGATTGCCGTGATGGTGAACAACGCCGGTTTCGGCACTTATGGTCCTTTTGAGGAGACGGACACCGGGCGCGAGATGGAAATGGTTGAGCTTAACTGTACGGCTCTTACGGGAATCTGTTCCGCCGCCCTGCGCTACATGAATTCTGGTTCAATCCTGATAAATACCGCCAGTCTCGCGTCATTTCTTCCGCTCGGAAATTTCGCGGTTTACGGGGCGACAAAGGCTTTCGTTCTCAGTCTGTCGATGGCGCTTGCCGCGGAGCTTAAGGACAGGGGAATAAAAGTGTGCGCCCTCTGTCCCGGTCCTGTCAGCACGGAATTCGCCGATGTCGCGTCAAACGGTGCAAGGAAAAAAGTCCGCCATGGACTTGATGCGGCCGATGTTGTCGCGCACTGCCTCAGGAAGGCGGAGAAGGGACGGCACACGGCGATAATGGCCTTCAAGTGGAAATTCAAGGCGGCGGCCAGCCGTTTTGTCGGACGTTATGCGGGAGCCAGATTCACGTATAAATTCTGTCCTCGTCCGCATAATCCGTGAACTTGCTTTTTTGACACTGCACGATAAAAAGTATATATTTAAGAAATCCCCAAAATGGTTTTATGGAAAACGGCGGATTTAAGGATGTTTCCGCACTAATTCTTACGGAGTTTTGTGAATGAATGAGATTGTTGAAAACACCGCGATAAACAGCGCTCTCTTTACCGATTTTTATGAGCTGACAATGGCGCAGGGATATTGGAAGGAGAACATGAACCAGAAAGTCGTGTTCGATATGTTCTTCCGCAGGAATCCTTTTAACGGAGGATTTTCTGTTCTGGCCGGAAACGAGACGCTGATAGATGTGCTTACTTCGTTCCGGTTCAGCGGCAGCGACATCGAATATCTTGCCGCGCAGAAAATATTCGAGCCGGGATTCCTTGAGTATCTGCGTAATTTCCGTTTTACAGGCGACCTCTATTCCATGGACGAGGGGACGGTGATTTTTCCGCAGGAGCCGCTTGTAAGAATTCATGCGGATCTTATTGAGGCTCAGATAATCGAGGGACTTATCCTGAACCACATAAATTTCCAGAGTCTGATTGCGACAAAAACGGCGCGTGTCTGGCTGGCCTCAAAAAAGGCTCCGATAATGGAATTCGGTCTGCGCCGCGCGCAGGGGCCGGACGGTGCGATGAGCGCGACAAGGGCGGCTTATATCGGAGGTGCGGCCGGAACATCCAACACCCTCGGCGGAAAACTTTACGGAATTCCGGTGATGGGAACGATGGCACATTCCTGGATAATGTCTCATTCCTCGGAGCTTGAGGCGTTCCGCGCCTATGCCGAGATTTATCCGCAGAATTCGGTGTTTCTTATAGACACTTACGACACGCTCAAATCAGGAATCAAGAATGCGATTATCGCGGGCGGCGAGCTTGTCGAGAAAGGCTGGAATTTCGGTGTCAGGCTTGATTCCGGCGACATCTCGTATCTTACAAGGGAAGTCAGAAAGGAGCTTGACCGGGCCGGCTATCCTCAGGCCAAAATTTCCGTCTCAAACGAGCTTACCGAGGAGATAATATCCACGCTTGTCGCGGGCGGCGCTCCGATTGACAGCTGGGGAGTGGGAACACACATGGTGACCGGCGGAAACGAGTCCTCGTTTACCGGAGTGTACAAACTTGCCGCCCGTCATGACAGGAACTCTGATTCGATGGTTCCGGCGATGAAATTCTCCGATAATCCGGCCAAGACTACCAATCCCGGAATAAAGAACGTGTTCCGCCTTTATGATCAGGAGGGAATGGCCTGCGCCGACATCCTCGCGCTGGAGCACGAGAGCATAGCCGAGAACCTGGAGCACCGTTTTTATCATCCTATGGTTGACTACAGGCAGTTCTCGTGCACACCGGCAAAGGTTGTTCCGCTTCTTTCAAAAAAAGTGGCTGCCGGAGAACGCGTCTCGCCGAGGCTTCCTGACAGCGAGCAGCTTAAGCTCAGCCGGAAAAATATGCAGAGCCAGCTTGAGATGTTCGACGCTTCGTACAAGCGCATACTCAATCCGCATATTTACAAGGTGTCGATAACAGAGGAACTGAAAAATCTGAAATTAAAATTCATCGAGGAAAACATAAAATGAACGAGGAACTTATATCCGCCTACAAGAATTTTCTGGACGGCGGCAAGACTGAACGTGAGTGTGTCTCAAGAATCATTGAGATTGCCGAAAAGAACGGATACAGGGACATCGCTTCCTGCGGAAAGCTGAATCCCGGCGACAGGGTTTATATCACAAAAATGAAAAAAGCTGTCGCTCTTTTTGAGATCGGAACCGGAGATATTTCTGAAGGAATGAACATTCTCGGCGCGCACATTGATTCTCCGCGGCTTGACGCCAAGCAGAATCCGCTTTATGAGAAGGAGTCGGTCACCTATCTGAACACCCACTATTACGGCGGAATAAAGAAGTACCAGTGGACGGCGCTTCCGCTCGCGCTTCATGGTGTTGTCTGCCTGAAGGACGGAACTGTGCGTGACATTGTTGTCGGCGAGGACGAGTCGGATCCTGTCTTCTGCATCGCCGACATTCTGCCCCACCTTGCGCAGGAACAGATGAAGGACAAGGCGTCCGAATTCATAAAGGGCGAGGACCTTGATGTGATAATCGGTTCCGTAAAACCGTCCCAGCCGCAATCCGGAGCGTCAAGGGAGGCGAAAGAGCGGAGCAAGAAGGCGGTTCTGGCTCTTCTGAAAGAAAAATACGGAATGGAGGAGGAGGATTTCCGTTCCGCGGAAATCGAGATAGTTCCGGCGGGAAGGGCGCGCGATCTTGGTCTTGATCGTTCCCTGATTCTTGCCTACGGTCAGGATGACAGGTCCTGCGCATTCACCTCTGTCGCCGCAATGATGGACTCAAAGGCCGGAAAGAGGACAAACTGCTGTCTCTGCGTTGACAAGGAGGAAATCGGCAGTGTCGGTGCCACCGGAATGGCGTCGAATCTTTTTGAGAATATGGTTGCCGAAATTGTCGCGAGAACGGAGAATTCCTATTCCGAACTTACGCTGAGGCGCTGCCTTGCCAGCAGCAATATGCTTTCGAGCGATGTGAACGCGGCTTTTGATCCGATGAACACAAATCTTTTTGACAAGGAGAACGCATCTCTTCTCGGCGGCGGCGTCGCATTTCAGAAATACACGGGTTCCCGCGGAAAGTCCGGCGCGAATGACGCGAATCCGGAATTTATCGCAAAAATAAGGAATGTGATGGATTCGGCCGGTGTCGCCTATCAGCTTGCGGAGCTTGGGAAGGTGGATCAGGGCGGCGGCGGAACAATTGCCTATCATGCCGCAAGATACGGAATGAATGTGATAGATGCCGGTGTCGCGGTTCTGAGTATGCACGCCCCGTGGGAGATAACGTCCAAGGAGGATATTGTGCAGATTTACGGATGCAACCGCGCATTCCTCGGAATGGATCAGGACTAGTCCGGGGCGTGGCAGCTTTATTCATCATTTTAAATTTATTTTGCAGAGGTCTATATTATGGAAAACAATGAAGTCAGAGTCCGTTATGCGCCGTCACCGACTGGAATGCAGCATATAGGCGGTGTGCGTACCGCGCTTTTCAATTATCTGTTCGCGCGTTCAAAGGGAGGAAAATTCATTCTCCGGCTTGAGGACACGGACCGTACCCGCTACGACGAGAAATATGTGCGTAATCTTTATGACACTATGGCATGGCTCGGCATTGAGTGGGATGAGGGCGGCGACAAAGGCGGCCCGTACGGTCCTTATGTGCAGTCCGAGCGGTTTGAGCTTTACAAAAAATATGCGTTTGAGCTTGTGGAGAAGGGCGAGGCCTATTACTGTTTCTGCGATTCGGAGCGGCTTGAGCGCATAAGGAAAATTCAGACTGAGAACAAGATGGCTCCCGGTTACGACAGAAACTGCCGTCATCTGACTCCGGAGGAGGTCAAGGCGAATCTTGACGCCGGAAAGCCCTATGTGATCCGCCTGAAAGTTCCGATGGAAGGCGTGACGAAATTTCATGACCATCTTCTTGGTGACATAGAATGGAAGAACGAGGACATTTCTCCGGATCCGGTTCTGCTCAAGAGTGACGGATTCCCGACCTATCACCTTGCGAACATCGTTGATGATCATTTCATGAAAATCAGCCATGTGATGCGCGCCCAGGAATGGATTCCGTCAACTCCGCTTCATGTCCAGATGTACCGCGCCTTCGGATGGGAGCATCCCGAATTCTGCCATCTTCCGATGGTGAACGGAAAGGACGGTCAGAAGCTTTCAAAGCGTCACGGAGCCACAAGTGTGAACGAATTCAGGGCGCGCGGTTATCTTCCCAAGGCCATAATCAATTACGTCGCGATGCTCGGATGCTCATACATCGAAGGACAGGATATGTACACTCTGGACGAGCTTGCGGCGAATTTCCGCCTCGACCACCTGAACAAATCGCCGGCTGTTTTTGACTACAAGAAGCTTGAGTGGTACAACGGTCAGTATATCCGCATGATGAGCGACGAAGAGCTTTACAATGCCGTTCTTCCGTTCATAACAAAGACCGGAGACGCCGCGCTTGACATAAATGTGAGCGAGGAATTTCCGGCTCCCCATGTCGGTCCTGAATATTCGGGAATAATGATGGGTGATGACGGTGAGCCGGTCTGTGTGGACAGGACAATGAATATGACATCCGCGGATGTGAGGAAGGCGCTGCTTGAGCTGATGCCGCTTATCCGCGAGAGGCTCAAATATCTTACCGACGCGGCCGAAATGGTTCACTTTATGTTCACGGAGCCTGCGGTATCACCGGTTGAGCAGATTGTTCCAAAAAAGCTCGATGCGGCGAAGACCAAGGAGATTCTTGAGGCTTCAAAGGAATTTGTCGCTGGAATTTTCGGAAAGTCACATGATGAGGCGGAGGCGATGGCAAAGGCCGCCGCGGAAAGTCTCGGAATAAAGCTCGGTGACTTTATGATGCCGCTCCGCATGGCCGTAACCGGAAGCCGTGTGTCGCCGCCGCTCATCGGTTCAATCTGGATTCTTGGAAAGGAACGGGCGCTGGCCAGAATCGGCCGCACGCTTGCCGCGTTCTGAACTGTTTGTTGCTGAATGTAAAACGGACGGCGGGACTGTCCTGCCGCAGACGGCTGCCTTTGTAAAGTTCACAGGAACTTCAGAGGCAGCCTTGTTTTTTTGATGTCATTCAGACCGGACGGACAGTCCGCCGGCTGAAATTGTGTTCCTATTTTTTGTGTTCCTTCATGCGCTGTCTGAGGTATGCGAGACCGTCCTTGTACTGGCGGCTTTTCAGGGTCGGGAAGCGGGCGAGGAAGCCTTCCTCATTCTTATGGGTTCCCTGAATCTTTTCCAGACGCTCAAGGAATGAACGGCTGAATTTGCTCTTTTCCTGCTCCGAACGTGCTTTGACGGCGGCAAGCATCTCTCCGAGCGTCTCGCCGTGGAACCATTCCTCGTTCTCGTAGCGTTCCCTGAGGCTGTCGCCGAATTCGCGCAGCTTGACCATGGTCGCATTGAAGTCAACAAGCCTTCTGAGCGTTATCATCAGATCTATGGCCATCGTCGCCGCAATCATCTCGGAGGATACCGTCATCCAGAAATCTCCGAGCCAGGCAAGCAGGCTCAGAATGTGTGGCTGGACAAAATGGACGACAAGAAGCCCCATCACCCCGAACAGGATTGAGTTTTCAAGGCAGATGCGTCCGTTCAGATTTATCTTGTGGTCGGAATAATCCCACCAGAGCGTGTGGAACAGTTTTTCCAGCAGCCAGCTGACAAAGTACTCCACGGCCGTGCAAAGAATCATCGACGAGAAGAAAAGCGGAATCCATGAGTCAAGAATCTGCTTGGGCAGCAGCAGAATCACCAGGCCTCCGAATCCGTAGATGGGACAGAGCGGACCGTAGAGGAATCCTCTGTTCACGAATTTGTGTTCTGAGAAAATTCCTACGAACAGAACCTCGCTGCACCAGCCGATTACACTGAAGATTATGAATACAAGAAAAATCTCCTTGACCGGCATGTAATAAAGCGGCATGACTTCCATAAAAAGCACCTCCTGCGGCATATTGCCGGAAATCTTCCGGTTACGCCTGTTTCTTGAATATTTTGTACCAGAGCAGCACGGTTCTGTACCACAGATACGGAAAAATCAGGAAAATCTTGAACGGATTGTGAAGAATGTCGATGTAGACTTCGTGTCCTTTGTCAAACGTCCTTCCGCTTACGCGTTTTATTCTTTCCGAGAAAATTCCGAGCGCGTCCCTGTAATATATGAATATGCTTGACGAGAACCGGTTCCGCCTCCTGTACGGCCAGCAGTTCTTTTCCCTGATTCCCTCGCTCAGCAGGACAAGAGAGGGCTGAGCCTTGAAAATCGCCTGAACGATGTCGTCCTCCACGCTCTTCGGATAATATCCGACGCAGCGTCCGACAATTTTCAGGGAAGTGAATGTGTCGCGCAGATTGTGCTCGGCCTTCTGCAGTGTCTTTTTGTGGGAACCGAACAGATATATTGACTTGAAGTGCGCGTCCAGAATCGACAGGATTCTTATGACCGTGTCGAACGGGTTGTATCTGACCGGAATCTCCTTTTTCAGGAATTTTGCGCCTTTCAGTATGCTTTTGGAGATTGGAATCACAAGGTCCGCGTTTTTTACACATTCCGCAAAATCTCCCTTTCTGCGCGCCCTGAGCAGATCCCAGACCGACAGAAAAATAATCTGTTTTGTTCCGGGCTTTGCGAGAAGCTCAAGCATTTCGTTCTCAAGATCTTCCGGGCGGCATATATCCACCGGGACTCCTATTACTGATATTCTTTCGACTGACATTACAGATCTCCCATCCGGTCAGCCTCCTCTACCGCTGACTGGATTGCCGCCGTTCCGTACAGCGCGGCGGTTTCACATCTTAATATATTTACGGAAAAATGAACCGGCATGAAAAGCCCTTTCGTCATCATGAATGAAATTTCCGCCGGGCTGATTCCGCCCTCGCTGCCTACGGCGATGCAGACCAGATCCGGGCGTCGGCCCTTTTCCTTGAGGACTGCGTGCAGGGGACGGCAGAAGTCGCTCCTTTCGGAAAGCACGAACGCCGCCGGATTTCTGCCGGCTGCCAGAGAATTCCATTCTCCGACAGCCTGTTCAAGCGTCACCGGTTCCGTGACTTCCGTTTCTACAGGCGAGCCGCTCTGCTGCCTGGCTTCTGTTATTATCCGCTCAAGACGCTCCTTTTTTGAATTTCTGAGCGCGGAGATGCTGCCCTTTTCGGAATATTCTCCTGTGACGGGAATTATCCTTTTTATTCCACATTCCGTCGCCTGGCGTACAATCAGTTCGAATTTCTGCGGACGCGGGACAAACTGCATCAGCCAGAATTCAGTCCTTTTTCCGTTCCGCTCAAGCTGGTATGCCTGTACACCTCTCGTTATCGTGTCCGGGGAATCCGCCGTGTCTCCGCAGAGCTGCATTATTATGGTTTTTTCCCTGTCGTCCACGGATGCCGCCGTCGCCTGGGCAAGCATTCCGTCCGGAAGCCTGAGGCTCACCATGTCTCCGTTTTTTATCCGGAGAACCTGCCTCAGATAGCGGAAATTTCTGCCCTTTATCGTGACAAGCCCGGAACTGTCGGGAAATACGTCAAGAATCAGCTGTCGCATTTATTCTGCGGCATCCGTCTGTTCCGCCGCGGAGCTGTTCACCTCATCCTGAAGTTCTTTCAGCGTCTTTGTGTTCTTCATAAGCGTGCTGAATTTTCCCTCATTGATGATTCGTATCGCCTCGTTCAGCTGAAGATCGTAGTCGAGGTCATAAAGCGGAGTTTCCCTGTTTTTTAGCAGCTGAATTCTTATGAGCCGGCGCAGAAAGCGTTTGTCAAGCGGATATTCGAGCGCGATTTCCTCTGCCGCCGCCGCAATTCCAGCCTCGTTCATCGAGGGATTTTCTCTCACCTTTTTTGAGATGATGTCGGCGTTGTAAAGATTCATGTAGATTTCTTCCTGCTCCGGCGTTATGTCCAGATTGGATATTTCAAGATCCGGCGGAATTCCCGTCTTGTCGATGTTCGTGTCGCTTGGCGTGTAGTATCTGGCCATTGTCAGCTTGATTCCGTCCGAACTGCTTAGAGGCACGACTTGCTGGACCGAGCCTTTGCCGTAAGTCCGCTGTCCGACAAGGTATGCAAGATGGTAGTCCTTGAGCGCGCCCGACAGAATTTCCGAGGCGCTGGCCGAACCTCTGTTTATCAGCACGATGATGGGGATTCCTTTTTTTACGGTTGTCTTTTCTTTTGCGGCCGAAAACGAGCGGTTCTCAAAAAGAAGCCGGCTTTTTGTTGATACGATTACGCCGCTGTCGATGAATTTGTCCGCGGTGTCCACCGCGCTTGTTATCAGCCCGCCCGGATTGTCGCGCAGGTCTATTATCAGGGCGGTGTAGCCGTTTTTCTCAAATGAATTCAGGGCATCCTGGACACGGAGCGGAGTGTCCGGAGTGAATTCAATCAGCCTCATGTAGCCGGTTTTTGAGCCTTCAATCATTCCGTGTTTTACCGTGGGAACTTCAATCATCGCCCGGATCAGCGTCACGTCGAATTTTATGCTTGTTCCCCGCTGGACCGATATTGTCACCGGAGAGCCGACTTCTCCGCGAAGAACCGCCAGGACTTCGTTCATCGTCATGTCCGCCGTCGGTCTGCCTTCTATCGCGGTGATGAGGTCTCCGGACTGGATTCCGGCTTTTGCTCCGGGGGAGTCCTCTATCGGAGATGCGACCTCGACATAGGCGGGGCTGTCCGGTTTTGATTCAAGCGGCTTGGAGATTGACAGCCCGACTCCGCCGAAGCTTCCGGTCGTCGTGTCGGAAAGGTCGCGCATCGCATCGGGATCCAGATAAAGAGTGTACGGGTCTCCGATCGCGTCCATCATCCCCTTGAGCGCGCCCTCGTAAAGGATTTTGGGGTCTATCTCGTCAACGTAATTCTGCTGGACAAAGTCAAATACAGAATTCAGCTTTTTCATGTATTGGAAACTTGATATTTTCGTGTCGCCGCTTACAGAAGATTCGGCGAAACACTGCGCCGTGAAGAAGAGAACCGTCGCCGCGCATACGGCCGTAGTCACCGTCTTCAGAATCCTGGTTTTTCCGTTTTCATTCATTCCGGTATTCTACGTTACGGAAACAAAAAAAGCAATAATGAGCCGTTTTCTATAGAAAGAACCGCTGTGCCGCCACCGATTTACTTTAAAATCCGCATGATGTATAATCCACCACGTTATGTTAGATGTTCTTAGTGATGCGGACTTTGAGCTCTTCCGCAAGGTTATTTATGATGAGAGCGGAATCACTTTCTCTGCGACTAACCGTTCAATACTTGACAGCAGAATAAAGGAACTTCTGAGAAAGAAGAATATTTCTACTCCGAGGGAATACTACACGCTTGTGGTCAGCAATCCTGAGGAAATGAAGGTCATGCTTGATGCCGTCACGACGAACCTGACGCGTTTTTTCAGAAACCAGCCGCATTTTGACGCTTTCATAAATTATGTCATTCCGCATATAATCGAGGCGAAAAAAGCTTCTGGAATAGACCGCGTGATCAGAATCTGGAGCGCTGGCTGCTCAACCGGTGAGGAGCCTTTTACAATCGCGATGATTCTGAAGGACATTCTTCCTCCTCCGTTCACGTTCCAGATAACCGCATCCGATATTTCGCTGCGTTCCCTTATGGTGGGGCAGAAGGGATTTTATGCTGATTCCCGCGTTGACGGAATTCCTGCGAACTATCTGGCTAAGTATTTTACAAAAATGGAAGGCGGCTATCAGATTAAGAAGGAAATCCTTGATACCGTCCGTTTTGACTACCATAATCTCAAGAATGATTCAGGCATGAGAAATCTTGACGTGGTTTTCTGCCGTAATGTGCTTATCTATTTTGACGAGCCGGCGCAGCTTGCCGTTATAAACCGTTTCTGGAATTCAATGTCGCCTCATTCCTACCTGTTCATCGGACATTCGGAATCGCTTTTCGGAATGAACACGAAATTCGAATTCCTGAAGACCCAGTGGGCCTGCCTTTACCAGAAAAACGTATAAGGTGCGTATATGTATTCATGGGGCTGCGGAAAGTCCGCGGCCTTTTTTTCAGATAGAATTTCCAGCGGAGACGGATTGCTATGGATGATATTTCGGTGATGATTTGTGATGATTCCGCGCTTATGCGGAATCTTATCGGACGTATAATAGATGATACGGAAGGAATGAAAGTCGTCGGCAAGGCGGAGAACGGGCTAGATCTTCTTTCGAAGATTCCCGCCGCAAAGCCGGACGTGATTCTGCTTGACATAGAGATGCCTCAGATGAACGGAGTGGAATTCCTCAAGCGCCGCAGGGAGGAGTTCATCACTGTTCCTGTTATAATCCTTTCGAGCGTGGCTACGGAAGGGGCCGCCGTTACAATCCAGTGTCTTGATCTTGGAGCCAGCGATTTTATCACGAAACCGGGCGGTTCTTCGGTGACGCTGAAAATAACGGATGTCACCAATGATATTATCGAATACGTCGCCTCCTACGGTGGAACTTATGCCCGCCGCCACGGAAAAACGGTTCATGATCCAGAATATTTCAACCATCAGATAAAACTCAAGGAAGCCGAGCGTTTTGTCATCCAGAAAAAGGGTGAGGAAGGCGCGAAGAACATTTCTATAAAGACTTCGGAGATAATGGCATCCTGGACTCCTCCCAAGAACAAGGAGCCTGTGGTCATAACTCCTGAACGCGAGGGCGGAAGAATAGAACTTATCGCCATAGGAATTTCAACCGGCGGACCGAATGCCCTGCGGGATGTGTTCAAGGGAATAGATCCGAACCTCAGGCAGCCGATTCTCGTTGTCCAGCACATGCCGGCCGGTTTTACGGCGGAATTCGCCGACAGCCTTGATCATATATGTCCGCTCAAGGTTACTGAGGCTCGTGACGGAGAGCCGATTATGGGCGGCCATGTCTATATCGCTCCTGGAAATTACCACATGATGGTGGAGCACCGTGCGATCGGAAATGTGATAAGGCTTTCTCAGGATCCCCAGCGGAACGGACACAGACCGTCCGCGGATGTCCTTTTCGAGTCGGTGGCCAAGGTTTTCCAGAACCGGGCGCTCGGCGTGATAATGACGGGCATGGGTCGCGACGGGGCTGCGGAGCTTGCCGAGATGCGTAAAAAAGGCGCCTGGACATTGGGACAGGATCAGGCGACAGCGATCGTCTACGGAATGCCCAAGGTCGCATGGGAGCTTGGCGGTGTGCAGAAACAGGTTCCGCTTGATAAGATGGCGGATGAGATAAGCGCGCTGGCCCGCGAGCATCAGTAGGGATTTCCTGAGATGGATTTTGTCAAGAGATGCCTTTCTGTCCGCAGCAGGATTCATTTTGGTGAGGAGAAATTCGTGATTCCTGTGAGAATCGAGTCCATGGAGTCGCTGTTCGATCCGTTTGATCCGTCTCCGCCCGCCGGCAAAAAACTGAATCCGCAGCTGGAGGAGTATCTTCTTGAGGCGATAGAGCCTGTGGATCCGGGCATTCCTCTGAGAATTCAGGTTGTGGCGGACAGGAATTCCGGCGTGGATGTCGATGTGAATGCGCTTATTTCCGGTCATTTTATGAGAAAGGCAAAATCCGCGATGGCGGAGAACCGGCGTGTGTTCCGTAAGTGGCGGTTAAATCTGGTTATAGGCGTGCTTTTTCTTGCCGTGTGCATGTCGATAAGCCAGTTCTTTTCAATGCCGTTTTTCGCTGAGCATCAGATTGCGGATACGCTCCGCGAGAGTTTCGGAATAATCGGCTGGGTCGCGTTGTGGGATCCGGCATCGTTCATACTTTACGGCTGGCATGACAGCGCGGCCAAGGTGAACAGCTACATCCGTCTTTATCTGGCTGAATCCGTTTCCGCCGGGAAATGACGGAATATTTTTGAATTTTTTTCTAAACATTTTTTTTACGGCTCCGATAGATAATGTATAGGGTGGTGGAAACCCGTGAGATGATTCACGGTAAGGTAAAATGCCGCCGCTGTGAATTATCGTTATAAACCAAAGGAGTTTTGTATGGTTATTAATCACAATATGAGCGCTATGTTCGCTCAGCGTTCCCAGGGAATCCAGGATCTTAATGCCCAGAAGAGTATGGAGAAACTTTCTTCAGGCCTTAAAATCAACCGTGCCGGCGACGATGCTTCAGGCCTCGCTGTTTCTGAGAAAATGCGTGCTCAGATCCGTGGTCTGAATCAGGCTTCAGAAAACGCACAGAACGGTATTTCCTTTATCCAGACAACGGAAGGTTATCTCCAGGAGACAACTGACATCATCCAGAGAATACGTGAGCTTGCGGTTCAGTCTTCAAACGGAATCTACAGCGCCGAGGACCGTATGCAGATTCAGGTCGAGGTTTCATCGCTTATCGCTGAAGTTGACCGCATCGCTTCTACAGCCCAGTTCAACGGTATGAATATGCTTACAGGCCGCTTCGCACGTCCTACAGGTGAGAACACTGTCACAGGTTCAATGTGGTTCCATATCGGCGCCAACATGGACCAGAGGACTCAGGTTTACATCGGAACAATGTCAGCCTCAGCTCTCGGACTCCGCAATGTCGGTGACGAGTCAATCATGACTCTTGAGACTCCGGATGATGCCAACCGCGCCATCGGAACTCTTGACGAGGCTCTCAAGAAAATCAACAAGCAGCGCGCTGATCTCGGTGCGTACCAGAACCGCCTTGAGAAGACAGTCACCGGTCTTGACATCGGCGCCGAGAATCTTCAGGCTTCAGAGTCACGCATCCGCGATACAGATATGGCCGCCGAGATGGTCGAATTCACGAAGGATCAGGTTCTTTCTCAGGCCGGTACAGCTATGCTGGCTCAGGCGAACCAGTCAAGCCAGAATGTTCTTTCTCTTCTCCGCTAGTCGGAAATCAGCATAGAACTTACGGACACCCCGGAAAACCGCGTGCTTTCCGGGGTGTTTTTTTGTTTGTATATTATTTGTCTTCGTGATATTATGCGCGCATGTCATTATTTGCAGGTTTTATTTCAGTATTTGTTTCGTCAACCTATCTTGGAGTTCTTTTTCTCAGATGGTTCGCCCTGGAATTTATCTACAATGATCCGGGGGTGATGTGGAGCGGCTCGTTCGTCACAATCGCGGTGACTACGGTGCTTCTGCTCGTCGTGTCGGTCGCGATTTACTTCGTAAGCAGGCCGTTCGAGCGGATTCTTCATCTTATCCGCGCTGAATCATATATTCCCACCAACGAGGAGAAAAAACTCTGCCTCGGGTGCTACAACAAGATTATAGCGCTTACGATAGTCGCCAATCTGATAGGTTTTTTTATAGGACAGATTGTGATTGTGGTGCTCGGTTTCGTCATGGACAAGACGGAATTCATAGCGTCGCGCGTGTTCATGATAGTCGCCCAGTCGGTAGGATTCGGCATGATAACCGCCGCCTGTACGATTCTCGGAATAAACAATCATCTTGTGGGAATGAGACGCTATCTGAACATCCATTATCTTGACAATATGGACGGTGTCCGCACGATAAAAATCTCCACGCAGATTGCGATTGTCACGTTCGCTGTGATTTATTTTACCGGAATAAACATGCTTTCCGTCTGTTACGGATATTTTCTCAAGGTGGAGAGCGGAACGGTTCCGTCTGACTGCATAAAATTCCTCATGACAAAAGGAATGCTCGGACTTTTCTGGAATTTTGTCCTGTGTTTCTATCCTGTTTTTCTTCTTATAAAGAGCATTTCGGAGCGTGTCAGAAAAACCTCCAAACTGATTTCGGATATTGCGGAAAAGGGCGATCTCCGTTCCAGGCTTAACATAACGATGCTTGACGATTTCGGCGAGCTGGTCGCCGCGTCAAACAGGCTTATGGACAAGCTTTCCGGCATGATTTCAAAAATTCAGGACGGAACAAAAACAGTCGCCGTATCCGCCCATACGATTTCTGGTTCGGCGGACGAGGCTTCTTCTGTGCTTTCCGCGATGCATGGGTGTTTTGACAGGATCCGGGAGAATTCGCGGCAGCAGACGGAGCTGATAAATCAGGCGGATGAGAGCATCAGAAAACTTTCCGCCAGTTCCGATGACGTTAAGGGCCATGTCCGCGATCAGACTGATTCCGTCGAGCAGGTTTCCGCCGCGATTGTCACGATGACAGGAGGAATCGCTTCTGTGGCCGAGACCGCAAAGAGCGCGGCCGAGCTTTCGGAGAAACTTTCCGCCGCAAGCGAGGAGGGAAATGCTTCTGTCGCCAATCTGATAAAGTGCATGAATGACATACAGACTTCTTCGCAGCAGGTTCAGGATATGGTCAAGGTGATTCAGCAGATTGCCTCACAGACGAATCTTCTTTCGATGAACGCCGCGATTGAGGCCGCCCATGCCGGTGAATTCGGCGCGGGTTTTGCGGTTGTCGCCGGAGAGGTCCGGGAGCTTGCCGCGTCATCATCCGAGAGCGCGAAAAAAATCCAGCTTTGCATAAAGGAGATGGTCTCAAAGATAGAGGCTGGAGTCAAGGCCATCGGCAGCGCGGGAAACTCATTCAGGGCGATAGATTCCCATGTCGCGGAGAACCGGCGGCTTGCAGACACAATATCAGCCACGATGGAAGGCCAGCGCGATGGTGCCGAGAAGACAAGAAAATCCACGGAGGAGATGGTCAGCGCGATTCAGGCGGTTCAGGCTCTCTCGGAGCAGGAGTCAAGGAATGCAGGACAGCTTCTTGAATTCATGGCGAGCGTCGTTTCCGCCGTCAGGACGACGGACGATGCTGTTTCCGAAAGCATTTCCGCCGCCGAGGATATGCGCAGTTCAATGGAGAAGGTGTCTTCCGCCGTCAGCCAGAACAGGATTGCAGTGGAGCGCATGGAGAAGGAAGTCAGCGATTTCCTTGTCTAGCTAACGCCGTATGTGTTTTCCGGGGAAAATCAGAATGTGCTTCTTCCCCGGAAGCTGAGGGAGAGGGTCCGTCTGTCAATGTATTCCAGGTCTCCGCCGACAGGAATGCCCGTCGCCAGTCTGGTCACTTTTACGTCGGACTGCTCCGAGATTATTTTGTTCAGATAAAGGGCCGTCGTGTCGCCTTCTACCGTCGGATTGGTCGCGATTATTATTTCGGTTATGTTTCCGTTCTTTATGCGGTTTATGAGCGGATGTATTGACAGCTGTGCCGGTCCGATTCCCTCAAGCGGTTTTATCACGCCTCCGAGCACATGATACAATCCTTTGTATTCGCCGTATGCCTCTATTGTTGACACGTCCTGAGGCTGTTCCACGACGCAGATTGTTCCCGTGTCGCGCATCGGGTTTGAGCATATCGGACACGGATCTGTTTCTGTCCAGGTTCCGCATACCGAGCATGGTTTTATTTTGTCGGGAAGAGCCGAAAGCGTGCGCGCGAAATTCTTTATGAACAGGCTGTCCTGCCGCAGCAGCCAGTTGACGATTCTGACCGCGCTTTTTTTTCCTATGCCCGGAAGCCTGGAGAACGAGCCTGTCAGCTCATCAAAAGTGTTCATTTCTACAGTCCGAGTCCCGGAATGTTCAGGCTGGACAGAAGAGATGAGCTTTCTTCCTTTATTTTTTCCCGGATGTTTTCCATGGCATTTTTATGGGCGGCCACGATAAGATCCTCAAGCATCTTGACGTCCCTGTTGTCAACGCAGATTGGATCCAGCTTTATCTCCTGCATCTCGAATCTTCCGTTGACCGTAACTGTGACCATCTTTCCGCCGGATGAGCCTTCGGCGCGGAGTTCCGCCAGCTCGCCCTGAATTTTCTCGGACTGTTCCTTGAGCTGCTGCGTGTTCTTGAATAATTCAAATGGATTCATGCCTCCGACTATACATGATTTGGCACAAAAATGGAAGAAGAGGAATTCCGGGGCGGACGATTATGAATCCTTCTCCGGGCCGATGCCTTGTCCGCCTCCGGAAATGAGTTTTTCCGTATGTTCTTAACATAATCCGATTTTTATACGATAATCAGTTATGCGGAGTTGTGGCCTGCTGCTGAAAATTTCCGTGCTTGCTAACCGTAAGGATTTCTGATGAAAAAAGCGCTCAGACTTGTTTTTGTTTATTTTGCCTTTCTTGTTGCTGGAATTGTTCTGTGGACGTTCCTTCATTCCCTGTTCATGGGAATTCTTGCCATGACTGCCGGAGAACGGGTTCCTGTTCTCAGCATCAGACGGATTCCGGACTCGTTCATGTTCTGTGCCCCGTCGGTCATATTCCTGTCGGGGACATTCATGTCCTATTACAAGATACGCCGTCCCGGTGGAATTCCTCAGTTTCTGGTTTTTGCCGTGCTGTCGCTTGTGTCCTGGTGTTTTATCCTGCCTTCATTTGTTCTGCTCGGAAAATCCTGGTATGCGACGCATGAGATTTACGGGAATTCCGCGTCTGAGCTGAGCGCCGGATATTTCAGGCGCTACGGTGATGATGTGTATTTTTTCACAAGAGAAGTTGAGGCGGCAGGTGAGGACGGAATTCCTTCTGTCGTGATAGACACGTCATCGGAGGGCGGGGCGGTTTTCCGCAATGTTCGCGCGGGTGAGAAGGCATTCATATATAATTCCGCGCGTCCTTACAGCGATGTCCTTGTAAAACAGGCTTTCAGCAGCGGCGTCACGTTCAGAAATATGCTGGATTTCAGGGCACTGATACGGCGGACACAGCGGGCTATGAATGCCGGATTTTCGTTCTGGCTTGGATTTCTCTCCCTGGGATTTGTCCTGAGCTCGGTGTATGGAATCGCGGGCGTATTCAGGTGGCGCATAATGAATGTTACCGCTGTTCTTTTCGCCACGGCCGCAATCCTTGTTGTGAATTCAGCGTATTTTCTTCCGTCGTCTGTTCCTGTTTGGCGGAATTCAATTGCGACCGGCAGGCTTTTTGTGTTCCTGTCCGGATTTGTCGAAGCTCCGTTTCTGACCGTTGTCAATGTCGTTTTCGGAATTCTGTTCTCCGTTATTGGAGCCGCGGTGTTTTTCACCAGAAAAAATGAGTTTTAGGTGATGTGATGAAAAAGATTCTTGTGGTGCTTGCGTCTCTGCTTGTGGCCGGATTTGTCCTGTGTTCCGGAATCGCTTTTTTCAGGGCGGTTCCGGCGGAAATTCCGCAGTCCATGGTATTCCAGTACAAAATTCTTTCGGGGCTGTCGGTATTTTTGGATATTCTTCCTGTTCTTGTCCTTTCCGGATTTGCCGCCGGATGCTCCGTGTTTTTCGGACGGAATTCAGAGGGAAGCCTGAGCCGTTTTTCCGCCGCGATGTTCCGCAGATACAAAACCGTGATGATTCTTTCAATAATATGCGTTTTTCTGCTGACCGTCGTCGCGGAGATTGCCTCTCCTGCCGTAAACGGAAAGCGCGGCTCAATCAGGAACAGGCGCGGGCTTATAGATGAATATCTGCGCGTCGGAAACAGCCTTTACGAAAACGGATTCTATGCGCGCGCCGGAAACTATGCCAGAGCCGTGCTTGCTCTTGATCCTGATTCCTCCGAGGCCGAGAATCTGGAATTTCTTGCGGAGGAAAAACAGAATTCCTCCGTTTCTTCAGGAGGCGCCGCGTCCGTAATCGAAAAAAAATCCGCCGGCCATGACACGTCCGTGGACAGGGCTGATGTTGACGGCGGAAGAATTCTTGAGGCTTACGGATGCTTTGTAAAGGCTCAGGAGGCTTTTGACAGGGGCAGCTGGTTCAACGCGCATTATTTTGCCGAGAACGGAATCATGCTGTCATCTTCCAAAGATCCCAATCTCGGACGGCTCAAGGAAATTTCGGCGGAGGCCTGGAACAACCTTACGGAAAGGCAGAATACGGAAAAATCTGACAGCCAGAAAATCTTCGCGCGGAAATATGAGGGGTATAAGGCGCTTATCGGTCATGATGATTTGAAGGCATATTATATCTTCAAGGAATTGTCCCGGATTTCGGATGAGATGAGCCGGGATCCTGATGTGGTTTTCTATCTGGATATAGCTTCCGCCAGGATAAATGACAGGTATTTTTTTACGGATGAGACTCTGGGGCTTGACAGTCTTGAATCAGCATCGGACGTTTATTTTGCCTGCACCTACCCGGACGGCTCCAGGGATATTTTCTATATAAAAGGCGTTACATCCGTAGCCGCTACAGGAAATTCCATACAGTATCTCCGGGGGCTTGCGGTGGAATCGGTCGACTCGAATGGAAATTTCGTCAGGGAGATGAAAGTGCCTTACGCGAAAGTGCTGCCGGTCTCCGTTGACTATATTGATGCCGGAACAAGAAAATCCTACGGAATAGAAGACGGAACGGACGAGGTTCCTTTTGTCATGCTCAAGTCAATCGGCAGGGACAGCGATACCGGTCATCTGCCTGAATATAAGTATGCGGACGGTTCCGTCGGAGGCGGAGATGAATATATGCTTCTTCCGCTTCCGTTTGAGGATCTTGTCATGATAGAAAAATCATCCGTGAATTTTGGAGAGATGCCGTTGCCGTCACTGTTCGGTTTTATCCGTTCGGCTGAAAAATATGGCTATCAACAGCAGCTCTGTGTCCAGATATTCATGAACAGGATTTTGTATCCGCTTTTCATGCTCTGGATTCTGGTTTTTGCCGCGGCATTCGCCTGGAACAGCAGAATCGGTCTGGAGCAGGTGTTCCGTTTCTCCTGGATATTCCTTTTTCCGTTCTTTTTCGGACTTGTGTTCGTGTTCTTTTCCGCAATGCAGTTCGTGTTCAGAATGATGAATTATATAATCTCATGCGATGTGGTCTATCCGTTTTCGCTTGCCGCCGGACTCGCCGTGAATGTCGCGCTTTTTGCCGTCAGTTCCGTTATGTTCCTGTCAAGAAAAGTGTAGAGCCATCCGCTGTTCTGTCCGGATAATCCTCTTGCCCTAACTGGAAAGGAGTATTAAAATGGAGCATTATGATGAATCTTGACTTATTGGATAAGGCGGTGCGCCGAGTTCCTGATTTTCCCAAGCCGGGAATTCTTTTCTATGACATCACCGGTGTGCTTGTGGATACCGAGGCGTTCAGATTCTGCATAGACAGAATGCATGAGCTTTACAGGAATTCCGGAATAGATGCCGTGGCCGGTGTTGAGTCCCGCGGATTCCTTTTTGCGGCTCCGTTGGCGGAGAGACTCGGACTTCCGCTTGTTCTTATCAGAAAAAAAGGAAAACTTCCCGGAGATACATACAGATGCAGCTATTCGCTTGAATACGGAACTGCCGAGATAGAGGTTCATAAGTCGGATGTGAGGAAAGGCCAGAAATTTCTTGTCATTGACGACCTTATCGCCACCGGGGGAACTCTTTCCGCGGCGAGGAATCTGATAAACCAGGGCGGAGCTGAGGTCTCTGAATTTTTCGGTGTGATCGGTCTTCCGGATTTGAACTACGAGAAGGCGCTGGCTCCTGTAAAAGTGACGACACTGATAAATTACCACGGAGAATAATATGATTAAGCTTCCAATGAGATACAAGTCCGTTCTTAATGAAAAGGAGACGGAACATGCGATTGTCGGAATAAAGGATTTTTTTCAGACCGCGCTTTCCACGGAGATGAATCTTACCCGTGTGACAGCTCCGCTTTTTGTCGGTTCAGGCACAGGCATAAATGACGACCTGAACGGCGTGGAACGCCCGGTTTCTTTTCCGGTGAAGGCATTGGACGACCGGAATATGGAGATTGTCCAGTCGCTTGCAAAATGGAAGAGGCTCAAGGTGACGGAGATGGGGCTTGCTCCGGGGTTCGGAATTTACACCGACATGAATGCAATCCGTCCCGATGAGGCTCTTGACGCGATTCATTCCATTTATGTTGACCAATGGGACTGGGAGATGGCGATTGATGAAAAGGACAGGACTGTTTTCTATCTTCATGATGTGGTGAAAAAAATCTACCGCTGCATAAAACGCTGCGAATTCTTCCTTTATGACCGTTATCCGGCTCTGAAACCGGTTCTCCCGGAAGATATAAAGATTCTTTTTTCGGAGGACCTTCAGAAACAGTATCCTGAACTTTCGCCGAAGGAACGCGAGGACAAGGCCGCAAGGCAGTATGGGGCCGTATTCGTCACAGGTATTGGAGGAAAACTGCCGGACGGAACAATTCATGACGGCCGCGCCCCTGATTATGATGACTGGATTTCCGAGACTGGCGACGGACACCGCGGACTGAACGGAGACGTCCTCGTGTGGAACAGCGTCCTGAATTCCGCGTTTGAGCTTTCGTCAATGGGAATCCGTGTCTCACCGGACTCAATGAGAGCACAGCTGAAGGAGCGCAACTGCATGGAGCGCGCCTCGCTCGAATTCCATTCAAAGCTTCTTGCCGGCGGACTTACGCAGACTCTCGGCGGAGGAATCGGGCAGTCGCGTCTGTGTATGTTCCTTCTCCGCAAGGCGCATATCGGCGAGACTCAGGTCAGTGTATGGACAGATGAGATAATCCATGATTGCCATAAGCGCGGAATAAAACTTCTATAAAGGCAGAAATTCCGGAAGAACGGCCGTTTTCTTGAGTTGGAGACGGCCGTTTTTTATTCTTCCCATGCAGATTATTTGTTTTGGAGCCAGAATTTGAGAAAAATATCAAAGAATGAATATAAATTCTCCGCCACTGAGCTGGAGGCAAGGATTCCGGAATTCGCATCTCTTGGAATAACCGAAATTTTCGTGAACGACGCCGCGCTTTCCCGTGACCGCAGCCGGATCAAGTCCATGCTCTCATGTATTGCGGATTCTTTTCCGGAGCTGTTCGTCTCGGTTCTGGTCAGAGCGTCCTGCATAGACATGGATCTGTGCGCCGCCGCATCGGAGCTGTGCTGCTCGTTGGAAATTCCGTTAGACATATCATCCGTCAACGGAAAATTACTTTTTGACAAGAAGCTTTATTCACGCAAGGCCTCAATGTTGAATTCCATTGGAAATGTGTTCGGATTTCAGCTTGAATATTCAAGGATGCCGGGCGACACCCTGAAGCTTTTTTTTGACAGGCTGGATTTTGCTGTCGGGCTTTATCCGAACCATATTGATTTTCCCCAGCTTGATTCCGGACTCAACGGAACGGATGCGGATGTCACGGGTGTTTTTTCTGCGGGCGATGTGCGTTATGCGCGGGATGTCGCCTTTGCCTGCAGGACATTTTATTCTGCGGGCCGTGCTGTTCCGTGGATGAATTCCATCCTGAAGCCGCTGCGGATTCATCCGTCCAGATTTTTTGCTGATTTTGCCGAATGGCAGAGATGCGGAAGCTGTGATTTCAAGAGCGGTTTTGAGCCGGAAGCGGAACCTCATGTCTCACTTGAAAAAATGCAGATTCTTTTTATTGATGAGAAGTATGAGGAGAAGGGCTGCGGCGCGCTTCTTCCGCTTGTCCATGATATTGTCAGACTGAATGGAGCCATGTCCAGGTGTTCCGGTGAGGGGGAGGAGTCTGTGCTGGAACTTTCATACAGCCCGGATGATTTGCTGGGACCTGAGTCAGCGGAGCTTGCTTTGTTTCATGATAATGTCTGTATGGAAAATTGCCGGATAAGGATTTTCGCTTCTGCTGAAGGTCCTGACTATGAGATTCTTGCGGATATGTGAGCGTTTCCGCGCGTTTTCACCTTCTTCCGGCGGATTTGCCGTCCAGTTCCGGGCGCGTTGGAGGCAG
>ERZ808286.364-NODE-364-length-31865-cov-3.542722_pt1 | contig 31865 bp, 24 predicted proteins | sample MGYA00521276_ERZ808286 | MGnify/ENA primary metagenome ERZ808286 (study PRJEB31516, sample SAMN03275607) | gut metagenome | biome: mammalia-associated habitat; material: feces | host: Papio cynocephalus | place: Kenya | collected 2012-08-01 ... | reverse complement strand
CTAATTATACTTTTTTTATTAGTAATTTTGTCACCGAATTACTTGACATATACAACCCTGAACTCGTTTCAGGGTCGCATTATTCTTCTTTAGTATTACTCAATTCCAAAAGGTGTGCAAAAATATCATCGCAATAGCGTCTATCGATTGCACTGAACGGCAAAACAACTCCGCCGAATTGTTTTTCTACTGATTTTAAAACATTCAAAACTTTGTTTTTAGGCACGTAATCCATTTTTGTAACTACTGTAAAAATCGGTATTTCGTACGCATTAACCCATTCGCGCATTTGAATATCGTTTTTTTGAAGTTCATGCCTGCCGTCAACAAGTTGCACAAGCGAGCGAATTTGTTCACGATTCAAAAGGTATTCTTCCAAATAGCGTTGCCATTTAGCTTGAGCCTCTTTTGAAACCTTCGCATAACCATACCCCGGAAGGTCTGCAATCATAAACTGTTCAGAGAAGTTGAAGAAGTTTATTAATCTTGTTTTCCCAGGGGTATTTGAGGTTTTAGCCAATTTTTTGTTGTTGCTCAAACAGTTGATAAATGAAGATTTACCAACATTTGAACGACCTAAAAGCGGAAATTCAGCAAGTGTGAAATTCGGGCATTGGCTTAATTTTTCTGCACTTATTATAAACTTAGCGTTGATCTGTCTTGACATTTTTTAAATTCTTTATTTTCTTTTTTCATGTAACGTTTGTCGATTTTAGCCAATTTCTTTTCAAGTTTTACAATTTTTTTGTTCATTTTCTTGATTTTTCTTGGCTTAACTTCTAACCCTGCAACCACTTTGTATGCGTCAATTGCTTCAACATAATGTTTTTGTTTTTCGCATAATTTTGCGCTCAAAAGAGCTGCATCATAGTTTGTTGGGTTATAATCTAGAGCTTTTAGAGCATATTCTCTTGCAAAAACTCTGTTTTTATCCTTCTTTTGGAAGAATTTTGCATCTTTGTATAAAGACTCTGATTGACGTTCCATATTCATAATGTAGTTTAAATTATGAACAGCTTCTTCGTTTGTTGGATCAACGATTAGAGCCTTTCTTAGAACATCTTTTGCACTTGGATAAAATTTGTCATAAGTCAAAATTTCAGCAACGTACAAATAATCATCTAAACTTTCTGCGAATACAACTGATTTTTCAAAAGTTTTCTTCGCATCTTGATATTTATTCATTGCGTAATACGCATCACCCTTAGCAAGCAGGTCGTTCAAGCCTCTAACAGGTGCTTTTATAATTTTGTCTAAAGTTTCTTGAGTTGCTTTTTCTTGGTTTATAAGTTTTGCCATTTTTAGTTTTGCAAGATATAAATCTAAATCGTTAGGATTTGCTTGAAGTGCCTTTTCAATGTTGTTGTAAGCAGTTTGCAATTCCTTTTTGTTAGCAGTTGCGCTCTTGCTTGCAGTGTCTCGAACTTGTGCAAAGTAAGCGTTTGCCATACCTTTTAATGCATCTGCGTTGTAACCTTCAACACCAACAAGTGATGAATAATATTTTAAAGATTCGTTGTAATCACCTTTCAACAAAGATAATTCGCCGACCTTCAATTTTACTGAATATTGTGCAGGATTTACTGCTAATGCTGATTTCAAATTTGCAATCGCAAGTTCGTTGTCAAATCTGCGTTCATAAATTTTAGCCAAATTGATGTAAGGCTTTGTATTTTCAGGTTTTAAAGCAATTGATTTTTTGAAAGATTCAATCGCAGCAGTTTCGTTACCTTGTTTTTTTAGGATTTCTCCGCGCAAATTGTATGCAACAGAAGAATTACCTTTAATTCTTAACGAATGGTCTAAAGCATCTAATGCCTTTGAATAACCAGATTTTTTATCATAAACTTGCGCTAAGTGAAAATATGCAGTTGAACTATTTGGATTTAGTGCAATTGCTTTCATAAAGCGTTTTTGAGCCAAATCGTGATTACCTTGTAAATAATCCACAGTGCCTAAATTATCAATTGCAGTTGCGTAATTTGGGTCAACTTCTAACGCTCTACCAAAGTATTGACGCGCTTTGTTCCAATTTCCTGTGTTCAATTCAATTACGCCTAAAGCATTGTAGGCTTGATAATATCGAGGATTGATGATTAAAGCTGTGTTAAACTCATTTTGTGCACGTTTTAAAAGATCTTCTGATTTTTCCCTGTATTCCATATCAGAACTTGCTTGTCGCTTAACAAGTAAAACACCTTGAGCGTAATGAAGATTAGCATTTTTTGAGAATTTTGGTAAATATTGATTTAATTGAGATTGAGCAACATCAAATTTTTCTTGCTTTGCAAGAGAAATAATGTAAAGAGAACGAGCGCTAATGTCGTTCGGATTTTTCTTTAGCAAATCGTTCAAAAGTCTGTCTGCTGTTGCATAATTACCGTAATCAATCATCTTGTCAATATCGTTATAAGTTTTTGCAATTTGAACTTTTACAACTTTTTGGCTAGGTTTTTGAACTTTTCTAGGTTTTGCTTGAACATCTGCATAAAAACCGCTTGCAACAAGCCCAATAACCGCACTTGTAATAACTAAAGTTTTGCTTAATCTCATTTCTTATCCTCAATTTTGTAAATTATTTCTAAATTATACAAAAATATTGTATAATAGCGCTAACGAAAAAAAATCGTGCGTAAGTAGGAATATTATGTCACTAAATAAAGAGTCAAAAACATATTTAGAAGATTATAAAACATACCTTTTGGTTGAAAAAAACTTTTCAAAACATACTGCAAAAGCGTATTATTCTGACGTTATGAGCTATTTGTTATGGCTTGACGACACCTCTTGTTTAACGGTTAATTTTGCAAAAGTTAGAGACTATTTATACTTTATACAAAAATTCAATTACAAAAAGACTACTTTAGCCCGCAAAATCGCATCTATCAGAACTTTTTATAAATACTTATATAGAGAAAGATTAGTTGACACAAACCCAACAACCAATCTTAGCGCACCAAAGCGACCAAAATCTTTGCCAAAATTTTTAACAACAGAAGAAGTTGAAAAAATTATGAACGGCATAAAAATTGACACGCCGGCAGGGTACAGAAACCGCACTATACTTGAACTTTTATGGGCAACAGGTATGCGTATTTCAGAACTTAGCGGACTTAATTTCGGTGATTTAAACTTAGAAAACAATGAGATTACAGTTTTTGGTAAAGGTGCAAAAGAAAGAATTGTATTAATTTCTGATAAAGCAAAAGAATATTTAGAAAGTTATATTAATACAGCCAGACCACTTGTTGCAAAAGGTTTTCCACTTGAACCAATTACAGATTCTACACCTGTTTTTATAAATAATACGGGTTATCGATTGCAGAATAAAACAGTTAGAAACGTTATAAACAGTGTAGTTGAAAACATTGAACTTCCCAAACACGTTACACCACACATGTTTCGTCACAGTTTTGCAACGCATTTGATTGAAAACGGTGCAGATTTGAGGGTTGTGCAAGAGCTTTTGGGGCATGCCAGCATATCAAATACACAAATCTACACACATGTATCAACAAAACACTTGCAAGACGTATTTGAACAAGCCCACCCAAGAGCCTAATATATTGAGTTTCAACAATTTTATAGTGGGCAAAATTAGACACAAAAACAACTTTACAAAACTTCTTAATCTGTAAGCCTTTACCCGTCTGTAAATACCAAAAACATTCAAAAATTAAATACATCAAACAGATTAAATTTTGTTAAAAAATCTTCCATGCCTTTGAAATTTTTGCTATAATATCAGTGTAGTATTTAAGGAATGTGATGTGTAATTCATCGGCAGGTCCGAAGCCGTAATAGCCGGCACTTAAGTAGTATGATATACCTCAGGGACAGGAATTCGGGAACGTAACAAAAAGAGCATAGAAATTTATCCTATTTCTGCCTTCTTTTCGTAAAAAAGGAGATTAATTAATGCCACAATTAGACAATGGAAAAGTTGTACAAATTAACGAAGAATCTGCATCATCAATAACAAAGCCGAAATCATTAAATGCAGTAAAACCCGTTAGTAAAATCGTAGAAATCGCATCAAAACTAGCTGTAAATAATGTAAAAGTTATCAAAAAAGACGGCACAAAAGAAGATTATGATGTTCAAAAAGTAGTTAAAGCGGTTAAAAAATCAGCTGCTAGAATGCTTGTTGAATTTACAGATAAAGAATTAGAAGACATTTGCAACTACGTAAATTGGAGCGTTTTAGAATCACGCCAAAACGAAATTGAAATTTTCAAAATGCACTGCATTGTAGAAAACGCATTAGAAAACGTAAATCCAAAAGTTGCAAAAAGTTACAGAAACTATCGTGACTACAAAATCGACTTTGTAAATATGCTAGACAAAGTATACCAAGAAAGTCAAAGAATTATGTACATCGGAGATAAAGAAAACTCAAACTCTGACTCTGCGTTAGTTTCAACAAAACGTTCATTAATTTTCAATCAATTGAACAAAGAATTATACAAAAAATTCTTTTTAACAGTACCAGAATTACAAGCAACACGTGACGGATATATCTACATTCACGATATGTCAGCAAGACGTGACACAATGAACTGCTGTTTATTCGACGTTGCAAACGTATTAAAAGGCGGTTTTGAAATGGGTAACTTGTGGTACAACGAACCAAAAACATTAGAAGTTGCTTTCGACGTAATTGGTGATATCGTAATGGCAGCTGCAAGCCAACAATACGGTGGCTTTACAGTTCCAGAAGTTGACAAAATTTTAGCTCCATTCGCTCAAAAAACCTTCAACAAAAACTATCAAAGATATGTTGATATGGGTGTTGATACTCACAAAGCTAAAGAAGAAGCAATTAAAGACGTAGAAAAAGACTTACACGATGGTTTCCAAGGCTGGGAATACAAATTCAACACAGTAGCATCTAGCCGTGGTGATTATCCATTTATTACAATGACATTAGGTCTTGGTACTGAAATGTTTGAAAAAATGGCATCAAAAATGATGTTAAAAGTAAGACAAGAAGGTCAAGGCAAAAAGAACAATAAAAAACCTGTATTATTCCCTAAAATCGTATTCTTATACGACGAAGAACTTCACGGCAAAGGTGGAGAATTGGAAGATTTATTTGACGCAGGTGTTGAATGTTCTAAAAAATCAATGTATCCAGATTGGTTGTCAATGACAGGCGAAGGCTACATTGCAAGCATGTACAAAAAATACAAACGAGTAATTTCACCAATGGGTTGCAGAGCCTTCCTTTCACCTTGGTATGAAAGAGGCGGAATGAAACCTGCTGATGAAAACGACAAACCTGTATTCGTTGGTAGATTTAACATTGGTGCTATTAGCTTACACTTACCAATGATTTATGCTAAAGCTCAAAAAGAAGGTAAAGATTTCTATGAAGTTCTTGATTACTATATGGAAATGATTAGAAACTTACACAAACGTACTTACGATTACCTTGGCGAAATGAGAGCGTCAATCAACCCTCTTGGCTTCTGCGAAGGTGGTTTCTACGGCGGTCACTTAGGTTTACACGACAAAATTAAACCTATCTTGAAATCTTCAACAGCATCATTCGGTATTACAGCATTAAACGAATTACAAGAATTGCACAACGGCAAGTCATTAGTTGAAGACGGTCAATTCGCTTTAGAAGTAATGGAATACATTAACAACAAAGTAAACCAATTCAAAGAAGAAGATGGAAACTTATATGCAATTTATGGTACTCCAGCTGAAAACTTATGCGGTTTACAAGTTAAACAATTCCGTAAAAAATATGGCGTAGTTGAAAAAGTTTCAGACAGAGGTTATGTTTCAAACAGTTTCCACTGCCACGTTACAGAAAAAATTGGACCATTGGAAAAACAAGACTTAGAAGGACGTTTCTGGGAATTGATGAACGGTGGTAAAATTCAATACGTAAAATATCCAATCTCTTATAATACAAAAGCTATCGAAACTTTGATTAAAAGAGCTATGGATAAAGGTTTCTACGAAGGCGTAAACCTATCACTTTCATACTGCGATGATTGCGGACACCAAGAATTGAATATGGATGTTTGTCCAAAATGCGGTAGCAAGAACCTAACAAAAATTGATAGAATGAACGGCTACTTGTCATATTCAAGAGTTAAAGGTGATACTCGCTTGAACGAAGCAAAAATGGAAGAAATCAAAGATAGAGTTAGTATGTAGCCACCCGAGCAGAGCAATGAGCGAAGCGAAAGGTGAACAATTACAAACGGAAACGGTTGGAGTTTGCGTTTTAATTGTGAACGGTTGCGTTTAACGCGAGGGTGGGGTCTAAAGCTATGCAAGCCCGAATAATTCTGTATGGCTCTAAAGTTCCCGTTAAACGCGAACGAGCAAGACAACAAAAGATTTAATGGGTTTTGATTAAAAATCAAAACCCATAATTATAACAAAACAAGATTTGGAAAGAGATTAATGAATTACCACAATATTACAAAAGAAGATATGCTTAATGGTGACGGATTAAGAACTGTACTTTGGGTTGCTGGTTGTAACCACAAATGTAAAGGTTGCCAAAATCCGATTACATGGGACGAAAAAAGCGGATTACCTTTTGACCAAGAGGCTGAAGACGAGTTATTTGAAGCATTAAAAGTTCCAAGCATTTCTGGCATAACTTTCAGCGGTGGTGATCCATTGTTTCCAAATAACCGTTCAGAAATTTTCAGATTGATTAAAAAGATTAAATCAGAACTTCCAGAAAAGACTGTATGGCTTTATACAGGATACTCTTGGGAAGATATCTGCGACTTAGACGGTATAAAAGATATTGACGTTTTGATTGACGGCGAATTTGTTCAAAAGTTGAACGATAATAATTTGCATTGGGTTGGAAGCTCAAACCAACGCGTGATTGATGTGAAAAAATCAACAAAAGACAATGTCGTTTTGCATGAATAATAAGTTATAAATACAAAAAGGGCGGTGATTTCATCACCGCCCTTTTTTAATCATCAGATAAAAGCATTTAACTTTATGTCATCCCGTGCTACGACACGGGATCTTTTAAACGTTCTCAAAATATATTTGATAAATATCATATATGTACATTTAGTTAAAATTGTGGTATAATCATTCCATGGGGCTAGCCTGTTTTCTAAAGAACTCCGACACAACATTTTAATTCCGATTTCGGTCGGTTGTTCCGAAAGAAAGGAGGTCATTATGGAAAATATCAATTTAACATTAATAATGATTTTTTTGATTTTATACATAATAAAAAATGGCGCCTCTCGTAAGAGATAACGCCATTCCGACTTCTTTATACAGTTGATGGTAGCGGGAACTACCGCCCCTGTATTTACATTATAAACTATTTTCTGAATTTTTCAAGTGTTTCAAACAAAGCAATTAACAAAATAAGTGCAAGTACATAAATTTATATATGTACATTTAACAAATATTATGATATGATTTTTCCCTGGGCAATCCTATTTTCTTTAAAACTCCAGCACAACACAAAAACTTGACTTCGGCTGAGAGTTTATAAGAAAAGGAGGTGATGTTATGAATGATATAAATATTAATTTATTAATATTATTTTTAATCATTTTCATAATAAAAAACGACACCCAACTGAAACGTTAGATGTCGCTTGACTTCTTAAATAGGATATGACAACGGCAATTGTCATGCCCCATACCTTTATTATAAACTATTTTTCAAATTTTTCAACCGTTAAAATTGTAAATTCATGTAAATATGCATGTTTCATAGAAAACATGTTTGGTATAAAATTATACCAACAAGTAAGGAAAGTTGGGTGAAAATCCCTCGCTGGTCCGCAGCCGTTACAGTCGGAATGCTTATTTGTTTTCAACCTCGAGACAGGAATAGGGAATAAACTCTGATTGATTATTGCCCCTTTCTGATTTATACAAGCGAAATAGCATACCCTAATGGAAGTTATATTTAGCATTACCCGTATCGTTGAAAAATATACAAACTAGACTATCACATATAAGGAGAAATTATGAAATTATCACCAATCGCTTTTCAAGCACCCCAAGTAGCACAAACTCAACGCGTGTCTAACCCTGTTAAATCTACACCCAAAATGGCACTTAAAACTTTGGACAAAGATGTTTTTGAAAAAAGTCCTAAAAAAGAATTTTCAAACGAAGATGCTATGGCTTTGATGAGAGAAGAACTTAAAGATGCTATGAGCGAAAAAGAACTAGATACTTATATGAAAACCCTTGATGATGCTTGTAAACAACTTGAAATCGAACCTAAAAACTTGCCAATCAACGAAGAACACCCTGGTAATTTGACTAAAGACCAAAGACTTCAAATCTTCACTTTGCTAAAATTTGATTCACTTTCAGAATTGGCATAACCCCCTCAAAGTTAGTGTTTATAAGAATATAAGGAATTAGAAAATAATGAAAGTTAATAATATTGCCACTCAATACTACATGAACCCTGCTCAAGCAACTTATAACAACAAAAAAGTTGAAAATAAACAACCTGAACAAGCATTCAATCAAAACCCTAATGTAACTTCACCATTCAAACAAGCTGCCTTGTCACATTTGGCATTCTTGGGTATTCAAAACTTAAAATACACCGCAAACGTAACTTTTAAAGGTAACGCAGGCAAAAAAGATAAAGGATACGTTCAAGTTTATACAGGCGACGGCAAGGGTAAAACAACTGCGGCTATGGGACTTGCACTTCGTGCGTTAGGTCAAGGTAAAAAAGTTGCAATCACTATGTTTACAAAGGGTGGCGATAATTACGGCGAGGTTAAAGCCTTCAACAAACTTCAACCAGATTTAAGAAAAAATCTTCGTCTAAACCAAGCTGGGCTTGATAGAATTGTCTACACTTCAAACCAAACAGAAAACGACAAAATTATCATGCAAAAAGGCTGGGAAGACGCTAAAAAGATTATCAACAGTGGCGAAACAGACGTTGTAATTCTTGATGAGATGAACATCGCAATCGATTTGAACATGGTTGATGAAAAAGATGTACTTGAAACTATAAAAAATAAACCTGAAAACGTTGAAATCGTTCTTACAGGCAGAAATGCACACCAAAGCATTATTGATGCAGCAGATTTAGTTTCAAATATTCAACCAATTAAACATTATTGGAATAAAGGTGTTCAAGCAAGAGAAGGTATTGAATATTAATTTTGATTTTTAAATTTTAATTCTGAGGCGCGAAATTTTTTGTAAAAAATTTCGCGCCATTTTGTGAGGAAAAATATGAAAAAATAAGTAGATTTTATTAAAAAATATTTTTGTGAAATTTTGTCCGTATAAAAACGTACGTATTTTTACGTACGCATTCCTACGTACACGAAGCTGAAACGCATTGATTGTTAACAAATATGCGCTCACTGTTAGGTGGAATGACAGCGTCAAAGCCGTTATACGAAATTTGCTCTGGCTGATTTGAAATGTTTATCGCACATACCGCGTTTTCATCATTTAACTTACGCGCAAAACAGAAAAATTCATTTTTCAATTTAATTTCCTCATATTGCCCATAAATAAAGGCTTTGAAACGTTTATTTAACTCACATAGCTTCTTAATGTGCATCGTTAAATCACTGTAACCAAAATATTTTGAACTAGGTCTAAGGGCTTTATCACCTTGAGTTTTAGCACCTTCAATTCCAAATTCACTTTGATAATAAATACTTGGCACTCCTGGAAGGGTGAACATAAGCGAATATACTAGCTTTAACCAATTTTTGTTATTCAAACTGCTTGCAATCCGGCTCACATCGTGATTATCAAGAAATGAATATAGGTGTTTTCCTTTGTACAAGCCTTCTTGACGTTTTACAGAGTGCGCAATTTCAAACATATTCTTATCATTGAAGCTCGAATACAGCCCTTTATAGCACTCATAGTTAGTTACACTGTCAAGCATTTCAGGGTTCGCAAGCCTGTTATAATCACCATGTACAGCTTCGCCTAATAGCCAAAAGTCTGATTTTAAAGCCTTTGAGAAGTTATGAAGTTCTCTAATAAAGTCTTCATCTAAACAATAGGCAACATCAAGTCTCAAACCATCAATATCAAATATTTTCACCCAACTTTTTACCGCATTAAGCAGATGCTCTTTGACGTTCGGGTTCTTTAAGTTCAATTTTACAAGATCACTACAACCTTCCCAATCTTGATAGCTGAAACCGTCGTTATAACTGTTATTTGAGGCAAAATCAAGATTAAACCAATTGCAATATTGAGAATTCTCTCTATTATTTTGAACATCTTTAAAAGCCCAAAAGTCACGTCCAACGTGATTAAACACACCATCAATAACTACTTTAATACCGTTATTATGGAGTTTCAGACATAATTCCTTAAATTCATCGTTCGTTCCTAATCTAGAATCAACCTTGTAATAATCGGCTGTATCATAGCCATGAGCGGTACTTTCAAAGATTGGACCAAAGTAAATTGCATTGATACCAAGCGTTTTAAGGTGTTCAATTTGTTCTTTAATTTTATAAAGATTATGCTGAACCTCACCATTAAAGCGGTTTTTGTCCTCTGCTCCGCATAATCCTAAGGGGTAAATGTGATAAAAATTGCTTTCTTCAGCCCACATGTTTTTCTCCTTTCTATACCGTTCGGTATATTTACTTCAAAAAAATTTTTACTAGCTGAAAATACCATGCATAAACTGTTTTACGAATTCATTAATGCTGTCTTGCTTTTTTAGAGCGATACACGTATTAATCAAGCCGATAAAAGTCCACGCTAGGCGAGTTTCAGAGCCTTTCATGTTTCCGTGAATTCGCGCCATTGACTTGAACATTTTTTCAATAATTTGGAACTGAACATTGTTCAAATCTTTGGCAATTCTGCTTAGGCTTCCGCAATCTGGGGCAAATGTTGCGTTTAGCACTATTTTGTAGAATTTTGGGTTTGCTTTCGCAAACTTTAAGTATGCCTGTGCAACAGTCGTTAACGTAAGTATAACGTCCTTTTCGTACACTTTGGCATTTGGGGTATAATGTGCATTTTTGTCAAGCAAATCGTTTAATTTTTCATAATTAGCCTTCAAAACCTCTTTTAAAACTCCTTCTTTGTTTCCAAAATAGTAGTATAAAGTCGGTTTTGTTATGCCTGATTTTTCGCAAAGAGTTTGAACGCCAACTGCGTCATAACCCTTGCTAGAAAACAAATCTAGCGCTATTGATAATATTTTATTTTTATTATCTGTCGTTTTCATAGCATGGATTATATACCGAACGGTATATATTTGTCAATAGGAATTTCATCTATTTAGAGGATTAAAATTTCAAAGTTATCTTTTACAATGAGTGTGTAAAGAAATAATCTGAGTAGGGGATTATTGGGGGATAGGAAAATGTCTTTAAGTATTAAATTCGTAAATGAATACGTTGATGAAGAATTTGAACCGCAAAACAACGGTGAAATCTCTGATTCTATTACTCAAAATTGGACAGAACAAGCGTTAGAATGCTACCAATTAGGTTGCGATTGCTCAAGATGCTCTATTTCTAAAGGTAAATACTCTTTTGTTTGTCAAATGCCAAAAGTAGTAAAAATCCTATTAAAAATGGGTAAACCTAGCTCTAGCGTAAAATTAATGCATGCTTAGTTTGTGGATTAATTTTTGAGCTGCGTTCAGCATCAAGTCTATACTTGTAGAAAATGGTGGGGCGTAAGTTATATCGTCACCCACAAATTCTTGTAGCGTCATTTTAGACAAAAGTGCTGAAGTGAGAGTGTTTATGCGCTTATCAACATCACCTGTGCCAATTCCTTGCGCACCCAAAATTCGATTTGTTGTTCTATCCGCAACAAGTTTGAGTGTAATTCGCTTTGCATTCGGCATATAGCCTGCCTTGTCATTCTTTTTAACTATCACAGAAACAGGGGCAAAACCATATTTTTTAGCATCAGTTTCGGTTAAACCTGTCATTGACATAGTAAAATTAAAATATTTAGAAACTGCAGAGCCTAAAACACCTGTAAAATCTTCATTTAAGCCTGCAACATTTATTGCGCAACAACGACCTTCCTTGTTTGCAGTAGAACCTAGCGGAATCCAACATGGCGCATCTGCAACTATATTATACTTTTCAACACAATCACCGCAAGCATAAATATCTTGAAGATTAGTTTCCATTTTAGAATTTACTTTTATAGCGCCTGTTTCGCCTAATGCAATCCCAGCAGAGGTTGCAAGCTCTACATTTGGTTTTACACCAATTGATAAAAGAACCAAATCTGTGTCAATTTTTACTCCGTTCTTGGTAATGACACTTTTTACTACATCATCGCCTTGTATTTCAGCAATAGTGTCGTTGTCGATAATTCTAATGCTTTCTAAATCTCTTTGTATAACATGTTTTTGAATAGCTTCTGACATATCAGGATCAAAAATCGACATAATATTATCGCGACTATGAATTAACGTTGTCTGCAAATTCTGTTTTACAAAGGCTTCTAGCATTTCAATACCAATATATCCACCACCTAGAATTACAGCTTTTTTGCTTTGTAAGATAGCTTGCTTTATTGCAAAACCGTCCTCTAAATTTCTAAGGGTAAAAACATTTTTCAAATTGGTTTTATAAGCCTCTGGGACAAAGGCTCTAGCGCCTGTTGAAATAATCAATTTATCATAAGTATCCGTAAATTCTTCACCTGTTACAAGGTTTTTAACAAGAATTTGTTTTGTATTTGAATCAATTTTTTCTACTTTGTGTTGTAACTTAATAGCAATTCCGCTATTTTCAAAGGCTTTTGGAGTTCGCACAACAAGATTATTTATATCAGCAAAAGCACCGCCAATATAATATGGCAAACCACATTCAGAATATGCAACATTAGTATCAGCTGTATAAATTACAACTTCCCAATCTGGTTTTAAACGTTTTAATTTGGCTGCCGCCTTTGAACCCGCTGCAACAGCGCCTATAACTATAACTTTCATATTCAAAGTATAAAAAATAAATCATTTTATACATTCGACAGTTGGGTAAATTGAGGAATTGAAAAGCGCCGCGAAAAACTTCGTTTTTCGCGGCGCTTAAAAAAGACTTTATCTTAAACACTATGTTCCATAGTATTCAATTGCATCAAGGTCATCTTTCCAATTCATTGCATCGTGAATTTTTGCAATTGTTTCGGGGAAGTACTGTTGTAAGTATTGTGCACGAACTCCTAAAGAAATTTTTCCATCTGCAATTGTATTTGTAATGGCATTTGTTTCGGCAACCACTTCAGCTAATCCGCCCCATTTACCGCCATAGTGTCCTTTTGCTTGAGTAAAATATGAAACATGATCTCGTTCTACTTCTGAATGGTATTTATTGAAGGTTTCACGTTCTTTTAAGTATGTTTCTTGAATATCCTTGCTTCCCGTAAACATTTTATTTTCGCCAAGCAATTTTTCTCTATAAGTTTTTTGTTTTTGGGCATCTTTTGCATGACCTAACTCGTGCAAAAATATAAACAAATTATCCATTATAGAAACGTCTTTTGATACAGGTGAAAATCCAGCTTGATATACGCTATCAGTGCTTTCCATTTTGCCTAAATTGTCAACAGTTTCAAACAATTCATTTCCTGGAACTTTCTTTATCAAGCTGATTAAGCTCTTTTTATCACCTTCAAATTTCTTTTCAAAATCAAGAGAAACTTCTCTATCGTGATGTAAGTCTTTTACTGTAAGTTTTTTGTCATCAGTTTTAATGTCATACTTGTAACCATTATTTGAAGAAATAAAATGGTTGTCATCAACAACTTCAAACGATTGAGACAATCCCATTAAAATTTTACCATCTCTATTTGTAATTTTATAATCTACAATACGGTTGCCTTGTGGGTCATCTTCATATAAAAATTGAGTTCTTGTTCCGTTGTCAGACTTCATATCACGCTTGATTGTTTTTATACCTGTCTTTTCGTCAACAGTTGCTTTAGAAACCTGTTTTGTTTTTCCGTTTGCGTAAGTATATGCAACATCATACATACCTTTAACTTGAGAAGGTGTCATTTTTTCTTCTCTAAGCATGTTACCGTTTTTATCATTTTTTACAACGGTTTGTTCAAGGATATCGTATCTCACCGCATCAAAATTATAACGTCTTTTTACTGTTGTAACTGTATTATTTCTAAAATCTGATTCTTTCTTTATATCATCTTTTAAATTACTAAAATCACACTCGGTTTTAGCTATCATTTCAGTAGTTTTAGCATCAAACTTAAATTTTCCTTTATAACTACAATCTAGGGTAAACTCTTTTTCAGGTTCATATTCATTTTGTTTAAATTCTCTTGCTTCTACGCCCTGTGGTAATTTAGATATTGCGTTTAAAACTTTTTCATTAAATTTATCATCTTTTAACTCTTTACCCATTCTATAAACAGCTTTCATGCTAGACATTGGGAATTCTGTATTATCTTTGAAAGTGTTCACAGTTTCAAAATCTAAAGCTTTTGTCGCACAAGAAATTTTGAAGTCATTAACTTCTTTTTCAGAAAATCTAGGTTTACCTTCTGAATTTTTCATGCCAGCAACAATATTTACAGCCTCATTTTCAGTTGGGTTTTGGACTTTTTTAGAAGATACAAAAGTATCTCGAATTGGTTCATTCAAATTTGCTAATGGCTTATTTATTTTTATTCCCGTAAAATTAATTTTTGGTAATCCAAAAGTTATTTTTTGCGTTTTCATTTCTTTCCTTTATTATGTTCCATAATATTCTATTGCTTCGATTTCGTCATTCAAGTTCATTTCATTGCAGATTGCAGAAATTGTTCTTGGAAAATGTTGTTGTAGATATTGAGTTCTAGGGCTTAAACTTTGAACTTTTTCACCTGTATATGTTTTTGTTAAAGCGTTTGTCTCTGCAACAAGCTCCATTAAACCACCTGAAGCACCGTTATAGTGACCTTTTGCTTGTGTAAAGTATGCTACATGTTCACGTTCTTCGTCAGAATGGTATTTATTAAATGTTTCACGTTCTTTTAAGTATGCTGTTTGGATATCTTTGTTATCTGTGTATCTTCTATCTTTAAGAAGTTTGAATAAGCCCTTCTGAGTTTGGTGGTCCTTGGCATGACCTAATTCGTGCAAGAATATAAACATGTCATCACCGACCTTGACACCCTTTGACGTTGGACTGAAACTTGAATCCAAAGAGTTTTTTATACCTTGAAAATGACTTATGCTGTAAACTGTTTCAAAAAGCTCATCTCCAGGAACTTTTTTCAAAGCATCAACAACAGTATTTCTTCTCCAAAGACATTTTTTATTAAAGTTGATTGAGGTTTCTTTTTCAGTGAACAAATCTTTTACAGATAAAGTTTTGCCTACTGTTTTAATTTCATATTTTCTATTATCTTTTGATGAGATAAAGTGATTATCATCTAAGACTTCAAAAGATTGAGAGTTTTTCATCAAAACTTTACCGTCTTTATCAGTAACTTTATAATCAATAATTCTGTTACCTTGAGGGTCATCTTCATACAAGAATTGTGTTCTTGTTCCGTCTTCAGACTTCATATCTTTTTTTATTGTTTTGATGCCTGTTTTTTCATCTATTGTCGATTTTGCAACTTCTTTTGTAGTGCCATTCGCATAAGTGTATGTAACATCATACATACCTTTAATTTGAGAAGGCGTCATTGTTTCTTTTCTAAGCATTTTGCCGTTTTTATCGTTTTTAACGACAGTCTGCTCATCTAAAATAAATTCGCTTGTTTTATAATCAAAAGATTCTTTTTTAGTTACAACTGTATTTGTTCTGAAATCTTCCGTTTGTGTGATTACAATAGCGGTTTTATTATCTTTTGTCTCTTTAACTTCGCGGTGAGTTTTAGAAATCATATCAGCTGTTTTTGCATCAAAAGAATAAATATCACCAACAGGTTTTACAAGATTTACAACCATTTCAGGATTTTCCATACCTCTTTTTGCACAGATTAAAGAAAATTCTTTGCTTGGATCAAATTTTGTTGGATATGCATTACTTGGAAGTTTTGAAATAGCCATTTTTACTTTGTTAGAGAACTTTTTATCTCCAACATCTTTACCCATTTCGTAGATATCTTTATAAATTAATGCACTAAATTTTTTATTAGTAGAAGACACAAAAGTATCTTGAACAGGTTCGTTCAAGTTTGCTAGGGGTTTATTCTTATCATCTATTTTGGCTCTGAAGGTTGGAATTCCAATCTTTATTCCGCCGATTTCCATGAAAACTCCTTTATCTACACATGCTATTTAACGGAGATAAACATGAAAAATTGCCTAATTATGTGATTGTGTAAACTTTTTTGTAGTATAAATAACTACCAACAATTGCAATTAAAATATTTGGAATCCACGCTGCGAAGAATGGCGGTAGTGCGCCAGCTTCACCAAAGGAAACTGACAAAGCTCTTAGTAAATAATAGAAGAAGATAATCAAAATACTAAACAAGAAGCCTCTATTATATCTTACACGAGGTGGTGTAATCGCAAGTGGCACACCAATTAACACGAACACAATAGTTGTTACAGGAAGTGCAATTTTATCGTGTAACTGAATAGCTAACGATGCCTTCGCTTCCTTTGTTATATCTCTATGTGTTGCCAAATACTTAACCAATTGGAAGAAATTTTGTTCTTGCGCAACATTTTTTTCTAACTCTTTTGACAAATCCATACCAAATTGAGCTAAAGAGTGTTCAAAGATTGTTGTATTTAAAACATTTCCGTTATCTGACACGGTATAAATAGCGCCTTTATCAAATTCCCAACCCTTTGGAGAAGTTGCACCCTGTTTTGCTTGAAGTACTTGAATTGTATCCTCTTTTGAAATATCAAGCACTGTAATATTATAAAGCGTATTATTTTCGCAATGTCCTACATAAAATAGACGTCTTAAACCTCTATCACCAACTTCTTTGAATACAAAGTTTTGTTTACCATTTGGAATATTTTTTTGACCAAATGCCCAAAGAGCTAGGTTTTTAGATTGTTTTGTCGCAGCAGGAACAATTGTTTCATTAATAAAAAAGCTGAAACAAGCCATTACAATTGCAAAAATAAAGATTGGTTTTGCAATACGTTCAAGACCAATACCGCAAGAACGCATAACTGTAATTTCTGATGCTAAACTTAATCTATTAAGAGTCATTACTGTTGAAAGCAATACACCCATTGGAATTGTCATTACAAAAACTGACGGCAAGTTCAAAATAATCATAATTAACGCTACTTTGAACGGAATACCATACATTGAAATTTGTTTAATCAACGTAATAAAAGTATCTGAAGCAAAAATAATCGCAGTAAAAACAAATACACCCATTAAAAACATTTCTATAACTTGTTTTAAAAGGTATTTGTCTAATTGTTTTAACTTTTTAAAAAGTTGGATTATCTTTCTCATAAATCTATTTTATTTTAAATATGATTATTAATCAAATTTTATTAAGCAATTTAGTTACAAGTCCACTTCTGCCCAAAATTTGACAATTTAAAAAAATAATGTTCTAATTAATTGAACGCCCCTTGTTATATGTTGCTCAATAAATTGGAAAGGTATTTATGGGCAAATTTATTGTGCCTAATATTTTTGTTGCAGGCACGAAAGCAAAAGCACAAGAGGTTAATGAAAATTTTGCGTCTATTCAAGAAGAGCTTGAGAAAAAAGCCTTAAAAGAGGGTAGTGAAACTCAAACTTTTTATGTTGCAGACGCAACAGAAGAAGGACAAGCCGTTTCAAAAGGGCAAATGCAAAATTTTGTAAGTGAAACAAATAATTCTACCCTTACAAAAATTTATTCAGATAAATTATCACTTTTTGCAAATAGTGGAAATATAAATGAAGACGGAAACGCAGATTTAATTACATTTTCTGAGCTAGAGTTAACTTTTTTAGTTGGAAATAATTATCCAAGTTTAAAAGGTAACATTCAAGGCGAAAACATTGAAATTCTTGAAATAGAGAGCTTTTCATTAAGTGGGTTTGCTGACGGAAGCTACAACATTTTTGTTGATAAAAATGGCGAAATTTCGGCATTATCAAACAATATTTATATTCAACCGCAAGAGCCAACTTTACTACTTAATGATATTTGGATAGATACCTCTATCATGCCGGACAAAATCTTACAATTTAATGGTTCAAACAAAGTTGATTTTGAAAAATTATTCATTGGCAAGGTTGTAATTGAAAACTCTGAAATAACATCTGTTACAACAATGCCGTACAACTCTAAAGCTGTAACTATTGTAAATCAAAGCCATAATGCGCATATCATTGAAACTTACCAAAACGAACACAGCTGGTATAGAGTTTGGTCTGACGGTTTTGTAGAACAAGGCGGAATTGTGCAATCAATGGGTGTAAAAAGCACTCGAACAATAACTTTATTAAAACCTTACAAAGACACAAACTATTCTGTCGTTGCCTCATTCCGTTCTGGTACGACAGGTTCTTGGGGTAATACAATGGGAGCCTATCCACTTAACAACACTCAAATTCGTGTTGTTCAAGGTTGGTATGGTGATACCATTACAGTACACATTCAATGGCGAGCTTGCGGTTATTTAGAAGGATAGAAAGGGCAAAAAAATGGAAATAAAAACAAGTTTAAATAAACCTTATACTCAAAAAGAAAAAATGAATTTTATTGTTCAACAAAATCATAATTTAGGTTACAACATTGTAGAAACAGATACAGCTCTTGAAGCGTGGGGAAAAACAAAGGAAGAAATTCAAACAGAAGAAAATGAAAATAAAAAGTTAGAAATTCAAAAACAACTTGATGAACTTGATAAAAAGCGTATTCGTGCAGTCTGTGAACCCTCTATGAAAACAGAAATTCAAAGTTGGCTAGATTATTATAACGAAGAAATTAAAAAGTTAAGAAAAATGTTATAAAAAAGGGCGGAGCTTTCAGCTCCGCCCTTTTTAGTTATTTTTTATACGGACGTTTTCTAAATAAGAAATACGTATTGTCATTAAATGAAACCTTTTCAACCAAATCACATTGTTCTAAGAAAATATCTTGGGTGTCATCAAAGATTTTAAATAAACTACTTAAAATTCTATCATTATGAACTGATTCTAGAGTTGCAAATTGTTGTCTATATTGTTCTTTAGGACCTAGAGCTTGATTATCTGGACCATAAATAACCATTACAATATAACGTCCTGCCTCAACTTGGTCAAGGTATGTTTTCTTAATAAAATCATAATATCTTTGAGAAACATGCTTGTCACTTTGGATAATATTTAACCACAATTCATCTACATGACCTTGCTCCATTGCCTGAATTTGATAATCATCATAAACAAGTTTGTTATAAGGTTTTCTAAATTCATGCATAGATTCAAATGCAGGACATCTTGGAGAGGTTGGAGTTTGATATATAAACGCAACACTTGATGCAAAAGGTCTATAAACAATATCTTTATTATCCAAACCTCTTGATTCAAAATAGTTATTAGCATCTAAAATCGCATTTGTTTTCGTAATTACATAAGCTGGATCTTTGAAAATGTAGTAACAACTAAATCCTGTAAATGCTATTAAAAATATTGCTATATGCCATTTTTTCAATTTTGAAAAACCAACGGCAGACAAAATCATCAAAATTGGCACAATGAAGATAATATATCTAGGAACAAGAACGATAACCTTTAACATACAAGAAGCTAAAATAATTACATAAGCTATTGTTATCATCAAAAATGCCATATATAATTTTGCATCTTTTTCTTTAAATGCTCTTATTAACGCACAAATGAAATAAATAATTGGAATAACAACCGATACAAAGAATAAGAAATCAATCATTATCGGCAAGTACTGTGTCCAAAATAACATTCCAACTTTTGTCCCAAAGAAGTTTTGAACATTACCAACAAAGTTGATAAATTGGAAACTTGGAATATGGAACATTATAAATTTACTTCTTTGATAAGCGTAATAAATTGCAATTACAAAATAAGGCACCAACAAAATAAGCTGATAAACCCTATAAGTTAGATACTTTCTAATTTTTTCAGTTTCTTCCTTTTGTGCTAAAAATAAATACAAGGTGTATGCAATAACTTGCCCGATATTAAAAACGATACCACCAATTAGCAAATATGGTATCAAAGTATTTGTCACCAAAAGTTTTATCAAGGATTTTTTGTCACCTTTTGCATCAAAATCCAACAAATAATTCATTGATAAAACCGCCAAGAATGTAACCATCATATACATTCTGACTTCAATTGAGTAATAAATCATCAATGGACTAACCGCAACCAAGATTGCTGAAATTATGCCAACAATTTTGTCATTTTTATATAATTTTTTAGCTACAACATAAGTTAATGGAATTGTTGCAACACCAAAAATTACGCTCGAAAATCTAAGCAAGATTTCAGATGTACCAAATATTTTTAACCAAAAATGTAAGAAATAAAAATAAAATGGTGTATGTTGAAAATCTTTTGTAAATAGAAAGTTGTCAATTCCAAAAGGGAACTGCTGAACAGCCACCAAAATTGAATGACCTTCGTCATACCACATCGGACAATTTGAAATTGCAACCCTCAACTCTAATCCAAATAATGTTATCAAGCCTAATAATATTGGCACATAATATTTTCTAATCTTTTCCATAATACACAAATTATATGATTAAAAAAATTATTTATCAATTAAAATATTAATTAAAAATGAAGTTTTTAGATATTATTAAAAAGAGAGTTAAAATAATAATATGATAAATTTTGATAACTTAACAAACTACTCGCAAGAAATTATTTCATCAGCAAGCGCGTTGATGAATGCGAAACACAACACTCAAATTGAACCAGAACACATTATGATGGCAATGATTCAAGACAACGGCATTTCAAGGGATTACCTTACAGAATTAAAACTTCTAAATCAAAATTTTATTAACGCCGTTACAAAAGCAATCACAGATTTTCCAACAGTAAGTGGGGTTCAAAACACACAACAATTGTTTATGTCAAACAACACAGTTGCGTTACTAGACTTAGCAGAAGAAGCATCTAAAGAATTGAAGGACGATTTCATCTCAATTGAAGACATTCTTCTTGCAATGACTCGACTTGAAAATAGCAACATCAAAAAAATGCTTGCAGACAATAGAGTTACATCAAACACTGTGTTAAGTGCAATGAAGAAGATAAGAGGTAATAAAAAAGTGGATAATAAAAACGCAGAAGAAAATATGAAAGCGTTGGAAAAATATTCTACCGACCTTACAGAACTTGCTAGAAAGGGCAAATTAGACCCTGTAATCGGTCGTGATGAAGAAATTCGACGTATTATACAAGTTTTAAACAGACGTACAAAAAACAACCCTGTTCTAATCGGTGAACCTGGTGTTGGTAAAACTGCAATCATTGAAGGCTTGGCTCAACGTATGGTTAGAGGCGATGTTCCTGAAAGCTTGAAAAATGATAAGTTGATTTCATTAGACTTAGGTGCTTTGGTTGCAGGAGCAAAATTCCGTGGTGAATTTGAAGAACGTTTAAAAGCAGTTTTAAAAGAAGTTGAAGATTCAGACGGACATATTGTAATGTTTATTGATGAACTTCACACAGTCGTTGGCGCTGGCGCAACTGAAGGCTCTATGGACGCAGGCAACTTGTTAAAACCAATGTTGGCAAGAGGCGTACTAAGAACAATCGGTGCAACAACAATCAATGAATACAGAAAATATATTGAAAAAGACCCAGCTTTAGAAAGACGTTTCCAACCTGTAATGGTTGATGAACCTTCAGTTGAAGACACAATCAGTATCTTACGTGGTTTGAAAGAAAAATATGAAGTTCACCATGGTGTAAGAATTCTTGATAGTGCCTTAATTCAAGCTGCAAAATTATCTGATAGATACATTACAGACCGTTTCTTACCAGATAAAGCAATTGACTTGATTGATGAAGCTGCATCTTCTCTTCGTATTGAAATTGACTCAATGCCAGAAGAAATTGATATTATGTCAAGACAAAAGGTTCAATTAGAAATTGAACGTGAAGCCTTAAAAAAAGAAGAAACAAACCCTGATTGCGAAAGAAAAATCTTAGAAATTTCACAAGAAATTAGCGATTTGGAATCTAAAATCAGTGTTTTAAAAGAACAATGGAACAAAGAAAAAGCTACAATTCAAGGCGAAGCATCAATTAAAGAAGAAATTGAACAAGTTAAACTTGAAATTGAAAAAGCTGAACGTAATACAGACTTACAAAAGGCTGCCGAATTGAAATACGGCAAGTTAATGGAATTGCAAAAGAAACTTGAAGACATTCAAGGAACTGATAGAAAAGACAATCAATTGCTTAAAGAAGAAATTGACGGCGATGACATTGCAGAAGTTGTAAGCAAATGGACAGGTGTTCCTGTTTCTAAATTGGTTGAAAGCGAAATGAAGAAATTAATCTCAATGGAAGATGTTCTTCATAAACGTTTAATCGGTCAAGATGAAGCAGTTAATACCGTTTCAGATGCAATCCGTCGTGCTCGTTCAGGTTTAAAAGACCCTAAACGTCCAATTGGTACATTCATTTTCTTAGGTCCAACCGGTGTTGGTAAAACCGAACTTGCAAAATCATTAGCTGACTTTATGTTCAATGATGAAGATGCAATTGTAAGAATTGATATGTCTGAATATATGGAAAAACACAACGTTGCTAGATTAGTTGGTGCTCCTCCAGGATACGTTGGCTATGATGAAGGTGGTCAATTAACTGAAGCTGTTCGTAGAAAACCATATTCAGTTGTACTTTTTGATGAAATCGAAAAAGCTCACCCAGATGTATTCAACTTGATGTTACAAATCTTTGATGACGGTCGTTTAACAGATTCTAAAGGCAGAACCGTTGATTTCAAAAACACACTTATCATCATGACAAGTAACATTGGTAGTGAAGTTATCTTGGAAGACTCTATAAATGGTGATTTCTCAGAAACTAAAGAAAAAGTTATGAACATCTTGAAGGAACGTTTCAAACCTGAATTCTTAAACCGTGTTGATGAAACAATCTTCTTCAAAGGCTTAACTTTAGACAATTTGAAACAAATCGTAGATATTCAAATGGAATCTTTAGGCAAACGTTTAGGTGAACAAGAAATCAACCTAGAAGTTACACCGGATGCAAAAGAATTGCTTGCAACTCAAGGTTATAACCCAATTTATGGTGCTAGACCATTGAAACGTACAATTCGTCAAATGGTTGAAAACCCGTTGGCTAAATTAATCTTGGCACAAAAATTCATTAAAGGTGATACTTTGGTAATTGATGCCGAAAACGACGAAATCAAATTCAAAAGAAAATCTAAATAATTAGGATAATACTTTTAAGGCGCGGAATGTAATTCTTACATTCCGCGCCTTTTTATATATTTAAGTAAAGTTATATTAAAAAATTTTATATAAAATCTTTTTTATTTATACTTAAAGCATAGGGTAAGTACCATCACTTCCGCTAACACACAAATACTAAGATTTTGGTTAGAAAGGGGGTGAGACAAATGACCAAAGAAATAATAAAGACCGTTATAAACAGCCATTATAACAGTCCTTAAAATTATTCTTATCTGGTTATAGGGTACTAAGAGAAGTCCTAAAGAAGTGACATTTCTATTAGGGCTTCACCCTATATTTACATTATAAACTATTTTTTTATTTTTTCAAGTGTGCTAAAATTATTCAAAAAGGAGAAAGTTATGACAAACGAAGCGCTTTTTGATCCAGGGTTTACAAAGAGTTTAATCCCTTTATCGCTTGATACAAAATATTTTTACGACGAACTAAACATGATTAAAAACTTCAACATAAAAAAATCAGAGTTTAGAATTGCGTTACCTAAATTGGCTCAATTAACAGAAAGACACATCGGTTTTTACGTTGGTTGTATGCTTTGGGGTGCATATCTAAAAACTTTAGGCGTTGAAAAAATTATTGGCAACCCATTTTTAGGTAAAGAATACGAAGAAGAACCCGCTTTAAGTGAAATCAATTTTATTTTTGATTTCGTCAAAAAGCTAGATAAGGATTCAAAATATTACATTGGAAAACCTTACACTTTTGACCCTAAAAAGTTAGAAATTTTGGAATTATACAAAGAATTTATCAAGAAAAACGAAAGTTTTGTAAACACTGATACAGTTGATAAAATCGTCCTTGTAGGCAAATTAGAAAGTATGCCAAATGAAGAAATTTTAGAGATTGAAAAGAAAATTCAAGACGTAATTCATACAGGTAAATTAGAGGAATTACTAGAATTTTGTGATAAAATATAAGGAACAAGTATTTAGGATTTTATAAGATTTAGGAAAGGAATAAAATGCACCAAGAAGAATTTATTGCAGTTGCTTTAGGTGAAAAAAAAGCAGATTTAGTAATTAAAAATGCACAAATCGTAAATGTTTTAACAGAAGAAATTTACGAAAGTGACGTAGCTATTACAAATGGTAGAGTTGCAGGTGTTGCAAAAGGCTATCAAGGCGAAAAAGAAATCGATTTAAAAGGTGCATTCTTAACTCCAGGGTTCATAGACGGTCACGTACACATTGAAAGCTCAATGATGTTACCTCACAGATTTGCTCAAGCAGTAGTTCCTGCAGGTACAACAACTGTTGTAACTGATCCTCACGAAATTTCAAATGTTTTAGGTTTGCACGGTATCAGTTTTATGAGAGAAGCATCTAAAAACTTACCACTAAGAGTTTACACAATGCTTCCTTCTTGTGTCCCTGCAACTTCATTTGAAACCTCTGGTTTTGAATTAAATGCTTACGATTTATCTTTATTAATGGACAAAGATTGGGTTCTAGGTTTAGCAGAAATGATGAACTTCCCAGGAGTCCTAATGAGAGATAAAGAAGTTATGGCTAAGATTGACTTAGCTTTACAATACAAAAAACGTGTAGACGGTCACGCTCCACAAGTTTCAGGCAAAGACCTTTGTGCATACATCGCAAGTGGCGTAACATCTGATCACGAATGTACTGATCCTGAACAAGCATTAGAAAAATTAAGACAAGGTATGTACATCATGGTTCGTGAAGGTACTGCGGCAAAAGATTTAGATGCATTAATGCCAATCTTAAAACACAACAACAACCGCAAAATCTTGTTCGTAACTGATGACAGACACCCAGAAGATTTACGCGTACATATTGGCGGTATGGTTCAACGCTCTGTTGAAAACGGTGTAAACCCTATTAAAGCTATTCAAATGGCAAGTTTAAATACTGCTGAATACTTCAAAATTCAAGATTTAGGCGCTATTGCCCCTGGTTATAAAGCTGATTTTAACGTATTTACAACAATGGACGACTTTACAAGACCAATGATGGTATTCCAAAACGGTCAAGTTGTCGCTGAAAACGGAAACTTAGTTGCATCATTAGATAATGTTAACGTTCCTTCTACAAGAGGTTCTGTAAACGTAGGTTGGTTAGAAGAAGATAGCTTCCACATTCCTGCAAAAGGTAGCAAAGTTAACGCTATTGAAATTATCCCTCACCAATTGATTACAAAACAAACTGTTGTTGATGTGAAAGTTGAAAACGGTTTAGCAAAAGCAAACTTAGACGATGATGTATTAAAAATCTGTGTTGTAGAACGTCATAGAGCAAGTGGAAACATCGGTAAAGGCTTCGTTAAAGGCTTTGGTATCAAAGAAGGTGCTATCGCTTCAACAGTTGCCCACGATTCACACAATATGATTATCATTGGTACTAATGATGAAGATATGCTTTTAGCTCAAAAAGAACTTGTTAAATCTCAAGGTGGTAAAGTTGTAGTTAGAAACGGCGAAATTCTTGCTAAATTACCTTTACCTGTTGCAGGTTTAATGTCTTATGAAGATATCGAATTTGTTACAGAAAAATCAGAAGCCTTGAACAGAGCAGCAAAAGAAATTGGTTGCGTTGTAAATGATCCATTTATGACAATGGGTTTCTTGTCATTACCTGTAATTCCTCAATTAAAAATTACAGATAAAGGTATTTTCTCAACAGATATCTTTAACTTTATTGATATTTTTGAAATTGAACCAGCAAAAGTTTAGTTTTGATAAAAATATTTTTAAAAAGGACGGTTTGTGAAATTCACAAACCGTCCTTTTACATCTGTAATGTTTTCCTAAAAAATCAAGCTAAATTCTCTGAAACCATGGTAAATATTGAATTTCACATGTAAACTTTTGTTACAAAGATATAATAAAATCCTAAAGTAAAACAAAATTTTGCCGAATATATTAATGTAATGAGAAAGAAAAAAGGGTATTGATATGGTAGATAAGGCTAAAATACAAGCTTATATCGCAACACTTCCACCAAAGGAACGTGCTAAATTTCAAAAGTTGCCAGAACAGCAACAAATTTCTATCATGAACAAAGCTTTAGGTACAACATCTGTTAAATCAAAGGCTAGTTCTAATACCCCAACATTGCCTAGACTTAGTCAAAGTGCAATGAATTCTATTTTTATGAACGATAGATATACTTGCAAATCGGATAACACTCGCGTTATGTATCCGCATGTAGAAGTTGCAAGAAAAGAAGTTCAAGTAAAACAAGAACTTAAAAAAGCAGGCAAACTTCCAGAAAAAAAATTAAATTTAAAGCCAATTAGCGCTCAAAGTAAACAACTTCGTCAAGGTATAGTTTCAAGAATGCAAAAAAGTTATAATGCTGCTGTTACAAGTTTCAACGGTCAAATGAAAAAAGATGGTTGGGCTGGTGATGTTGCAGATGGAATTAGCAAACTTTGGAATAATAATTTATGGAATGCCACAGGAAATACTGCTGATATGGTTAGAGCTGATTTAAAACAATATCGCGCACAAACTGCTGATTTAAGAGAATCAATCTCACGTCAAGATTTTCCTGCAAAATTCAAAAAGATTTATGGTATAAACTATAACGAACAAAATATTAAAGCTTTTTATAACACTGAAAAGAAAGTTAAAAATGTTGCAACAGCTGTTACAACTTCAAAAGCTGTTCAAAGTGCATTTAGTTTACCACTAAAACAATTTAACGAAAACTTTGGTATGTACAAGGATCACGTTGAAGTTTTACACGCTCCAACAGGAACTATTGAAAAAAAAGTTCCAAAAGAAATGCTTTTAAAAAATATGAAGAGCAAAGTTGAAGAGATGGTTGGTGAAAAGGGCGTTGCTCAAATCGCAAAACAATCAAATATTGATATGTCAAAATTAAGCGATGCTGATAAGTACACTTTCTATGGTAAAATTGCACAACAATTAGTAGAATCTTCAAAAAATGCAGAAAAGAAAGCATTAAATGGTAAATCTTTTGAATATTACGAAAGACAATATGATGCATCTTATGTTAGAGCTTTCGGCACAAAAAATAATATTCAAAAACGAGTTGCAAAATATAATACATCACAAGAAATCGGTACTGCAGCGGTTAAATCAGGCACTCAAGCGATTGTTGTAGTGGGATCTACAGTAGCAATCGTAGCTTCTGGTGGTACAGCTTCACCTTTAGTTGTTGCAGGCATTTCTGGAGCTGCATCTATTGCTATTGATGTTACCGATAAGGCAACTAACGGCATGAAAGGCGATGTAAAAAAATCAATGCCTGGTATTATAAAATCAGGATTAATTGATGCAACCTTCACTTATGCTGGTGGCAATGTTGCAAAAAGTATTACAACCGTTGTAAAACCAACAACTAAAGTTGGTACAGTTGCAGTTAAAGCTGCAGCAAACGGTATTGGCGTGGCAACAGAAGGTACTGTTAAAGATGCTGTAACAGGCGGATTAAACAACTTCTCACTAAAAACATTTGCTGTGAGAGCTTTAATTGCATCAACATTAGGCAATATCAAAATGGTTACAAACAATGACGCACTTGTAAAAACAATTGGTGTAGGCAAGAGTGCCACAATGAGCGCAACAATAAAATCCGTAAAAATTGATTTAAAAGAACAAGCAAAAACTCAAGGTGCAACAGAAGCTCAAAAAGTTGTTCAATTTATGGAACAAAATCCAGAAGAATTTGAAAAAATTGTTATGGAAGTGGCTCAAGAGCAAGCCGATGCAACAACACCGACAGATGACAAAAAAGTTGGACAAGTTATTGAACAAAAAACTAACAACATTGAACAAATTGTTGTAGATATTCAAAAAGAACAAGATAAAGACAAAATCGAACAATAAGATAAAAAGAGGTTTTACAAAATTGTAAAACCTCTTTTCTTTACAACATGTAACAAATCATCAAAAACATGGCAATTATTATTTTTACGGTACTTTATTAATTCAAAGTTAGTGTAAAATTTAGGGAATATTGTGATTAATTTAAACGCATTAAATGCAGTTAAATCTACTAATAATATTCAAAAAGCGCAATCTAATAACGGATTTCGCCACTCTTCTTATGTTCAAAAGCCAGACTCTTTTGAACGCACTTCTAATGTTAATTTTACAGGTTCTTCAAACAGGTTAAAACAGTACGAAAAAACAACAGAAGCACTTAAAACTATTGGACAAAACGCTCAATTATCTCTTGACGGTCAATTAGCTTCTGAAGGTTGGGCTGGCAAAGTTGCTGATCGTATAAGCGTTTTATGGAATTCAAAAAATAGAGCTGTCCTAATTCAAAAAGACATCGACACTTACAATCAACAAGTTGGCGAATTAAAAGAATCAATCCAAGAAAAAAAATTCCCTGAAAAATTCCAAGAAGTTTTTGGAATTGAATATAATAGCGCAAACATTAGAAAATATAACAAAAAGGTAAAACAGTTCAAATTAGCCGTTACAACTCAGGCTATGTCTGATATTGTGTCAAAAAAATTATCTGGCGATTTAAAAGAGTTTAAAGAAAATAAGGGCAAACTTCAAGATAAAGTTGAGAAAAAAATCAACCCTTATGCAATGACAGGTTCTGTTCCATATTTTTATCACACAACTCCAAAAGAACAAATATTTGAAAATATGGAAAATTCTTTAGTATCAATTATTGGTTCAAAAGAAACTCTAAACGGCACATTAAAGGCTTCTGGAATGGACACTGAAAAAATGTCTATGGAAGAAAAATACAGTGCTTATGGTGTTATGGCAGAATTCTTAGACGAAACAATGAAGGATACTGCTAAAAACATTCGTGGCGGAAAAACTTTAAAAGAGTTACAAAAAGAATACGACGAATCTTATGAACATGCTTATGGTCATACAAACGACATTCAAGAAAGGGTTGATAAATACAACCGTTCTCAAGAAATCGGTGCTGCTGCTGTAAGAGGTGCAACTCGTTCAGCATTATCAGCATTGGTATTGTTAACCGCTCCAGAAGCAGGTTTTGCAAAGATTGTTGCAAAATCAGCAACTACAATGGGAATTAAAGTTTTAGTAGACGGTTCTGATAAACTAAGTAGTGATAAAGAAGATGCATTAGATAACAAGAACTTCAAAAAACTTGTACGCTCAGCATCAATTAGTGGTGCAGAAAAACTAGCATCAGGATTTTTAGGCTCTGTGGTTCCAGCTTTTGATACAGGCTATGAATTCTTAGATGAAGTTTTAGAACAAGGTAAAGAGGTTGCCTCTGATACAATTTTAGGCTTAACTTCTGAAAAATTGAAAAAGGGAAATTGGGCAACAAATCAAATTGTACCAAGAATGTTGATTTCATTTGTATTCAGAAATATCAGTCCTAACGATGAAGTAATTAGTGAAATTTTGAGTGCTACAAAAGGTAGCGTAAATCAAGCGATGAAATATTCAACTCGTGAGCGTGATGCTGTAAAAATGTTTATGGAAGGTACAAAACAAGCACTAACAAAGGTTGAAGTAAAAGATAAAAAGTCTTTAGAAGAATTAAAAAAATTGTCAAATGAAAACCCTGAAGAATTTTTAAAAGTTATGACCTCTGCATTACAACAAGTTGTAGATGAAAAAAATCAGGAATTGGATTAAAATAATTTTATGGAATTAGGGAAATAGAAGGAATTTAGAAAAATGATTAGCGCAGTAAATGCAACAACCCCAACAAGCAACGTAAGTTACGTATCAAACCCAAACACAATAGCATTACGACCACACCACTTTTTATGCTTACCTGGGTACAAAGGATACAACTATAGTCAGTCAGCAAAAACAAGCTGGGATATAATTTCAAAACAATTAAGAGAAAATCCAGACACCGACATTTTAATTAAAAGCGGTAAAGATGATTTATGCAAAAAATGTCCTAACGACGGCTCAGGAACAGCGATTTGCAAGGACGATTCAGTAAACAAATTAGATGAAAAAGTTAAATTTTTAATTGGTATCGAAACAGGCAAAACGTATAAATTTAGTGAAATCATGAAACGCATGAAATGGGTTATGACACCAGAAGTTCACAAAGATTTATGTTCTGACTGTTGCTGGTGGAGAAAAGGCTTATGTAGAGATACTTTCGCCGAAAACAGTACCTCTCCATTGTTGAGTGTAACATCAAAGGGCAAAATTAATACAAACGGCTTAAAATACGTACCGCCAACAGAAAAGGCAGCTTAATTTTACTCTTTTTTGATGATATTAAAATTTTATTTTTTGATATAGAATAAAATTATGGCGAAAAAGATTTTATTAATATATCCCCCATCACCAATAATGAACCGCGAAGACCGTTGTCAACAACCGACAAAGGACTTGTTGGTTATTCCGCCATTGCCACCTACTGATTTAATGTATTTGGCAGCTGTTGCAGAAAAACTTGGTTTTGAAGCTATGATTAGAGATTACAGCCTTGGTGGTAATTTTGAAGAGGATTTAAAAGAATTTAAGCCAGATTATTTATTATTGAATGTTGCAACCCCAACACTTCAAAGCGATTTGGATTGTTTGAAAACAGCAAAGAAAATTTGCCCTAAAATAATTACAATCGCAAAAGGTGCAGTATTTTTAACCTTCAATTCAGAAATTTTGTTGAAAAATAAAGCTCTAACTTATATTATTTCAGGAGAACCTGAAGAAACACTAGGAGAACTTTTGAGTGGTGAAGTTGAAACTAAAGATATTTTGGGCTTATGGTACAGAGACGGTTTTATTGCAAAATTTAACGGAGTAAGACCATTTATTCAAAATCTTGATGAACTACCATTTCCTGCACGTCATTTAGTTGATAATTCGATTTACAGAAGACCTGATAACAATAAGGTTCAAGCGGTTATCAAGGTTTCTAGAGGCTGTCCTCATCATTGTTTCTTCTGTTTAGCAACTCCAACTAGCGGAAGCAAAGTTAGAACACGTTCTCCAGAAAACATTCTTGCTGAAATTCGCGAATGTATTGAAAAATATAACATTAAAAACTTCATTTTTTGGTCAGATATTTTTAATCAAGACCGAGAATGGACTATGAATTTATGCAAAAAAATTATTGAAAGTGGTCTTAAATTCACTTGGTCAGCTAATACAAGGGCAGATACTGCTGATGAAAAAATGGCGAAATATATGTATAAAGCTGGTTGCCGTTTAGTTAGCATTGGTGTTGAAAGCGGTTCTCAATTTATCCTTGATAAAATCGGCAAAAACATTACAATAAACGACGTTAGAGACACAGTTAAAGCCTTTAAAAAAGCTAAAATCAGAATTTATAATTACTTCGTGCTAGGTTTGCCTTGGGACGATGAAGAAACTATCAACGAAACCATTAATTTTGCAGTTGAATTAGACAGTGATTTTGTAAGTTTCTATACAGCTACACCACTTCCAGGAACTCGTTATTACAACTTTGTTAAGAACGAATTACACGAAGAAGTTGAAAGCTACGAAAATGCTTACTACAATCCTTGTGTAAGCACTTATTCTTTATCAAAAGAACAAGTTTTAGAACTACACAAAAAAGCTGTTA
>ERZ808286.363-NODE-363-length-31935-cov-5.023777_pt1 | contig 31935 bp, 17 predicted proteins | sample MGYA00521276_ERZ808286 | MGnify/ENA primary metagenome ERZ808286 (study PRJEB31516, sample SAMN03275607) | gut metagenome | biome: mammalia-associated habitat; material: feces | host: Papio cynocephalus | place: Kenya | collected 2012-08-01 ... | reverse complement strand
GATCTCATCACCGGTCCTGCCACATAATCCACCTTGACATTGTTCAAGAGTGTACCACTCTTTCTGACATTCACCGTGAAGTTAGCCTTCTCGCCTACCTTATAGTTCCAATCTTGATGGTCGGGAGTAACACTTACCACGATGTTGTAGCCTCTGATTTGTGCATTCAAGCTCAAAGAGCCGAATGCACTCATCAGAATACCTATAATTATTAACCTAAAAACCTTCGATATTTGATTCATTGTCTATTATTATTTGTTAGTTGTCAGATGTTATTGTTTTACGGTTGCAAAGATAGAACAATTTCCCGAAATATCCATGTACTATTTTGCTGAATAACCATACTTTCTTTGCAAAATGAAAAAAACAGATGATTTTTAAGTCAAATTCACAAGCTTGAAGAGTTACTGAAAAAGCATAAAAAGCAAAGTTAAACACACAATAAGCACAATTCTCAGTACGCACATGTTATCAACTCGATGACACGCAAATGCAAACAAGAATTAATTCCAATAATAATAACAAGGTACACGTACCTATTATAATATAGCGCAAATGGGCAAATATTTAATCCAAGTCAATACTTATGTAAACAATTTAAAATAAAACGTATAAAATACACTTAATCAATACTAAATAAGATAAAAAGCAAGAAAAGACGCAATTAAGCAGAAAAGTATTAGTAATCGACAAAATAAGTATATGCATTTATAGAAAAAAGCACTACCTTTGCAATCGAATATGATAATAAGCCTAAAAAAGCAATAACATAAATATAAACAATATAAAATAATCACAACAATGAACAAAACAAAAGTTACCTAGAGCTAGCCTCTTGCTTTCCTCCCCGAGCCATGGGTAGAGGAAAAACTAGAGAGCAACAACCCGTTTTGCCACTTCCTTTTCGGAGAGGAAGAGCCAAACAGTTATAACCAACTAACAAAAATTGTATGAATTCAAAAAGTAGAGAAAAGTTGCTTGCTGGAATCGCAGCCCTGAGCCTTCTCGGCATCTCTCCCCAGCAAACTTTCGCAGCCCAGATCGCAACGAGCCAGGCTGTGCAACAAAGCAAAAAGATTACTGGTACCGTAGTGGACTCACAGGGTCCTATCATCGGTGCGACAGTAAAAGTGAAAGGCACAAACAATGCGGCTGTTACCGACCTAGACGGTAACTTCTCCCTCAATGTGTCTGCAGGTCAGACCGTTGAGGTATCCTATGTAGGCTATGTCACCAAGACCTTTAAAGTGGGGGGGCAAGCTAAGTATGATGTAACATTGACAGAAGACAACAACAGTCTTGACGAGGTTGTTGTCGTAGGTTATGGTACCATGAAGAAGAGCGACATCTCAGGCTCTTCCGTAAGCCTTGGCGAAAAAGCCATGAAAGGCTCTATAATCACCTCTCTCGACCAGTCACTTCAGGGTCGTGCAGCAGGTGTCACAGCTGTCAGCACCTCTGGTGCCCCTGGTACAGCTTCTACTATCCGAGTTCGTGGTACAGCTACCATCAACTCCAACGCAGAACCTCTTTATGTAATTGACGGTGTCATCTTCCAGAGCGGCAACTCAAGCGGTAGCTCACTCGGTTTCGGCGATGCCCTCGACAACGGTTCTGCTTCTTCCGTTTCGCCTCTTTCCACCATCAACCCTTCGGATATCGTAAGCATGGAAATTTTGAAGGATGCTTCAGCCACCGCTATCTATGGTGCACAGGGTGCCAATGGTGTAGTTTTGATTACAACAAAACGTGGTAAAGCTGGTGAGGCAAAATTCTCTTACGACGGCATGGTGGCATGGAGCCGCCAGACCAAACGCCTTGACATGATGAACCTCCGCGAATTCGGTGATTACTACAACGATTTCGTAGCGGCAGGATTCGGTGGTGTCAAGGAAGACCCATATTATAGCGACGTATCTTTGCTCGGCAAGGGTACCAACTGGCAGGATGCTATCTTCCAGACCGCTTTCCAACAGCAACATCAGATTGCCGCCCAGGGTGGTACAGACAAGATTCAATATTACGTTTCAGCAGGTTACATGAACCAGGATGGTACCATCATCGGTTCTAAGTTCGACCGTCTCTCTGTACGTACCAACTTGGACGCACAGTTGAAGAAATGGTTGAAGCTCGGTTTGAGTGCAACCTTTACCAATTCCAACGATGACCTCAAGCTCACTGATGGTGCAGAGGGTATCGTAGGATTCGCATTGACATCTCTCCCAGAGGCACCAATCTATGACATTGATGGCAACTACGCTTCGTTTGCTCGTGAAAACTACAATATCCATAACCCTATCGCAAAGGCTATGGAGCAGAACAACTGGTTGAACCGTAAGAAGTTGACAGGTAATATCTATGCCGAGCTCACTCCTATCAACCACATCACTTGGCATGCAGAGTTGGGTTACGACCTCAGTTATAGCAAGGCCGAGATTTTCAATAATACAATCAATCTTAACAACTGGCAGGAAGCCAACGAGAGTAGCATCCAGAAGAACAATAGCACCTTCTGGCAGCTCAAGAACTATATCACATATAACAATACGTTTGCTCAGAAACACTCCGTTACAGCCATGGTGGGTCAGGAATGCTGGGAAAGCAAGTGGGACTACATCAAGGTAGCCAACGATAAATTACCTTCTGATGCAGTACACAATCCAGTATTAGGTACAGGTACCCCAACCATCGGAGCAGGTTTCGGCAGCAGCTCTATGGCTTCATTCTTTACTCGTTGGACTTACAGCTACGACAACCGTTACAACGCTACCTATACTTATCGTTATGATGGTAGCTCCAACTTTGGTCCTCACAACCGCTGGGCAGGCTTCCACTCATTCGCTGCCAGCTGGCGTTTCTCTAACGAGAAATTCATTCAGGACTTGGCAGGCAAATGGCTGAGCAATGGTAAGATTCGTGTAGGTTGGGGTCAGACAGGTAATGCCAACATCAACTCATTCGCCTGGGGTGTGAACATGCAGAAGGTATATTCTTCTCTTGGTGCAGGCTATCGTCCACAGAACATTCCTAACCTTGATGTGAAATGGGAGAAACAAGAGCAGATCGACCTTGGTCTCGACTTAGGTTTCTTCAACGACCGTGTTGGCTTGACCATCGACTGGTACCAGAAGGAATCAAAGGACATGTTGATGGAGATGCAGATGCCTTCATACATGGGTACAAGCGGTAACGACAACTCTAAGTTGAAGGCACCTATGGGCAACTATGGTCACATCCGCAACAGCGGTCTTGAGTTGACAGTCAATGGTCATCCATTCATCGGCAAGTTCCAGTGGGATTCAGAGTTCCAAATTTCTTGGAACAAGAACAAGTTGGTAGCCCTCAATGGTACTGCCAGTTCAGCCATCATGGGCTATGCCCAGTGGGGACAGACACAGGTAAGTAAGACCGACGTTGGCCAGAGCCTCTATAGCTTCTATGGATATGTAACAGATGGCATCTACCAAGACTTGGCAGACATCGAGCGTTCACCTAAGCCAGAGAAATACCCAAGCAATGGCGTGTTCAATGGTTCCAACACCGTATATGTAGGCGACATCAAGTACAAGGATTTGAATGGCGATGGTGTCATCAATGAGCTTGACCAGACCAACATCGGTTCCCCAATGCCTAAGTTCACTTTCGGTTGGACCAACACCTTCCGTTACAAGGACTTCGACTTGAGCATCTTCATCAATGGTAGTTACGGCAACAAGGTAATGAACCTCACCAAGCGTGGCTTGACCAACATGAGCAGCGTATGGTGCAACCAGCATACCGACGTATTGAACCGCGCCCGCCTGGAGCCTATCGATGCCTCCATCGTATATGCCGACGGCAGCAAGTGGTATGAGCACATTGAGAATGTACGTGTTGCCAATCCAGATGCCAGTCTTCCTCGCGCCATCATTGGCGACCCTAACGACAACGACCGCATCAGCGACCGCTACGTGGAGGATGGTTCATATTTGAGAATGAAGAATATCTCCCTTGGCTATACCTTCCCTAAGAAGTGGATTAGCAAGTGGGGTATTGAGAACTTGCGTCTCTATTGCAACATCCAGAACTTGTTCACCATCACTGGTTATGATGGATACGACCCAGAAATCGGTGTCAGCACCATGTCGCCAAACGTTTATGGCGTAGACTATGGTCGTTATCCTTCACCAACCACCTACTCTTTCGGTTTGAACATGTCATTCTAACATTAAAACATCAAGAATATGAAACTATCGAAATTTAAATATATCGCATTTGCTCTTTTGTTGGGCGGGGCATTCACTTCATGCGACGATTTCTTGGATCGTCCTAACGAAGACAGCTACAACGATACCAACTATTATGCAAACGACGACCAGACCAAAGTGAGTACAAACTCACTCTATAGTTCACCATGGTACGACTTTTTGAGCCGTGGTTACTATAAGATTCCAGAGGTTATGTCAGGCAACTTGTATATGGGCCAGTCACCTTACCTCACCTTCACCGTGAATGGTAGTGACCCAGACATCACATCAACCTCCAATTCTTTGTGGGCTGTGAACGCACAGGCCAACACCATCTACAATCGCTTGCAGACAGCCAATGCTTCAGAAAGCGTCAAGAACACAGCCATGGGCGAATGCTTGGCATGGAAAGCCATGGCATATTTCTACTTGGTACGCATCTTTGGAGACGTGCCAATCGTACATAACAACAGTGACGAGATTGCAGCAGGTAATTACAACGACAAGTACAAGGTAAAGGCTGCCGATGTATACGACTACATCGTGATGACTCTTGAAAAAGCCATCGAGCTCCTCCCTACAAAGAATGATGCCGGACGCATCGACAAATGGGGCGCAGAGGGTTTGCTTGCCAAGGTTTATCTGGCTAAAAGCGGCATCAACTGCAATGGCAACGGTCAGCGTGATGCTGATGACCTTGCCAAGGCAGCAGAATATGCAAAGGACGTCATCGACAATTCTGGCAAGAAACTCATGGAAAACTATGAGGATATCTTCAAAGGTGAGAACAACAACTGCGAGGAAAGCCTCATCGGTTGGCGTTGGACTGCCGATCAGCTCAATTATACTTGCGGTAACTGTTTGACATCAGAACTTGCACCATCAGGTTTCTGCGAATACCAGAGCTGGGGTGACTGGACTGCTCCATCAGTAGATTTGGAAGAAGCCTTCGGCGTATCACCTCTCCAAAAGCCCGATGCACGTCCATCCACAGACACACGTCGCCATGCAACCATGATGATGGCAGGAGATACCTACAGCCAATGGTGGCAAGACAAGGGCGGTTTCGACTATATCAAATTCTTGTACGACAAGAAATATGCTCCAGGCAGCAACGATGGCCTACAGTCAGGAACTGGTGCCAACATCGCCAAACATCTATATGGCGACGATGCTGACCACGTAAAGACATTCGGTAGAAGCGCAGGTAAACAAAGTTCTGATTTATCAACTCATGTTTTACGCCTCGCAGATGTATACTTGATTTACGCAGAAGCAAAGATTGGCAATGCTGAGTCTACAACAGATGCCAGTGCTATCGATGCTTACTTTAAAGTATGGCATAGAGCAAGACCTACATTGTTTGACAAGCCATCAAGCATTACATTGGATGAAGTTCTAAAGGAACGTCGCTTGGAATTAGCATTAGAAGGTGATTATTGGTTTGACTTGGTTCGCATGTCATACTACAACGTAGACAAGGCGATGAACATCATCAAGAACCAGAAGCGTAACGCTTACAATGGTTTGGGCGATCTCTACAAAGCATACTATAACAAGGGCAATGGCAATGGTCCATGGGATGTAGATGCGAGCAAGATGTTCTACGACACTTCTACTCCAAAGCCAAATGTCACAGCATCTATCTTTACCTTGCCTTTCCCACAGGGTGACGTTGTATACAACCCACACTTGATGGAAGAAGCACAGCATGTAGATGTCAGAGAAACCTTCTCTTATTAATGAACAATAAAAAGAAAGTAATATGAAACTAAATAAAATATTCAGTTGGTTGTTTGTGGGCTTGATGGCAATTTCCGCCAGCACGCTGACTTCTTGCGAAGACCAACCAGACAAGTTCGAGCTTACAGGAGGTGTTCCTACCGTGAACTACATCCGTATGCCATATTTGTCACAGGCAGATTCTCTACTCGACAAAGCGAGCCTCTCGTCTATCGTTTGCCTCGTTGGTAACAACTTGACAAGTATCAAGGAGCTCTATTTCAACGACCAGAAGGCACAGTTGAATACAAGTTACATCACCGACCATACCATGATTGTGCAGATTCCAGCCACAATCCCGACAGATGTAACCGACAAGATTTATATGGTGACACGTGACGGCGAAAAGGTAGACTATGATTTCCACGTGGTAGTACCTGCTCCAAATCCAACATCCATGTCTTGCGAATATGCCAAAGCAGGCGAGGACGTAACACTTTACGGCAACTACTTTGTAAACGATGCGAATGTTCCTCTCAAGGTAACAATGCCTGATGGACAAGAAATAACAGAATTCAAGAGCATCTCTCAAAGTGCCATCACCTTTACCCTTCCAGAGTGCACCACCGAAGGTTCCCTCAAGGTTGAGACGCTTTACGGTGAGACCGAGACTTCATTCCATTATCTAGATTCTCGTGGCATGCTCTTCGACTTCGATACTCCTTGGGATGGAACCAATGTACTTGGCAACCATGGTTGGCACAAGCGAGACATCAAATCAGACGACACATCATTGAAAGGCAATTTTGTTCAGCTTGGTGATGGTTCAGTTACCATGAGCGCAGACGGCGGCTGGGATGATACCAATTTCTCATTCGAGTACTGGGCAGGTTCTTGGGACACCCCACAGAAAGTAAACGAAGGTGATGGTGTTGCATTGTACAACCTTGCAGACTTTACACATCCAGAGAATATGGCCCTAAAGTTTGAGATGTATATACCTTCTACCAATCCATGGTGTGCTGGAGCCATGCAGATTTGCTTTGAAGGCTTCGACAAAGTTTCTTTGTCAGGCAATGCTATTGATGGATTCTCCGGCACTGTAGCAGCAGCCAATGCTTATGTCTTCAATGGTGAAGGAAAGAATAAAGAAGGCGAATGGGGACGTGCCATGTACAGACCTTGGCAGACAACAGGTTCTTATGACACAGGCAACAAATGGGTTACAGTTACCGTACCTCTTTCTAGCTTCAACCTCGACAGAACAGGTGCTTCATCATCAAGCGTACCAAGCCAGGTGAGCGATTTCGCCAGCCTCACCATGTTCGTTGTGGGTGGTGGCGTAAACGGTACCGAGTGCAAGCCAATCATCAAGATTGACAACGTCCGTGTGGTTCCTAATAAATAATCTTCAAAAAAGAAACAAACATGAAAAAGATCAAGAATATATTAGCACTGTTAGTGGTAGCCCTCATGGGGCTATCGCTGGCAGCCTGCAGCGAGGATGATCTCGACACCAACCAGTATCAGAAAGGTGTTCACCTCAATGTATATGGTCCTCAGCCTGTGATGCGTGGTGGTCAGCTCCGCTTCTTGGGTAGTAACCTCGACCAAATTGCGCAGGTTCAGATTCCTGGTTGTGACCCTATCACCAACATCGACGTGGTAACAGCTGGTATACCTAGTGAAATCAGAGTTACCTTGCCTAAGGATGGCCCTGAGGTAGGATATGTCAAGCTCATCACCAAGACTGATGAGGAAATCACAACCAAGACTCAGCTCACCTACGAGGAGCCTATCGTCTTCGACTCATTCTCTCCTGCTAGCATCATGCCAGGCGAGACCTTGACTATCGAAGGTGATTACCTCAACCTCGTTCACATGATAGAATTTGCTGACGGCGTACAGATTCCAGAGAAGGATTTCGTATCTCACTCTCGCTATAAGATTGAGGTTAAAGTTCCTGAGGAAGCACGCACAGGCAAGATTCAGCTCTTCGACATAGACTTGACTACTGTTGAAGACCCAACACAGGCACTCTACAACATCATGGAGTCAGAAGATGCACTCAACGTAGGTACTCCTACCATCACCAAGTGGGCTTCTCCACGTGGCGAGGCTGAGTTGACAGGTAATGTTACAGCCAAGATGGGTGAGACCATCACCGTAACTGGTGCTCATTTTGGTTTGGTTAGCAAGCTCCGCTTCACTCCTAAGCCAGCTGAAGAGTTGACAGGAGTAGATAAGTTGGCTGACGAGTACGACATAGAGGATTTCACCATCAACGAAGACGGCACTGTCTTGAAATTCACACTCCCTGCAGAGGCTGCAGATGGAGATTTTAAGCTCATTGCTCGCTCTGGTGTCGAGATTCCTGTAGGAACATTGACAACTGTAGCTCCAACCAACTGTGTTGCAGCGCCTTCTCCTGTGAAGGCTGGCCAGCCATTGGTAATCACTGGTAAGGACCTCGACGTTGTCAACTCTATCGAAATGACAAACGTAGAGGATGAGATTAAGTTCACAGTTAATGCCGATGGCACTCAGCTCACTATCGAGAGCGTACCAGAGACAGCACAAGAGGGCAAGCTCGTATTGCGCATGAAGAATGGCAAGGGCGTAGAAGTTCCTTTCACGCTTGTTAAGCCAGTTGTAACAGGATATGACAATAATCCTGTAAGTGCTGGCGGCGTACTCACCATCAAGGGTACAGACCTTGACCTTGTTAAGAAGGTACAGTTCGGAGAAGGCACTGACGAAGTAGAGGTAAAGGCTTCGGAGGATGGCAAGAGCATCACACTTACCGTTCCTATGAATGCTGTATCAGGCAAGCCTACCCTAACTTTGGCTAATGGAACAACCGTAGAAGGTCCAGAATTAAAGGTTGAAGAGGCTGTATTCTGCTACATTACAGAAATGCCTGATTTCTCAAACAAGGAGACTACTCCGGAGGCAGGTAGTACAATGACTGTACCTGTAAAGAATGGCGACAAACTCGAAAGCGTATGGGTTAACGGCAAGAAGGTAAATCACGTTTATGCAGAGAAAACCTCCATGCTTACCATTGCCATCCCAACAGATGCTAGTGCAAGCTCTAAATTGAAGTTAGTTTCTTCTAATGGCGAGATTGAATATGATATTAGTGTAATCCCTGCAGGCAGTATCACAAGAACACTCATGAATGGTCCATTAGACCTTGCTGGTTGGTCAGCAAATACACAAGGTTTGATTGCACAAGACGCTTTGGACAACATTCCTGATGGCGCATCAGTTGTTCTAAAGGTTAAATATACTCCAACAGCAGACAATGTTCAACTCAAAGGTCAAGATGGAAACTGGAAAAACATCGACCTTGATAACGGCGAGATGAAGGAGCATGTTTATCAATTAGACGCAAATGCAAAGGAATTCACTCTTCCTCTGTCAGCTGCCGTGATTGCTACCCTCAAGGAAAGATCTACAAATTGGGGTGGTCTCATCATCTTCAATGGTACAGGTGCCATCATCAATAAGATTGAGGCAGAAATCACCATTCCACAAGAGAAGACTATTTGGAGCGGTAAAGCTGAGATTGTAGGTTGGGGTGGAAACCAAGACCTTGCATGGGGTGGATATGATTGGAGCACAGTAAAGCCAGGCTCAATCGTACGTTTCTATTATGGCAAGCCAAATCCAGGTTCTTGGGGTTGCTTGAGCCTTCGTCATGGTGATAGCTGGGGCAATCTCCCTGCGCCTATTCCTGGTCAATATGATTTCCCAGCCGACGAGGGAGCCATCGAAGTTACCATGACTGCTGAAATCATCAAAGACTTGGTTGACAATGGTGGACTTGTAATGACGGGCGACAACGCCATCATCACAAAGATAACCATCGAGTAAACCTTATTTATATTAACAAACAAAAACAAAGATAACTATGAGAAAAAATCATATATTATCAGCGCTGGCAATGGCAGCAGTGACCTTCGGGGTCACTGCTTGCGCCGACACTGACGCTCAATACAGCATCCCTGATGTAGATGCCCCTCAGTTCGTGGCTTCTACACCTGAGGTTGGAGCTGGAAACGTGAAACGAGGCAATGTAACTGTTACCGTGAAATACGACAAGCGTGTGTTCTTCGCTTCACAGGATAAAGACAAAATCGAGGTAAGTGGAGGTGCATTGACCAACGCCATTGTATATGGAACAGACAGTTTGCTCACCATGACACTGAATGTTCCTAATCGTGGACAAAACGTAACTATTACAGTTCCTGAGGGCGTAGTTACCAATAGTCAAGGCAAGCCTGCTGCATCTGTCAATGTTAACTTCACCACAACCGACCTCGACAAGACTCCAGTGATGGCAACTAGCGCCTCTGCAAAGGCTCTCTACAATTACCTCTTGGAGAACGTTGACAACAAGATTATCTCTGGTATGATGGCCAACGTGGCTTGGAACCAAGATTGTGCCGACAAGGTAAATGAATGGACAGGTAAGTATCCAGCCATCAATGGTTTCGACTATCTCCACATGGCAGCGAGCAAGGCTGGTGCCAACTGGATCAACTACAAGGACATCACTCCTGTCAAGAATTGGTACGACAACAATGGTATCGTTCAGTTGATGTGGCACTGGAATGTTCCTAAGAGCGAGCCTAAGACTGGTCTCGACCCTAACAAAGATTACAATTGCTACATCAAGACTAATGACAACGACGGCACAACCTTCGATGCAGCCAATGCTTTGACAGAAGGCACATGGGAGAACGAGGTATGGAAGGATGATATGAAGACCTTGAAGGAATATCTCACGCTCTTGAAGGACGCCAACATCCCAGTACTTTGGAGACCTTTCCACGAGGCAAGCGGCAAATGGTTCTGGTGGGGCAAGGACGCAGAAAGCTTCAAGAAGCTCTGGATTGAGATGTACAACGAGTTGAAGGACGCAGGTCTCGACAACCTCATCTGGGTATGGACAAGCTGTGGCAAGGACAACGATTGGTATCCTGGCGATGCTTATGTAGACGTTGTAGCTCGTGACCTCTATGGAGACAACGAGTCAACCTGCGCTACCGAATACTCCGACCTTGGCGCTACCTATGGCAACAAAATTGTTACCCTCGGTGAGTGTGGTTACAGCACTTATACCACTAGCCAGATAGCCACCATCAGCAAACAGTGGAACGCTGGAGCCAAGTGGAGCTGGTTCATGGTATGGTACAACGACGAAGACAGTCATACCTATCACTCTACACAGGAGTGGTGGCAAGACGCTATGTCTCAGCCAAATGTGATCACTCGTGATCAGGTTCCTAGTATGAAGTAATAGTAACTATTATGAGAAAACTACAAATAATAATGGCATGCCTTATGGCATGCCTTTTATTCTCTTGTGGCAAGAAGAAAGCCGACGACCCGATGGGCGACAACGGCAGGACCAAGCGCACGGAGAATCTGCTCTATCACCTCTCTGACATTACCAAGCAAGGCTACCTCTTCGGGCACCAGGACGCCACGCTCTATGGCGAGGGTTGGGCAGACGACAGCGCCCGCTCGGATGTCGAGACCATTTGCGGTGACATGCCTGCCCTCGTAGGCTTCGAGATTGGGGGCATCGAGACGGGCGACTCGCTCAACACCTACTCCACTCCATTCGAGCTCATCCGTAAGGAAATCATCAATCAGTACGACCGTGGCGGAGTGGTCACCATCTCTTGGCAATGCAAGAACCCTGTAAAAGGCGGTTCCATCAAAGACATTATGGAAGACGGGAGCAAGCACGAGGCTTTCTTGGGATGGCTCGACAAGGTGGCAGAGTTTATGAAATCGCTCGAAACTCCATACGGGGTGAGAGTACCTGTTATCTTCCGCCCTTGGCAAGAGAATGGAGAGAACAAATTTTGGTGGAGCGACTCCCTTTGCACCAAGGAGCAGTATCTTGCCCTCTGGCAGATGACCAAGGAGCGATTTGAGAAGAATGATGTGGTGAACGTGCTCTATGCCTACTCTCCCGCCGCTCTAGAAGATGCCTCTGAAAACAAGTATCTGGAACGATACCCAGGCGACGATGCCATCGACATCCTTGGCATCAACTACTACTGCCATGCCGAGGAAGACGACACGACGGCGCTATCCGCATTCTCCCAGACGCTGGGCAACAACCTGAAGATGTTGACCGCCATCGGCAAAAAGCATCAGAAGCCTATCGCCGTGACAGAGACAGGCTACCGCAGCATCAAGTGCGACAAGTGGTGGACGCAATACCTATCCAAGGCGATTACGCCCTATCCTATCAGCTATGTGATGTTGTGGAGAAATGGTCATGAGCTCGCCAACCACTACTACGTTCCCTTCCCAGGACAACGCTCAACAGAGGATTTCGTCACCTTCTATAACGAGCCAAGAACATTGTTCCTCCATGACGTGAACGGATTGTATCTTGAGCCAAGGAAAAAAGAAGAATAAAATGGTTTCCCGAAAAATCTATCACACATAATAAAGCGCCCCGCCATCACGGCGGGGCGCTTACAATTACTAACTAACTTCAATCTACTATTCTTTTACTCAAAAAACTATTTGTAAATGTTTCTATTTTCCTATTTTGTTCATTCTCTCCACCTGGCTCTTCACCACCTCTAGCGTACTCTTGTCGGTGGCGAAGACAGAGTTCAATCCTTGGGCTTCCTGGGCGGGATCACACATATAGTCATCGCCTACCTGCCACATCTCATGCTTAGGAACAGCATAGCCACCCCATCCCCAGAAGTTGCAACCTGCAAAGTAACCACCGGTCTCGGCATTGTCTGCCACCAAGCTGAACACATACTTATAATATCCGTCGCGCCCTTGGGTGGTCGATGTGGGAGAGAAAGAGAAGCCGTCTCTTGGATAGCCGAACTCCTCCATCACCAATGGTTTGTTGATGCGGGCACATACAGCCAAGTGATTGTCGATATACTCCTTGGTGTTCTTGCAAGCCACCCCGAGGTCTTCTACCAAATGGTCAGGACGCGCCCAACTCCAATTGTATGGCCAAAGGTGGATGTTGCAATAGTCGATGTTCTTGTCGGCACAGATGCGCTCATAGCAATTGATGTCGTTCTCACAACCCCAACTGCCCTCGCTACCAATGCTAATCAAGTGATTTTTGTCGAGCGAGCGAATCAACTTGCTAGCCTCAGCAAGCCATTTCTCGAAAGCAGGCAACTGTTCGGTCTTGAAGGCACGAGGTTCGTTACCAATCTGCCAAGACATGATGGCAGGGTCGTCCTTGTACTTTTTATTCGTATATCTATTGGTTCTCGTAAGTATGAATCGTACATAGTCATAGAAAAGCTGATGCGCCTTCTCGCATGATGCATATTTTGACACGAAGTCCATGAAGGCTGGATAGCCATCCTCGTTAGGGCGCGGAGCCTTGCCCAAACCCGCTTGCTCCAGATAGTAGCCATATCCACCACTCCACTCCCAAGAGTTGTTGAGGTAGAGCACAGCCACCATCTTTCTCTTCCCCATCTCCATCAAGAGATAGTCGAGACCTGCCAAGATGGTATCGTTGTATACGCCCGGAGCCTCCTGCAGGGTTGGCTCCACCTTGGTCTTCACCCCACGCTTGCCGTCGCTACCCACAAGGATGCGCAGGTTGTCGATGCCCATCGACTTCATCTTGTCGAGTTCCTTGCAGAGCCTTTGACGATTGCCGCCCTGCCCCTCCGAGCCGAGGATGGCGCCATACCAGAAATTGGTGCCCACATAATAATAAGGTTTGCCATCGCGCACGAAATGTCCGTCCTTCACCTTCACGAAATCTGATTTCGCAGAAAGGTTGCATGTAGCCAAAGCCATCATCAGTAGTATGAATATCTTTTTCATTTATTTCCTTATTTAGATTTTAATTTATCTTTTTAGATTTCTGGTGCAAATTTAAGGAAAAAAGACAAGAAAGCATGATACTTTCTTGCCCTTTATACATACTATTCTAAACTAACTAATAATTTTCACGATTAGTCCTGAAAATCCTTATGGTTTTGGATAGATTTCATGGTATCCCTCCATGCCCTCTGCGGCACCATCCATCACCCCTTTGAAGATATAGGAGTCGGAAACGGCATGGTGTTTTCGGTCGAAGAGCGTCATGTGGGGCAATGGTTGTACATTGATGTCCCACACGTATGGCAAGAGCCCCGCCTTCATCATCTCGGCGGTCACAGCACTATACCAAGCCATCATGCTCTCGTCGTGCTTTTCCTGGTCGCCGCCATAGACGGATGCGTCCTTGCGATTGGCACCATACTCGCCGATGACCACAGGATAGCCCTTGTCTACAAACTTACGCTTCATCTTCATCACCTGGTTGGTGATGTGCTGATAGGCATCCACATTCTCGTTGCCATACCAGATGGTGTTCACCGTTCTGCCGGCAGGGTCGCTCGGCTCGTGCCCCTTCCAGTAGAGAGCCACCTTGCCCCAGTCGGCATCCTTATCCATGAGGGTAAAGGTATACGGATCGTAGAAATGCACCTCAGCCATCAGTCGGTTCTTCGCCTTGTCCTTCAGGCGGGCGATGTCGTAGGTATCCTTCTCCGTGATGTCAATCTCAGTCTTTGGACCTTGCACGATGAGCACACGCTTGGCATTCTTGCCGCCCGTGGAACGAACGGCATCGATGAAGACCTGTTCATACTCCAGCAAACGATCGGCAAACTCCTTGCCATCGGGTGCCAGCATATCCCCCACTGCCTGTGGACTTCCACCTCCCACACCCGGTTCGTTGAGGGCGGCGAAGAGCAAGCGCTCGTCATAATTCTTGAATGCCCGAGCGATGTTCACCCAGAGCTTGCGATACATTTCCTTGCGTTCAGCCACATTCACCTTGTCGGTGAAGGCATCGTGCTCCATCCATCCGCCATCCCAATGTTCGTTGATGATGACGCAGAGGCCTGCATCCAACCCATAATCAACGATTTCCTTGATGCGGTGCATCCAGTCAGGGTCGATGGTCATGTTCTCCTTATCTATAAGGTGACCAGCCACCCAACTGCATGGGATGCGAAGGCTGTTGAACCCTTGCTTCTTCAAGCTACTGATATAATCAGGTGTGGTCTTGTCGCTCTGCCAAGACGTTTCCGACTTGAGTCCGGCATGATTGGTAAAGATGTCGTTCCAGTCGCAAGCCTCCATGGTGTTGCCGAGGTTCACTCCCGGAGCCATATAATGAGCCAGTTGCATGGCAGAGAGTCCCATCTTGTCGAATCGCTTGTCGGCAGGTGCGTTTTGCGCACTTGCGAAGGCCATCTGAGCCACTGCCAACACTATCATAACTACTTTCTTCATACTTTTGAATTGTTTTATCTGAAAATTTAAGCCTTCAAGTTATTACTTTGTTTGCAAAATTAAGCAAAAATGCCGCTCTCCCATGTACGATTATGTTAATACGATGCGTATAAAATGTTACAAAGACACTTATTTGAGCGAAAAAACAAGATTTTGTCCAAAATTCAACTACTTGCAATGGCGAACGCAGATATTTGCGCTAATGAACGCAGATACTTGCGAATGGAAAGTATGATAGTTACGCAGTAAAAGTTAGATAGTTACGCAGTAAAAGCAAGATAGTTACGCAGTGAAAAATACGTCACGATGCAATATCAAATACGTCGCGACGTAGCATCAAGTACGTCCCGACGCAGTAAAAGTTACGTCGTGACGTAATTTTGGCCTCATTGCAGAGCATGGCAATATATGGCAATTAGAGCAATTGCCATGCGAATTGCCATAGACATAACAACCTGATGTCCAATAGCTTATAGCCTCACTATGGCAATATGGCAATTTTTTGAAGAAAAAAAACTTTTTTATGCAAATAAGCCTCCATCGAAAAGGGCACACAACGCTGAGGAAGAGTGAACCTCGCGATGTGTACCCTAAAAGTTTATAGTCTAATTTAGTTCAAGTATTAATCTACCTGCATTTTACTTGGCAGGCCACTTAGCGGCAGCGACAGCAGCCTGAATGCTCTCAAGCATATTCTGATTGCCAACTGATGCGTTGGAACGCTTGAAGATGGTCATACTAGGAAGACCGCCATTGGTATCCCAAGCCACTGGAATACAGCCATTGTTGATGGCACTGGTTACGACTGCCTTGTAATAGTCCTTGACCGAAGCATCGTGAACGGCATCTGTACCGATAGCCAAACGCTGGTTGGCACCAAACTCACCAATCAATACAGGATAACCCTTGTCGAAGAAATTGGTCTTCATCTTCTTCATCTGGGCCTCTACATAGTCCTCATTGTACTTGGCATCAGCGGTGCGACCTTCTACAGAACCGTTGGTATTATTCTTACCCCAATAGAGCTGATACTTACCCCAGCTCTGGTCTTCACTCATATCGGTAAACTGATATGGATCGTAGAAGTGAACCTCTACCATCAAACGGTCTGTAGCCGAGTCCTTAATCTTAGACATATAGTTATTGGCTACGAAGTTGTCGATATTGGTATTAGGTCCCTGAACAATCAACACACGATTGGCATTGTTGCCGCCTGTGGCACGAACAGCTTCAATGAAAGCCTGCTCATATTCAGCGATGCGATTTGACATTTCTGCTACCGTAATGATGTCACCCTCGCCACTACCTACGCCAGGCTCATTCATACCAGCAAAGAGAAGATGCTCATCGTAAGCCTTGAAGTTGTTGGCGATTTGAGTCCAAATCTTGGTAAGCTTGTCCTTAGTTGCCTTCACGTCTGTATCGGCTGTAAGTCCGTTATGCTCAATCCATCCACCATCCCAGTGATCGTTGATGATGACGTAGAGACCATCCTTGATGCAATAGTCAACAACTTCCTTCACACGAGCTGTCCATTCAGGATCGATGGTACATTTGTCCTTGTCCGTGATGTGTCCCATCACCCAAGCGCAAGGAATGCGAACGCTCTTGAAGCCCGCAGCCTTCACTGCATCGATAAGAGCCTGAGTGGTCTTGGTGCTCTGCCAAGATGTTTCAGCACCCAAGCCACCTGCATTCGTCCAAATGTTCTTAGAGTCACCACCTTCCAAGGTATTACCGAGGTTCCAACCAGGATACATCAACTTGGCGATGTCCATAGCTGTCTTACTCATATCGGCACCAGGTTCATCAGGTGTAACCACCTCGCCCTTCTTGGCACGAGTAATGGTGACATCCTTGCGGCTATAGCCCTGAATAATACGAACGGTAGCGGTTGTTTCCTTGTCAACCGTAGATGCCGCAACAGTTACATTGAAATTGTAGGTTCCATTGGCGTTGTCTGCATAAGCTACCGAGCACCAGTCGGCACCCTCTATGACAGAGACGGTAGGTTGAGCTTCCGCTCTCACACTAAGAATCTGTGTACCACCAACGCCATCAAAGGAAAGCTCAGGGGTGAGCACCTCGAAATTTGGTGCATCATAATCATCGTCATCGTAAGAGCAAGCCGAGAACGACAAGCCGCAAACGATGCCCAAGAGCAACATAAATAGATATTTGAATTTCTTCATTGTCTTTTTTCGTTTTAGAGAGAACCCGATGCCCTTTAGTAGGATTCATCGGATTCTCCTTATTGTAATTATTTATCAACTATTACCACTGTGGCTCTGCGAAGAGGCTGTGAACCGTAAACTTGGTCTCAATAGACTTACTGAAAGCCAAGCCCTTCATCACGTCACCCTCAGGAGTACCGAATGCACAACCCGCATTCTTGGTAGCACCATAGCAGTTCCACAACTCCAAACGATACTTAGGATTCTCGTTGGCATCGATAACCTTTGACTTGTCATAAGAAACAGCCTTGCCATCCAGATAAAGTTCATCCAACGTAGAATGAGTACCTGGGAAGAATCCATAGAGATCAGCGATTTCCACGAATGTCATGATAGAACCATCGACATGGTCTGCACTCTCATACTTGATATCAAACTGGTTGTTCTTGATGACATACTTGCCACCTTCGTTAGCCACCTCCATGGTTGCGCCTTGGTTGTAGCCCCAAGTACCACCCCATGATGGATTGATGGTAATCAAGTTAGGAGTATAAATACCTGTACCATCACTTGTATTGGAAACTACGGTGAATGTCACCTCAAAGGTATGGTTGAATGCGAGAGCTGTCTCATTGGTAGTCTCACCACCACCCTTGTGGAAAGGAGTATCAGCCAAACCATTCCAACCATCATTGTGACCGCAGCCCCAGATGTTGGCCATCTCTACACGGTAGTTGCCCTTGCCTTCCAAGTCGCCATAGAAGAACTTGTTGGCATCAAACTTCACCTCATTGCCATCAGCCTTGATGTCGTCGATGCGAACCAAAGCCTTTGGATAAGCAGCAGAGTAGCCTTCGATCTCGAGGAGATAAACCTTACCATTGGTACGTGGATACTGGGTATTGAAGGTTACTGTGTAAGTCTTCAAACCTGCCGCACCACCGAGTACATTAACAGTAGCTGAGTTCCATGCATCAGGAGTATTCTCATCGTCACCACCGTAGCAAGTCAACTTAGCGGTGAAACCGTTCTTCAATTCACCAGATACGTAGTTGATACTCTCATACTGGTTGTCGCTTGCACGAGTAACACCCAACTGCATGGTTTCATCTGTCAAAGACAAGATGCGCAAATCTACATTCTCTGTTGCATTGATAGCACCGATAAAGTTAGCAGGAACCAAAGGTTGGATACTCAACTTCACTGTCTTGTTCTTCTCATCAATCGTATAGGTTCCCTCTGTGTCCTTGAAAGAACCGTCAGCACCATCGGCACCAGCTACATACTGATGAACCTTTACGGTGCCATCCTCATTGAAGGTCATAGTACCCTGACAGTTCTTAGCCTCACCTACAACCCAAGAGTTGCCAGCGAAGTCGGCAGCCCAGCACCAGCTGTTACCTACAACAGGCTGATTGTTGGTAACGGTTGCCCAACTATCATCATTGCCATAGAAATAAACAGGACCATCAAACTTATAGTGAGAACCATCCAAGCGGAGGTCAATCTCCCAAGTCTTGCCAATCAACTTAGTCTTATCAAACTTCACGTTCTTAGCCACAGATACAGGGCGGATAGCCAATGCCTGATAAACAGGAGTGGTTGTACGACGGTCAGCATTCTGGTCGAAGCTATAAGCCATGGCAAACTTGTTGTCGCTTGGATTGATAGAACCAGAGAGATAGTAACCATTCAAGCCCTCGCCAGAGATGGTACCCTGGATACGAGTACCGGCAGCTGGCAAGAAGATAGAATTGCCGTTAGGACCTGTGAGCTTGTAACCAGCTACATGATTTTCAGTATCCTCTACCCATTCCTTCTTACACTCCGTGAAAAGTTCCTCAAACTCGTCGATGGTTGGCATGGTAACCCATGAGCCATAAACCTTGTTGGCAACATCACGATCAGTCTTATAGATGTCAGCAGAAGCATAGTTTTCCAAATCAATGCTGGTCTGGAAGCCAGTCATATCACCAAATCCGAAGAGACCACCTAGTTCTGTCTCCTTGGTAGCACCAACATTATACTTAGCCCACTTGGTAGAGAGACCTAAGTCAACGAGATCCTCATCAGGGTTAAAGTCTGAGGCTGGAGTCGTGAACTCACGATCCTCACCATAGACAGTACCATTACCGAGATCGAGGTAAGCAGTGTAGTGATAGGTTGTGTTAGGGAGCAAGCCCTCAGCCTTCACCTCATAGTTGTCGTTGATACCAGAAGCCATGATGCGTACACCAGCACGTACATTCTCCGTACCTTCGGCACCCGAGATGACGATACCGCTGGCAGCCTCTTGAGGAGCCAATTCCAACTTACCCATCAAGATAACTGAATTGGCAGTCAAATCCTTTACCTCGCCAGTAATAGCCTTGGCGTTGGTCAAAACCGTCTGCTGAACAGAGCCTTTGTATGTCACCCTACCCTGCAGCGTAACATAAGCCTGATAGTAAACTACGTCACCAGGATGACCTGTGACAGTTGCCGAGAACTCAGCATTGCCAGAACCAGCAACTTTCTCACTCAGATTGCCCTCACTACTTCCATAGTTGAAGCCAACCGCATAAGAACTGGCAGCTTGGTCTTCGAGACCTTTCACTGCGCCGTGGAATGTAGCGGATGTAGCAGTCACATCAGCCGACCCAGTGGTCACCGACTCGTCGGTGAGCAAAGGGTTCGTGTTGATAGAATAATCATCATCGCTACAGCCTGCCATGAAGATACCCATGACGAAGGCTATAATTCCGTATAATATTTTATTCTTCATAAGTTTATACCATTAAAGTTATTGAATTGTGCAAGATACAATCTCGATGCCAACGGTAGTCCAGTCGTCAGTATTGCAAGTACCATAGCCATCCAACTGTATGGAGAGGTCAAGGCAAGTTGCGGTGAACGTCTGGGTAGAACCTGTATTGTTGGTCAAAGAAACTGTAGTTTCACCATTTGTATTGACAGTCACAGCATCATCGAGGTCGAAGCAACCTGGTTCCCATGTCTTCTTGATATTGTTATCAATCAAGGCACACTTAGGGGTCTTGGTCCATTCGATACCCTTTGTAATCTTGAAGGTAACGGTGATGGTCTGATTCTTCTTCAACTTCACAGACTTCACGTCCTTGAAGATACCTGTACCATCTACATCATAATGATGGAAGCCTACACGGATACAACCATTTTCTGTCCACATGTGTTCAGAGATGGTAGAGTTGTCAATGCCTACCTTGGTAGGACCAGCAGGACCGGTAGCTATCTTCTTGTAAGCCAACTTAGCTACGAGATAAGAGTTGACCTTACCATTCTCGTCTGTTGACTCAGGAACACCGATGGTCAAGTACTGGTCATCTGCAGAGTTACCCAAGATATAGAATTTCTTGCCCTTCAATTCGATGGTTCTCTTATCGCTTGAAACTGCAAACACAGAGATTTCCTTGCTGAAGGTCATGGTGTTTTCGGTGATTTCCACGTCACCATCCACATCACCACACTCGAAGGTATAACCACCATCAGACTTCTTGGCGATGGTCAACTCGAAGTTGTCAAGAGCCTTGTCATCCAAAGCAGGAGCCCAAGTATTGTTGTACTTACCACCGATAACACTCTCCCATTTTGCAACATTAGGTGAACCATTCCACCACAAGAAATCGTATGGAGTCTCAGAATCCAAATTAAATGTCATCTTTGAACCTACATACTTGTCGCCATTGATGTCGGCTGTAAACAAGTCGGTATGGATATTCTCGAATGTAGGCAACTTAGGACCGACCTTCTCGATCAAGTCTTGATCTGCCTTAGGAATGCAAGTACCATGGGAACTACGGACATCCTCAGAAACGAAGTTCCATACGATGTACCAGGTTCCTTCAGAATTGGTACGCTTTGTAACTAATTGGAGTAAATATGGGGTCAACTCTAGAATCTGAATATCTTGAGTATAATTTGAACAAACCTCATCGAAACCCTCATTGTGCATTGCATAGCAGTCGTTGAAAGTAATGGTAGGCTTAGTTTTGTCGCTCAAATTCATATTGAACTTTCCAACCATGTTAGTACCAATTCCAGAGCCTTTTTTGATAGGTGCCTCTACCGTACCAGAAGAACCACGGAACATTGTAGCAACGCAACCATTCTTTGCATCCATACTAAATGTCATATATGAGTCTAAATAACCATCCTCTGTTTCACCAGGGAACAACCAGTTTGGCATTCCAGGATCCCAGTTTGGTTTCCAATTATCTGACCCAAAGAAAATATCATGATATGCACGGAACTTATCATCCTCCTCTTCCTTGGTAAAGCCTTCACCATCTCCATCAGGATCATAAGGACTTACATACATCAAAGGTCCTGTGCAACGGCCGATGTTGTAGTTGGCATCACAAGGATACCACTTCTTGCTGACACCAGCAGAAAGGGTTGCAGCATCAGGCAGAGGGTCACCTGTCTTGTATTCCTTGTCGGCAAGCAAGAACCACTTGTCATCGCTCAACAATGAGAAATCGTTCTGAGCCAAGTTAAACTTGTATGGGTCGCCATAGACGATACCACCAGGAGTTTCTACGCCGAAAGTCACCTCATAGTCACCAGCAAAAGGCAAATCCAAGTTGAGAGACTGCTGGGTAGAACGACCTGAAGGAGTCACCCAGAGAGGCGTACAATCAGATATCTTTGATTCCAGCTTCACCACGTTACCTTCCACCGTAACGGTATAAGCCTTACCCTCCACCAAATCTTCTGGAGAGTAGGTCTTCTTGCCGAAGCCGAAGTCCTCTGGTGAGCAGGATGCCATCAGGAACATCGCCAAGGCTGCAAGAAGCGTTAATATATGATTATGTATTTTCATATCTTCTTATTATTAAAAGTTATACTTCTGTTCTGATACCCACAGGATTACCAACCTGCGTTCTGTGTCAACACACCACCAGAAAGTGTAATCTGAGTATTAGGAATCTGCATCAAGCCCTTCTTCTTGGTAAAGTTTTCCTTAGAGAAAGAAGTGGTTGTCTCTACACCACCGTTCTTTACCTTGGCACCATTCTGTGCATTAAAGATAGCATTGGCTGCATAAGCACCGTCCTTCTCATAGCGCATCAAGTCCCAGAAGTGGATGCCCTCGAAGGCAAACTCGATGGCACGTTCCTTGCGGATATTCTCGATGCTATAGTCTTCGGCAGGAAGACCAACACGAGCACGTACCTTGTTCAAACCATCGGCATCGCCAGTCAACTCAGACTGCATCAAGAGTACATCGGCATAGCGCATGATGGTATAATCCTGATAGTAGGTGATGTTCTGGTGCTGTTCGCCAAGCTTGAAAGCAACCTCCTGACGAGTACCATCAGAGAAGCACAATGGAGCATACTTGCGAGTATAATAGCCTGTATATTCGTATGAGTCAGCCTCATCTGCTGAGAATTCTGCATCCTTTGCACTCCAGACACAGGCTGAGAAGCGAGGATCTTTGCTATACTGCTCCACGAACCAAGGGGTAACAGAGCAAGCGCCCCATCCACTAGCAATGTGAACGGAAGTAGCCATACGGTTACGAGGACCGAGATATACAGAGAATGTATTGCCATCTCCATTGCCATTATAATCATGGGTAGTGGCAAACTTCAAGTTCAACACAATTTCCTTGGAGAGATTTCCCTGGCCAGGGCGCCACTGGCTGCCATCATACCACTTGCCTGCGTAGGTGGTTTCCCAAGCATACTTGGTATCATCACCCGACTTTGTGATGGTCTCAGAAGTAAAGTCAGAAGAAGGCATCCAGAAGTCCTTGTAGTTCTTCTCCAACTCATAACCACCATTCTCTACCACGTCGTTGATGGCGGCGGTAGCCTCAGCCTTGGAACAAGCAGGATGCTCCTCGCCATAATAACCTGTATAATATAGGTACGCGCGAGCCATCAAAGCTTCGGCTGCATACTTGGTGATACGACCATCATTGTCGTTGCGATCCTTCAAAGGATAGGCATCAGCAGGGATATTCTCAGCAGCATACTTCAAATCGTCGAAGATAGCCTGATAAATTTCCTTGGCAGGGGTACGAGGGATATTATCCTCGGATGGCTCCAACAACAAAGGCACGTCGCCAAACAAACGAACCAAGTCGAAATACAGGATGGCACGAATGGCACGAGCCTCGCCCATGATACGTCCCTCGGTCTTGGTATCATCACCCCAATTGATGGTGGCATCAGCCTGAATCAACTGGTTGCAACGGAAGATAGCCTTGTAATAGTTGATCCAATCCGTATTATAGAGGTCGTTGTAAGATGGAGCTATACTTGTACTAAACTGGTCGATGATGTTGTTGTTCTTCGCATCGGAAAGGCCTAGACCTGCAAAAGCCTGCTCGGAAGCAAACTCAGCTGTAAGGTACATACCTATGCCCTCATCACTGATGGTACGCTGCCATCCATCGTAGCATCCATTCAAATCCATCTCAGCAGCTCCAGGAGTACTGTAAGCTGTCTGTGAGTTCATATCTGTCTTAGATGAAGTATCCAAGTAGCTGTCGCAAGAGGTAAAAGCCATTGCAGATGCTATCAAGGCACTCATCAATATATATTTTCTTTTCATATCACTTTCAATTTAAGAGTTAGAATGCTAAGTTTACACCTACAATGAAAGTACGTGGGTGTGGATAGTAACCCATATCAACTCCTGATACCCAAGAGTCGCTGCTGTTACCATCTGTACCATTGTATGAACCAATCTCTGGATCCATACCATCATACTTAGTCAAAGTGAAGAGGTTCTGAACCTGTGCATAGAGACGAAGCTTAGACAATCCCTTCCAAGTAATCAACTTCTTGAAGTCATAACCCAAGGTTAAGTTCTGGAGACGAATGTAATCACCATCCTGTAAGTAGAGGTCAGAGAACAACCAGTTACCTGCATCAGCGTATGTGACACGAGGAATCTCGTTGCTAGTACCCTCACCTGTCCAACGCTTCAAGATGCGACGGCTATAGTTGCCCTGAGAAGAACTAGGGTCACGATAAGACTGAGCAATCTTGAAACCAGCGGCACCAGTGAAGTTGGCACTCAAGTCGAAGCCCTTCCAACCGAGGTTGAAATTGAAACCGAAAGTATATTTAGGAAGACCATTACCGAGGTCTACCTTATCATTAGCATTGATGACACCATTATGGTCAACATCTACATACTTCACGTCACCAGGCTGAACATTGCTCTGGAGCACGCCATTACCTGCAGCAATCCAATCGTTGATTTCCTGCTGGTTCTGGAAGATACCAGCGGTCTTGTAGCCCCAGAAATAACCAATGGCATGACCATTCTCTGCACGATAGAACTCCTCGGCATTGTTGTAGATCTGGTTGGTAGCACCATGGATGATACCATCCTCTGTAGGGATAGAACCTACCTCATTATGGTTGTAAGCGAAGTTGGCACCTACACTATAAATGAAATCTCTGCCAATCTGGTCGTTCCAAGAAAGACCCAACTCGATACCCTTGTTCTTGACGTCACCACCATTGATGATAGGACCGCCAGTACCTGCAGTAGCCAAGATAGGAGCCTGAACCAACCAGTCCTTGGTATTCTTAATATAAGCATCGAAGGTGAAAGAGAGACGCTGCTTCAAGAATCGAGCATCGAGACCGAGGTTGTACTGTTCAGAGGTTTCCCACTTCACATTCTCGTTAGCCAAGCGACTGGTGTAAGCACCCATAGTCCATCCTGTCTTACCACCATCAGCGCCAAAGTTATAATTGGTGTTAGAGGTAGTAACAGGTGCCAAATACTGATAGCACTTGATGTTGGCATTACCTACCTGACCCCAAGAGAGACGGAGCTTCAAGAAATCCAACCAAGAAGCGGCAGACTTCATGAAATCTTCCTCGGTCAATGTCCAACCAGCAGATACTGATGGGAAGTAACCCCAACGATGACCCTTGGCAAACTTAGAAGAACCATCGGCACGCATGGTAGCGTTAATCATATAGCGATCTTTCCAAGACCAACCCAAGCGGCCGAAGAATGACTGGCCACGAGTAGAGTCGTAAGGACCACCACTCACCTTGCGGTTTTCATTGCTCATCTCTGTATTGGCAACATAAGCATGCTCCCAATCATCGAAACCAGCAGTCAAGTTGACACCGTAGCTACCAGTAGAGCTACCATCATACTTTGTGGTCTCACTACCGAGCAAAGCAGAAAGATGATGCTCCTTGATATTGAATTCGTAAGCCAAGGTGTTGGTCCATACCAAAGAGGTACCATTGCCATGGCTCTGGTTGACAGAAGTAACACTATTGCCACTCTGAGGAGTGAACTTATAAATAGGTGTGAAAGAACGGTAGTCAGAGCCACCATAGTTTACGCCAAAAACAGATCTAACTTTCAAGTTCTTGATAGGTTCAATCTGAATATACACGTTTGCATCTACAGAAGTTCCCTTGCTCTGGTTGAAACGATTCATCATCATGGTACCATAAGGGTTGCCATCGTTGACATTCCAGTCGGTACCTACAGTTGAGTTGTAGTTGCCATTAGCATCATAAACAGGATAGATAGGTGATGCAGAGAAAGCACCACGGAGGTTGTTGTTGTAGATGTTACCTGTGTTCATGCCACGGCTGTCCTTATAAACAAAACCGATATGCTCACCAATGGTAATCAAGCCATTGAACATCTTGTGCTCTGAGTTGGCACGGAGGTTATACCTTTTATAATAAGAAACATCAGAACCGCCGATGAGACCGTCCTGTCCTGTATAACCACCAGAAATAGAATAAGTAGAAGTCTTGCTACCACCCGTGAATGCCAAGCTATGGCTGGTGGTCAAGGCACCATTGTCTACAGCCTGGTCGATCCAGTCTGTATTGTAAACATTACCATTGGCATCACGGATAGATGTCAATGAAGCCCAATCTACAGGAGACATGCCTGAGTTGAGGCGAGCCTCGTCCATGATCTGCATGTACTGGTTAGAGTTGAGCATCTCGAACTTGCGAGCCAAGGTCTGCCATCCAACATACCCATCGTAGGTAATCTTGGATACGCCTTCCTTACCGCTCTTGGTGGTAACGAGTACCACACCATTGGCAGCCTGCGCACCATAGATAGCGGCAGAAGCAGCATCCTTCAACACATCGATGCTCTCGATGTCGGCAGGATTCAAGGTGGTGATGTCACCACCCACTCCATCAATCAAGTAGAGAGGTTGAGAGTTACCCACGGTACCCAAACCACGAATGGTAACGCTCATCGCAGCACCTGGCTGACCAGAGGTAGAGACGATGTTGACACCAGGAGTCTGACCTTGCATAGCGGTCAATGGGTTGGTGGTGTTGAGCTTGGCGATGTCGTCACCCTTCAACTGAACGGTGGCACCCGTCACCAACTTCTTCTTCTGGACACCGTAACCTACAACGACAACCTCATCGAGTGAGTGCTTGTCCTCTTGCAAGGTTACCTTGATAACGGAACCGTTGACTTTGATTTTTTGGGTGACAAAGCCCAGGTAAGACACTTCGAGTGTTTGTCCGTTCTTTGCTTCGATGGCAAAGTTACCATCCAGGTCGGTCACGGCTCCTGTCTTCGTACCCTGTACCATGACACTCGCACCAATCAATGGTTCGTTGTCACTGCCAGAGATAACAGTACCCTTAACCGTCTGAGCATTGAGGACACCCGCTCCGATTCCTAACATTGCTTGGAATGCCAACATGATGGCTACCAAAGCAATCTTACAGAGCACATGGCTCTGAGAGAATTTCTGAGATGTTTTTCTCATAATTACTTTAGGTTTAAATTAATATTTACTAGGTTATTCCCTATTAATTAGGTTTTTCCCTATATATAAATAAGGTGGACTCCCTTTTGCAAGGTCGTGCCTTGATTTATCGTTATGATTCGATTGCAAAAATAATTAAAAGAAGCTTACGAGGAGGTACGTTTTTGTTAATTTGATAGGTATAAAATGTTAGGTTTTGTGTGTTTTTTATCTAAATGTGCACAGAAACGATACATTTCGCACCGTTTCTGTGCAAATTTTGCTTAATTTGCGTGATATTTTATCAATCCTGCCATCGGGGCTTGGAGGATTTGTGCTATCTGGAGATGATGCTCATCCTCGAAGATGTTGACGAGGGGAGCCTTGAAACAATGGGCTATGCTCCCCACAAAACCGATTGGCGGAACACCACCCAAGGTATTGTCCCAAGCCTTGACTCCCGATTCCAACAGACTGAGGTCTTCCATGCTCATCTGGATGTAGCGCACATAGGCGGCAATGTTGTTGTTGTAAAACTGAGTGAAGCTCTCCAGCACCATTCGATAGAGTGCCATCACCTCAGCCAACTCGTCGCTGCCATTCTCGTATTTCACACTTTCGGCTATCTGCTCGGAGATGAAAGGACAAATGGAAGCCAGGAAACGATTGGCGAGTGGCTCTCGGTACACCTTATTAATAATAGAGGGATAATCGAGTCCCGACCACTTGAGATATTTATTCTTGATGTTGGCAGAAAGCGTGCCCTTGAGGATGCCATTGAGAAAGAGCTTGCCCAAGACTGCCCCACTACCCTCGTCGCCGAGGATATAACCCAACGGTGGAGTGTTCATCACAATACGCTTGCCATCGTAGAGGCAACTGTTGGACCCCGTGCCCAAGATGCAAGCGATGCCTGGCTTGTTGCCAAACAAGGCACGAGCCGCACCGAGCATATCGCTTGCCACCTCTATGCGAGCCTCTGGGAACGCCTGCTGGAGCAAAGACCGCATTCGAGGGGCGGCAGCCTCGGTGACACCACTGCCATAGAAAAACACCTCTTGTGGCTGTTCGGTCAGCACAAGTTCGTCACAAAGCACATGCAAGACATCCGCATCCTGCATGTGAATGGGGTTGATGCCTTCCGTCTTGCAAGACATCACCACATTTCCCGACTCGTCGACAAAAGACCAGTCGGTCTTGGTACTACCACTGTCTGCTATGAGTTTTTTCATATCATTTATCCATTAATTACGATGCAAATTTATACAAAAAAGCCGAAAAACGAGAAGGATAAAGGCGAATATTTCAAAAAAGACAGTTTATTCTTTGATTTTTCACGAATAATTAATAACTTTGCAGTCAAAATAACTAGTTATGAAAAAGAAGTTATACATCATCCTGTTACTGATGGTAGTTTTCGTACTGCCAAGTAATGCCGTGCTCAAAGAAGCCAACTTGGATACGACGCTCTATATGCTGCGCACCGAGTTGACCAACTATCACATTGACCTGGAGAAACAAAACAAGGTGGCTAAGGCTCAGCAACAAGCTGTCATCAAAGAGCTTATTAGCATCGTGACCCAAGCCGACCAAAACTCCATCATGCTCTACTCACAGAAAAACGGGTATATCTTCGACATGACTTATGCCTGTCATGAGGCTACGGAACAGTTTAGGAAGTTCAAGTCGAAGGCGGTACCATTCCGTGAAATGATTCAGAAGACGGACATCGAGGTGGCTCGCTACGACTCGCTCATCAATTACCTATATGGCATGAACACGATGTTCTTGAGTGACGAGGCGCAGATGAACCGCAATGTGGACCTGACCCTTGCCGTCAACATACGCCGACAGCTCGTGGAGAAGCAGACGCAACTCAAACAATACATCATGGCATACGATAGGACTGACAATAAATTGAAAGCCCTCAACGACTATGCCAACAGACGATACGCAGACATACAGAACAGCATCTTCAACAATGGAGGCGACAACTATCTGCACATCTTGCGCAACCTAGGCACCAACTATCATGAGGCCAAGACCTCAGTGGCAGAAAAATACAGACCTGCCCCAGGCATGATGTCGCAATGGGATGTGAGAATCATCGGTATCCTATTCGGCATCATCGTCTTCTATGGCCTCATCTCCATATTCCTCAACCTCTTCGTCATCCGTATCGTTATCACACAGTTGGTGAAACGAGGCATCTTCGAGAGCATCAAGGAAGGTTTCTTGGCAAAGCGCCCTTGCATCATCATGGCGATGACAGTGGTAACTTTTGCTGCCATCCTGGGTATCGTACGTTTGATAGCCAAGCAAAATTTCATCATCATGGCGAGCCAGCTGTTGGTGGAGTTTGCCTGGTTGATAGGTGTCATCTTGGTATCCATCCTGTTGCGTGTAGACAATGACAAGATCAAGAGCACCTTCCGCATCTATTCTCCATTGATGTTGGTTGGTTTTCTGGTTATCGTGTTCCGTATCATCTTGATACCTAACGATTTGGTCAACCTCATATTTCCTCCTATCCTATTGCTCTGCACCATCTGGCAATGGAACGTCATCGGCAGGAAGCATGGTGAGGTGCTCAAGACAGACAAGACCTATTCTTACATATCACTGATAGTATTCGTGGTGAGCACCATAAGTGCCTGGATAGGATTCACCCTGCTCTCCGTACAAATCATCATCTGGTGGACCATGCAGCTCACCTGCATCCTCACCATCACCTGTGTGGAGGGATGGCTGAGCGTTTATGCCAAGCGAAAGAAGCTTGCAGAGAAAGCCATCACCGAGAAATGGGTCTATCGTTTTATCTACAAGGTACTCTTGCCTATTTCTGGCGTGCTCTCATTCATCCTGTCCATCTATTGGGCAGCGGATGTCTTCAATATGAGCGACACCACCTGGATGATATTCAACAAGGACTACATCAAGACTAGCAATTTCACAGCCTCGCTCTACAGCGTGACATGGGTGGCTTGCCTCTATTTCTTGTTCAACTACATCAATATCACAACCAACGATTTCATGCGCCATCATTTCGAGAAGGTGGACCCACAATCGGCTGCCTCTAAGATTGTGATGTTCAAGAACGTATTGCAGGTCATCATCTGGGGCGTCTGGTTGATGATTGCCCTCAACGTGTTCCAGGTAGGTAAGTCTTGGTTGCTCGCCATCTTCGCCGGTTTGTCTACCGGTCTTGGTTTTGCATCCAAGGACATACTGGAGAACATCTACTATGGCATCTCGCTGATGATGGGACGTGTGAAGGTGGGCGATTACATCATCTGCGACGGCACTAGAGGACGTGTGAGCAGCATCAGCTATACTTCCACCATGCTTGAGGCTACCGATGGTTCGGTCATCGCCTTCCAGAACTCGCAGCTTTTCAGTAAGAACTACAAGAACATGACCAAGAACCATGGCTATGAGCTTGACATCCTGGAGGTTGGTATCGCATACGGAAGCAACGTAAAGGAAGTGAAGAAGATTCTTACCGATGCCCTGATAAAGCTCGACTGCATCTACCGTAAGAAGGGTGTGAAGATTGTATTGAAGAGTTTCGACGACAACTGCATCACCCTCAAGGTGTTGGTTTGGGTGAATGTGCTCACCCAGTATGCCGACGACGGCAAGATTATGGAGTGCATCTACGATACGCTCAACGAGCATAACATCGAGATTCCATTCCCACAGCGTGAGATAACTATTAAGACAGCATCAACAGAGGAAGCCAATGCAGCTGCCTCTGCACTCAACATCAAAAAATAACAAATTAGATTATGGCAACATTCATAGCTGGTCCTTGCGTCATCGAGTCGATGGAACTGTTGGAAACAGTAGCCCAGGAGCTCGTACGCATCAATCAAGAACTGGGGACCGACATTATATTCAAGGCTTCATTCGACAAAGCCAACCGCACTAGCATTCACTCATTCCGTGGACCTGGTCTGGAGAAAGGTCTTCAGATGCTTGCGGACATCAAGAGCAAGTATGAACTTCGCATCACTACCGACATCCACGAGAGCTATCAGGCTGAGGCTGCCGGCGAGGTATGCGATGTACTTCAGATACCAGCCTTCCTCTGCCGACAGACCGACCTCTTGGTTTCGGCTGCCAAGACAGGCAAGACGGTGAATATCAAGAAAGCACAGTTTCTGAGCGGAAAAGACATGAAATACCCTGTAGAAAAGGCACTGGACAGCGGAGCCAAGGAGGTGTGGCTCACCGAACGTGGCAACTGCTTCGGTTACAACAACCTGGTGGTAGATTTCCGCAACATACCCGACATGAAGGAGATTGTGCCTACCGTCATCATGGATTGCACACACAGCGTTCAGCGACCAAGTGCAGGCGACGGCAAGACCGTGGGCGACCGTAAGTTTGTGCCAGCCATGGCTATGGCTGCCAAGGCATTCGGGGCTACAGGCTATTTCTTCGAGGTTCACCCAGACCCAGATAAAGGCAAGAGCGATGCCGCCAACATGCTAGAGCTCAAGAAGCTCAAAGGTTTGATCGCAGAGCTCATCAAGTGAAGAACGAAGAAACAACGTTCACCGTACGAAGTGAAAGGTAATTCAAATGTTTAAGAAATGACCAATAAGATAAACGACATAGACGAGAAAATAGTACGTGGCTGGGGCGAGCAAGCCCTCAGGGAAGAAGCACAAGCCATTCTCGACCAAATACCCCTGATGGACGAGAACTTCGAGAAGGCTGTCGATATGATGTATCACTGCAAGGGTAA
>ERZ808286.362-NODE-362-length-32000-cov-4.376647_pt1 | contig 32000 bp, 32 predicted proteins | sample MGYA00521276_ERZ808286 | MGnify/ENA primary metagenome ERZ808286 (study PRJEB31516, sample SAMN03275607) | gut metagenome | biome: mammalia-associated habitat; material: feces | host: Papio cynocephalus | place: Kenya | collected 2012-08-01 ... | reverse complement strand
AAATCCGTTCTGCTCGCCGTTACGCTGGCGGGCGGCGGATCGGGCGGCGTGCTGACCCCGACTTTTTACATCGGCGCGGCGGCGGGCGGTCTGTTCGCGGGCGCGTTCGGACTGGACGTCGGATTTTTCGCCGCGCTGGGGTTCGTCGCGTGCGTCGCGGGGGCGGTGAACACGCCGCTGGCGGCGACCTTTATGGCGGTGGAGCTGTTCGGCAGCGCGATCGCCCCCTATGCGGGCATGGCGTGCGTCATCTGCTATATGCTGACGGGGTTGCGCAGTCTGTATCCGACGCAGATTTTGGTTCAGCCGAAATCCGACGAGTTCGTTCTGGTCGATCCGGACGACAAGACCAGCTGGAAAGTCAGACTCAGAAAAAAATCGCGGCGGAAATTATCCTCCCGCCGCAAAAACGCCGCCGACAAACGCGGTTAAAGCAGACCCAGCGCGTTCAGCATGATCGCCAGAACGCAGACGGGGCAAATCCATTTGACGCAAAATTCAAACGATTTCTGCAAACGCCGGTCGTCGGACACTTTCAGCTTGTCCGCGCCCAGCACCCAGCCGACGGCGACGGCGGTCAAAAATCCGCCGACGGGCATCAGGACGTTCGACGCCAGAAAATCGAACTGGTCGAACAGAATCCTGCCGCCGATTTTAAAACCGGACAGCTTGCCGAACGACAGGGACACCAGCGTTCCCGTCGCCAGACACAAACCGGTGTAGGCGGCGACGGCTTTTTTGCGCGTCATTTTGATCTGGTCGCACAGAAACGTCGTGACGACCTCCATCAATGACATGGACGATGTCAGCGCGGCGCCGAGCAGAATGACGAAAAACACCAGTCCGAAAAAAGTCCCGAACGGAATCGCGGCGAAAATCTTGGGCAGGGTGATGAACGTCAGGGACGGACCCGCGTTCATCGGCATGCCGAACGCGAAAACGGCGGGGAAGATCGTCAGTCCGGTCAGCAGGGACACCAGCGTGTCCAGACAGACGACCTGTCCCATCGAACGCGCGACGTTGATTTCGCTTTCCCCGATATAGGACGCGTAGGTGATGTAAATGCCCATGCCTACCGAAACGGAAAAGAACACTTGCCCCATCGCGTTCAGCGCCGTCGCCGCCGTCATTTTGGAAAAGTCGGGGGTGAAGAAAAACTTTACGCCCTGCCACGCGTTGTCCAGCGTCAGCACGCGAATCATCAGAATCAACAGCAGGACGAACAGCCCCGGCATGATGATCTTGCAGTATTTTTCAATGCCTTTTTCGATGCCCAGATACACGACGCCCGCCGTCGCCAGCAGATAAACGGCGAAATAAACGGCGGGTTCGACGGGGGACGCCGCGAATTGCGCGAAATGCGATTCGAAATCGGCGATTTCGGAAACGGAAAAGGACTTGACGACGTAGGCGACGATCCAGCCGCCGACGACGCTGTAATACGGAACGATGATCGCGCTGGTCAAAACGCCCAGAACGCCGATGAATTTCAGTTTCGGACCGATCCAGCCGAACGCTCCCGTCGGATCGGATTTCGTTTTGACGCCCAGCGCGGCTTCGGCGAAAACCAGCGTGATGCCGATCGTGAACGTGCACAGCAGATAGAGCAACAGAAAAGTGCCGCCTCCGTTCTGTCCGGCGACGTAGGGGAAACGCCACAGATTGCCCAGCCCGACGGCGGAACCGGCGGACGCCAGTATCAGTCCCAGCTTTGATCCCCAAGAGGCGCGGTTTGTTTGCGGCATGATTTTATCCTTTCATTTCCGGTCGGTTGAAATCCCGTTCGCCGTTCAGGCGCACGGTCAGATCCAGCATGCTTTTCAGGCACGCGACGCTGTTCGCCCCGAACAGGGTTGTTTTCCGGTCGAACACCAGACACGGCAGGGCGCGCAAAGGGGGAAGGGCGTTCTGTTCCGGCGCGCGAAACGGCTGATCCGAAAATTCCGTCATGTAATCCGCGTCGATTCCGCGCCGGTCGGCGATTTCCGTTAAAACGTCGATGTCGCCGATGTCGCGGGCGCGCAGAAAAAAAGCGTCGAACACGTCGGTCAGGAAATCGACGCCCTTTTGCTGACCGGCTTTGAACGCTTTTTCGATCAAAGCGGAAGCCGGAAACATGTCGCCGTTCCAGTCGGGCAGGTCGTCGAACGGGACGGACAGTCCCGATTCCGCCAGCAGAGGTTCGGTGCGGTCGCGCAGAAAACGCGCTTTGTCCGCGGCGGACGGCGGAAAAAACGGCGACGACGTTTGAATAAAAGACGGCTTGATTTCAAACATGTTCGGATAGTCCGCCAACGCCCGCAACAGTCCGTGCCAGGCGATGAACGACCACAAAGAGCCGATGTCGGCGATGAAATCGATGCGCATTTTCCCGTTTCCGCGTTATTTTCGATTACTTTATGACGCTTTTATGTATAAAATGCCAAGAAAAAATCGCTTTTACGCGGAGAATTGATGGGACGGCTGGAAAAACGCCTGCAAAACGGCGAAGATTTGATCGACGACGATTTCGACGGAACGGACGGTTCCGCGGATTCGGCGGCGGAGCGCGAGGAACGCAAGCGGCTGGACCTGCGGCGGGCGCGCGCGAGAGAGGTCGCCCGTCCGATCAAAAAGGAAACGCGGCATTCGCGGGTGGACGGACGCTATATCCGTCCCGATGAAATCGACAAAGAGGTCGAAAAGCTGAAACGCGCCAAGCGCGCGCAAAAGGGATTTTTCGCCCGCCTGTTTTCCAAAGACGAGCCGGAACGGGAAGAGGGCGGCAAAACGCCCGAAAAGCCGACGCCCGACAAAACGGGGCTGTCGCTGGCGGAACGGAGGAAAAAAGCCGAGCGCATTCGGAAATTGCGCGGCATTTCGGACGCGGCGCGTCGGGAACGGCGGCGGACGGCGGACCCACGGCAATCCGAAGAGGATCGCCGCCGGTCGAAGGTCGAAGAACGCTTTTCCGCCATTCCGGAGGAACGAAACGCCGCGGCGGGTCAGGTTTCCGCCGGTTTTTCGTTCGCCGAATCCGTCCGTCGTCTGGCTGAACGGACGGAAGACGTTGCGTCGCGTCCCGCCGCGCCTTCCGATGCGGGCTTCCCGATCGAAACGCCGTCTTTCGCGCCGCAGATCGACCCGCGCTATTACGCTCAATTCGCCGATGTTTTCCGGACGAACGCGGATCGGATTCCGGAATACGCCGCCGACGCCCGCTTCGCCCCCGAAACCCCGCCGCCGCCCGACGGCGTGATCGCGTCCGCCCTGTCCGTCGCCGTCGGTTTCGCCTATCGGGACGACGACGACGGATTCGTCGACAGAATCATCACCGTGCGCCGCCTGATCCGCCGCCGCGGCGATATTTTGATCGACGCTTTTTGCCACGACATCGCCGCGCCGCGTTTGATTCCCTTTTCGCGCGGCGTGAAGCTGTACGATCTGCGGACGATGACGGCGGTCGACGACCCGCGCGGATTTTTGCTGCGTGTCGTCGCGGGCGTGTCGGGGAAAAAAGACGGAAACGACGCGGGCTTTATCGCCGCGCTGTCGGTCGTGCGCTACGATCTGGCGGCTTTGGCGTTCGCCGCGCGCGCCGATTTCGGCAAAAGCGACGAGGAAAACAGAATCATGCTGGCTTACGTCATGCAGCGCTGTCCGACTATTGATTTTGACGAAAGCGAAATGTTACGCTATATTGCGATGCTGGTTCCCGACGAACAAAGCTATTTCGAGGCGATCGAAACGGTGGTCGGTCAGCCGCGGAACGTCGTGTCGCTGTTCGCGCACACGTTTTTGCAAATGGTTCTGTCGGACGGCGTCCTGCACGAAAACGAACGCGAACTGCTGGCGGAACTGCTGTGCCTGCTGCGGGCGCGGGGAATGGATTTAAACCGTTTGGGGTTGGAATAGGGGAAAGACGATGTTGAAAGCATTTACAACGGGATTGGGCGTGCTGCTGGCGGCGACGGCGGTCGTCCGCGCGAACGATTTGCCCGCGGGCGACGTTTTGCAGGAGGAATACCGCCGCAACAGCGAACAGATTGACAGGATTTTCCGCGACAAGGTGCAAAAAATCTCCGAACGTCCGGCGTTGCCGCAGGAAATGCGCGACCTGTTGACGAAACAGGCGGACGAAGTGCGCGATTTCGATTCCAAAACCCTGAAAGACAAAATGGATATGAAAATCCGTCAGGCGCGCGAACGCGACAGATTGAAGGAACGTCTGCGCCGCGACGCCGAAAACCGCGTGCAGTGGCTGGTCGACGAAGAGGAACGGTTCGAACGCGCCCGTGACGCCAAACAGCGCGAGGAAGAGGCGCAACCCGCCGCCGTCGACGCTCAGCCCGCGGCGGAATCCGAACCCGCGGAAACCGCCGAACCGCAAAAGGCGGAAGAACGGTCGGAACAACCTGAAAAAACGGAAAACGCCCCCGCCGCGGAAACGGAAAAAGCCGAAGAGGGACAACAGCCCGCGGCTGAATCCGAACCGGTCGCCGCTGACGCTCAGCCCGCGGCTGAATCCGAACCCGCCGCCGAAAATCCGGAATCCGCCGCCGCGACGGCGCTCGCGGTGTCCGAATAAAGGCGAAGAATTCGCCCGCCGCGTAAATTTGCCCCCGCAAAAGGAAAAGAAAACCGATGCTTCGTTTTTTATCGAAATTCAATCTGTCGACGCGTATTTACGCGGGATTTCTGTTTTTGGGGGGATACGCCGTTCTGATTTGTTTCGCCGCTATGTTCGCCGTCGGACACATTCACGGCGAATACGCCAAGGCGGACGGCATGATCGAAAACGCGCGGCGGCTGTCGGCTTTGGAAACGGATCTGTTTTCGCTGAACCGGTCGCTGTTCTTTTTCGCGTCGAAAGGGACGGACGAGGAACGCGCCAACGCCGAAGACGCTTTGGCGGCGTTCGAGGAAAAGGCGCGGGAGGTCGAATCCGGACTGACCGACCCGCGGCTGCGCGACAAATACCAAACCGTTTTAAAGGGCGTTTTGGAAAAATACAAAGCCGGCATGACCGAAATGTTTTCGCTGCGGGACAAAAGCGCGAAAACCGCCGACAAAGTCAACCAGTTCGCCGAAAAGGCGTCGACGCGCCTGAACGCTTTGATTGAGGAAACGACTCTGCCTTCCGTCCTGTTCGCCTTGAACGCTTTGCGCGAACAGTTCGACGCCGTATTGCTGTCCGTCGAAAACGTTTCCGCCGACAACGCCGCTTCGCGCAAGCAGATGGCGGCTGATTTCGCCAAATTGAAAAAAGCCCAAAATACGGCGAAGCAAGCCGAAATGGTCAATATGAAACAGTTGAAGCAGGTCTTTGACGCGATGGGGCGGCTGGACGACGAAATCAACAGAAAGCTGAAAATCGACGGAACTTTGCGCGACAAACGGCAGACCGTCACGATGATCGGCAATCAAAACGCGCAGGATTTCAAAGACGTTTCGCAACTGGTGAATCAGGCTTGCGCGAAAGTGATCGCCAACGCGGAGGATATTAAAATCTCTTTGCAAAAAACGTTCGTCTTCGCCGCCGCTTTCGGCGGTTTTCTGGCGGTCGCGCTGTCGTTTTTGTCGCTGACGGGCATTCAGTATCCGCTGGCGCGTCTGATCGAAACGGTGCAGAAAATGGCGCGCGGCGACAGTTCCGTGCTGATTCATTTCACGGAACGTCAGGACGAGGTCGGGGCGCTGGCGCGCGCGTTGGCGGAGCTACTGAAGAAAATGAATGGCTTTTCCTTCCCGAACGGCGAAATTTCGCCGGGATACGGAACCTCTTTCGGTTCGGAACAGGCTTGCGTGCCGCTGATGACCGGCGCGGAACAGGAAAGCGGCGGCGACGACATCGCGTATTTCGGGCAGGGCGTCGGCGTCGACGCGGAAAAACAGCTGTGCCAGATGCTGGCTTTGGTTCAGCACATCAGTAATTCCGCCGCGGCGATGACCGGCGAAATCAAAGCGCGCTTTGCGTCGTGCCGCGAAAATCTGGACGTTTTGAGCGATCGGCTGACTCAAATCAAGGATTCCGCCGCGCGGGCGGGGGAAAACGCCGCCGCCGGTCTGCTGAACGGCATTACGGCGCAAATCGACGCGTTCGACCGACCGTTGTCCTTGTGCCTTTCTTTGACGGACGAGATGCAAAAACTGCTGAAAAAACAAAACGAAGCGTCGGAATCGGCGGGACAGCGGTTGCAGCAGATGCAAAATTTCGCGTCGGGGCTGGTCAAATGGACGCAGGGGGCGGGCGAACTGACCGACATAATCCGGTCCTTGGCGGCTGAAACAAAAATTCTGGCGCTGAACGCGTCCATCGAATCCGCCAAGGCGGGGGAAAAAGCCAAGCCGTTCGGATCGGTCGCGTCGGATATGCGTCTGCGCACCGACAAAGCCGCCAAAGCCGCGGATCAGCTGGCGGCTTATCTGGTCAGCGTTCAAAAGGAAACGCTGAAATTCGGCGAAACGCTGAAATCGACGATTTCGGACGTCGCCGCCTTTTATCGGGAAGCGCAGGCTTTCGCGCCCGTTCGCGACAATCTGGCGTCGCAGATCAAAACGGTGCTGGACGGCGCGGCGAAAACGCGCGTCGACATGGCGGAATACAGTTCGGACGAAGCGGTCGTTCGCCGCGTTCTGACGGACATTCCGTCGATCGCCGAACAGGCGATGGACGCGCCGTCCGTTTTGGAAAAGCTGATCGCCGACGCTTCCGAACGGCTGGACGGATTCAATTCGTCCCTGCCGACGTACGAGGAAGACGGGGAAGCCGAAAATTAACGGACGGGGGCGTCCGTCGACATACGTCCGACGTTGGACATCATTTGATCCAAAACCGTCAGGCTCTGTCCGTTTTCGTCGGTTTGCGGGGCGGGGGCGAAGCTTCGCCCGTCCGCCAGCGTTTTCGTTTCGACGCTTTGCAGGACGCCCGCGCGGTCGAATTTGAACACCGTGACGTCGCGTTCCGTTTCGCGCGGTTTGAAAAACGCCCGCCGTTCCTGCTTTGAATGAACGTAGATCCAGTCTTCGGAATCAAACAAGGTGCGCGACGACGGCGAACCCAGCCGCCGCTGAACGTCGTCGCGGGTCGATTCCCCGACGCGCAGGGACGCCAAATCCCGCGCGTTCAAAACGTCGCCGTGCGTGTCGATCATCGGCGAACACGCTGCCGCCAAAGACGCGCCGAACATCAGGGCATAAAAGGGCTTCATCTGCAAAACCGCGCTTTCATTTTTTTAAAAAGATGTTATAAGATAGCCTAAAAACAACGTGAAAGAAAGAGCTTATGACCGAAATCACCCCCGAATTTTCGCATATCGTCGACGCGCGGCTGGTTCCCGCCGCGGGATTGACGCTGGATCTGGACGCGAACGAAAAAGAACGCGCGGCTTTGGCGCGGCGGTTCGGCATCGTCGCCGTCAACGCGTTGCGCGCGCGCGTCGTCCTCAGCCGGATCAATAAAAAGCGGGTGCGCGCGAACGCCGAAATAACGGGCGAGGTCGTCCAGAACTGCGTCGTGACGCTGGAACCGTTCGCTCAACCCGTTTCCGGCGCATTCAGCGTTACTGTCTGCGAAGACGAAAGCGACGGTGGCGAAAATTTGAAAATCAACGAGATCGACATCGACGCCGTCAACGACGAGGACGTCGAATACTGTCCCGACGGAAAAATCGACGTCGGCGAACTGGTCGCGGAGTATTTTTCGCTGGCGATCGATCCGTTCCCGCGCGCGCCGAACGCCGTTTTTCGGAGCGAAACGGACGGCGAAAAGACGGAAAACGCTTTCAGCGTGCTGGAAAAGCTGAACTTTAAGTAAAATTGCCTTGCAGTTTTGCAAAATTTTTTATATGACAGAGTTCTGATGTTTCCGGTTTGGTGACCGAAGACAGGAAAACAACAGTTTTTAAGAGAGTTAAGAAAATGGCAACACCTCGTAGTAAGAAATCCAAATCCGCGCGCGACATGCGCCGTTCTCATCTGGCGTTGAAATCGAATGCCATTATGGAATGTCCGAATTGCGGCGAACTGAAACGTCCTCACAACGTTTGCCCCGCTTGCGGCAGCTATAACGGTAAGGAAATCGTCGCGCAGAAAGCCGACAATAAAGCCGAAGAATAAGCTTTACCGGAATTTTTATCGTGGAAAACCCTTCGCTTGTCATAGCCATCGACGCTATGGGCGGCGATAATGCTCCCGACAGCGTTATCGCCGGTTTGAAGTCGGCGGAAAAAACGCATTCCGACGTCCGTTTTCTGATTTTCGGCGACGAAAGCAAAGTCTGCCCCTATCTGGACAAGTACAAGCTTGACGCCGGTCGTTACGAATTCGCGCACACCCCCGATTACGTCGCGTCGGACGAAAAACCGTCGTCGGCGGTGCGCAACGGGCGCAATTCCAGCTTGTGGCTGGCGATCGACGCCGTGAAAAAAGGTCGCGCGAACGCCGTCGTCAGTTCCGGAAACACGGGGGCACTGATGGCGTTTTCCAAATTGATTTTGGGAACGATGCCCGGCATTCACCGCCCGGCGATCGTCACGATTCTGCCGACGCGCAAAAGCGAATGCGTCGTTTTGGATCTGGGCGCGAACGCGGAATGCACCGCGCGCAATCTGGTCGAATTCGCCATTATGGGCGACGCGTACTGCCGCGCCGTTTTGAAACGTGCCGATCCGTCGATCGGGCTGCTGAACATCGGTTCCGAAGACATCAAGGGACGCGATGAAATCAGAGAAGCGGCGCAAATCATCAAAGAATCGCCGCTTGCCGACAAGTTCAAAGGCTTCGTCGAATCGGACGACATCGCTTTGGGATCCGTCGACGTGTTCGTCACCGACGGCTTTACGGGCAACATCGCGCTGAAAGCGATCGAAGGCACCGCGCGCCTGATGGTCAACCTGTTGAAAGATTCCGCGGCGAAAAGCTTTGTTTCCAAACTGGGGTTTGCCTTGGCTCTGCCCGCGCTGAAACGGCTGAAAAAGAAAATGGATCCCGGTCGCTACAACGGCGCGATGCTGGTCGGTTTGAAGGGGATTTCCATTAAATCCCACGGCGGCGCGGACGCGTTCGGTTTTGCCAACGCCGTCAACGTCGCGGTCAACACCGTTAAAAATGATCTGGTCGGGAATATCGCCGCCCAGTTGGAAAACGTCCACTTTTTAGATGAGGAAAAACAATAATGACTCTGCGTTCCCGTGTTATCGGCATCGGTTCTTTTCTGCCCGAACGCGTCAGCACAAACGACGATATGGCTAAAATCGTCGACACCAGCGACGAATGGATCCGCGAAAGAACGGGAATCCGTCAGCGTCATTTCGCGGGCGAAGGCGAATCGTCTTCGGTCATGGCGGTCAACGCGGCGAAGCAGGCGCTGGAACGCGCGGGACTGACAGGCGACGATTTGGATCTGATCGTCGTCGGCACGATCACGCCCGACAAAACTTTTCCGTCGACCGCCGTTTATGTTCAGGCGGGGCTGGGTATGAAGCACGGGTGCGCGTTCGACGTCGTCGCCGCGTGTTCCGGATTTCTGTACGCGCTGAGAACGGCGGACAACATGTTGCGTCTGGGACAGGCGAAAACGGCGTTGGTCGTCGGCGTTGAAACGCTGTCCAAGATCACTGATTTCACCGACCGCAACACTTGCGTCCTGTTCGGCGACGGCGCCGGTTGCGCCGTTTTGCGCGCCGAAGAGGGAACGGGAACCAAGGCGGACAGAGGCGTTCTGGACACTGTGATTTATTCCGACGGTTCCTACGCACCCGAATTGTGTTCAACGGGCGGTCCCTCGACCAACCACGATGTCGGCTTTATCACGATGAACGGGCGCGAAGTGTTCCGTCACGCCGCCGTCAACATGGCTGCCGCCTCGCTGGAAGTTCTGGAAAAGAACGGCGTTTCGCTGGACGAAGTCGATTGGTTGGTTCCGCATCAGGCGAATATCCGCATTATGGAAGCCACGGCGAAACGTCTGAACATGCCGATGGAAAAGGTCGTTTCGACCGTGGATCAGCATGCCAACACCTCCGCCGCGTCGATACCTCTGGCTTTGGCGCAGGGCGTCGCCGACGGCAAGCTGAAAGAAGGGCAGTTGTTGCTGTTGCCGGGAATGGGCGCCGGATTTACATGGGGCGCCAGCTTGATTCGTTTGTGACTTTTGGCACGCGAATCTGCATAAATCCTTGAAAAAACAATAAACCCTTGTAAAAAAGCGAAAAATTTCTTACCCTGATAAAAGTGTTGTGGTAAGGGAGTAACTTTTTATGGCTAAGGAAGAGGAAAAAAACGTTACGCGTGCCGAATTGGCGGAAGCCATTTATCACGAGGTGGGGCTTTCTTTGAACGAATCCGCCAAGCTGTTGGACCAGGTGCTGGAAGAGGTGTCCAAAGCGTTGGAAAAAGGGGACGCGGTAAAACTGTCGTCGTTCGGTTCGTTTGCCGTGCGCGATAAAAAAATGCGCATGGGGCGCAATCCGAAAACGGGCGTGGACGTGCCCATTTCGCCGCGCCGGATTTTGTCGTTTCACCCGTCGCATATTTTAAAGCAAAAGGTCAACGGCGATAAATGACCGAAAATCAGGCGATTGAAAACGGCGGCATCGATAACGGCGGCGACAAAAAAGCGGCGCGCGCTTTTCGCACGATCGGCGAAGTGGCGGAAGATCTGGGCGAACAAACCAGCACGTTGCGGTTTTGGGAAAAACAGTTTCTGGACATGATATCCGTTCAGCGAATCGGCGGGCGGCGGTATTACCGCCCCGAAGACATCGCTTTGCTGAAAAAGATTCAATATTTGTTGCGCGTGGAAAAATACACCGCGAAAGGGGTGCGGAAATTGATTGACGACGGAACGATCAACGTGGTCGCGGGGCGGCGCATGGCGGCTGAAAACGGCATTGATCCGGACGGTTTCGGCGCGCCGGCGTCGGAAAACGACGAAATCAGCGCGCCGGAAGCAATGCCCGAACTGGACGGCGTGATCGCCAAACTGGAACAAATCAGCGCGTTGTTAAAAAAAGCGATTTAAGCTGAATTTTTGGCTTGCATTTGCAAAACGGGGAGGCTATATTCCCTTTTGTTCGTCGGAGCGTGGCGCAGTCTGGTAGCGCACTTGTATGGGGTGCAAGGGGTCCCGAGTTCGAATCTCGGCGCTCCGACCAAAACGAAAAAGGGTGAAGTTTTTAAACTTCGCCCTTTTGCTTTTTCGGATTCTTTTAATCGCGGGCGGGGCGGACGACTGGTTTCGGACGATCGAAATTACGCGAGATATAGCGGCGGGTGCGTGGCGGGGATAGAAAGGTGCGCTTTAAAAAATCAGAGAAAATCAGACGAAAAGGAGGACTTATTTTTTTTCGTTCCGGACAGCTTGGGCGTCCCGCTTTTGAGCTTCCGGCAAGCGAATTGTTTGCGCGATGTGTTTGGCGAATCTTTGCGATATTTCGATATTCCTCTTGTTCCCGCACTCGAGGGGGGCGTGTTCGACAATCTTTTTGACGGGCTGATTCGTTTTTGAAATTTTCAGTTCATCAATCGCGTCTTTCATCACAAGCATATATGGGGAAATGTAATCCAATTCTTTAAGCGTTTTCGAAAAGGATTTTCTCTCCGTTTGCGTTAATGCTGGAGGGAACAGAATTTGCAGTCGATCGGTCGGAATTTCAACGCTGGTCAGCTGTAAGACGAAAGCTAGTTTTATACATTTCAAACAGACGGGATAAAGTGGGATTAAACGGGATAGAAAAGGCAGAAAACCTTAATTTTTCAGGCGGCGATGATTTCGCCTTTAAATTCGGGCGCGAGATGGTTTTAACTTTTTTCCAAAAAACGCGGGATAGATTTAATTTAAAACTATCCTGCGCTTTTGGCATTGAAGCCATGTCCGAAAAAGTTAAAACAAAGTCGCGTTTCGGTTAAAACCAATCTGCGCGCAACAACAATCCGGCAAGTGGACGCGAATAACGTCGTGTACGATAAAATGTGCGCTCTTTGATTGTTTTTATTGCATTTGCAACATAAATCCGTAAAAAAACGGGGAGTTCTCGGATACAGAAAAAGCCTTGAAGCGGCGGACTTCAAGGCTTTAAGAATTGGTGGGCGCGACAAGGATCGAACTTGTGACCCCTACGATGTCAACGTAGTGCTCTCCCGCTGAGCTACGCGCCCGTCTTATTTGTTTTGTTGCGTATCGCAACGTGATGAGTTAAGCTTATATTGTTTTTGATCGCGGATTGCAACAAAAAAATTCAAAAAAGAGAAAAAAAATTATGACGACGTCCGGCTACCCGCCATATCTGTTGGAAAAATCAGGGAAATCCGCCTTTCCCGTGGTGTTTGCGTCGCCGCACAGCGGGACGTTTTATCCCGAACGGCTGTTTTCTTTGACCGATTTGAAAATCGCCGATTTCCAAAAATACGAAGACGCGGAGGTTGACAAGCTGTTTTCGTTCCTGCCCGCGATGGGAATCCCGCTGATTTCAGCCGTGTACGGGCGGGCTTGGGTCGATTTGAACCGCCACCCGCTGGAATTGGATCCGACGATGTTTTCGGATTCGATTCCGCCGCAATCCCGATTCGATTCGGCGCGCGTGCAAAACGGATACGGCGTCATCGCGCGTCAGCTGAATCCGAATTGTTTGATTTATAACAAAAAATTGGAATTTTCCGTTGAACAGGAACGATTGACGCGGATTCATTTCCCTTATCACGCCGCGCTGGAAAGTTTGGTGAAAAAGAATCTGACTTTGCACGGCAGATCCGTTTTGATCGACGTTCATTCCATGCCGATGCTGCCCGAAGACCGGCTGATCAAAGGGAAAATGCCCGATTTCGTGCTGGGAACGGCGGACGGGGCGTCGTGCGATTCGGCTTTGGCGGTGTCGGCGGCGGAAATTTTGCGCGACATGGGATATTTCGTCACGATCAACTTGCCATACGCGGGGGCGTACACTACTTTGTACTACGGGCGACCAAGCGCGCACAGTCACGCTTTGCAAATCGAAATCGGGCGGCACCTGTACTGGGACGCCGGCCAATACGCGCCGACGGGCGGTTTCGACGATTTGTGGCGAAAGCTGGCGGTCTTTGTCGACAGGCTGTTGAAAAAACTGCCCGAACTGTCGTTGTAGGATTGATGATGAAACGGTTGGCTTTGGCGATTTTGGCGGTGCTTTCCGCCGCGCCGTCCGCGCGCGCGGGCGTGGAAACGGATCGGGACGACGCGCTTTTGTGCCTGAAAGAAACCGTGCGGCAGGAAAAACGCGGGCGGATTCAGACGAATCTGCTCAGCGCGATCGCTTTGGTCGAAAGCGGTCGGTTTTCGAAAAAGTATCCGTCGGGCGTTTCGTGGCCGTGGACGGTGACGGCGGAAGGCAAGGGGACGTTCCACCCGTCGAAGGACGACGCTTTGTCCGCCGTGCGCGCTCTGCAAGCCAAAGGCGTCGACAACATCGACGTCGGGTGCATGCAGATCAACCTGAAATACCACCCCGACGCGTTCGACAGTTTGGAAGACGCGCTGGATCCGGCGAAGAACGTCGCTTACGCCGCGGAGTTTTTAAAACGCAACTACGGCGAAACGAAATCGTGGGGCGAAGCGGCGACGCGCTATCATTCCAAGACGGTTCGCAAGGCTTTCCGGTACGAAGACAAACTGCTGGACGCGTGGAACCGTTTGTCCGAACACGGCAACCCAGCCGATCCCGACAAAAAGGCGGCGGTCAGGGACGTGTCCGCGAAAACGGTCGCCGATTTGAATAAAAAAACGGAAAAAGTCCAAAAGAAAAAACGCAAAACCGCCGTCGCCGCCATCAAAGCCGGATCGCCCGAAAGCCGCGAGCTGGCTGCCGAATGGCGGAAAATGAAGCTGGAAGAGTACATGGCGCGGAAAAAAGCCAAAGAATCCGCCGTTCCGATTTTCGAAGACGCCCCGTCAAAGACGGCTTTGTAATGGAAAATTGACGGATTTTAGACAAAAAATCCTTGCGCGCGCCGGCGGGGTTTCCTATACTGACGATAAGAATTTTACTTTCCGGAACAAAAAATGACTGCGGAACAAAATCGTCAAAAAGGTTTGTATTGGACGCCGCGCGGCGGCAACAACGCCCGCGATATTTGGGCAAGCTGCCACACGTTCGTTTCCGTGACCGAAAACAAACAAACGGGCGAATCGGAAACGACGACCGTCATCGTCGACATGGGACAGCACGAAGCCCCCGAAACTTTCGCGAACGGCGGATATGAAAAGGTCGTTCCCGCTTTGGACGACTGTCTGGCGGTCAAAGGGCTGGAAAAGCCCGCGAATCCGGCGTCCGCCGTTTTTTTGACGCATTGCCATTCGGATCACACGGCGGGAATTTTCGAATACTTGCTGGCGGGAACGGAATTGCCGCCCGTGTACGGATCGCGCTATACGCTGAACGCGTTGCGAAAGGGCTTGATCGATCGCAAAATCGCGCCCGAAAAATGGCCCGAAATGAAATGCGTCAAAACGGGCGATTCGATTCGCGTCGGCAATTTGACGGTCGACGTCTATCCCGCGTCCCACTCCGTTCCGGGGTGTTTCAGTTTCCGCTTGTCGAACGGCGAGGCGTCCGTTTTCCATTCGGGCGACACCAAAGCCGACGAAACGTCTTTCCTGGGACGGGGCGTCGACGTGTCGTCCTATAAACGCATCGGCAGAAGCGGCGGCGTCGATTTGATGACGTTCGATTCGACGGCGGTTCATTTAAAGGGGCACGCGACGTCCGAATCGGAAATTTTTGAAACGTACAGGGAAATATTCGAACAAAGCGCCGGCAGACAGGTCGTCGCGCCGTTGTCGGCGGCGCACATGGAACGGCTGGCAAGCGTCGTGTGCGCGGCGGCGGCGGCGGGCAGAAACGTCGTCATCGACGGCGGCGCGTCGATGGAAAGCAATATTCTGGCGTTGAAAACGGCGGGATACGATCTGCATAAAAAATGCCCGAATATTCAAATCGTCGGCGCGAAAGGGGCGGCGAAAATAAATCCCGAAACGAGCGTGACGGTGACGACGGGCAATTACGCCGAACCCAATTCGCCGTTCGTGCGGCGTTTGCGCGGGGAGCAAAACGGTTTCGTCCTGCGTCCGGACGCCGTCGTCGTCGCGCCGACCAGCGGCGATAAAAACGAAAAGCTGATCGCTTTGCTGGACGCGTCGGAATTTAAAGGGTTGAAAATTATCACGGGGGCGGAAAAGTCGCGCATTTACGGATCGGGACACGCGCAGGCGGACGATTTCGTCAAAATAGCGAACGGCGTTCGTCCGCGCATGGTCGCCCCGATCCACTGTTCCAGAGAAAAAGCCGACGCGCTGAACGCTTTGGCGGTGAAAAGCGGATTTATGACGTTGCCCGAATACCCGCGCAACGGAACGACGGTCGCCGTCAGCGGCAGAACGGGCGTGCGAATCGAATCCGTGAAATCGCCGGAATGGTTCGGCGTCAAACGCGAAACCGGTTCGGACGGCGTCGCGAAAACGGCGTTCGTCAAACTGGCGGACGGCGGATACAGCACCGATTACGACAAAGAATCCGGAATCGCGCGCCGGCAAAAGGAAGCGATGAAAAAAATAGCGGGATACCGGTTCGCCGCGGCTCAAAAACGGGCGATCGCGGAACGGAGGGGCGATGGGCGCTGATTTCGACTGGACCGATGTGCGCTTTGTCGCGCGAATGCTGGAAAAGGACTATCCCGATACGGATCTGATCGCGCTGTCCGACGACGAATTGCGCGAAATGATGGCGGCTGTCGCGAAATCGGACGCCGTTCCCGCCGATTCGGTGTACGCGCTGGCGGTAAAGTCGGCTTGGTCGGTTTTGCAAAACGGCGCGGACGATTCGCGCGACGTCCCCGACGCGGCGGTTTAGCTTTATTTATATTTACTTTTGGCGGCGTTGTGGCATTCTTTTCCGTAAAGGTTTTAAACGGAAAGGAAAGCAAATGTCCGAAAATTCAATGGGATTGATCGCCGACATCGGCGGAACGAACGCCCGGTTCGCGCTGTGTTCCGAATCGGGGGAGGTTTCAAATCCGGCGACGTTGCGCTGTCGGGATTACGATTCGCCCGCTTCGGCGATCAAAGGCTATCTGGAAAAAATCAAATGCGAAAAGCGGATAGCGGCGGCGGCGCTGGCGGTGGCTTGCCCCGTGCTGGACGACGTCGTTTCGCTGACGAACTGCGACTGGTCGTTTTCGATCAAAGGATTGAAATCGGCTTTGAATTTGGATTCCCTGACGGTCGTGAACGATTTTGTGGCGCAGGCGCGGGCGGTGCCTTTGCTGACGGACGGACAGCGGGTCAAAGTCGGCGGCGGCGAACCGGCGTCGGGATTCCCGATCGTCGTCGTCGGACCGGGGACGGGGCTGGGCGTGTCGATTCTGGTGCCGGAGGACAACGGCGGCTGGAAAGCGCTGGCAAGCGAAGGCGGACACGCGACCATGCCCGCCCCCTATCCGGAAGAGGAGCGCGTTATCGCCGCGTTGCGTCAGGAATACGGGCACGTTTCCGCCGAACGCGTCGTGTCGGGCATGGGACTGACCAATCTGTACCGCACTTTGCTGGCGTTGCGCGGGGAAAAACCGGAAGAGCTGACGCCCGCCGAAATTTCGCGGCTGGCGCTTTGCGGCGACGCGATTTGCCGCGAATCCGTGCAGATGATGTTCGGGCTGCTGGGAACGCTGGCGGGCAATCTGGCGCTGACGGCGGGCGCGCTGGGCGGCGTTTATGTCGCGGGGGGAATCATTCCGCGCGACGGGTTGCTGGACATGTTCAAAGAATCGTCCTTCCGCGTCCGGTTCGAAGCGAAAGGGCGGTTCGCGTCGTACCTGTCGCGCATTCCGACGTATGTCGTGACCGAAAAATATCCCGCTTTTCTGGGGCTTTCGGGCATTGTGAAAAAAAATTTGAAAAAATGAAAAAAAGTTCTTGCAAAGCCGAACGGATACCTATATAAACATTTTTGTTGCGGGGGCGTAGCTCAGTTTGGTTAGAGCGTCGGCCTGTCACGCCGAAGGTCGCGGGTTCGAGCCCCGTCGCTCCCGCCATTAAAAAAGCCACCTGAAAAGGTGGTTTTTTTATGCCCGTTTTTCGGCGGGCGGGAGGAGAAAATAGCCGCGTTGTCCGTTATCGGGGAGAACGTCCGCAAAGCGGCTGTAAAAATCGAAAAACGCGACTGTTTAAATTTCTTTCTCCGCTTTTTTGCGCCGGTCGAAAAAACACCAGAACGCGAGCGCGAACGTCGTCAAAACGGCGGAGAAAAGCATTCCGCGCTCAAATTCGTTGATTTCGGAAGAACCTTTCGAAAAAACATAGCTTTCTCGATTCGATTTCAAAAAACGGTTGATTTTTCCGATTTCCTCGACCGCCCATTCTTGAATATCGAACGTGGTCGGAAATTCCTCCCGCGCCGTCGGCGTGACGAAAACGATCCGGTACACGGTTTTCGTGGAGTATTTGCCGCTTCGGCGTTTTTCCGTTTTCAGTTCGATGCTTTGGACGTCTTTGATGTCGAACGAGCGCGACAGCCGCAATTCGGGATTGGCGATCGTGGAACGGTAATAGGAACAGATCATCGCGTCCTTGCGGCATTCAAGGATCGTCTGTTTGTCCTCGAACAGGCAAAACCAAGCCATAACGGCGGCGAAAGCGCCTAAAATCAATTTCGTTTTCAGCGCGGAATCGGCACCGATCCCGCCGTCGCGCATCTTCAACAGCATCAGCGACAGCCCGATTATCATGACGGGAAGCAGCAGCGGAAGCAGAAAAAAGACGGTGCTCATGGTGTTTCTTTTATTTTTTCGCGCGGGGGTGGGCGTGGACGTACACGTCCATCATGCGGTCGGCGTCGACGCCGGTGTAGCGCTGAGTCGTCGACAGCGACGAATGTCCCAGCAGTTCCTGAATGGTGCGCAGATCGCCGCCGTTCGACAGCAGGTGCGTGGCGAAGCTGTGGCGCAGGGCGTGCGGCGTCGCCGTTTCGGGCAGTCCCAGCATGTCGCGGATTTTGCGCATCTGCCGCTGCATCACCCCCGGATTGACGCGTTCGCCGCGCGCGCCGATGAACAGCGGGGATTTCGCGGGCGCGCCATCGGGACGCGATTTCAGATAATCGTCGATCATTTCCCGAACGGCGGGCAGGACGGGGACGGCGCGTTCCTTTCTGCCTTTGCCGACGATTGTCATCATGTCGGATCCGGGACGGTCGGCGACGTCCAGCGACACCGCTTCGCCGATGCGCAGTCCGCAACCGTAAAGCAGCGTGACGAAAGCCATGTCGCGTTTTTTCAGCCAGGCTTCCTCTTGCAGTTCGCCGGCGGCTTTAATCACGTTCAGCGCCTGTTCGCGGCTGAGCGGCTTCGGCAGGGATTTCGACGACGACGGGGAATGAATGACGCCGATCGCGGGATTGGACAGGACGGCGTTGCGTTCCATGAATTTGAAAAAATTGCGCAGGGTGGACATGTTGCGCGCCAGCGACGTTCTGCCGATTCCCTCTTGCGTGCGCGCCGCCAGATAGGCGCGGAAATCGGTGACCTCCATTTTCTTTAAAACGTCGAAATCGGGCGTCCGCGCGGTGTAGTTTTGCAGAAAATCCAAAAAAGCCGACAAATCCCGCCCGTAAGCCGCCGCCGTGTTGCCCGAACAGCGGCGTTCCGTTTTCAGCCAGCGTTGCCATTCTTCGATCACGGCGGTCAGCCGACCGTCCGCGGCGTAATTGATGACGACGTTTTGCGGTTCCGACAGGTGCGTCATAATTTGCCCCTTTAAAAAAATCCGAGGAAAAAGACAACTCTTCCTCGGATTTCGTGAAAATCAAGACCGATTACAGAATCGACTGACCCGTTTTAGCCCAGTCTTCGGCAAACGTCTTCAATCCCGCGTCCGTCAGCGGGTGGTGGTACAGCTGGCGAATCACCTTGGGAGGAGCCGTGATCACGTCGGCGCCGATCTTGCCGGCGTTGATGACGTGTTCCGGCGAACGGACGGAAGCGACCAAAATCTGCGTTTTGAAGCTGTCGTAGTTGTCGTAGACCATGCGGATATCGTCAATCAGCTGCATGCCGTTGACGCCCAGATCGTCCAAGCGACCGACGAACGGGGAAACGAACGTCGCGCCGGCTTTCGCCGCCAAAATCGCCTGACCGCAGGTGAAGCACAGCGTCACGTTGACCATCGTTCCTTCGGAAGACAGGGCGCGGCAGACTTTCAAACCGTCCTGCGTCAGGGGGACTTTGATCGTGACGTTGCGGGCGATTTTGCGCAGCACTTCGGCTTCTTTCATCATGGTTTCGTAGTCCATGGCGGTGACTTCGGCGGAAACGGGACCGGAAACGACCTTGCAGACTTCGGCGATCAGTTCCTTGAAGTTCATGCCCTGTTTGGCGGCCAAAGACGGGTTCGTCGTGACCCCGTCGACCATGCCGGTCGCCGCCAAATCTTTGATTTCATTCAAATCGGCTGTATCGATAAAAAATTTCATTTGTGTATCTCACCCTAATGTTAGTAGATTGAAACTGATTAAAGAGTGTAAGGAAATGTCGGACAAGAATCAATCAAATAAAAACAGGTTGCGGGTTTTGTTGCCTCTGCCGCTGTCGGGCGCGTTCGACTACGCATGTCCCGAAAGCCTTGCGAAACCTGACGCGGGCGCGTTTGTCCGCGTGCCGTTCGGCAACCGGACGATGACCGGCGTCGTTTGGGATTCGGGCGCGCCGTCGGGCGTTGACGAATCGAAAATCAAAAACATTTCCGGCGCGTGCGACCTGCCGCCGATGACCGAATCGAACAGACGGCTGATCGACTGGGTCGCCGATTACACGCTTTCCGCCCTCGGCGCGGTTTTGAAAATGGCGATGAGCGTCGATGACGTTTTCACGGGCGCCGGCGAAACGGAGGGATACGTCAAATCCGCCTTCCCGCCCGAAATCAAAATGACCGTCGCGCGGCGAAAGGTTTTGGACGTTCTGACTCAAACGCCGCAAACCGCCGCCGAAATCGCGCGGCTGGCGGGGGTGTCCGCTTCGGTCGTGGCGGGGCTGGCGCAACAGGGGGCTTTGACGCCCGAAAAAATCCGTCCCGTCGTTTTCGAACGCCCGCGCCCCGATTCGAACGCCGTGACGCTGTCCGCGGGGCAAAAGGCGGCGGCGGACGCCTTGTCCGGTTCGGTCGGCGCGGGGTTTTCCGCGACGCTGTTGAACGGCGTGACGGGATCGGGCAAAACCGAAGTCTATTTCGATATGATCGCGCGGGCGCTGGAACAGGGGCGGCAGGCTTTGATCCTGCTGCCGGAAATCGGACTGACGGGGCAATGGCTGGAACGGTTCGAACGGCGTTTCGGCGTTTTGCCCGCCCTGTGGCATTCGGATCTGTCCCGACGCGTGCGCCGCGAAACGTGGAAAGCCGTTTTGAACGGAAACGTCCGCGTGCTGGCGGGGGCGCGGTCGGCTTTGTTCCTGCCGTTTTCCGAACTGGGCGCGATCATCGTCGACGAAGAGCACGATCCGTCCTACAAACAAGAGGACGGCGTGATTTATCAGGCGCGGGACATGGCGGTCGCGCGCGCGAAGCTGGAAAACATTCCGGTCGTTTTGTCTTCGGCGACGCCGTCGCTGGAAACCCGCGTCAACGTGCTAAACGGCAAATACCGCGAAGTCGTTCTGCCCGACCGTTTCGGCAAAGCCGTTCTGCCGACGATCGACCTGATCGACATGCGCCGGTTTCCGCCGGAAAACAAAGGCGAAATGAAAAGCTTTCTGTCGCCCGTTTTGCTGAACGAGATCGAACGGACGTTCGAACGCGGCGAACAAAGCCTGCTGTTTTTGAACCGCCGCGGATACGCGCCGCTGGTGCTGTGCCGCAAATGCGGACACCGTTTCCAATGCCCGAACTGTTCGGCGTGGCTGGTCGAACATCGGGACGGCAAGCGGCTGGAATGCCACCATTGCGGCTACCGCATTCCCGCGCCCGACGCCTGTCCCGTCTGCGGCGAAGAGGGCGAGCTGGCTTCGTGCGGTCCGGGGGTCGAACGCATCGGCGAGGAAATCGCCGCGCGCTTTCCGGCGGCGCGCCGGCTGGTCGTGTCGGGGGATTTGAACGCGACGGCGTCCGAAATGGCGGAACTGATGCGCCGAATCCACGACCGCGAGGTCGACATCGTCATCGGAACGCAAATCCTGACCAAGGGGCACAACTTTCCCGATTTGACTCTGGTCGGCGTCGTCGACGCGGATCTGGGGCTGGCTGGCGGCGATCTGCGCGCGGGGGAACGCACTTTCCAAATGCTGCATCAGGTCGCGGGACGCGCGGGGCGCGCCGATAAAAAGGGCAGGGTGTTTTTGCAGACGTTCGATCCCGACAACAACATCATGCGGGCGCTGGAATCGGGGGACGCCGACGATTTTCTGGACGCGGAAATCCGGACGCGCGAACTGTTGAAAATGCCGCCGTTCGGACGCTTGGCGGGGATCGTCGTCAGCGCGTCGTCGCGGGAAACCGCGCAAAGGGCGGCTAATCTGCTGGGACGGCTCGCACCGGCGGGGGACGGGGTGCGCGTGCTGGGACCGACGCCCGCGCCGCTGGCTTTGCTGCGGGGAAAATACCGTTTTCGCCTTTTGCTGCAAACGGGACGGCGCGTGAAGATTCAAGCCGTTTTGCAAGACTGGCTGTCCCGCGTTTCCCTGCCGTCGTCGGTGCGCGTGCAGACGGACGTCGACCCGTACAGCTTTTTTTAAAAAAAACTGTACCTCGGGCGATAAAATCCATATAGTGAACATCTGCTTTTATGACGGAGCGCACTGTGGAAAAAGGTCGGAACAGGGATAAAAGGTATAAAAAACGCCGCTCCGCCGCGGCAAGGGGGAAGGCGCCCGTTTTCGCGGCGATCGATTTGGGGACGACGAACTGCCGCCTGTTGATCGCGACGCCGACGCCGACGGGCTTTTCCGTTAAGGAAACTTTTTCCCGCATCACCCGTTTGGGCGAAGGGCTGGTCGGCGACGGCGTCCTGTCCGAACGCGCGATCAAGCGCACGCTGTCGGCGTTGAAGCTTTGCGTCAAAAAACTGGAAAGATACAAGACGATTCGCGCGCGATTCGTGGCGACCGAAGCATGCCGCCGCGCGAAAAACGGCGCCGATTTCATCGCCCGCGTCAAACGCGAAACGGGGCTGGATCTGGAAATCATTTCGTTTGAGGAAGAGTGCCGCCTGGGCGTCGTCGGGTGCGTGCCGCTGATCAACCGCGACATTCGCCACGCGCTGGTGTTCGACATCGGCGGCGGTTCGACCGAGGTTTCGTGGGCGAACATCGACGAACGCAACCGCGCCCATATCGAAGGCGTACTGTCGTTCCCGCTGGGCGTTATCACGGTGTCCGAGGCGTTCACGGGCAAAGGGTTGTCTTCCGCTGCCTACCGCGCCGTCGTTAAAAAAGTGCTGTCCTATTTGCAGCCGTTCGAGGAAAAGTACGACATTCAGAACGTGATCGAGCAAAGCGACGTTCAGATGATCGCGATGTCGGGAACGGCGACGACGATCGGGGCGTTCCATTTGGGGCTGCCCGTGTACAACCGTTCCGTGGTCGACGGCATGGCGATGAGTTTCGACGATTTGATCAAGGCGAAGCGCAAGCTGGAAAAGCTGCCTTACGCCGAAAAGGAAAGCCACCCGTGCATCGGACCTCAGCGCGCGGATCTGTCTTTGCCGGGGTGCGCGATTTTGCAGGGGATTTGCGAAATGTGGCCGATCGGCGAAATCACCATCGCCGACCGCGGATTGCGCGAAGGCATCGTTATGGATTTGATACGCAAGGAAAATTCGGGGGCGGATAAAAAATGAAACAGCCGACGGCTCATATGTTGAAAACGCGCGTCAAGACGGCGAAAAAGCGGTCTTCGGCGTCGACGCAGTGGCTGGAACGCCAGCTGAACGATCCCTACGTCGCGATGGCGAGGCAAGAGGGATACCGCGCCCGTTCGGCGTTCAAACTGGTCGAGCTGGACGACAAATTCCACTTTTTGGGCGCGGGAAAGCGCGTCGTCGATTTGGGCGCGGCGCCGGGGGGGTGGACGCAAATCGCCGTCAAACGCGTAAAGTCGACGCCCGAAAATCCGCTGGTCGTCGGACTGGATCTGCTGGAAATGGCGCCGATCGCGGGGGCGAAGACGACGCAGCTGGACTTTTTGGACGACCGCGCGCCCGACGTGCTGAAAGAAATGCTGGGCGGGCGCAAAGCCGACGTGGTTCTGAGCGATATGGCGCCCAACACGACGGGCATGAAAGACATTGATCATCTGCGCATTATGGGGCTGTTGGAAACGGCGTACGCTTTCGCTTGCGAAATTCTGAACCCGAACGGCGTGTTCGTGGCGAAGATCTTTCAGGGCGGGACGGAACAAAACCTGCTGAACGAAATGAAAAAGAAATTCAAGGTCGTCAAACACGCCAAGCCGCCCGCCAGCCGCAAGGAATCATCGGAATTTTACGTTGTCGCGACGGGATTTAAGGGCGAAGAATGAAACAATCGGGCAGAATACTGGCGGCGATCGAACTGCTGGACGAAATCTTTTCGTTTCGTCAGCCCGCCGACAACACGGTCAACGCGTATTTCAGAACGCGCCGCTATATCGGCGGCGGCGACCGGCGCGAAATTTCCGCGCTGGTGTGGTTCGTCCTGCGCCGTTACGGTCGCTTGCGCCTGTCTTTCGGAAAGGATCCGACGGGCAGGGAGGCGGTCGCGGCGGCTTTGCGTTATCGGGGAACGGCGGTTGATCCGCTGTTCGACGGGGATAAATACGCACCCGCGCCCCTGACGGCGGAGGAACGCGCGGCGCTGGCGCGTCTGCCGGACGAACTGCCCGACGCGGTCGCCGAATGCCCCGATTGGCTGCGCGGTCGGATCGACGACGCGGACGTTTGCGCGATGGTTGACGAAGCGCCGCTGGATCTGCGCGTCAACACGTTGAAATCGACGCGCGAAGACGTCTTGAAACTGCTGGAACGATCGGGAATCAAAGCGGAAAAAACGCCGTATTCCCCCGTTGGCGTGCGCGTGAACGGGCGTGCGAACGTGACGGCTTTGCCCGTTTATGCGGACGGATTGGTCGAAATTCAGGACGAGGGATCGCAAATTGTTTCCCTGCTGACGCAAGCCGCGGCGGGGCAGGTCGCGATCGACTGGTGCGCCGGCGGCGGCGGAAAGACGCTGGCGCTGTCGGCGATGATGAACGCCAAAGGGACGATTTACGCCGCCGACGCCAATGCCAAACGGTTGCGCGATTTGCCGGAACGGGCGGCTCGCGCCGGCGCGAACAACGTCATTTTGTTAAACGATTACAAAAGCTTGAAGCAATACGATCTGGTGCTGGTCGACGCTCCCTGCACGGGAACGGGAACGTGGCGGCGCAGTGCGGACGCGCGTTGGCGAATGTCGCCCGAACAGTCGGCGCAAATTATCGAAACGCAACGGGAAATTCTGGATAAAGCCTGTCGCTGCGTGAAAAAGGGCGGGCGGCTGTTCTACGTCACCTGTTCGCTGGACGCGGCGGAAAACGAAAATCAGGCGGCGGATTTCATTCAAAATCACGCCGGTTTCGTCATGGAGGATCTGGCGCCCGTTTTGAAAAAAACGACGGGTTTGGAACAATCCGGAAAAACGATCCGTTTGCGTCCGTCGGTCTGCAAAACGGACGGATTTTTCGCCGCGTCGTTTATTAAAAAATAGGAAAAGCTTTATTCTTTTCCGCCGTTTTGCCCGTCCCGTTGGTCGACGCCTTCGACGACGGCGCAGGATTTGGCTTTGTACGTCACCAGACGGCTGACGGGGCAGGCGGTTTCGTCGACCTCGCCCGTAATGGCGGCGTGCAGTTCGTTCGCGGCGTTTTTGCCGGACGCGACGGCTTCGACGATCGTTGATCCGCCGTGGTTGCAATCGCCCGCGTACACGACCTTTTCGGCTTCTTTTTTCGGATCGGCTTTCGAACCGACCGCCATGACAACGCGCGCGAAGTCCGGGCGCCGGATCGTCGTGTCGGGAATGTCCTCCAGCTTTGTGCCGTTAAAACGGGTTTTGCAGGTGTAAAGCGTGTAGGTGTCGCCCGTTTTTTCAATTTTTTCAACGCGCGTCATCGACGTGATGTCGATCGTTTTTTCCAACAGCCAAGCCCGTTCCCCGCCGGTCAGGCGCATGTCGCAAACGCGGCGGCGGACGAACATTTCGACGTTTTGCGCGCCCGAATCCTTCGCCGTCACGGCGCAGTCGGTCGCGACCGCACCGCCGCCCAAAACGGCGACGTTGCCGTCCGTTTTGTATTTTTCGGGGGATTTCAAATAGTCCATAAAGGATATCGCCAGATCTTCGCCGGGGATTCCCATCGTCGCCGAATGCGGTTCGCCGACCGCGACGATGACGCCGTCGTATCCGTCTTTCAGCAAATCGACGGGGTTCGCCACGCGGCGGTTCGCTTTCAACGTGATGTCGCCCAGCGTTTTGACGAAAGCCCAATCCTTTTCGATGACGGCGCGGGGCAGGCGCGCTTCGGGGATCAGTTTCGCCGCGCCGCCGACGGAATCGGAGGCTTCGAACACTGTGACGCTGTATCCCTTGCGCGCCAGAACGGCAGCCGCCGCCAATCCGGCGGGACCCGCGCCGACGATCGCGGCGTTCTTTCCGTTCGGCGCGACGGGGGACGGAACGTCGACGGTGTTCGCCTCGCGCGCCTTTTCCAAAATCGCCGCCTGAACGGCTGGAATTTTGATGGCGGTGTCGAACGCGCGGCGCGTGCAGGCTTTCATGCAGAAACGGTCGGGACAGGTCAGTCCGCACATCTGTCCCAGCGGGTTGGATTTCAAGATGATTTCGGCGGCGCGCCCGTAATCGGCGGGCGTCATGCCCTTCGCCGCCGCGATAAAGTCGGCGGGCGAACAGTTGGCGGGGCAGGCTTTCATGCACGGCTTTTCGGCGCAGTGCAGACATCTGTCCGTTTCGGCTTTCAGCTGCGTGTTCGTCAGATAAAGCTTTTGGGTCATGTGTCACTCCTTGACGGAAAAATCAATGTCCGAACCGCCGTTTGAAAGCCAGATTCAGCGTTGAAAGCCAACGCAGCAGGGGACGCAGAACGGTGGGCGCGGCGGCGGCGGCGCAAAAACGCGCGGGAATTTCGTCCAGTCGCAGATCCAGCGCGATGCCCATGCGGTGATGCCCGTTGTCGACGCAGTCTTTCGCTCCCGTCAGGCGGCAAAGCATGATGTCGATCGGATTGTCGTCACGAAATCCGTCCTTTCTGATGCTGTCGGCGATTCTGTCGTATTCGGCGTCGCGTTCGGCGCGCGTCATTCGGCGCGACGATTTCGTGAACGAATAGGCGTTTTCGCGCGTTTTGAACGTGCGTTCGATTTTCAGCTCCCTGATGTCCCGCGGGCGGACGTGATAGACGTTCGAACCGTAAAACCGGATTTTGTTGCGCAATTTGCGAACGAACGGCGACAGAACGTCGAACCGACCGTTCGCCGGAACAAAAGCGAAGCGGACGGGGACGAAAGCCGAACCGTCCTTTATCGCCCGATTCAGCGCGGCGCGTCCGCCGATCAGGACGTCTTTGCTTTCATGGCTTTCGGGACGCGGATTCCGCCCCAGCAAAATCATGATGCCGCCGTCCGGCGCGGCGTCCGGCGCGTCCGGCAGAACCGCGACGTCGCTGGCGGATAGTTCGTACAGTTCCGAAGAAAACACAAAACGGCGCATGGAAAATCGTCTTTTTATTGATGTCACGCCAAGGAATATAGTGTTCCGGCGGAACAAAGTCCAGCGTTATAAAACGGGACGAAACCGAAAAGGCTTTTTTTAAACGGCAAAATGTGATACTTTTCCCGTTATGGTGTTTCTGTACGGGGGACGGCAATGAACGCTGTTAAAAAAAAGACGGACGAAAATCGCGCGAAAACCTTGGTCGACCGCGTGGCGAACGCTTCGGTTTTCGGGGCGAAGGTCGTGAACGCGGCTTTGAACGGCGGGGCGGAAATCGTTTTTTCCGATTCGCTCGGCAAAAAAGAGGGCGGCGTCCTGCTGCCGGACGGCGCCGGCGCGAAAAAAATCGTTTTAAACGCCCGCATGCCGGACGCCCGATTGACGACGGCTTTGGTGCGGCTGTCCAGAACAGCCGCGCGGGACGGCGGGGAATTGCGGCGAATGTCCGTTAAATCCGCTTTGCTGACCGCGCGCGCCCGCACCGCCGACGCCGTCGCGCACGAAGCCGCCGCCGCCTATGAAATGCGGTCGTCCGATCCCGAAGCGTATCAGGCTTTTTTCGATAAAAACACGAAAATCGCCGGCGTCTATTTCTACACGCGTCACGAATCCGGAAACGAAGCCAAAGCGATGGGGCAGGCGGTTCGCGCGTGGTACGATTCGCCCGAAAAGGTCGCCGCTTGCGACGAATCCGTGATGACGTACATGATCAAAACGCGGAACGAAAAAACGGCAGGTGCGGAAACGCCGTCCGAAAAACCGGAAAAGATTTTCGAACATGACGGAAAAAGCTACGTCGACCGCGCTTTTCTGCAATCGCCGAAGGTTTCCGGTCTGTCCGACGATTTGGCGGCGCGCGCGGCAAACGTCGAAAAAATCCGCAAAACGGCGAACGGAAACGCGCTTTTCGCCGACGCGGTGATCGCCCGCCGCCGGCGCGACCGCTAAAAAAAACAAAAATTTCGAAAAAATCGCTTTTTTGTCCAAAGGTGTTGTGGTAGTCTGAATGGAACACATCTTTGAAGGCGAAGAGCATGACAACTGTTTTTGTGGCGGGCAACATGATGCCCACGGTGATCGAAACCCCCGAACAAAAGGCGGCGGCGGAACGCGTCGAAGCGGAGCGCGCCGCGCGCGTCGAAAAACTGGTCGCGCGGATTTGCAAATCCTCCCCTTTGGGCAAAAAAATCGTCGAATCCGCCGTTGAACGCGGCGTTTGCATCGGTTTCGACGGCGACAAAGGCAAGGCGCTGGGATCCTACACGCCGTCGATGAAATACGTGTCGTTGAACGACACGGCGACGGACGCGCAGCTGTTGTCCACGATCGTTCACGAATGCCGCCATTCGGAACAAAATCCCGTTCACGATCATTCTTACAGCGTCTGTTCCAACATCGCCGAAGTGCGCGCGGTCGAAGCCGACGCCATGGCGACCGAATGCGCCGCCGTCTATCAGATGCGCAAAGCCGAACCGGAAACCTACGATGCTTTTTGCAAACGCCACGGCGGCATGATGCGGGCTTACGAACAGTCGTTCGCGGCTGAAAAGGACGCCGACAAAGCCAGAGCCGAGGCGTTCAAGGCGTGGTACGACCACGCGGAATACGTCGAACAGTACGACCGCGCCGTCGTTGATTTCATGGGAATGGGAATGCTGTATTCCGGCGCGTACAAAAAGGAAATAACCCCGAAACAGCTGGCTGACGAAATCGGCTATGTCGACGCCGGATTTTTCGCGTCCGCCCGCGCGAACACCGTTTCGGAAAAAACGGCGCAAGAGGCGGCGAAAGTTGAACGGGGGCACGTCCGCCACGCTTTAAAACTGTTCGGACGGTCGAAAATCAAGACGTCCGCGGATTATTTTTACGTCCGTTCCGCCGACGGCAAAGTCGAACCGCCGAAACGCGAACGAAACATCGCCGCCGCCGTTATCGGCAAAGCAAACGGCGGACGCTGACTTTTCGCTTTACGGTTTTTCAAACGCCCCGCGCGCAAAGGCAAACGGGGCGTTTTCGCGCGCCGGAACGGACGGAGGGACTTATTTTATAAAATATATTGCAAATCGGCGGGATAGCTCTATACTTTGTCAGCTTAAACCTTTTTTAATAAACGGAGTGTGCATTCCATGTTGATAAATCCCGCTTTCGCTCAGGAAGCCGCAGGCGCGGCGCAACAGGTCGCCGCGGGCGATCCTTTGCGCGTTTTGTTCCAGTTTCTGGTGATTTTCGTCGTTTTCTATTTCTTTTTGATCCGTCCTCAGCAAAAGAAAATGAAGGAACATCAGATGATGCAGATGAACGTCGCGCGCGGGGACACGATCGTGACGTCCGGCGGCTTGGTCGGCAAAGTGATTCGTTCCAACGCCGACGATCTGCTGGTTGAAATCGCCGACGGCGTGCGCGTCGTCGTCGTGCGCGACCGTGTTTTGGGACGCCGTTCGCAGTCGGACCGGACTTTCGCGGAAGAGGAATCCGTCAATGACAACGCCAAAAAGGGCAGCGAAGGTCTGAAAGACGTTTTAACGAAAAAATAAAAGGATATTCAGATGGTTAACTATCCCAAATGGAAAATATCCCTGATCGGCGCGATCGCCGCGCTGGGGGTGTTTTTCTGCATTCCCAACTTTTTGCCCAAAGCGCAGCAGGAAAAACTGCCCGAATGGTGGCAGCCGATGACGCTGGGGCTGGATTTGCAGGGCGGTTCGCAGCTGTTGTTGCAGGTCGATTTGGATCAGGTCGTCGCCGATCAGCTGAATTCCGTTCAGGAAGCCGCGCGCATGGCTTTGCGCGAAAAGGGCGTCCGTTATACGGGACTGACTGTTTCGAACGGCGCTTTGACCGTTAAAATCGTCAAAAGCGAACAGCTGTCCAAAGCCAAAGACCTGTTGCGCAAAATCGACAAGGGCAATCTGGACGTGACGGAAAACGGCGACGTCTTGTCCGTGCGCTACACGGACGTCGCGCTGACCCGCATCAAAACCGCCGCGGTCGATCAGTCGATCGAAATCGTGCGCCGCCGCATCGACCAGCTGGGAACGCGCGAACCGTCGATCATGCGTCAGGGCAGCGACCGCATTCAAGTCCAGCTGCCGGGGGTCGAAGATCCGAACGAAGTTAAAAAGTTGTTGGGAAAAACGGCGAAGATGTCTTTTCACTTCGTTGACGAAACGACGTCTTTGGCTGATGCGCGGCGCGGAAAAATCTCGCCCGAATCAAAGGTTGTTCCGGGGGACGAAAACGCCAGCGCGGCGTATTACGTCATTGAACGCAAACCGATCGTCGGCGGCGAACATTTGACCGACGCGCGCGCCGATTTCGCCGAAGGCGAACCCGTCGTCGCGTTCCGTTTCAATTCGTTCGGCGCCAAACGGTTCGGCGCGGCGACGCGTGAAAACGTCGGTCGCCGGCTGGCGATCGTTCTGGACGGCAAGGTGATTACCGCCCCCGAAGTCAAAAGCGCGATTACGGGCGGTTCGGGCATCATTACGGGCAGTTTCACTGTTCAATCCGCGTCCGATCTGGCGCTGATGCTGCGTTCGGGCGCTTTGCCCGCGCCGCTGGAAGTGGTCGAGGAACGCATCGTCGGTCCCGGACTGGGAACGGATTCGATCGACGCGGGTAAAAAATCCTGCGTGATCGGTCTGGTGCTGGTGCTGGCTTTCGTCGTGGCGACTTACGGCACGTTCGGGCTGTTCGCCGACATCGCTTTGGTCCTGAACCTGTTGTTGTTGTGCGGCGCGATGAGCGCGCTGGGCGCGACGCTGACCCTGCCGGGGATCGCGGGCATCGCGCTGACTTTGGGCATGGCGGTCGACGCGAACGTGCTGATCTACGAACGCATGCGCGAAGAACAGTCCTACGGCAAATCCGTTTTGAACACGGTCGAAGCCGGATTTGAAAACGCTTCGTCGGCGATTTTCGATTCGAACCTGACCAGTCTGTTCGCGGGATTGATTCTGATTTGGCTGGGCAACGGTCCCGTGCGCGGATTCGGCGTGACGACCTGTTTGGGGTTGGTGACGTCCGTCTTTACCGCCGTCTACGTGACGAAAGTCCTGATTCTGGCGTGGGTGAAGTTCACGAAACCCGCGAAAATCAACGTGTAAGGAGGATTTGAAATGCCTAGACTTATTCACTATTTCATTAAACCGACGCACGTTAATTTCATCGGCGCGCGCAAATACGCTTTTGTGCTGTCGTTGCTGATGTGCCTGATTTCGATCGCGTCCGTCGCGACGAAAGGCATGAACTACGGCATCGATTTCAAGGGCGGCGTTTTGATGGAAGTTCAGTCCGAACAAAAAATCGACATGAAAGACCTGCGCGCCAAATTGTCCGGTTTGGGCGTCGATCTGCAACCCGTGGGCGAAAACGGAACGGAAGTTCTGATTACCGCTTTGGGACGCGGCGACAACGAACAGGAACAGATGAAAGTCACCAAGGAAATCCGCGAAGAACTGGGCGACGACTACGCCATTCGCCGCGTTGAAATGGTCGGTCCCCGCGTCGGGGCGGAATTGATCCGCAACTGTATTTGGGCGGTCGTCCTGGCGGGCGCGATGATCACCGTGTACGTCTGGACGCGGTTCGAATGGGAATTCGCGCTGGGGACGATGCTGTCGCTGATTCACGACATTATCATCGCCGTCGGTCTGTTTTCGGTGTTTCAGCTGGATTTCGACATGACGATCATCGCGGGACTGATGACGCTGGCGGGCTTTTCCGTCAACGACACGATCGTGTCTTACGACCGCATGCGCGAAAATCTGCACAAATACCGCAAGATGCCGATTGACGAAATGATCAATAAAACCACAAACGAAATGTTGCCGCGCACGTTGCTGACGGGTATGTCGACGATAATCATGCTGGTCGTGATGCTGTTCATGGGCGGTTCCGTTTTGCAGGGATTCGCGCTGATCATGCTGTGGGGCATCATTGTCGGAACGTATTCGTCGATTTACGTCGCGATGCCCGTCCTGATGTATCTGGACATTCGCAAAACGATGGAAAACAAAAACAAGAACGTCAATCCGTTCGAAACGAACGCTGGCTGAAAAATCCGCCGTCGAATCAAAAGCCCCCGTCGTTCCGGCGGGGGCTTTTTGCCAGGGAAAAAGGAGGAGAGGGTTTGCTTTTCGCGCAAAAAAAATCCCCGCGAAATTCGCAGGGATTTTATTTTGGTGAGCGTGCCGGGATTCGAACCCGGGGCCACTTGATTAAAAGTCAAGTGCTCTACCAGCTGAGCTACACGCCCTTGACAAGAA
>ERZ808286.360-NODE-360-length-32109-cov-4.616241_pt1 | contig 32109 bp, 26 predicted proteins | sample MGYA00521276_ERZ808286 | MGnify/ENA primary metagenome ERZ808286 (study PRJEB31516, sample SAMN03275607) | gut metagenome | biome: mammalia-associated habitat; material: feces | host: Papio cynocephalus | place: Kenya | collected 2012-08-01 ... | reverse complement strand
GGCACAACCTATTACATTTCAGGTCTCGGCACCGACGCCAATCCCGCAGTTGAAAGTTGGTATGATGTGCCTAGTGACAAGATGACTATTTATGCGACTTTTATGGTGCCAACATTTACAAGTTTGCCAGAAAAAGTGACTGATTTGACTGAATATTCTATTTTTTCGCATAGAATTACATTGTTTTATTCGTATGAATATATGGGGAAAGCGGGTGCGACAAATCTTTCAGTCGCTGTTATTCCTAATACTATTACTGAATTAAGTGGAACTTCCTCTTCAACAACAAAATCGATTTCAAAAAAAGATAAAGATAGACTAAACATGGCAGTTGCAGAACCAACGATGGACCCATATTATGAATCTATTTTTTATTGCAGTGGTTTAGATAAAGTTATACTACCAAATAGTTTTAAATCTTTATATGGGTTTAGCTATTGTGGCCTTAGAGAAATTATAATACCAAGTAGCGTTACAAGTATTGGTAAAAATGCTTTTTACACTTGTAGTTATTTGAATAGTGTTATTTTTGAGGATAAAAATAGTACTTGGACGGTTAATTCTAATACGATTATTGTGACTAATCCAACCCAAAACGCGACATATTTGAAATCAACATATGTTGATTATGAGTGGACTAAGAATAGTTAAGATGTTTTGGAACTATTAAAGGATATTTTGATTTGATTAAAACTGACTCTAGTGTTTTTACTAGGGTCGGTTTTTTTGAAAAGGGGTCAAATTTTTGTAGCATTTTATTATTAAAATTATTTCTACAACTAAAATAATGCAAAGGGTGGATTGTGCCATTATGTTTGACTTTTTTTTTGGTTTTTTATATCATAAAAGTAGTTTGGACGCTCAAAATAGTAAAAGGAGTTGTTTTATGGATAAGTATTTTTCAAAAGTTTTGACTGAAAGGCAAGAAGATGTTATTTCGCACATCGCGGGAGTGGGTGGATTTGACTTGGACCTAGTTCAATATATTAAGACGGAAGAGTATTTTGATGACCCAAGCAGTATTGATATTGCAATTTTTGCGCCGACAGATAATTTTAACTATTATCTTGTGTCGACGGTGGGGTTTAGTTCTTATCAACCCGACCCTAAACTTGCGCGCGCGGAAATTTTTATGCTTCTTCCGCCAAGTTGGAAGTGGGACCTTGAAAAGGAAGAGTATAATTGGCCTGTCGAAATGCTAAAAATTGTGTCGCGTGGGCTTATTGACAACAATAAGGGCGCGGGGCTTTTCCAAATCGTTAAAGTCGCGGACGATAGTTTTAGTGACGGGACTGATGTTATTGGTGGGGTTTTGTGTTTTCCTGAAATGAACGCGCTTGAATTTGTGGAAGAAAAAATCGGCGACACATACACTAGATTTTTTAATCTTGTACCGCTAAATAAGGCGCAATTAGGGAAAATTGAAGATGTGGGCGTAAAGGCTTTTGTTGAGTTTGACCTTCACGATGCGGACGGACCTGTCGGCTTTGTGGCTCAAGAGCCACAAGTCAAAAAAGGTAGCAATATTGACAAAATTATTGAACATAACACGAATTCGCTTAACAAAAAAGGATAAAAAATGAGAAGAATTTTAGGTATAGACCCTGGGTTTGCTCTTGTGGGCTTTGGCGTTGTTGAAGAAGAGAACGGGCGACTAACGACTCTTGATTATGGCGTTATTTCGACCCCAAAAGAAGAAAAATTTGCTACTCGCCTTAGCACAATTTACGAAGGAATGCTCACTTTAATTGACACATACAAGCCCGACGCAATTGCGATTGAGGAGTTGTTTTTTTTCAAAAACCAAAAAACAGTTATTCCAGTAGCGGAAGCGCGCGGGGTGATTGTTCTTGCGGGAATTACGCGCAAAATTGATATGTATGAGTACACGCCACTTCAAATAAAGCAGGCGCTTACGGGAAATGGGCGTGCGGAGAAAAAACAAATTCAATATATGGTTACAAATATCTTGGGGCTTGCGAAAATTCCTAAGCCCGATGACGCGGCGGACGCTCTCGCGGTTGCACTTACTAATCTTCAAACAAACGAGACACTCGGTAATAACAAATTAAACTAATTACTAGGAGAAAGAATGTATAGTTACATAATTGGGGAAATTACGGAAAGAAAGGAAAACTATATCGTTGTCGAAAACAATAAAATAGGCTACGAAATTTTTGTTTCGACTTTTGCTAACCGCTTTTTCGATAATTTGGTCGGAGAGGTAAAGGTTTACACATATTATCAACAACGCGAGGACGGCGTGAGTTTGTTTGGTTTTTATTGCCTTGAAGAAAAGGAAATGTTTTTAAAACTTATAACTGTTAGCGGTGTGGGACCAAAGGGCGCGATGACCATTTTGTCAAATATTTCTGTCACTGACCTTAGCATTGTTATATCAAGTGGTGACTCAAAAACGCTTTCAAAGGTAAAGGGCGTCGGCAAAAAGACGGCAGAACGAATTGTTGTTGACTTAAAAGACAAGTTGGGCGACGTGACGGGAGAAATTAGTCTTGACCTTGAAACGGAAACAAACGGCGAAATCGACGATGCGGTGGCGGTTTTGGTGTCTCTTGGCGTAACCAAAATTGAAGCGGTGCGTCTTGCTAAAACGGCTTTTAGTTCGGGCGACATGGCTGAAGATATTATAAGAAAATGTTTGACACAAATAGGATAGAAAAAGATGAACGATTTTATAAAATCAACCAAAAATATGAGTGAAGTTGAAATGGAAAACTCATTAAGACCTTTAAAACTTGCCGACTATGTGGGGCAAGAAAAGGTCAAAAACAGCCTTAAAATCTATATTGACGCGGCAAAAACGCGAAAAGAAGCGCTTGACCACGTTTTACTCTACGGGCCACCTGGGCTAGGGAAAACGACACTTTCGCATATTATTGCAACTGAACTTGGAACGCAACTTAAAGTTACTTCGGGTCCCGCTATCGAACATGCGGCGGACCTTGCGGCAATCTTAACAAATTTGCAAAAAAACGATGTTTTGTTTATTGACGAAATTCATAGATTGAATCATTCCGTCGAAGAAATTTTGTATCCTGCGATGGAAGATTTTTCGCTTGACTTTATCGTCGGGAAAGGACCAAGCGCACGAAATATGCGCCTTAAACTTCAACCTTTTACTCTTGTTGGGGCGACAACAAAAGCGGGGAATATTTCTAGCCCACTAAGAGACCGTTTTGGGATTATTGAAAGGCTTGAACTTTATGACGAAAAGGATTTGTCAGATATTGTTTCGCGCAGTGCAAAAATTTTAAACATAGCAATCGAAGATAATGCGGTTTTGGAAGTCGCAAAACGCAGTCGTGGGACGCCTAGAATCGCAAATAGGCTTTTAAAGCGTGTTAGAGATTATGCGCAAGTGCGTGGAAACGGGACGGTGACACTTGACATCGCAAAAGAAGCGCTTAAACTTATGGATGTCGACGAAAAAGGACTCGATTTTGTCGATAGAAGGCTACTTGAAGGGTTAATTAAAACCTTTAAAGGCGGACCTGTTGGTGTTGAAACGCTTGCAACATCAATTGGCGAGGAGGTCGCGACGGTCGAAGATGTTTACGAACCATATTTAATTAGGCTTGGCTTTATCGCAAGAACCCTAAGGGGGCGTGTCGCTCTTGAAGGCGCGTACAAGCATTTGGGGCTAAAAATGCCAAGCGAAAACATTTCTAAAATAGAAGGCGAAGAAGATGATTGATTACACTTTAAGAAGTACATATAATTACGATTTACCAGAAGAACTAATCGCGCAAACTCCGCTCGAAAAGCGAGATTCGTCAAGAATGTTGTGTTTTAATATGGATAACAAAGAAATTGAACATAAACATTTTTACGACCTTCCAAGTTTCTTAAAAAAGGGCGATGTTTTGGTGCTTAATAACACCCGTGTTATACCTTGTAGACTCATTGGTGAAAAGGTGGGGACGGGCGCAAAAGTTGAAATTTTTTTACTTAAAAGACAAAATTTGACTGACTGGGAAGCGCTTGCAAAACCTGGGAAAAGGCTCAAAATCGGCACAAAAGTTAAGTTTTCAGACGAACTAATGTGCGAAATCATAGGTGAAGAGAAGGAAATTGGCGGAAAAATCGTGCGATTTACTTTTTCGGGGACATTTGAAGATGTTTTGTCTCGTGTCGGCACGACTCCGCTCCCACCATACATAAAAACAAGGCTAAAAAATAGCGAAAGATACCAAACAGTTTATAGTATTGTCAATGGCTCGTCGGCAGCGCCAACCGCGGGGCTACATTTTACGGATGAACTTTTGCAAAAAATAAAGGATATGGGCGTAACCGTTTGTTTTGTCCTTTTGCACGTGGGGCTTGGAACTTTTAGACCCGTCAAAGAAGATAGTATTTTATCCCACGATATGCACAGTGAGTACTATGAAGTCTCACCCGAAACTGCTGAAATTGTAAACAAGGCAAAAAAGGAAGGGCGAAGAATTATTGCTGTTGGCACAACGAGTGTTAGAACTCTCGAAAGTGCTGGAAAAACGGGCGAACTCTTATCCCAAAAAGGGGAGACAAAACTATTTTGTTATCCACCTTATGATTTTAAAATTGTGGACTGCTTGATAACAAATTTCCACTTGCCAGAAAGCACCCTTATTATGCTCGTGTCGGCGTTTGCGGGGTATGATGAAACTATGAGAGTGTACAAAGAAGCGGTCAAAGAAAAATATAGATTTTTTAGTTTTGGTGATTGTTGCTATTTTTATACAAACAAGCCTAAAAAGTAATTTTGGCACAAAAATGTCAACTTTTTGTGGTAAAAAAGCGTGTTATATGTTTTTTTGATAGAATGAATAATAGAATTATATTTTGTCAAATGCCTGAAAAAAGTTATAAAAGAGTATATAAAAAATGATAGAAGAATTTGATAGAAAAACCACCTGTTCTTTTACGGGGCATAGGGTGTTTTCTTGGGGCAGAAACGAACTGGACCCTAGATGTGAAACGACAAAAATAGCGGTTGCTGACGCTGTTAAAAAAGCGTGTAAAATGGGGTATAAGACCTTTTTAAACGGAATGGCTTTGGGTGCAGATATGATGTGTGCGGAAATTGTTTTGGCTCTTAAAAAAAAGTATAAAGATATTCAACTTGTTTGCGTTTTGCCTTGCAACGACCAAGAAAAGCGTTGGAACGAAGGTGACAAAAATAGGTATAAGTATATATTGTCAAAGGCGGATACTATTGTAACTTTAGCGGACTCTTACTTTAATGGATGTATGCAAGTAAGGGATAAATACCTTGTAGACAATGCGTCTCGCCTTATTGCGATTTTTACTGGTAAAAAAGGTGGAACAAGTTTGACTGTTGGGCTAGGAGTAAAGGCGGGAATTGATATTGAAATAATAAATCCTGAAAATTTATAACATAAATACTTTTAGATGTTGAAAAAGTAAGTACTTTAATGTAGAATGACGGAAAGGAAAAGAAAAATGAGTAAAGAATTTAGTTTTGAAGAATTACATATTGATAAACAAAGTGGAGCGCGAACGGGAAAATTTACGACGCCACACGGCGAAATTATGACGCCCATTTATATGCCAGTCGGAACGCAAGCGACGGTTAAAAGTTTGACGCCTGAAGATTTAAAGGAAATTGGTGCCCAAATTATTTTGTCTAACACATATCACCTTTTTTTACGTCCAACGAATGAAATTATTAAAAAAGCGGGCGGTTTGCATAAATTTATGAATTGGGATAGACCAATTTTGACCGACTCGGGCGGATTTCAGGTCTTTTCGTTGTCAAAATTTAGAAAAATAACCGATGACGGCGTGGAGTTTCGTTCCCACTTAAACGGTGATAAACATTATTTGACGCCAGAAAAATGCGTTCAAATTCAAAATGATTTGGGCAGTGATATCGTTATGCAACTTGACGAGTGCACGGAATATGGCACTGATTACCAAAAGTCAAAAAAGGCACTAGAAAGGACAGAAAAGTGGTTAAAAAGATGTTATGAAGCGCAAAAAAATCCAAAACAAATGCTTTTTCCAATAATTCAAGGGAATGTTTTTGAAGATTTAAGGTTGCAAAGCGTCGAAAAAGCATTGCCTTATATTGGGTGCGGGGTTGCAATTGGCGGACTTTCAGTTGGCGAGCCAAAGGATATGATGTATCACATTTTGGATGTTATAAAGGACAAACTTCCAAAAACGAGTCCACACTACCTTATGGGCGTTGGGAGCCCAGATGACCTTATTGAAGGGTCTTTCCGTGGGGTTGATATGTTTGACTGCGTTTTGGCTACGAGAATTGCAAGAAATGGGACTGCGTTCACGAGCCACGGCAAGGTAGTTATCAAAAATGGGTGCTATAAAGAAGATTTTTCGCCACTTGACGACGAATGCGACTGCGAGTGCTGTAAACATTATTCAAAAGCATATCTAAGACATCTTTTTAACACGGGGGAAATTTTGGGGGCAAGACTGATTAGTAAGCATAATTTAAGATTCTTGTTGCATCTCATGGAACAAATCAGAGACGCGATAAATAATGACCGACTTTTTGATTTTCGTGATGAATTTTACACAAAATATTATGGCGAAAATTGGGCGGAAACAAATAAGCATTTAAAGTCGCGAGATGAACTTGAAAAGGAATTAAAGCACTAAAGAAATGACCAATTTATAATGTTATAACTGATATATTATTAAATAAGGTTATTTATATATGTCGAAATGTTTGACTTTAATTTAACAAAAAATTATACTAAATAATGTATAATTTTTTTTTGATAAGCTTCAAAGTTGGACTTTTATACATACTCTGCCAAAAGAAATGCAAACTAGCATTAGAACCAAAATACAAAGGGTTAAGATATGAAACAGGTTTTAAAAGTCATTTTAATAACATTTTTGTGTACCATTGGTGGTGTGGCGCTCTTGCTTGGGGGAGCGTATGTTTTTGGCGCTTTTAACGAAAAGGTTGTTTATGCTGAGGACCTTTCCTTTTCACAAACGGAAATTATTAGCGCGGAGACATTTAGTTTAAAGTTAACAACATCGACGGAAGGGGTGACCAAAAAGGCTGTTAAACTTGAAGCCTTGCGTGGTGGAGATAGAATTATAAATTTCCCAAAAACGGTTAATATAGGTGAAGACTTTTTTATAAGCCCTGTAACAAACGCAAACAATCAAAATGTGGGCGGAGTCGTCGAACTTTACGCAAAATATGACGAAAGAACCTCTGACCAAAGCGTGGTTGCAAGTTGCAAAATTTTGATTGATGTCAACGCTGAAAGTTGCGAAGTTAAAATGACAGGGAAACAATATGAACTTGGACAAAATATCGAACTAGGAAATGTCGGCGACAAATTAAGTGACCTTGTAAGTGTAACGCCAGCAAATGCTTTAAAACCTTATGTTTTGAAATCTCTCATTGACTCGACAAATCCTTTAAGCATTTTTAATTCCGCAAATTTTGCCGACAAAAAGATTTTTCTTGCACTTTCTCAAACCGCAACCTTCGTTGTGGACGGGGTGGAAACGAGTTCGACAATTGAGTTGCCTTATAGTTACGATGTTGAAACAGACGACTTTTATCTAACCCAAAAAATTGAGATTATGCCAAAGGCGATTGGCACGGTCGCTCTTAAAAGTTTTGTATGCTCGACCTATAAAACCCAAAAAGATGTTGACGCGACAAATGTTAAAGAGGTTGCGGAAAATAGAGAAATTTTGTCAGCGGACGTTGATTTTCTTGTCAAGAACTACTCGGTTGTGAGTATGAATACTGCGTCAAGTGACCCAATTGAGATAAATTACGGCGAAGATATTTCAATTTTCCTAAATAACGACAAAGCGTCAGAGGTTGGCGGGCTTAACCTTGGGGTCGAACTTATTAGCAACAACCCAAATAGTTCGGTTGACAACTTTTTGCTTATAAACAATGTTTTTATTAAAATTGTTGGCACAAAAAATATCACTAATTTAAAAGACAGCCTAAGAAAACTTGACGGCACGGGAAGTGAAAACGGGCTTCTTAATGTCAGTTGTGATATGATAGACTCAAGTGCTGACGCTAAATCGACATGGTGTCTAAAATATAGATATTCTGACTTTTTTGCTTACTACAACTACAAACTTGACCCAAAAGACGACAATAGAATCGAACTTCAAGTTTTTTACATAAACGAAGAAGATAATAGGGAAATTGGACCTGTTAGTTACTACTTTATTCCAAAAGCACGAGAGATTGATAGTATAAAAACTAGATATGACGACGGAAAAAGTCAAATTGTTTACGAAAGTGGAAAAAGACTCAGTTTGACAAAAAGCGACTTTGATATCGTGTACAAAAACGGGTTAAATGCAAGTTTTGATACAATAGGTTACTTTTTAAGACTAGAAGAAGGTGTTGTTTTTTACCCAGATAAAAATGGCAACTTTATGACAAAGTTTTCATTTACACCAACGGAAGGCGGGGAACTTATAAATTTCACCGCACTTAATTCGTGGTGTGGGTTAAACAATTCAGCAGTGACATTTACGCAAGGTGAGAATTCTTGCACAATAACCTTTAAAGAAGACGGGCTTTCTTACCTTGATGACGGTGCACAGTTTACTTTTAAAGCGGACGAAAAAGTTGAAGTTGTGATAAGTTCTCTTAATAAAAAATCGACACTTTCAGATTTTGATACGGGACTCTTCAGCGTGACAATTGCAGAAACAACTTATACAATAAAGTTAAGGCAAGTCAAATTTTATGATTTGAATGAGGACAAGCAAAATACAATCCCAGTTTTGAGTGTAAATGGTGTAACAATCGCGGGCGAATATGATTTTGTGACGATTTTGAACGAAGAATATATTTTTCTTGACACAAATTCTCCAATAACTCTAACGGGCATCGGCAGTTTTACAATTGTTGCAAAAAACATTTATCAAGATAATGAAGTCTATTTCTTGGGCAAGGAAGACGATGTTAATATTTATGTTTATGAAGACATTTCTTCGCTTAAAATTTACAGTTACACAACCGAAAATCCATATGGGAATATGGCTTTAAATACAAAATTTGATGAAAATGACGGCTCTGGGGTGCTATTTATCACTTCTGACCAACTTGAAACGTTAAGACGCCTTGTTGAGCTTGGAAAAAATGAAGGAAATAGTAGAATTAAAATTTTGGCAAGTCAAAGAATAGGGAGTTTGATACTAAGTGACGCGCAAAAACGCGCGCTAGGAAGTCAAAATGCAAGCGCAATTACTTTTGGTGAACTAGAAGAAGTTAGGGATAAAGAAAATAGACTAATTGGATACACAGTTAGTTATACAATTGGAAATGTTTACACTATTAAATTTAATAACGTAGAACTCGAAAATATCTTTGATATAACCATTCAAATCGACGGCGCGGGTGGGGCAATGTTTGATGGAACTTTTGTGTACGACGGAAGTTTTGATAGTAATACTTGGACTGTGGAAGTCGTTGATAAGGTTTTTAAATATGCGGAAATTAAGCACAATTATACGGGCGGGTCGTATGACAATCCAATTGCAATTGTTGCAAATGCGGACGGAGAAGGAAATCTCGCGTGGCAAGTGACTGGCGGAAATTTGGAGCGTACACTTACAATAAATTATGGATTGAAATATGCTGAAAACGATATCGACCTTGTAAAATCTGTTTGTTCTAACAAATTTGCGCTTACAATCGGGAAAAACGGCAAAATTATTGAAAATCCAAGTTTTTATTGCGCTCTTGACAATAATAGTATTAGGTTTAAAAATGTGCCTTATGACGCTAACGGCGTGTACTATGAACTTAGAATTTATGTTCCAGAATCGAACAAGGACGATACGAATTGTTTTTATAGATGGAATGAAGACACTCAAACATTTGAAAGAGTGCTTTATGAAGCATTAAACGAAAATAATGGCGCGGTTTTGTATTTTAATGTTAAGGGACTAAATATTACAATTGAAACGAATAGGTTGACCCTAAACGGCACGGCAAACGCTGAATATGACCTTTTTGGCTCTAATGGAATTTTTAAAATTAGCGGGAATGGCAACGTTAAGTTAAATCAAATTCTAAATTGTGTGATTTCATCCGATATGAGAGAGTATTTGTCGGTTAACGAAAACTACACAAAATTTAGAATTAGTAGCAACTTCTTGAAAGACGAGGACTGCACTTTTGTTTTCTATACAGGCGAAGGCGCGAACTCTAACCCTGTCAAAATTAAGGTGGGTGAGACAAATGTTGATTCGTACAGTAAAACAATTTTGTCTGCGTTTGAAATTGACTATGTAAAGAATTTTGTAGCGCCTTGTACTGATGTTCCTTTTGCCACAATCAAATACAAAAATAACGGAAATGATGCGACAAGTGTGCTTGATTACTCGCTTTCGGTTGAGAGTAAAAACCAAATTGCAATTGTGAAAGATAATTCGCTTCTCATTAGTTTCAAAACTATGACTGGAACGGAAAAAGTGACTGTAACGCTTACATTGAAGTATAAAGATAGTGACATTTCAAAGCAAATCGTCTATAACGATGTAACTGTGACATCAAAATATTTGTCTAGTGATTTTGTTCTTGGAACGAAAAATGAAAATGAAGATTACGAAATAACTGCTGGTATTGAATATCGAATAGGGAATAACATAAATTTTGAGTCTACCTTTGAAGCGGATAAACTTAATATCATTGAAGTCACAATTGATAGCTTTGTAAACGCGACGGAAGAAGATTTGGTGAAAATAAATGACCCAGAAAAAGCCGTCGACGATACTATTTTAGCGAGTAAACACCTTACATTTATGGCGGGCGCAATTGGGGTTTTCAATTTTAAGTCAACTGACCTAAAAGACGACAAATTTGTCAAAATTGTTTTCAAAATGACCTTCCAAGACGGCGGAACTTTGTATGTAGAAAAAGTTGTTAAAATAAAGGCAAACTTAAAAATCGTTTTTAACGCAACGCAAAGTTATAAGTCGGGCGAAAATATCGACCTTGGCGATAACACAAAATATTTGGTGACGCGAAATGGACAAAGTTTGAGCCTCCCAGCCAAAGATTTTGCAAAAGACGGGAAGTATACAAGAGCAAGTTTCACAATCGCTCCTGACGATGCAAAGTATTTTGCGGACGCAACAAATGTTGGCGAAAATTATTCAATTTGTAATCTTCTTGTAAGGTCCGCTTCTTCTAGCCTTGAAGAACAAGAAAATGTGGCAGTTAAAATCATTTTTAGTTATCAAGTGGAAGACAAAGATTATGTCTTGGATTTTGAATTTGACTTTATTTTAAATATTTATACAACCTAATTTAGGTGCTTTTAGTCGCAAGAAAAATAAAAAAGCGGGAGAAATAGATGAATTTATTTGATAATCAAAATTATTATAGTAAGGAAACCTTTGATAAAATTGACTACAACGACCAGCAGGAACTTTTTTTGCGTATTCGAGCGTGGCTTCCAACAGTGAGTGAAGAAGAACGTTATGATAAGCAAAAATACAAGAAAATTATCATAAAAAGATTGGAACAAATTTGCGCATATGCTTGCGCGGGGCATATTCCGTCGCAAGACTATATGGGGTATATTTATAAACGCGGATTTGGGGATATTATTCCAATCAATTATAAAAGGTCTCTTGAATGGAATATTATTGCAGCGCGAAACGGCAGTAAACTCGCTCCACAAAAAATGAAAGCGTTTATGGACCCTGCTATAATTATGATTATGAATAGTGAAAGATGGGGGCAAATTGTTAAATACAACGACCTAAACTTGTCTAATTATTTTTGGTTTTTAAGCCAGTATGTGTGTGAAAATTTGTATGTCGACCTTGAACTTGACCCTGCTGAAATGGCAAAAAAAGACCTTATTGAAGAGGATACAAACGAAAGAAAGGCAAGAATTTTGTTTGATAGATTTAGAGATAGGTCAGTAAGCCTTGCGATACAACGCCTTGTAGATCAATTGCCAGAAGATATGCCAGAAGTCGAGAACAGTGACGATATATTAAACGACAAAAAAGATGATGTAGACGACGATGGTGACATAAACATCAACATTGAAGATATTTAATGTTCATTTTATTAGCATTTTTATTCTCAAATAGAAGGGAATCGTGAAAAATGATTTCAACAAATTAAAAAAACAATACGGAGTAAAACCGTATTGTTTTTTATAAAGACCTTTCTTTTTCTTTGGAATGTTCTTTTAAGACATAGGTAAGAAGGTCGGTGTAATAATTTAGTTTTTTGTCCAAAGTTTCTCTAAAAATTTTTGAATGTGATTCGTCTGATTCGTTTTGAAGAGTTAAGTGTTGCGATTTTGAAGAATTCAAGGCTTCAATATTAAAATGCAATGTTCTTTCAATGCTTTCTTTTGCTTCGGGAAAGTTGGCACAAAGTTCGTCAATCCACTCTTTTGATAAATCAAGATAAGGTTCGTCAAGCGTCTTAAAATTTAAAGGGTTTGTTTTGTAGACAATAAAAGTTGCAGGTGTAAATTTGATTTCAGCCTTAAATGTCTTGTCCCCGTTAGTGGGCGCAAAATTGATGAAATAGTTTTGCCTAAAAAACTTTGTTTTTGCGACTGGACTATCTATATTTACCATATTAAACGGGTTAGACCCTTGATTAACTAATCCAAATTTACTTAAGAATTGGTCGACAAAATGATATGTTATGTTTTTTCTCATTTACATCTCTCTTTCTTTTTCGTCATCTTTTACGATTGAAATTAAATCGTTTAAATATCCAAGGGCGTTTTGCAAATTTTCGTTGAGTTTGTTTTGTTTTTCTTGGTCAATAGGGTGAATTTTGTCAATTTCTTTTGAAACTACATCTTTTTTTGATTTTAACATATCAAGCAAAACATCTTTTGAGCGAGGGAATGTTTTGCAATTTTTTGTAATCCATTCTTTTGACAAATCTTTATAGAAAGAAAAACTGGAATTGAATTCTGTCGCAAGACCCGCGCTATTTTCTGAGTAAATTCTAAATTGAATTGGCGAAACATCAAGTGATGCGGTGAAAGTCTTTCCGTTTTCTTCTAATTTAACAAGGTTTTTATTGTAAAAAACATCCATTTTTGACTGCCCATCCCAATTAAAACCGTTTTCTTTTAAAAATTCTTGTTGATATTCAAGTGTGTTATATTTTTTCATTTTAGACCTCTTTACTACTTTAATTATATATACATTTTAACATTTGATTATTTTAGTGTCAATAGGTAAAAAGTTTAAATATTTTTAATAAATTTGGATATGCTACAATTAAACAAAAAGGATTTAAAATTAAAAAGGAGAAAAATTATGGGAATGGGAATGGTCAGAAAAATTGATGAGTTGGGGCGAGTTGTTGTTCCGAAAGAAATGAGAAGAATTCTTGGAATAAAAACTGGTAGTTCAGTTGAAATGATTATAAATGATGATAGACAAATCGTAATAAAAAAGTTTTACGAACTTGAAGGCGGAGTAGAATTTGCAAGTGAGTTGTGTGACACTATTTTTAATAGCGTGGGCGTGCAAAATATTATTTGTGATGAAGATAAAATCGTAGCAAGTAAAGGTGTAAAATTAGCTCAACAAGAAGGAATGGTTGAAAAAATTAGTCATAGTCCGCTTTTAGAGTATTGCGAATCAAATGTCATTGGAACAAAATATATGTACATACTTGCACTCAAAAATGACGGCTACGAGGAAGGGCGTGTGGCGGTGTTTTTAAACGAAAAAGACGAAGTCAAAATTGCACAGATTAACCTTCTTGTCACTTTTGCAAGTACATTTTTAAAGGGATAATAAATGAAAAAACAATCTTTTGTGTACGGGGCAATTATTCTTAGTTTAAGCGGAATAATTTGTAAAATGTTAGGTGCGATTTACAAAATTCCGCTTGTTAATGTCTTGAGTGCAAAAGGAATTGGCGTCTATTATTTGGTTTTTCCAGTTTACGCTTTTTTGCTGACTTTTGTGTCAAATTCTTTTATCGTTTCGACATCAAAAATGGTCAGTAAAAGGGTCGCTCAAGGAGACGATAGGGGCGCTTTTATTTTTTTTGTGTCTACACTTTTGACACTTTCTACTATTGGGTTAATTCTTGCTGTGGGACTTTGTTTTTTATCAAAAATAATTGCAGGTTTACAGGGGATGGCTGACGCGTATATTTGCTATTTGGCTCTTGCGCCAGCGCTTGTTGCAGTCGCGATAAGCAGTGCGTTTAGGGGATATTTTCAAGGACTACAAAATATGACGCCCAGCGCAATTTCATCTATAATTGACCAACTTTTTAAACTTGCAATTGGGCTTACTTTGGCAAAAATTTTTATCAATAAAGGTGTGCTTTATGGCGCGTTCGGGGCAATTTTAGGCGTAAGCGTAGCGGAAATTTCTTCTTGCTTATTTTTTGTTTTTTACTACCTATACTTTCGCGCAAAAAATGGGGAATATTTTGCTTCTTTTACTTTAAAAAAGAGAAATAAAACTAAGAAAAATGAACCATTTAAAACATCTATTTTAAAAAACAAGTCAATTCAAAAAAAATCTATAAAACCGCAATCTTTTTTTAGTTGTGGCACGAAATTTGTAAAAAATGGGGCTAAAATTACGGATTGTGGGACTAAACTATCAAAAAAGAGACGATTTAGTTTTTTGGAAATCAAGGAAGTTTTTAAAAATGCTCTTCCATTTATTTTGTCGTCAGTAATTTTGCCTACGAGTATGGTCATAGATAGTTTTTTGGTTGTAAATTTGCTCTTTTCGATGGGGTTTGATAAGTTTTTTTCAACGGGACTGCTTGGTTTAAATTCGGGCGTTGTGGGGACACTTGTAAGCTTGCCGTCGACATTTAGCGTGTCGATTTGTATGACTCTCGTGCCTTATCTTGTGTACTCGCTTTCGCAAAAAGACTACGAAGGCGTTTCGAAAAAAGCGGAATTGACTTTGAAGTTAAATTTAATTGTCGCCCTTCCATGTGTAATCGTATTTTTGTTATTTTCGAAAAATGTTTTACAACTTTTGTATGCGGGTAGTTTTTTGTGCGACGCGGAACTTAATCTTGCAAGTACACTTCTTGTTTTGTCAAGTTCAAGCGTTTTGTATCTTACAATTCTTCAAATGTCGACCGCACTTTTACAAGCGGTTGGGAAAGCATATGTGCCAGTTTTAAGTTTACTTGTGTCGCTTGTTGTTAAAGTTGCGTGCGAAGTGCTTTTAATTAAATTTTTTGGAATTATTGGCGTCGCGATTTCAAATTGTATTTGTTACTTCCTTTCAAGCTTTATAAATTTGTGGGAGTTTAGAAAGATCGTTAAAATAAATCTTTCACTCTATCAAGCCCTTGTGGCTCCACTTTTGTCGTGTGCTTTTATGGTGGGTGCAATTGTGGGTGCTTTAAAGATTTGTGAAGTTTTTGTAAGTTTTCGTTTTGCGAGCCTTTTTGCCTTTTTTGTCGGCGGAACGGTTTATCTCGCGAGTTTGGTTTTGTTTAGATGTTTTACAAAGGAAGAGCAAGCAACTTTTTTTAGAAAAAAGAAAAAGGTGGCAAAAGTTTAGATAAGAAATTTTTTTTGTGCTTAAAAATTGAATAAAACTATTAAGTCTTAAAGCGAACATCATAAGTGTAAGGTTAATATTGTTCTAAGTTTAAAAAAGGTTTAGGCAAAAAAGCGTTTATCAAGTAAAGTTTTTTTAAATAAATAGAGAAAAAGTGAAAAGCGTTTAAAAATAAATATATGCAATATTTTTTGGTGTTTTGCTGTTTTTTGTGATAAAATTGCCTTTAAGAGGTGTTTTATGAATGATTATATGAAACTCGCCATTGAAGAAGCAAGAAAAGGAATTTATGCTTTAGACGGTGGACCTTTTGGCGCAGTTGTTGTAAAAGACGGCGTAGTTATTGGAAAGGGGCATAATAGGGTTGTTTCCCAAAATGACCCAACTTGCCACGGCGAAATTGACGCCATTAGAAATGCGTGCAAAAATATTAAAAGTTTCGATTTGTCGGGTTGCGACATTTATACGACGGGTGAGCCTTGTCCGATGTGTTTGTGCGCGATAATGTGGGCAAATATAGGAAAAATTTATTACGCTTGCACGATAAATGATAACGAAGATATTGGATTTCGCGACGTTGCATTTTATGAAAAGCTTAATTTGTCAACTGAAAAATTACGAAATTGTATGATAAATATTGATAGAGACACGGGATTAAAACTTTTTGACGAATATAAAAACATAAAATCTAAAATCAATTACTGATTTTTTGATTATTATGGCTAAAATTGTTTTATGTAAAATGTTTGTCTTTTAAAGTCAAAAAATAAAAAACAAATGGCGCGTAAAAGTGTTGAAAAGGGTGAGGAAATTTGATAAAATAAGATTATGGACATTGGAAATATTCATTTTGATAGTAACATCTTTTTAGCACCTATGGCGGGTGTGACGGATGTGAGTTTTAGAAAACTTTGTAAGTTTTTTGGCGCGGGGCTAACAAGCACAGAAATGATAAGCGTCAAAGGACTATTTTATGATTCAAAAAAGACGAAAGAAATGTTGACAACGTTTGAAGGAGAAAGTCCAAAGTGTGTGCAACTTTTTGGACACGAACCAAAAATTTTTGAAGCGGTCATAAAAAGTGGAGCAATAGACAATTTTGATATTTTAGACATAAATATGGGGTGTCCAGCACCAAAAATTGTAAAAAATGGCGAAGGAAGCGCACTTTTAAAAGATTTTAAGTTGGCGGAAGAAATTATTTCAACTTGCGTAAAAGCGTGGGGAAAACCTGTAAGTGTGAAATTTCGAAAAGGCTACGGCGCGCACGATGATGTGGCTAAAGAGTTCGCAAAAATGTGCGAAAGGGCGGGGGCAAGTTTTATCACTTACCACCCACGAACAAAGGAACAAGCGTACAGCGGTCAAGTTGATTTTGACGACCTAAAAGCAGTTGTGCAAGCGGTCAATATCCCTGTTATTGCAAGTGGCGATATTGTTGATAAAGAAACCTTTAATAAGGCAATAGCAACAGGTGTAAAAGGTGTTATGATTGGGCGAAAAGCGGTCGGTTGCCCTGAGATTTTTAGTCTACTTCTTGGAAAAGATGTTAAGATGAATAAGGAAGAAATAGCACGGTTGCACCTAAAAATTTTGCGTGAGTACTATGGCGAAAAAGATATAACAAATATTTTTAAACGTCACGCGCTTTCTTATACACTAGGCGAAAGTGGAGGCGTTGAAAAAAGGAAAAGAATAGCGGTTGCTAAAAATATTAAAGAAATAGAAGAAGTGTTGTTTTCGTAAGCGACACTTTTTTATTTGTGAGTGACTTTTTTGATAGATATTTTTACAATAAGTGTTTTTATGAGCAAAAGATGTTGACGTTTATTAAATTTAGTGGTGACAGTGAGATTAAGATGATTTTACAAAAAACTTAGTTTTCACATTTTCAAAAAAAAGCATACAATGATGTGATGATTGAGATAAATAAAAACGAAAGTAAAATAATTGTTTTGCCTTTTTGCGATAAAACGCCTGAAATTGACTTGTCGGATGCCTTAAAGGCTTTCTATTTTGAAAAATCAAAGCATAATACGCAAAAACATAACCTTATAAAAGGTGAGATGTGCGAAGAATGTATTTTTGGAAATAAAAAAATAAGTAGTTTTTTAAGTGAATTTCGGGATATTAAAAGAGACGATAATATTTATATTTGTTGCTTTTATTGCATTGTTGATGGGAAAAGGGAGCAAAATGCTGTTTTTAGAACTCGCAATCAAGTGTATGTTTTTGGAGAAAGTTTTATAAAAAAGGATTTTGTTTTTGATTTTGAAAAGGAAAAATTTAAAATTTGTTTTGAGTCGACTTTTTTTAATAAAAATAGTTGTAGCCTAATTGTTTTAAGTGACATTGAAGAAGAAAGTTTGTGGGTTAGGAAAGAAAAAACAATTACAATTTTTATAGGAAAGGAAAAAGAGAATAGAAAGATTATTTTATAACATATATAAAATCATAGCGAAAAGTTTAAAAAATACAAAATAATTAACATTTTTTTCAAAAACCGTGTCAATTTTATGTACAAAATTTTAACAAATTGGTAAAATATATTTGTAGGAAATCTACAATAATTTGATTTGGGGAAAAAAATGAAAAAAACAATAAAAGATTTGGACGTCGAAAATAAGAAAGTTCTTCTTAGACTTGATTTCAATGTTCCTATGGATAAGGACACTCATAAAATCACGGACGTCACGCGAATTATGGAAAGTTTGGCGACAATTAACTATCTTTGCGAAAAGGGCGCAAAAGTAATTATTTGTTCGCACCTTGGGAGACCCGACGGAAAAGTTGATGAAAAATATTCTTTAAAACCTGTTGCGGACAAACTTTCTCAACTTGTAAAAAACAAAGTGACTTTTGCAACTGACACGGTCGGAAAAGATGCAAAAGAAAAAATAAAAAATATGGAAAAAGGCGATATTGTCGTGCTCGAAAATTTGCGTTTTGACAAGCGCGAAGAAGAAAACGACGAGTCGTTTTGTAAAGAACTTGCAAGTCTTGCGGATATCTATGTTAATGACGCTTTTGGAACTGCGCATAGAAAGCACGCGTCGACATATGGGGTTGCAAAACTTCTTCCAAATGCTATTGGCTTTTTGATAAATAAGGAGTTAAAAGTCATTTCAAATGTTCTTGTAAATCCAACGCGTCCACTTGTGGCAGTGCTAGGCGGGGCAAAAATTAAGGATAAAATCCCTGTAATTGAGAATCTCCTTGATAAAGCGGATACGATTTTGGTTGGTGGCGGAATGGCTTATACTTTTGTAAAGGCAAACGGCGGTCGCGTCGGGAAATCTATTGTTGATGACGAAAATTTGTGTAAAAAATTTCTTGAGATGTCAAAGAATAGTCGCGCGAAAATTATTCTACCAATTGACAATATTTGTAACACAAGTTTAGAGTCAAAAGACAAGCCAAAGAGATTTTTGTCAGACGAAATTCCAGATGATTATATGGGGCTTGACATTGGCCCAAAGACGATCAAACTTTTCAAAAAATATATCAAAAAAGCAGGGACGGTTGTTTGGAACGGACCTATGGGCGTTTTTGAAAATCCAATGTACGAAAAAGGTACGCGTAAAATTGCTAAATATGTCGCGCGCACGCACGCGTTTAGTTTTGTTGGCGGTGGAGATAGTGCGGCTGCGGTTGTTAAAGCGGGGTATAGTAAATGTGTCAACCACTTGTCAACTGGTGGTGGGGCGAGTTTAATGCTTCTTGAGGGAAAGGATCTTCCTGGGCTTGAAGTTATTGATGACGTGAAAGAATAAAATTAAAAGGGAAAAATGAGAAAAAGTAAGTTAACGGCACTCATAATTTTGGACGGCTACGGCAAGCCAAAAGATTATGAAAAAAGTGGAATAATTAAAGAAAATACGGAAAATTTTAGAAATTACGAAAAAAGATTCCCACATACTTTTATCCGCGCAAGTGAAGAATATGTGGGGCTTCCAAAAGGACAAGCGGGAACAAGCGAAGTTGGACATATAACCCTTGGAAGTGGTCGCGTTAGTTATCAAATGCTTGTAAAAATTGATAAAGACATAAAGTCGGGCGAGTTTTTTAAGAATAAAGAATTTTTAAAGACTATTGACTACTGCAAGAAAAACAACAAGGCACTGCACCTTATAGGTATTCCAAGCGATGGCGGGATACACTCGCACATAAACCACCTTTTAGCGCTCATTGATATGTGTAAAGAAAACGATTTTTATAATGTTTTTATTCACTTTGTGGGTGACGGAAGGGACACGCATCCAAAAAGTATTATTAAGTACCTAGAACAAGTCGAAAAGTACACTAAACGCAAAAAATGCGGTAAAATTGCGTCAATTGTGGGGCGTTTTTACGCTTTTGACAGGGATAAAAACTATAATAGGAATGAACTTGCCTACAACCTTTGGGTCTCTGGAAAAGGTGAAAAGTTTGTAGACTACCATAAAGCAATTGAAAGCGCGTACAACAAGGGCGAGACGGATGAATTTATAAAGCCTATTTGTTTAACTAACGAAAAAGGCGAGCCTTTGGGACTTATAAATAGTCGCGACGCGGTCATATCCTATAATTTTAGGACGGATAGAGAAAGACAGCTTGCATATGTTATGGCAGAGGACAACGACCTTGATTTTGTCAAAAAACTTAACCTATATTTTGTCACAATGACTGAGTATGACGAAAGTTTTAAAAAAGTCCATGTTGCGTATAGACAAAAAAAAATGAAGAATATCTTGTCCGAAGTTATAAGTAAAAAAGGCTTAAAGCAAGTTAAAATCGCGGAAACGGAAAAATATGCTCATTTGACATTTTTCTTTAATGACGGCAAGCAAGATTGTTACCCTGGCGAAGATAGAGTACTAATAAATAGCGAAAAAATGCAAAGTTACGCGAGTTTTCCACAAATGTCGGCAGAAAAAATAGCGGATAAAGCGCTTGAAGTTATGGATAAATATGATTTTATTGCAATAAATTTTGCAAATTGCGATATGGTCGGGCATAGCGGAGACAAAATGGCAACTAGAACGGCAGTAAAGGTTGTTGATACGCAAATGAAGCGCGTTGTCGACGCTATTTTGGAGCGTGGCGGGCAGGGAATTGTAACTGCTGACCACGGGAATGCGGATATTATGGTTAATCTTGATGGGTCACCTAACACTTCGCACACAACTAGCGTTGTTCCACTTTTTGTCTTTGGAGTGGATAAAAATAGGAAACTTAGAAAAGACGGCACGCTTGCTGATGTTGCGCCTACTCTTTTGAACCTTATGAATATTAAAGTGCCAAAAGAGATGACGGGGCGCGACTTGTTTGAGTAGCCTATTTGTTTAGAAAAAAACAAATAAAAAGTTATTTCAAACTTTGGAAAACTAAATTATTGATTGATAAAAAAATAAATTTAAGAAAAGTGAAGATTAGGCGAAAAACAACTTGTTAAATTAAAAAACTTGTTGTTAAAATAATTTTTGGCACAAAATTTAGTAGTTTTTGGGCTAAAAAGTAAGATTAGGGCAAATAAAAAAGGAGTTGAGATATGCCAAAAAAATATGTTATTGCCAATTTTAAAATGAATAAAGTCGACAAAGATGTTAAATTTTATATTGAGCAACTTTTGCCAAAAGTAAAAGATGTTACTTCGCAAGTCGTTTTGGCTGTGCCTAGTGTGTCAATAAAAACGGCGGTCAAGGAAACAAAAGGAAGTGGCGTTGTAATTGCTTCGCAAAACATAAATGAAAACGGCTTCGGAGCATTTACAGGTGAAATTAACGCTGAAATGGTGTCAAATGTTGGGGCGGGTGCAGTTATTATTGGACATAGCGAAAGAAGAAGCTATTTTAATGAAACGGACGCGTCTATAAATAAAAAAATCCAAAAGGCTCTAAAAGCGGGACTTATGTGTGTTTTTTGCTTTGGGGAAAGTGTTTATGATAAGAAAAACAATTTGACGGAATCGGCACTTACAACCCAAATTACGGGTGCGCTAAACAATATTTATGGAAACGAACTTGGTCATATTGTTTTTGCGTACGAACCAGTTTGGGCGATTGGAACGGGCGTCGTTGCGACAAATGCTGTTATTGAAAAAACATTAAAACTTATAAGAAAAATAATTTGTAACCTTTATGACGAAAAGGTCGCAAACGAAGTTTCAATTGTTTATGGCGGAAGTGTCAATGAAAGTAACATAAAAGACATCGCAAAAATTGCAAACTTAAACGGTGTGCTTGTCGGTGGAGCATCACTTGACCCCGTCAAATTTTCGGCGATATCGGAAGCGTTTGGTAAGACTGTACCTAAAAAATAGTTTAAGCAAAAATCAAGTCAAATGTAGCCCTTTGGTACGAAAATAGAGGTTTTTAGGGGTGATTTTGCGTTTTAAAAAGAGAACAATCAAAAATAATACCCAAAGTAAGTACCATTTTATTAAGAATCTTTACATTCTTAAATAACTTGCATAAGTCCGTTTTTGTTTTGGTCTAATAAAAAGATGTCGTCTAATAAGAGTAAACTACAAAAAAAATGGGTATTGAAATTTTTATAAAAGTATATTACAATATCAGTGTAAAGATTTAAAGGTGGAAAAATGGAGACTTTGCATAATTTGTTAGTATTTTTAAGAACGAACTTCTTTTGCGACCCAAGACAGTCAATAATTTCGCTTTGTGTGTTTTTTGGGATTATCTATTTTTATAAAATGATGAAATATGATAATTCAAAACCACTTGTTTCGGTAAAATATATTGCTTGTACGCTCGTTTGTTTTTCCGTTCTTATGCTAGTTTATTAAAAGTAGCAAAAAAGATTTGATTTTTTTAAAAAAAAGTGATAAAATCTCTCGTGATTTCATTTGATTAGGAGTAAAAATGTTTAATTTTCTTTGTGAAGACGTTATTAGACCAGACTGGGTCGTAAATTCTTTTCCTATTATTAAGTTTATTTTGGTGTGCTTGATTGCAATTTGCTCACTTGTTCTTATTGTGCTTGTTCTTATGCAAGAAAGTGAGGGCGGGGATACAACCAATTCAATCACAGGCATTAAGGATACTTATTATTCAAAAAATAAAGGGTTAAGTAAAGACGAAAGATTGAAAAAATGGACAACAATTTTGTCTATTGCAATCGCTTGTATGGTTCTTTGCTTTGTTATCTTGGCTAAAATTTTTGCTGGGAACATTTGGGGCTAAAAGACGCATTTGTTTTGTTATAAACATAACTTTTTAGTCTTAGTTGATAGGGCAAAGTCGTAAAAAGACCTTGTTTTGGTGCTAGGTTTTAAATTGGTTGTAATTTCTAGTGCAGACAAAAGTTTTGCAATTAAGAACTATTTATGTGAAAATTTGGTTCAACTTTTTGAGCACAAGTTATTAAATAAAAATAAAGATTACTTTTAAATATTCCATTTGGAACATTTATTTGAGTGGTCTTTTTTTTATTTTTCAAGGCATATAATCAATATATGAGAATATTTGGTTTTAATTTTAAAAGCGAAAAAAAATTTGTACATTTTACATGTAATGTTATTTTGGCATGCTTAATTATTGCTGTTGTTGCGGTGGCTGTTTTTTCGCCACTAGCCACTGACGCTTATGTTGTATCGTCGCCAGCCTACTATAACGGGGATAAGTCAAGCGATAAGGTAAGTTTAATGGTTAATGTTTATTGGGGAACGGAATATCTTGATAGTATGCTAGAAACTTTTGATAAATATAATGTCAAAACGACCTTTTTTATTGGTGGCTGTTGGGCGGGGAAAAACAACGAAATGCTTAAAAAAATTGCGAGTAAGGGGCACGAAATCGCCAATCACGGCTACTATCACAAAGACCATAAAAAGTTGAACGAAGAGCAAAATCGAAATGAAATTGTGATGACACAAGAGTTGATAGAAGGAATTTTAGGGGTAAAAACCAACCTTTTTGCGCCACCATCGGGAAGTTTTAACGATAGGACACTAAAAGTTGCGGATAGTTTAGGTTATAAAACCATAATGTGGTCGCTTGACACAATCGACTGGCGAGATAAGAACACCAAAACAATTTTTAAGCGAGCAACTGAAAAAACAAAGGGTGGAGACCTTATTTTAATGCACCCAACTTTAAACACTGCGGAGGCGCTTGATGACATTTTAAAGACCTTACAAAACAAAGGTTTGACCGTTTCGACGGTGAGCGACGTGTGCAATTTCTAAATTTTTTATGTAATTAGCGTGATTATGCCTAAAATTGCTTTTAGTTTTTTCTTTTAAAGGTTATAATTAGGATTAAAGGGAGTTACAATGGAAGAAAAATTATATTGTTTTAAAAGTGGACTAAGGCTGGTTTATCAACAAGTTGAAATGACGCGTCCTGCGAGTATTAAAATCGGGGTTTATGTCGGAAGCGCAAATGAAAAAGCGGAAGAAAACGGAATTTCGCATTTTATCGAACATCTTGTTTTTAAAGGCTCAAAAAAGCGAACAAATAAGCAAATTAGTGCTGATTTTGAGTTTATCGGGGCAAATTTCAACGCTTTTACTGCATACCAAAAGACCTGTTTTTATTTGACGGGACTTAACGAAAAGTTTGAAGAGTCGCTTGAAATTTTAAGTGATATTGTTTTTAATCCGCTTTTTAATCAAGATGACATTGATAAAGAACGCAATGTTATTTATGAAGAAATTGATATGTACAAAGACAAGCCAAGGGCAATCGTTTCGCAAGAAGTGAGAAGGCTTTTCTATGGTGATACACCCCTAGGTCGCGATGTTATTGGAACAAAAGAAACTCTTTCAAAAATGAACAGAAAGGAAATTTTAAATTACTACAAAGAACATTATATTGCAAAAAATATCATTGTGTCAGTTGTGTGTGGTCGTGATTTTAGTTATGTCAAAAAAATGGTCAAAAAGTATGTTGACTCGCATTTTGAAGGGACGGACAAGCCTGACAAGGTCATAAAATCTCATGTTGTTGTGCCAGATAGAAACTTTACTGCAATAAAAAAGGATGTAAAGCAAGCAAATGTTGTTTTTTGTTTTCCTTGTTGCAATATTTTTAGTAAAGATAAAATGGCGACTTCGCTCCTAGCATTTATTTTTGGTGGCGGAATGTCGTCAAGGCTGTTTAATAGAATTAGGGAAGACGAAGGGCTTGTGTATGATATTTATGCTGAGCCTGGTTGCGCAGTACACGGCGGGGCTTTTATTATTTCTTTTGGTGCTAGCGAAAACAATGTCAAAAAGACAATTAGGTGTATAAAGGAAGAAATTTTAAAACTTAAAGAAAACGGCGTTACAGAAGAAGAACTTGACAGAGCAAAAAATTTTACAAAAGCGATGATGTTGTCGGGGTTTGAAAAAACGACTTCGCTAGCGAGTAAAAATATGGCGCAAGCATATACAAAAGGAAAAATTGTTTCGCCAGAGGATAGAATAAAAAAGATTGAAAAAGTAACAGTTGAAGATATTAAAAATGTAATTGATAGCATTTTCAATTTTTCTAATGTTTGCGGAAGCGTGATAAGTAAGTCTCTTGACGCGTCTGTTTTTGATGACTTGCAGTAATTTTAAAATATAATAGTCAATTATTAACTAATTTTTGAACATAGTTTTTTATAAATAGGGTGTTTTTGTGAAATTTTGTTTTAGCATAATTTTAACCATTAAAACCTTAAAAGAGACTAAATGGGTATGATGTTTAAAAATATGTTATTTGTTTGTATTTGATAAAAAAGTCTTTAAAAACCTTTTGAAAGGCGAAAAATTTGTGATAAAATTTGCTAGGGGGTAGAAAAATTGAACCACCAAGAAAAAGACAAAAAGAGACTTAGTGACGGCGCAAAGCGCAACATCGGAATTGTTATGATTTGCGTGAGTTTGGTTCTTTTTGTTTGCAGTACATTTAACTTTTTATATGGCGTGAAAGCCTTTTTACTTGGAGTATTTGGCATTATGCTTTATGCTCTTTTACTCTTTATGTTCCTTTTTGGAATCGCACTCGCGAGTGGCAAAAAATTTGTTTATTCGGCAAAATATTTGGTGTATTTGGGGCTCGCTTTCTTTTTCTTTATGTGTGTTTTGCATATAATTTTTACGGGCTTCAAATCTCAAAGTTATTCATATAGTTCTTATCTTCAAGCGTGTTTTTACTCGCTTTGGACGCCTGGTGGGGCGTTTATTGGGTTGTTTACATTTCCACTTATGAGCCTTCTTCACGACATTGCGGGGATTGTAATTTATGGCATTGGGCTTATCATTTCAATATATTTTATTTTGTCTTATCTTGACGATTATAGAGAAAAGAAAAAAGACGAAAAAGTGGAACGCCCAACATATGAGACCTTCCATTTTGACTCACAAGAAGTTGAGTATGTAAAACCTGAAAAACAAGATGTTCAAATGGAAAATTCGTCCGAGATTAAAGAAATAAAAGAAGAAAAACAAGAAGAAGTTATTGTCAAAGACGAAGAAGCGATAAAGCAAAATAGGGCAAAGGAACTTTTGGGACTCAAAAAGTTTGATGAAGAACAAGAAGTCGATAAGAAAGAGCCAGAAGAAAAAATAATTCTTACCGAAAAGAAGCCACAAAACGCAACATTTTCGTGGCAAAATAGGGGTTTTCAAGAGGATAAACCACAAAAATTTGTGTATAATGAAAGTAAACCTGTTAAACAACCTGAAAACCCAGTTATTAAGGAAAATATAGAATATTTATCGACCATTCACGACTTAAATAATGTCAATGACAACCCAATTATCAACGCCGAAGATTACGAAGATTATAAAGAAAAAATGAAGGCGTTTAATGACAAGCAAAACGTTTTTTTGCGTAGGGAAGAGGCTGACACAAAAACTATTGAAAATTACGATTCAGCATTTGGATTTAGCCATTCTCAAAATGACTCAAAAGATGATTTTTCAAGTCTAAAAAGCGGTTTTAGTCCATTAAATCCGCAAAATTTCTCTGTTTCAAGCGACAACTCTTTTGAAATTGAGCCAGAAAAGAATGGTTATGAAGAGAATGACGAGATGGACGATTTGTCACCGATTGTTGACCTTGATAACATTCGCGTGGAAGATGATAATATACGCGGTGAAGATTTTGATAAAAAATTTAGTCCGCTTAATCCAGCGAATTTTTCGTCATACAAGCCTGAGCAAAATAGCTACGAAAAAAGAGAACCTAATTTGTCAAATGACAATAGTGCAACAACTCAAAAATTTATGGACAATGACTATAAGAGCGCACAGTCAAGTAATGTTGAAGATAGTTTAGGAAGAAGCTTTAACCTAAATATAATAAATGGCACGGCGGGGCAAGAAAAAACAAAAGAAATTGTACCAGACTTTTCCTATCCAAATGGATATGTTAGACCTTCAATTGACCTTCTTAAGACCTATGTTAACGACACCGAAGAAGATATGGAAAAACAAAGGCAAAATATTGAGATTTTGGAGACTGTTCTTAGCGAGTTTAAAATCCCAGCCAAAGTCGAAGCGGTGCGTCGTGGGGCTGCGGTTACCAGATATGAACTCCATATGCCTGTTGGCATTCCAGTTAGGAAAATTCACGCTCATTCATCCGATATTGCGCTTGCACTCGCAGCGAAAAGTGATATAAGAATTGAAACACCTATTAAGGGAAAGAGTGCGGTCGGAATTGAAGTCCCAAATGATGTCGTTGACACTGTCGGAATGAAAGATATTATAGCTTCACCACGCTTTATGGATTCTAAAGCGCCACTTACATTCGCACTTGGAAAGGACGTGGACGGAAATGTCTATTGTTGCAATCTTGACAAAATGCCACACCTTCTTGTTGCTGGAAGCACGGGAAGCGGTAAGTCAGTTTGTTTAAACGCACTTATATTGTCTCTTATGTTTAAGACAAGCCCAGAAGATTTGCGACTTATTTTGGTTGACCCTAAGAGAGTTGAATTTAGTATTTATAACGACCTTCCACACCTTCTTATGCCAAAGGCGATAACCGAACCAAAGAAAGCGCTTAATGCGTTTGATTGGTTGATTGAAGAAATGGAAAGAAGATTTGGGATTTTCCAAGAGTGCTTTGTTAAAAACCTTGCTGAATACAACGCGCAACCAGAAGTTTTGCAAGGAAAAATGCCAAAACTTCCTTGTCTTGTTCTTATTGTCGACGAACTTGCTGACCTCGTTGTTACAACGAATAAAAAGGAACTTGAAGAAAGGATTATTCGTTTGACGCAAAAAGCAAGAGCGGCTGGTATCCACTTGATTTTGGCGACTCAAAGACCAAGTGTCGACATTATTACTGGAAGTATTAAAATTAACTTGCCATCAAGAATTGCGTTTGCGGTTACGAACTTTGTTGACTCTAAAACTATTCTCGACCAAGGCGGAGCGGAAAAACTTTTGGGGCGCGGAGATATGCTTTATAAGTCGCGCGATGGAGAGCCAGTGCGTGTTCAAGGATGTTTTGTCGATACACCAGAAGTTAAAGCGGTGGTTGATTTCATCCGTGAAAACAACCCTTGCCACTATGACCCAAATATTGAAAAAGCAATAAATAGCGAAGGAAATAGCGAAGGTGGTGGCGGATACTCGGGCGGAAACGGAAGTTTGCCAGCGGTCGATAGCCTTATGCCAGACGCACTTAAACTAGTCATTGAAAACGGACAAGCATCGATTTCGCTTCTTCAAAGGCGATTTGCGATAGGTTATCAAAGGTCGGCTAAAATTATCGACCAAATGGAAATGGCGGGCTTTATTTCAAGCAGTGACGGCAGTAAACCGCGAACTGTTTATGTGACAATGCAAGATTACAACAAAATTTATGGAGATAATAATGCCTAATAAAAAAATAAAAATTGGTTTTATTTGCCTTGGTTGCGACAAAAATAGGGTGGACCTAGAAGACGTCATCTCCACCCTTCCAAAAGACCTTTTTGAAATGGTCGGCGACGAAAAACAAGCGGAACTAATTTTGATTAACACATGCGCTTTTTTAAAAACAGCGCGAGATGAAGCAAAGTCAATTATCAAGGAAATGGGCGAACTAAAGAAAACGGCAAAACTCAAAAAACTTGTCGTTATGGGGTGCCTTCCACAACTTGAAAAAGAAAAGGTTTTAAAAGAATTCGATTTTGTCGACGCGATTTTAGTGCCAGAGGATTACAAAAATGCAAAAAATGTTATTTGTGACCTTTTGAATATTAAAACTGATGACAAAAAAAGCAAAAATGCAGACGAAAATAAGGGAAGAAGTCTCACAACACCACTTCATTATGCTTATTTAAAAATCGCGGATGGATGCAACAATAGATGTGCTTTTTGTAAAATTCCTTTTATCAAAGGTCCATATAAATCACGAAAAATTGACGACCTTGTAAACGAGACGACTGCTTTGTGTGAAAAAGGCGTGAGAGAGATTATTCTTGTTGCGCAAGATGTAACGAATTTTGGTTTTGACACGGGCGAAAAACTCGTTGATTTGTTAGAAAAACTTTCAAAGATAAAGAAACTTGTTTGGATAAGACTGCTTTATTGTTACCCAGATTTGGTGGACGATAGCCTTATACAAGAAATCAAAAACAACCCAAAAATCGTTCATTACATAGATATGCCTTTGCAACACGCGAGTGACGCGGTTTTGTCTAATATGGCACGAAAAAGTCGCAAGAAAGATATTGAAGAGTTGATTGTAAAACTTAGACGCGAGATTCCTGATATTAAAATTAGGTCAACTTTTATGGTTGGTTTCCCAAGCGAGACAGAGAAAGATTTTAAGGAGCTTTGCAAATTCTTAAAAACCTATAAACTAGACAATGTTGGTTTTTTTAAGTATTCGCGCGAAGAAGACACAAAAGCCTATGATATGGCGGAGCAAGTGCCAGAAAAGATTAAGGATGAAAGACTCGAAAAAATCCAACTTTTGCAAGAAAAAATTGCGAAATCTAATAACAAAAAACTTCGCGGGCAAACCTTTAAAGTTGTGGTTGACAAGGTTTATCAAGACGGAATTTATGAAGCAAGAGCGTATTTTAGCGCGCCCGACGTAGATTTCTTGATTTATTTCTCATCCTATCGAAAAATCAACCCAGGTTGTTTTGTCGATGTGACGATTGAAGATTTTAAAGACGGAGTTTTTATTGCACAAAATGAAAAAAATAGCACATATTAGTTTACTTTTATGTGCTTTTTTTATATACTTAAATTGTATTTTGTGTTAAAAGATAAAAATCTCATTTAAAAACCCAAAAAGTGCGTGAAATGATTAGTCAATAAAGTTTAAAACTTCTATTGAGAGCAAGCAAACGTGAAAGATGTTTTAAAAACACAAAATTAGATTTTGCTAGATAAAAATGCGTTTAAATTGTGGCTAGAAAAGAAAAATTTAGGGCGGAGAAAATACAAAAAGTTTTAAAAGGAAATAAAATGAATTTACCTAATAGAATAACTTTAACAAGAATAATTTTAATACCATTTATTATTTTTTTCTATTTGTCAGAAGGTTTTTTATACGGCGGGAAAATGATTGCGACGGGACTGTTTTTTGTGGGCATTGCAACCGACTTTCTTGACGGATACTTGGCGAGAAAAAGGGGAGAAATTACTGTTCTTGGGACATTTCTCGACTCAATTGCGGACAAGATGTTTGTTATAACAACACTTCTCCTTATTGTCGCAGACGGCACTGTTGTACAACCTTTTGGCGTGATTTTTGCGGTTATTATTATTGCGAGAGAACTTATGGTGAGCGCTTTAAGACAACTTGGTGCTAGTAAAAATGTTATTATTTCAGCCGACTATTTTGGAAAGGTTAAGGCTAGTTTTCAATTTGTAGCATTGTTCCTTTTTATGCTTTATAGCTTCTTAAACGAAAGAGCCGTTTTTGATAGCAACATTCTAAACATTTTGTATTGGATTTGTTTTGCGGGGCTTGCAGTGACGACAATTTTGACTATTATGTCGGGTTGCCATTATTTAATTAAAAATAGACATCTTTTTTCCGAAACACAAGTTGATGTTTCAAACAAGAAAGACGAAAAAAGTGAAAACAATGATAGTTTAAGTAATGAAATAAAGGGAAAAGATGCTCGAAAAAAGGACGACTTAAAGGGCGAAAAGAAAGCGTCAAAAAAGGCTAAAAAAAATCTATAATATGACCTTTAATAATTTTTAAACTAAAATCAATTTAGATATTTTTGCCAACATGGCAAGTGAAAAATAGGCAAAATTACAGCCTATTTTTTGTAGGCGGGGAGAATTATGAAAGTATCGATAATTGTCGTGTCAAGTAGCGAAATTGTTTCAAATATCAAAGAAGATACACTAAATAAAATTTGTTCTTCACTATATAAAAATAAGCAAGATGTAAAATTTGTAGAAATTGTTAAGCCCGAAGCGGAAGTCGTGCAAAGTGCATTCAAAAGAGCGTGTGAAATGTGCGACGCGGTCGTTGTCGCGACCGAAAATGAGTGGGACAAATTTTATATGGTTAAGCACATTTTGTCGGACGAGTTTGACGCAAAAATTGAAGTCAGTGAGTATGCAAAAAAATATATCGACGAGTATGCAAGAACAAAAAATGTGCCACTTAAAAGAGAAGACAATAGTCTTTCACAAATGCCAAATAATGCACGAACAATTAAAAATCCGTTTAGCGCTTATCAAGGCTGTTTGATTGAAGAAAAGGAAAAATTGATTTTTCTTTTGCCACTTGAAAGTGATGAATTGTATCATATATTTTTTTCGTCTGTTTTACCTTATATTTTGTCAAAAGGCAAGCAAAAGGGGAAAACATATATTTTAAGAACCTTTGGAATAAAACTTCAAGAGTTGCAAACCCTTTTAAGGGACGAAATTAAAAATAAGTACGAAATTGAAGTCGTTTGTTCGGAAAAACTTTTGCGGGGCGAAGTTGTCATAAATATTTCGGAAGGGACGCGAAGTGACGCGCAAAAAAGCATAGTTTCAAAGGTTTACACCAAACTTTTACCTTATTTTTATAGCGAAAAAGACGAGAGTTTGGAAGAATTTATTTTGACTCTTTTATCTATTAGGCATTTAACGCTTTCGTTTGCCGAAGATTTTACAAGGGGCGAAATGAGTGCGAGTTTGGGGCGTGCGAGTGGAAATAGTGGCGAAATTTTGAAAGAAAGTTATGTCACTATTTCAAATGAGTCAAAAACTAAACTTTTAGGCGTTGATAAATCTTGCTACACAAAAAAAGATGTCGATTATGGCGAAATGGCGTACGAAATGGCTCTTGGTGTGCTTGAAAATTCGGGTGCGGATATAGTGGTGACAAGTTGCGGGAATTTAGAAAATGGACTACTATATTTTGCACTTGGAAATAGCGAAGGAATACATATTTTTAGCGAAAATATCGGCGGGTCTTTGAGTGAAAAAATAAATCTCGCAACAGGCAAAATATTTTTCCAACTTATTAAAAAACTAAAACAAGACGATTTTCATATCGGGAATGAAATAGTGTAGAGTTTAAAAAGTAAATTAAAATGTTAAAATTATACAAAAATAGTCCATTTTTGGGCTATTTTTTTATAAAAAAAGTTAAAATTTTACGAAAAAAGTGGTCAAAATTGCTTGACATG
>ERZ808286.358-NODE-358-length-32249-cov-4.169845_pt1 | contig 32249 bp, 35 predicted proteins | sample MGYA00521276_ERZ808286 | MGnify/ENA primary metagenome ERZ808286 (study PRJEB31516, sample SAMN03275607) | gut metagenome | biome: mammalia-associated habitat; material: feces | host: Papio cynocephalus | place: Kenya | collected 2012-08-01 ... | reverse complement strand
TTAAGTCTCATACACTCTGCTTTAAGCCAGGTTTCATAACTAATTATAGGTTCGATGTTGGTTGCCTTGTATAGTTCGCCATTATACCAGTAATATCCACAAGAGAAAGGATTGTCGATTACTTTGGCCACAGCAGTCCTATTATTATAACTTCCATATCTATTTTTATAATTCTTATGCATATACGCACTCAAATTGGCAAAATTCCAGCCTTTAAGGTAAAGCTCATATATTTTCTCGACTTGTTCCTTTTCGGCTGGATTAGGTACGAATCTCTCGTTCTGCGTGTCATAATCATAACCAATCGGTAGGGTGGAAGTACGCATAGCTCTTCCTGACTTCGCTCTTTGCAATTTACCCATCTTCATACGCTCAACGATTGTCTCACGCTCAAGTTCGCTAAATGTTGCACTCATTTTCAAAGCAGCTCTTCCAAAAGGTGAACTCAAATCTAGATTCTCTGTAAGACTAAATAGACTTACATTATACTTTTCAAATAACTCAACTAATTCCAATACATCTTTAACTTTTCTACTTAATCTATCTAGTTTATATATTAATACAATATTGACTTTATAATTCTTAACATCTTCAATCAATTTGGTTATTGCTGGACGAGTAAGTGATTTACCACTATAACCATCATCAACATAGACATTAAAAATAGAATAGCCCATACCTTTGGCATACGCTTCTAATTTTTCTTGCTGTGCTATTAAACTATATCCTTGTTCTGCTTGCTCTAAAGTGCTTACTCTACAATAAATTCCTGCTTTCATAATTTCCTTATATATATTATATATATAGACTATTAGTAGTAAAGATTTAGTATTATCGGCAAAATTTTGCCGTAGATTTTTCAATATGCCAAAAACTACGGCAAAATTTTTCCACTGCTACGGCAGAATTCTGCCGGTAATAGTATATTAATAATATTAAAAATATTTTAAATATATATTATTTATCACGCATGCGTATTTATATTATATATTAATATATTATATAAACTAGGTTTAAATCGGATAGAATAATAAATCCTTGATTTTTTATCAACTAATAATTAAAACTTACCCCTGAGTTCAACTACTTTACCAATTATTCTAACTGGTAAGGTTGCGATTTGTTCGTTGTTATAGAACATAGGGGAGTAGTTTTGATTGAAAGGTACTAACGCAATGCCGTTAGTATCTTTTTTGATTTGCTTAAGTGTAGCGTCATTGCCATTGACCATTATTACACAGATATCACCACTATCTGCATTGTCTTGTTTTCTACAGATTACTACATCGCCATTCATTATTCTTGGCTCCATACTATTGCCTTTAACTTTAAGTCCAAAGTATTCGCCCTGGGTAGTCCATTCTTGTGGTATTTCTTCATAGTCTAATATTTCTTCTACAGCTTCTATAGGTATCCCAGCAGGGATTGTTCCTAATACAGGAATTTTGAAACCTAGATTTATTTTTTTATCTTCAACACCTGTTAATAAATAATCTAATGATACATTGAATAATTTTGCATAGTTTTGTAATGTTTCACTATTTGGTTCTGCTTTTCCCATTTCATATTTATAAACAGCTGAAGTGGTTAGTCCTAAATATGATGCTACATCAGTTTGAGTAAGTTTTTTATCTTTTCGTAATTTTTTTAGTCTTTCTTGTAATTGTTCCATAAAAAATCAACCTTTTGTTTATTTTTTATAATTATACTATACAAAAATTGAACTCACAAGACAAAAAACTATTAAAAAAATGGAAAAATAGTCTAAAATGTATTGACTATGAACCAAAGGTTGTGTTATTTTAATAAAAATTAAACCAGAGGTTGAAAATAGATTGTTTGTAAAATTTCTTAAAACAAAATCAATAAAACAAGTTCAAATAGCAAAAGCATTAGATATTTCTCAACAATTAGTATCGAAATGGTGCAAAGGGAAATGCGAACCATCACTTAATGCGATTATAAAAATGAGTGAAACTTTTGGAATACCCATAGAAGAAATAGTTCTAGCGTTCAAAAAAAATTAACTAAATTTACAAAAATATCATAAGGAGAGTATATGGCAAAAAGAAATGTTTTTAATTTTAAAATAACAGTCACTTTTAATGACGGCTTAAAACTTCCTTATGAAGAGTTAATGAAGTTAGACAAAATTATCCTTAAAGCTGAAGACAATCTCGAATTACTTCGAGACTTCGATTTAACTTTTAATATGGGCTTTAATGAACGCAGACAAAAACAAAAAAGGCTTAATGAAATCTATCGTAAGAAACAAATTTTTAAGATGGAACTTAAAAGGGTAGAAGATAGCAAATTGTAATTAACAATGTGGAGATTAAAGCACGACCTAAATAATTAACAACACTGGACAAGCATTTAGGTCAAGGAGCAGAAGTGTTGTATGCTCGGCAAGGTTTGGTATGGTAAAAGTCTTTCCTTAATCTCCTATTATGTTTTTGATAATTATTTGTGATGATTTAAACAAGATTTAATCTTCCTTGCCATTAAATCTTGTTTTCGTGGGATTAGTGGGGCTAGAAACCCTGCAATCCCGACCAATTAAAAATCGCAATATAAAGGGGGGGGGGTGGTTTTATTAAAAGATAGTTTTAAAGTCGTATGTAACTCTTATATATAAGGCCCTTATGCATTATACTCCGGGCCTTATTATGGCAAACTTGGTAAGTTTTGACTGGGTTCGATTCCTGGTCTTGTCACAAATAAACATAGGAAAAGGATAAAGAGTTATGAAAGATAATAATTTTAAGAAACAGTTAGACGATTATATAGCATACTTCCAATCACTTTTTACTTTTGATTCTAGAAAGTGTAGAGAGTTTGAAGATATCAATTATATTACTAGATACGGCATTAAAGTACTTGGAGTTCTTAATAATCGATATCAAAAAGAATGTATGGATGAACAAAGCAAAAGCAAAGTTAATTTAATGGTTAATAGTTTAAAAAATCAATTAAAAATTTTTAACTTTTTAAGTGTGTATGACGCACTTGAAGCGATATTAAACAGTCTTAATTATCTAAAGGAGCATACAGTACATGCAAGAGATTAAATCGTGTAAAAGAGTAACTTTAGATGATGAGTTCTACACGCAGTATAAAGACGCTGTAAGAGAACTTCACAAGTATGACCTTCGTGGTAAAAGAATAATCTGTCCTTGCGATAACAAAAATAGCAATATTTATAGATACTTAAAGGACTGTTATTATGATGTTAAATGTAGTGATAAAGACTGGCGTAATGTTAATTATGCTAATTACGATATTGTTGTAACCAATCCACCTTTCTCACAAATCAATGAATTTATTAATCATTTATTTAATTTAAAAATTGATTTTATTATAGTTGTGAGTGATGTAATGAGATATTGCTTTAAAAATGGTAAAGGCAAGATTGGTAATTTTGAAAAAATATATTTTGGTAAAGATTTGCAAGAATTTATAAGACCAGATGGAAGTCTAAAGTCAATACATTGTGGTTGGATATCTAACATACAAGATACCTGGCAAGAAAATGTAGCAATATGTAAGGTGAAGTTATGAAAAAATTAAGTTTTAAAGAAAGATTGATTAAGTATAAAACACTATTTGAAGATTCTTTAGATAGTGACGCAATTAGTATTAATCGTCAAATTAATTATTCAATCAATGTTATTAACAACTTAAAATACAGTTTTTTAAAAGAAAATAAAATGGATAGTTGCTATAGCTTTATTAAAAATATTGATGTAATGAAATCAAACTTATTAGACACTAATTTTGAAAATACAAATGAAGTTGTTGAAGAGATGATAGACAATATTAATTTTTTACAAAGGAGATATGTAAAATGACTGTAAAAGAATATTTGGATAAGAAGAGTGAAGCAGAGTTCGTTAAATCAAGAATTGAAGTTTTAAGAAATTTGGTAAGGTGGAACTAACAATGTTAAATAAAATAGTTGAAGATATAGAAGAAGAAATTAATCAAATAGAGTGTGATAATAAAGACTTTATCTGTAGCACTTGCTTAACTACTTTAAATGATTTGCAATCAGTTCTACCAAAATTAAAAGAACTTAAAGATGATTTTTTAAAAGTGATTGAAAAATTATTAAACACAGCAAGTGATTTTAATTTAAGCGATGTATCACAATACACACAATGCATTAAACAAAAATGGTTTGAAGGTGGGTTGAAAAAAGAAGATGAAGACATATTTGAATGAGAAGTGGGCAAAGTTTAATTCAAGATATCTTTTATCCAATTATGGAAGATGGTTCTCGCTTAAATCTATGAAAATTGTAAAACAGAATCCAAACAATTCTGGATATCTTAGACTTAATGCAAAAACAAAAGATGGTAGAATTATAAGCTTTACACATATAGCAGTCGTATATATGTTTGGCGATTGTAATGGTAAAAGAATTTCACCTAAAGCATTGTTATCTGATATGGGATTGACAATAGACCACAGGGACGGAAATAAACTTAACAATATGCAATCAAATCTTGAATTAGTAACCTTTCAAGAAAACATTAATCGAAAGTATAACAAACCTGTTTTAGAAAACAGTGTAGTTAAATGTCAAAAGAGATTTATAGAAGAAATGTCAGAGATATTTTAAAAATAGTGTAGGGGGTATAGGGCATCTAACAATTCAATTTTATTTATAAAAATTTTAAGGAGTAACAAATGGAAAAAAGAAACAACAATCAAATAGAATATGATAACAGTTTCAATTTTAGTCAATTAATCTCCGGTTTAACATTAACCTTAACAATTATCTCATTAATTGTTATTGGCGTATGGATTTGGTTTTCATTTTTTAATGTGCAACCTACAACTACATTTACGGCTCAAATTAACACCATCGGTGCTGGGAGCAAAAAGTATGTTATGGAGTTTAATCAACTTCGTGGTAAATCCAATGGCGAAGAGCTAAACGAATTAAAACTTACATATTACACAAGTGAAAGTCTTAATACAGAGTTTTCGACCGGGATACAGACAATCGGAGATATAAACACAAAATCCGTGAAAGTTAGTCAAAATGGCTGGTGGATATTCTCAAGTGAATATGTATATAAACAACAATTTACTTCAGACCATTATTACTACAATCGTGATAGAAACAGTTACACATATAAAGCTATTGAAAACATAAGTGAAAGAGATTATTATGTTATTCAAATTGAAGATAAAATTTATCAACTTCACTTTGAAAACAATGTCTTAAATTCTAAAAACTCTTTATGGATAAAGAAAAATTATGTAAGCGATCCAACAGCTTTATTTGTAGCGATGTCCGAAGCGTGTGAAAGTATGGATACTGGTGACTATGTTATTAACTTCCCACTCGGCGAGTTTTTTGGAATATCCAGGTATAACGAAGAAACTCAACAATTTGACGCCCTTGACATTGCAGATAAGAATAAGATTTACATCGAAGCCAAAATCCATATTGAAGACCGTGGTGTAACCAGTAATCGTCAAAGTATATTTGGTGTAGTTGCTAATGATTCCAAATACAACACATCTGATGTTGAAGATGTTGCGTATTGGAAATCGCAAGCAGTAGTTGTTCTAACACAAGATAATTTTAATAATGATGAAGGTTATTTAACTCTTAAATCTGAATTGATTAATTACTTCAGTCGTTATGAAGATATCTATGTTTTAATTAACTTAAATCTAGATAATACAGAAATTAAAGGTTTCAATTATTATGCTCTTTTGGGCATAAAGATTGATGAAATATCAATAACTTCTTCTACTCCTGTGGAGTTTGAAATATTAAACTCTGCTTTAAAGAATACAGGATTAGAAATTAATGATATTAAGACCAATAATGTAAGTCTAGTAGGAGCGTTATATGAATAAAGCAAAAGGAATGAAATGGTGGGGTTATGCGATTTGCTTAATCATAATTGTAACAGCAATATATATGACAATGGACTTAATAAAGGTTTTTACTGCCAAATCAGGTTCGATTGGTTTCTCCACGGAAGATAAGTATTTTGCCAGTGCTGTTGACATTGAAAAAGACTTTAGTACAGCAAATTTGCAGAAGAACGAAAAAACCGGTTTTTATGATTATCAGATCACAATTAAAGCAGTTAATGACTATGACGGAACTAAAAACAGTTATGAATTGTTAATCAACAATAATCCTTGTTGCTATAACGAAACAGGTGCTGGATACCTTAAATCTAGTTTTAGACGCAAGTATTACGATATCGAAGGCAATGTTACTATAGACGACACTTTATATATCACACTCCAATTTTTCACTAACAAGACAGAAGTTAAATTTGAATCTCGTGGTGGAAAAGAAGCAGTAGCGTACTGGAGTAATTACATAGATAACAATGGACTAAATTTGAAAATTATCTATTCTAAATTAAATTAATAAGGAGAAATTATGGCAAATAACAAAGTACAAAAAAATACTAAAAAAGGTATAGGTAAAAAAATTGCTGTTGGAATGACAACTGCGAGCCTTACCTTGTTGCTAGGTACTTCGGCATATCTTATTGGTACTAACTGGTGGTCAATAAAGGCCGGTTTAAAAGGTCAAAATCTTTTTACACAAGACCAGGTTCAAGAAAAAGTCGACCAGGCATACCAGGAAGGCCTTGGAGATAGTTTAGTGTATCAAAATGCAATTAAAGAACTAACTCAAAATTTAAGAAAAACTGAAGCAAGTTTAAATCAAGTATTGGCAGAGCGTGACCAAATCGTAATAGAAAGAGAAGATTTACAATTAAAACTTGATGAACTTAATACTCAACTTGATGAACTTAATAAGAAGTACACAAATGTAAGTAATGAGTATTGGGATAATTACAATAAGATTGCTGAGTATGAAAAGCAAATTGAAGATTTGAATAAGCTAATTGAAGATTTGAATAAGCAAGATGGTAATAACACAGAGTTAATTAATCAATTAAATACTCAAGTGGACAATCTTCAAAATCTTGTAACACAACTTCAAACAACTAACGATTTAAATTTAAGTACAATTGCTAGTCTTAATGCTCAAATTAGCAATTTAAAACAACAAATTAATGATATGACTTCAAATTCCCAAACTGCTAGTGGTCAGATAAATGCGTTAAACAACAAGATTGCAGAATTGCAAGCAAGCATTAATTATTATGAGACTTATATTTCGAGCCTTCAAAACGAAACTCAAGTAGTTATAACTTTTGAAGTTGCTGGAAGTGTTTACAATATACAAATTGTAAATAAAGGTTCAAAATGCTCTGTAACAACACCTGCTAGTACAACTTACAGAATATTCAATGGTTGGACAGTAAATGGACAAACTATTGATTTAAGTAATTATAATTTTGATGTTAACACAAAAGTTGTAGCAGACTTCACATACAAATACGATGTTAAATTTATGGTAGATAACGAAGTTGTTGATTCAAAGATTATTGAATCAGGAGCGTATCCGACATTACCTTCAAATCCAACAAAGGAAGGATATGTTTTTGAAGGATGGTCGTCAAATGGAGTAGATATCATCAACGACATAACGACTACACCAGTAACATCAAATGTTACATATTATGCAGTATTTTCAAAAACTTACACCGTCACTTTTGTTAACGGCGAAGAGAATACTACTTACAAAGTTAAGAATGGTTCGATGATAAGTGAAATACCAGAAGTAGAATCTACACCAGTTAAGACTTTTAATGGCTGGAAACTTAACGGCAGTTTTGTTGACCCTACTACTTATCAAGTTTATGGTGATACAACTTTCGTTGCAGACTTTACAATAAAAACTTTTTCAACAATGAGTTGGGACGAAATATCTAACTTATCTGCAAGTGGTGAAGCAAGTACATACTTAAATGTAGGCGATGAAAAAACAATTACTGCAACCATTGAAGGGGTTAAACAGGAGTTAACCTTTGTAATTCTTGGATTTAATCACGATGACCTTGCTGACGGAACTGGTAAAGCTGGTATCTCAATCGGACTAAAAGGATATGTGACTGGTAAAAATGGTTATGTATATAATTCAAATACAAATGGTGGTTATAAATATGTTGGTAGTTCATATGAAAAAACAATATTGCCAAATATCTTAAGCAATTTACCTACAGAATTAAAACAGAACATAAAAACAGTTTCTAAAGGTTGTTGTACTGCATATCCTACAGACTCAGATAACGATGTTAAAATTGTTAACTGTGATTTATTCTTGTTTAGCGTTAACGAAGTTTGTGGCGATAACAAATTAAGCGATAGATCTACTCAATATGATTATTTCAAGAAAAATGATCTATATATTGACATCGATGGAAATATCCTTTCTAGAGATTATACCGGGGGATATCAGGCAGAAATTTCTGCTGGTGGCTGGGAAATTGATGGAAGTAGCTCTACATTATTGTGTTTTGGTTTCTGCATTTAACCTAAAATGCAAATAAACTACAAGGAGAAAATATTTTATGAAATTTATCGGAAAATTAACAACTGCATTAGTAATGCTTGGATTGATTGCTTGCACTGCAGTAAATACAACTATACATATCAAATCAGGAGAAGCTAAGAACTTATTTAAAAATGGTTCTCAAATCGAAGCACCAGCAACTCCTGACCAAAGTGAAGAAAACCCAGGTGAAGAACAAACACCTGGTGCTGAAGAAAAACCAGGAACTGATGAAAAACAAGACGAATCAGAAAAGCCTGGTACTTCTGAAGATGAAAAAACTCCAGAAGTTGAAGATAAATCTACAGAAGATGTAGAAACACCTGAAAATAAATAAACCAATATAATGTTACTTTAGGGGCTTAAAATAAGCCCCTATGGTACATGTAAAAATACTTAAGGAGAAAATAATATTGAAACAATCAAAGAAGAAAACAACGCCAATAAAATATAGAGCGAGACCTAGTAGAAAAAATTCTAAAAATGTATCTAAAAAAATAGAAAACGGTCGTACTTTGCAAACAAGAGATGAGTTTTTGGAAGGTGGTAAAGATAAAATCATTCATCCAGAACATCCAGATCCAAATGACTTATATAGAAAAATTGTCGTGATTGACAGTAATCGCAATGATGAGATTGTTGCTGTCAAGACTGGAAAATCAAATGGTAAACCTTTGGTTGACTATCAACTTGGTGAATCAAAATATAAGCCTTTTGTTGTGACATCAGATGCAGATGGTAGGCCAATTGTTGTTGATGGTAAAAAATTCAAAAAAAATAAGAGAAATGAAAATGTTAGTAAAAAAGATGTAAACACAATAAAAAAAGACTGTTTAACCAGTCCAGAAACTTCAAAAAGATTAAGGAAAGAAAATCGAAAGAAAATTCGAAAACTTAAAAATAGATAAAAAAAGAAGCCAGTCACCCAGCTTCAAATTATTCTTGTAGTCATTGCTACATTATTAGTATATGCAAATTTTTATAAAAAGTCAATATTTTTATGTATAAGTTTAATAAAAAATAAATTAAAAAAAATTAATTATATATTATTTATAATATATAAAAAGTCGGGGTGCGACCACTAATGCAAATATTACATACAGTATGGCAATTTATACGACATAATTGGTATATTTTTGCTGTAGCAATTATTTTATTTTTAATATTAAGACGATTGCTTAATGAGTTCTGGGAAAGCTATAGAATGAAGCGTCATCAGAAGTGGCTTTGGAAACAAGAAATAAAGAAAGAACAGAAGCGTCAAAAGGAAGAAGAAAAAGAGCGTAATAAGTATCGAACTTACTCAGCTAACAACTGGTTATATAACGACATTTTAAAATCAAGGACAATTGTTTTTGAAGGATTACCAGGTGCAGGTAAAACAAGTGGTGCTTTAAATTTTATAAAATTTTTAATTGACCGTATATTATACAATGAGTTTAACAATCGAAGATATTATGAAGTAATGATGCCTAAATTTATAAAACGAAGGGATAAAATGCTTGCAGATAACAAACTACCTTTTTACACAAATATGGAAGGTGTTAGAGACTTGAATACAGGTGCTACACCGTATGAGAATGCTGAAGATATTGTGTTCCAGAGAAAGAAAGCAAATACACCTTGTGTCGTGTTTTTAGATGAAGCTAGCGATATTTTAGGTAAAGATAGTTACATTGAAGTTCAACACGAAAAAGATGTTGAGAAAAGAGCTGATAATGATGGTGCGAAGCAAACTGCTAAGAAATTAAGACATTATGATATGTGGTTAATAATGACGGACCAAGGTGGTAGTGATGTAGTATATACTGTTCGAAATGTTGGTTATACCAGGATAAAATATATTGAAACTCGTCACGAACTGTCAAAGAAAGGACAGAATATACAGAGATTTAGATTGTGGAAAAATAAATATTTGATTGGTTGGTTGGTAAGTAAACCTAAAATTAGATTCGCTGAATGTCTTTTTAAAGACCAAAAAGTCAAGACCTTTTTTAAACTCTTCTTGCGTGGCAGTAAAGTTTATGAAAAACAGTTTTTTATAAACCGTGACAAGATATACAAAAATATTAATTTAGATTACACAGTTTGGAAGCAACTGTTTCTATATAAGGATAAGTATTATTGGGTGTATTACAACAACTATCAAACACTTCTTTACAATTGTAAAGAGTATCGCCGTGAATATGATGAGAAGTTTGATGAAAATGGTGAGCGAAAGAAAATTGTAGGAGCATAAAATTATGACAAAACGAGAAAAACTGGAAAGAAAAGAACAAAAGAAAATTTTAAGACACAAGCTAGAATTTTTAAAAACAGTTCGAGTTTGGTTTCAAAATCGATATCAAGAAATGGTAGAGAATATTTTAGACGAGAATATCGAAGAAGATGATGTTATATTATATCTGCAGGAAGAAGAAACTATTGTTACGGCTATTGAGCGTGTAAAATTAAAAAATGAAGAATTGCAAAAGCGTAAGATATATGATGCAGTTATAAATAATGATAAACCTTTGTTAAAACGCTTGCTTGATGAGTGTAAGACAAATTTAGTTTTATATAATGAAGAACTGGAGAGAACCAACAAATGGTCACCATATGGCGAAAAAGAAATTGCAATAAAGAATAGAAAAATAAAAAGATTAGAAAAAAACATTGAAGATATTAAAGCTTTGATGCAGAAACTGGTTGAGAAAGCTGAAGAAATCAAGCAAGAAACGCACAAGAAGCGTGGGCGACCTTCGAAGTCGGAAGTTATTCAATCTAAAATGGAAAACTATATCGAAGAAGACCAGGAGTGACGGTTATGATTATTTGTGAGAAGAGAACAAAGATAATATCTTGTAGAGTTCAACCTGAATTATTAATTCAGGTTCAAGAAAAGATAGATAAAATTAATGCTAATAAAAAGAAATACGAGAAAAATATCACAATATCCGACCTTTTGGAAGATAAATTGGTTAATTTTCTTGAAAATGTGAAAATGTAATACATTTTAATGCGAAATTGACAATTTAAAGACATTAAGTATCAAATCGAGTAATTAGTCAATAATGGTCGGTTTCGTGGCGTACAAACAACGAAAATTTGATAAAAATTTTAAGATTTTTAAACTTTATTAAATACACTGTAAAATTTATTAAATATTGATAATTTTAACAATAAAATTAGCATTTTTTAATATTCAAAAATATTTTAGGAAAAAACTACGGCAAAATTTTGCCGTAGTTAAGGAATTATATGAGAGCTTTACTTTTCAATAACTCAATATTAAGACAGGGAAGATGTATGGAACTGGGTCTTAGTTTAAGTGATGTAGCGTTATTTGATTATCTTTATCAATTATCGTTATCAACTACTAATACATATATAAGAACTAAAGACTTAATTGATGATGAGACTTATAAATTCACATTTTATGTTTACATTACATATAAAAAGATTATGGAAGATATGCCTATTTTAAAATGGGGAGAAAGGTCTATAAGAGATAGTTTGACAAAACTAGAACGATTAGGAATTGTAAAAAGATATAAATTTAATAATCAAGTTGTAAATTCAAAAGGTCACTTAATTATGCCTAATGCGAGATTACTATACTTGTCAATCGATCCAGAACCATTACTAGAATCAGAGTATTTAATACTTACAGGTCAAGATACATCTTTGAAGAATTTTGTAGCAAATCGTGATATTAACAGAAGTTATGAGCCTCATATTAAGATTAAGGATTACGAGTATATCTATCATAATCCAGGAATGAAGTTATCAGATTATAAATTAGATTCAGAAGCTGAAGAGAAGTTTAGTAGTCTATTTAGTAAAAATTTAAAAGCTTTAGTAACTAGTAAGACATATTCTTATTTTAATATGAGTGTAATTAAAATTATAGATAATGCTACCTTACAAATTAAATTTTTTAATAATAACACTATTAAATCAATTATACACTGTAGTTGTTACAAAATGGAGCAAGCAATTGTTGACGCATATAAAACTATTGAAACTCAAAAAATTATTTTAGAATATAAATAAAAAAACTGGTCAATCCAGTTTTTTTTGTTATATATTATATATGTTTTATTATACATATTATTATATACTATTAATTATACCTTTTATTTCGCTGGTATATATTACAGCCTCAGGACCCATAAGACCTATATCTGCCGAACCCGATATAAGTGCAGTCATAGAGACATTAGCACCACCGCCATTGGTAAGTTCAATATCAATGTTTTCTTCTTTAAAGTATCCTTTATTTATGGCTACATACATCGGTGCATAAAAAATGCTATGGGTTACTTCATTTACTCTTAATTTGTTGGCTTTTGAACAACTACAACCAGATAACATAATGCCAGCAGTCATAAATAATGCAATTAAAAGGTAAGTTAGTTTTTTCATATTTACTCCTTGTTTAATAATTTTTACCTAATCTATTTTATTCAAGTAATTAATTTAAAGTTAAAAAATGAAATAAATTGACTAATTTACCTATTATTAAAAGTTTAATGCTTGAAATTATAGTTACAATTTGTTATACTTATAAAGTATAAAAACCTTAAAGGGGATACTATGAATATTTTATTGGGCGCATTTGCAGATTTTATGCAATCTTATTTTGTTAATTTAGGAAAAATGATTAGATCAGTAGACATTATTATTGGTCTTTGTTTTGCTATTCTAGGCGTTGCTCTTACTGTACTTGCTAGACGTATTACCAGAATTATTAGAAAACGTAATGATATAGACGATAATGATACTGCATTAATAACCGTTAAAGTTATTGCTCTTGTGTGTATGCTTGTCGCATTTTTAATTTTAGTATTACAAACATTAGCATAAAAAGGAAATAACACATAATGGAAAAATCATTTATTGCTGCTGATCATGAAGCACAAATATATAAAAAATGGAAAGAAAAAAAATATTTTAAAGCCGATGAGAATTCGACTAAACCACCATTTACAATTATAATGCCACCACCTAATATTACAAGCAAACTTCATATAGGACATGCTTATGGCGATTCTATCATGGATAGTATTATTAGATACAAACGTATGCAAGGGTATGAAGCATTGTTATTACCAGGCACAGACCATGCTGCTTTGGCTACAGAAGTTAAGGTAGTAGAAAGACTTGCTAGCCAAGGTATCAAGAAAGAAGATATTGGACGTGATGCTTTCAAGTTGGAGATGGAAAAATGGTACGCTGAATACGGCGGTATTATTCTTAAACAATTTGAAAAAGTAGGCATTTCTTGTGATTGGGATAGATTGGCATTTACTTTAGACGAACCACGTTGTAAGAGCGTAAGACGTTCTTTTTATGATTTGTATCATAAAGGATTAATTTATCAAGGTACACGTATTACCAACTGGTGTACTACTTGTAAGACTGCTTTAAGTGATATTGAAGTGGATTATGAGAATGATAAGGGACATATTTGGCATATTAAATATCCTATAGAAAATAGTGATAAATATATCGTTGTAGCCACAACTAGACCAGAGACAATGTTTGGTGATGTTGCGGTTGCTGTTAACCCAAAAGATAAGAGATATAAACATCTTGTTGGTACTAATGTTATACTACCTATAGTTAACAAACCTATTCCTATCATCGCCGATGATTATGTTGATTTGGATTTTGGTACAGGTATGGTAAAAATAACTCCTGCACATGATCCTAACGACTTTGAAGTAGGAAAGAGACATAATCTTGAAGTTATCAATGTTATTAATCTTGATGGCACTATGAATAGCAATGCAGGTAAGTATTGCGGATTAAAGAACCTAGAATGTAGAGAAAAATTAGTAGAAGAATTACAATCTTTAGGGTTAATGGAAAAGATTGAAAATTATTCTCATAATGTTGGACATTGCCAACGTTGTCATAATGCTCTTGAACCTATTGTTACAAAACAATGGTATGTTAAGATGGACGGACTTGCTAAACGTGCTATAGAAAAAGTAAAAGATGGCACAATTAAATTCCACCCAAAAAGATTTGAAAAGATATATTTCAATTGGCTTAATAATATAAGAGACTGGTGTATTTCTAGACAATTATGGTCTGGACACCGTATACCAGTGTTTACTTGTGACGATTGTGGTAATGAAATGGTTGAATTGGAAGACCCCACCGTATGTTCAAAATGTGGCTCTACACATTTAACACAAGATCCAGATTCTTTGGATACTTGGTTCAGTAGTGCATTATGGCCATTTAGTACTTTAGGTTGGCCTGAAAAGACTAAATCTTTAGAGAAATTTTATCCAACCAATTTAATGGTTACTGCATATGATATTATTTTCTTCTGGGTCGCTCGTATGATATTTAGTGGCTTGGAATACACAGATAAACAACCATTTAACGATGTTTTAATTCATGGACTAGTAAGAGATGAATTAGGCAGAAAAATGAGTAAAAGTTTGGGTAACGGTATTGACCCATTAGATGTTATTAACAAATATGGTGCGGATTCATTAAGATTTGCATTACTTAATGGTTCAAGTATCGGTATAGATTCCAGATTTAGTTATGAAAAAGCCGATAATGCAAGCAACTTTATTAATAAACTATGGAATGCAAGTAAGTTTGTTATTGATAATGTTAACAAAACATCAAATTTTGAAGTTAAACCACTAAATGAGTTAAAATTAAGCCTTGCAGATAAATGGATATTAACCGAACTTAACTCTACAATTAATTCAGTAACTAAAAGATATGATAAGTTTGATATTGGTATGGCTTGCGGTATCATATATGACTTTGTTTGGAATAAGTATTGTGACTGGTATATCGAAGCAACCAAACCTTATCTATATCAGGAAGGCGAACAACATAATGTTGCACTTAATGTTCTAGTATATGTTTTGGATAAGATATTAAAAATGTTACACCCAGTAATGCCATTTGTTACCGAAACAATTTATCAAGAATTACCAGAACATGGCGAAAGTATTATGATTCAGGAATTCCCAAAATTTGATAAGGAATTAAACTTTACTTCTGCTCATAAAACTATGAATGAAGTAATCAATGTTGTTAGGGCAATTCGTAATGCTAGAAAAGAAATGAATGTTGCTGACAATGTAAAAACTAATTTGTTTGTAGAAACTTCTAATAAAGACATTAAGTCAGAATTAGAGTGTATTAAGAAATTGGCTAATGGTAAAGAAATATCTTTAATTAAATCTGTTGACCAATTACCTAATAACTGTACATCAATCGTTAATGATTTGTTAAAAATTTATATTCCTAATTCTGATATGGTTGACCCAGAAAAAGAGTTAGCAAGACTTAATAGTGAATTAGAAAAAACCAATTCGGAAATCGCTAGAGCAGAGCGTATGCTTAATAATCCGGGCTTTGTTGCTAGAGCACCTAAAGAATTAATTGAAGGCGAAAAAGCAAAGATTGTTAAGTACAACGAAATCAAGAATAATCTTCTTGATGCATTATCAAAACTAGAAAAATAGGGTACTATGCAATCATTGTTATTAATTTCTTAATTATTAAGTAATTAAGCCGATATTTTCAATTATGCATAATACTTATTTGGATTAAGATTTGTATATTTTTAACTAAATAAAAGATATAAAAAATCACTTCAATTGAGAAGTGATTTTTTGTTTATTACTTAATTGATAATATTCTATAATATTTTATTCTTTGTTGTTTTCGACATATTGTTTAAGGGCTTGTGCTAATTGATCAGGGCATGATGTAGTAGGTCTGCATTTTATTCCTTCTAATCTATTAATAACATCTTCTACTTTCATACCTTCAACCAATTTACTTACTCCAGTAGTGTTGCCAGTACAACCACCATAAAATTTTACATTGTATACTTTTCCGTCTATTATGTCAAAATCAATTTGTCTTGAACATACTCCATGTGTTTTGTAACTATACATATTTTACTCCTGATTATCTATAATTGTATCATATAAATATTCAAATATTGTAGCAGCATTTTCTTTCCACTTTTTGCAAGCCATGATAGCAGCATGCCTGTTAGGTGCTTTTAGTTTTATTTCTAGTAGTGGACTAGAAATTACTGGTTCTTTTATTTTTAAAGTAACAGTATGACTACCATCTGGATTTTTGATGTATTCTGATACATATTCTTGACTACGTTTAAGATTCATTTTGTTTTCATTTATAAATTGTGAAATCTGTTCACGTAGACTCTGTGGTATACGGTTGTAGAAATTACTTAAACAGTTTCTACCATCTAGGGTAATACCATATCTGCATTCGCCATCATCATTATCTGTTTTGTATATAAAACCTACTTCCATAAGTTGCCACAAGATTTCTTTGCAGTCCATATAATTAATCCAATTATTACGACTTGTGCATATGTCGATAATATTGTTTTCTGTAAGTGGTATTTCCATTTTGTCTAGCAAAAACAATAATTTTAGTTTATTTATTGTGCTATCTTGAGTATATTCTAATGTTTTATCCATAGTTATTCCTTTATATTTATTGCAGTAATTAGTATAGCACATATATTTTTTTTCTACAATCAATCATTTTACTTTTATCTTTTTTAGATTAAGTTTTTATTTTAATTGCTTAAATTTTGTAAATTTACTATACTTAATTAGTGGAGTAAGCATTTTATTTTTGAAGGAGTCATAATGAAGTATCCAGAGACTGAAAATGTAAAAATTAAAAACTTTTTTGATGCTTGTAATGAGATGATTCAAGGCAGATTTATTTTGTCTGATATAAAAATATCAAAAATTCTAAAATCTATTGCTAATTCTGAAGTCTTATACAACTTATTTGCAAAAGTTTTGATGGATTTTAAATTTAAAGAAGAATTTGAAAATGCAAAAACCAATACAAAAGTTAATGGTGGTTATTTTGCTTTGCCTGATGATAAACAAAAGGCAATAGCATTAGTTTTTTGCTTGCTTCTAGAAGTTGATAATCAAAAGATGAATTTGCAAAACTTTGTTAATGATTATTTCTATAGCCCTGAAGGATATAATATTAGTTATAGCAATTTTTCATTAAGTATTCTTGTGCCATTTAAGGACAATGTCCTTGAACTTCTTGGCTGTGATGAGCAAGGTAATCCAGTTGAAACTGAAGAAGAAGTTGAAGAACCTCAAACAGAGACTGTAGTTGCTGAACCTGATCATAAGAAAAAGATATTGTTTGCCAATTTAACAAAATCCTTAAATGAACTTTTATCTGTGATTAGAAGAAGTCGTATAAATAGTGAAGATAAGGAAGAATTAGAGATTATTATTAGTGCTATTTATGAAGCCATAGAAATAGAAAACCTTAATATTATTAATGCTTTAACTATTCCGCTAGAACATATGATAGGTAGAAATAAACAAGTAAAATTATATTATAATGATTTTAAAGAAAGTCTAGTTCAATTTTATTATTTATAATTCAATAATTGGATTAAGTTATTTAATTTTTGCTTATAAAAAAGATTAAGTGTGTGCTTAATCTTTTTTTGTGATTATTAATATAATTTGTATTTAAAATATTTTAAAAAATAACAAGAGTAAGTAGGAAAGCGAGAATCATACTAATAATACAATGTGTGCATTTTTGTAATAAAAAAAACTTTATGTTTATGCCTGCTTTTTTAAGAAAAGTATAGGCTTGTAAATTTATTGATATCCCACCAAATGATATTAATCCACTTAATATGATTGCGTTTAAACTATTAGATAAATGACAAAGGCTTAAGTCGAGACAACCACGAGTAAGTTCAATTATTCCATTAAATATTGCTACAATTATATTGCTGTCAATTTGTAATGCTTTACTTATAATTAATGTAAGCGGGTATAAGATTTTAAAGTGATTAACAAGCGTAATTATCATAAAAAATACTGATATATAACCGCCTACTATCATTATTGATTTTATCGAAGACCACATACTTTCTTCTAGTATATTATTCTGTTTTTCTGATAATGTAGTAATTGTTGGCTTTGGTACAGTATATTTATATTTGCGATACAAAAGACCGTTAATTAAAGCACCTAAAAAATGTGAAAATAGTACTGTATAACCAATTAGTTTATTGTTGAACATTCCTATAGCAACAGTACCTAGTATAAATAGTGGGCCACTAGTACTAGTAAAGGTTGTAATTCTGTGTGCTTGTCCACTATCAATTATATTGTTTTCAACTAAATCACATACTATTTTTGCTCCTACAGGGTAACCTGAAACAATACTCATAAGATATACATAACCACTTATTCCGCTTGTGTTATATATTTTTTGTGTGATAGGAGAGATATATGTGCTTAAATAATTAATAAAATTAAGTTGACTTAAAAGTTTGGTAAAAAAAAGAAATGGGAACAATGCGGGTAATATATTTGTTGCCCATACTGTTATACCATTAAGACAAGCATTTATAGATACTTGCGGTGCTATTATCAATAATATAATAAGAATTATAAGGAATAATGACAATAATATTGCTGATTTTTTTAATTTCATATTTTTGCTTAACTACTTTGCCTATTTAAGATATAATACATAATAATATATGATTATAGGGATAGGTTTATGAAAGAAAAACTAGCACTAGTACTCAGCGGTGGCGGAGCATTGGGTATGGCACATTTAGGTGTGTTGCAAGCGTTAAAAGAGAATAATATAGTACCAGATATGGTTGTAGGTACATCAATCGGTGCTTTGGTTGGTGGTGTTTATTGTGCTGGCATACCACTAGAACGTATAGTGGAAGAAGCACAAAAAGTTAAAACTTCTAATTTGTACGATGTTAATCTGGATTTATCTGGTTTGTTAAGTGGACGTAGTGCCTTAAGAACTATTAAAAATATATTGGGTAATCAAGATTATTTAATAGAAAATTTACCTATTAAATATGGAGCAGTAGCAGTTGATATTGCAAAGGGCGAACAAGTATTGTTTACTCAAGGTTCATTACTTAATGCAATAAGGGCTAGTATAAGTGTGCCAGGAATTTTTGTACCATTAAAAATTGGCAATACAAGATATGTTGATGGCGGAGTGCTTAATAATTTACCTGAAGACCAAGCACGTAATATGGGTGCAGATAAAGTATTATCTGTATATTTATTAAGTGATTTTACTCCTTTTACTACACCAAAAACAGCAGTTCATTCTATAGCATTTAGTTGGTTTATTATGCAAAACGAGTTGGTTAAAAATAAAAAATGTTACGCAGATTATCGCATTAATTTACCATTAAAAGATTATAGACAATATATATTTAATAAAAAAGTCGCTACTGAACTTATTTCTATAGGTTATACAGAAACAATAAAACATATGGAAGAAATAAAGAAAGCATTAGATATTGAATAAAATAGAGAGCCACGGAAAATTCCGTGGTTCTTTCTTAAAAAAACACTATCGTACTTAAACTTACTTGTATGATAGTGTTTTTTATTAATTATAATTTAATACTTTTTGTAAGTAGGTCAGGAGTGTATTCAGGAATACTATTGTTTTTCCTTAACAACATATTATATATCTGATTAGCACGATCTTCTATGTTTGCTAATTCAGTATACAATGAGTTTGGTTGATTATCTACATTATTTACCCTAATAATCAAATTAGTGTTAGCGCTTACACTTTTTAATAGTTCTTCTCGGTCATTCTTAAATGCTAATACTTTAATAAATGGTAATATGTCTAAATCATAGATTGATTGTACGGTTTTTGCATTTATCTTTAATAAATTACCAAGAACTATTCTTTTAATACGAGTAAATGTATATCTTTTTGTTTTAACTTGTAGTAAGAAATCATTTAAGTCTTTTGTATTTTTGCTTACTTCATGGAATCTATTTTCTAGTCCTTCAGTTACATCAAATAATTTTTTTAATTCTTCTGTGGTTGATACTTTAAGAGCGTACATACAAAGGTTGTTAAATAGGGAAGTGTCTGGTAGTCCGAAAGTTTTAATTTCTTCTTTTAGAAGTGAATAACTAAATTTAGGTACAAGTTTTTTAATAGAATGCACACGATTAGTTTTATACAATTTTGCTCTAATTGCTGTTGCACTTGAATTTTTGCCTACTACTTCTTCAGAGTTATATTCACTCTCACCACGTGTAGTAAATACTGGTATTATTTTACTATTAGTTTTGATTAATGCTTTTAAATATTCTATAGCCAATATGTTGTTTGGTTGTTTTAGAATATTAGTAATTTCTGTAATCTCACTAAAACTTACTTCATCGTTTTTAATCAACTCTTCTATTGCTTTTTGTCTACTTACTACTAAAGAGTTGCCATCATTAAGATATTTTTTTAATTTTGTCTTATATGCTTTAGGCTCTTCAACTAGGAATTTTGCTAGTTCTTGCAATAGTTCTGGGTGTTTGGTTTCTACACCAAAGGCAAGGTGAGTAACATTCTCAAAACTGTTTGCGATTTTTACACCTGCTAATGCAAAGATTTCTGCAGTACTTGTAGAATATGCTGTAGGCATTTGAACTACAATGTCTGCACCTGCTTCTAATGCTATTCTTGCTCTAACATATTTATTAAGAATACAAGGTTCGCCACGTTGGGTAAAATTACCACTTAATATAATCATTATAGCGTCAGCACCACTTTGTCTTTTTGCATCTGTAATATGTTTAAGATGTCCGTAGTGAAAGGGGTTGTATTCGCTAATTATTGCACAAATTTTCATAATCAATCACCTGTTTTTAATTTACTAGTTTTTGTTAATATTATATAGTATTATATAATAATATTTTGTATTTTTGCAAAACAATAGTTAAAAAAAATAAATTTTTTGGAGTTTATATGGAAATAATGGGGTTAAATACGGCATTTGAAAAGAAATTATTGACCAATGCCAAGAAGAAATGTAAAACAATTGTTTTACCTGAAGCCGGAATTAATGAACAAGTTTTACTTGCCGGACTTATGTGTGCAGAAAATAAAATTGCTAAAATAGTTATGCTTGTAAGTGATAATACATTAATTGAAAAACATAAAGTTAAAGAGTCTGATTATTTAAGAGTGGTAGATATTAACACTAGTGAACTTTTACCTATGCTAGTAAACGCACTATATCTTAAACGTAAAGAAAAAGGTCTTACAGAAGATGGCGCTAGAGACTTGTTAAAAAATCCAATATATTTTGGTACAATGATGGTAGAACTTGGGCTTTGTGATGGTCAAACTGGTGGCGCAACATATACATCTGCTGACGCATTAAGACCTGCATTACAGATAATAAAAGGAAAGACTCCACAATCATTGATTTCAAGTTATATGATAATGATTTCTGATGATAAAAAATATGGCGATAATGGAGTTATATTACTATCTGATTGTGGACTTAATGTTAATCCTACTGCTGATAATTTATGTCAAATTTGTTTTGACACAGTTAATTCGGCTAGAAATATTGCTGGATTCAAGAATCCTATTGTTGCAATGTTAAGTTATTCTACATTAGGTAGTGCAGAAGGAGATAGTGCTATAAAAGTTCGTACAGCGACTCAATTAATTAAAGAAAAAAATCCAGATTTTATTGTGGACGGCGAAATGCAATTTGACTCGGCTGTAGTACCATCAGTATGTGCTAGAAAAGCACCTAATAGTCCAGTTAAAGGCAATGCAAATGTGTTCATATTCCCAGATTTGCAAAGTGGTAATATTTCATACAAAATTATTCAACGTTTGGCTGGATTTAAGTGTATCGGACCTATTACTCAAGGATTTAGAAAACCAGTTAATGATTTAAGCCGTGGAGCCGATGCAAATGAAGTTGTAAGAGCAATTGCAATTACTGCGTTGCAGTGTGATTAGTTTTGTTGTAAAATTTTAAAAAGTATGCTAAAATTAATATCGATATTAAAAAGGGGAAAGGATTAATTATTTATGAAAATTTTAGTTTTGAATGCTGGTAGTTCCAGTCTTAAATTCCAATTACTTAATATGGATAACGAAAGTGTTATTGCTAAAGGTAATGCGGAAAGAATAGGTATTGACGATTCATTTTTGACTTATAAAGCCAATGGTAAAGCCATTACTACTAAATATGTTATGCCTACTCATGTAGAAGCAATGAAGTATATTTTACAAGCATTGACAGATAAAGAAAATGGCGTAATTAAGAGCGTTAACGAGATTTCTGGTTTTGGTCATCGTATTGTTAATGTTGGTGAAGATTATTTTGACAGTGTTATTGTTACTCCAGAAGTTTTGGAAGATTTCCGTAGTAAAAAAGATTTCTCACCATTACATGTTCCAGGTGCAATTTCTGGTATAGAAGCATGTTTTGCTATAGCACCAAAAATTAAAAATGTAGCAGTTTTTGATATTGGATTCCACAAGACATTGCCTGATTTTGCATATAGATATGCAATTCCTAAAGATGACTATGAGAATTTAAAAATACGTAGATATGGTGCTCATGGAACAAGCCATCGTTATGTTTCTCAAGAATGCGCAAAATTGTTGGGTGGTGCACAAGGTACAAAGATAGTTACTTGCCACTTGGGTAGTGGTAGCAGTATGTGTGCTGTTGTTGATGGTAAGAGTTTTGATACTTCTATGGGATTTACTCCATTAGAAGGATTAGTTATGGGTACAAGAAGCGGAGATATTGACGCATCTGTTGTTGGTTATCTATGCAATAAAAAAGGTATGAAAGTTGACGAAGTAGTTAATTACCTTAACAAAAAGAGCGGTATGCAAGGTATTTGTGGATACAGCGATATGCGTGATGTAGAAGCAAATTTGGATAACCCAGATTGTAAATTAGCATTTGATATGTTGTGCTATAGAGTAACTAAATACATAGGTGCTTATGCTGCTGCTATGGGCGGACTAGATGCTATCGTATTTACTGGTGGTATCGGTGAACGTGATCCTATGGTTAGAGTAAGAGTTCTTGATGGATTAAAATTCTTGGGTGTTGATTATGATAAAACCAATAATCCTAATGTGTTTGGCGATTTTGGCGAATTAAGCACAAAAGATAGCAAAATCAAAGTATATGTAATACCTACTAATGAAGAGTTGGTTATCGCAAGAGAAACACTAGATTTGATTAAATAATTAAAAAATAATTAATATTATAATTGACAAATATATAATATTGTTCTATACTTTGTAAGCAATTTAAAAATTTATTAGGAGGTGCTATTTATATGGCAGTACCAAAGGGAAAGGTTTCTAAGGCAAGACGTAATTCCAGAAAAGCAAACTGGAAAGCTTCAACACCTTCTATTGTTGAATGTCCACATTGTCACGAACTTGTTGCTCCTCATAGAGTATGTCCAAAATGTGGATACTATGACGGCGTAGAAGTTAAAAAAGTTGGCAAGGAAAAAAAGGAAACTAAGTAATAGTTAAAAATATTTAATTAGTAAAAATTCGCACTTAAGGTGCGATTTTTTATTGCCAAAAATGGCTTTTTTGACCGAAAAGTTGCAGATTTAGAAAAAACTTTGTTTATTTGATTTTTATAATTAAAGAAATATGATAAAATTATAATTGATAAATTATGATTGGAGTTAATATGACAAAAATTGTTGTTGATGTTAATGGTGGAGATTATTCTCCCGTAGAACAAATTTTGGGAGCAGTAAAGGCTGTTAATAATATTAAAGATTTAAGTATTGTATTGTGCGGTGATAAGGCAGAAATTGAAATAGTATTAGCAACTACTAGTGCTGATATGTCAAGGATCGAGATAGTAAATGCACCAGATACTATTACAAATATGGATGTACCTACTGTAGCAATTAGACAAAAGACTGAAAGTTCTTTGTATCAAGCCTATGAACAACTAAAGAATAACGAAGAAGTGTGTGCTTTAGTAAGTTCCGGCTCTACAGGTGCAGTTCTTACAGGTGCTTTTCTAAAGATTGGACGTATTAAAGGTGTATCTAGACCAGCATTGTGTCCTATATTGCCTACTGTTGATAGGGAAGATGGTCAAGTTGCTATTACAGATAGCGGTGCTAATGTAGATTGTAAACCTATTAATTTGGTTCATTTTGCTATTATGGGTAATGCGTATTTGAAGTATGTTTATGGGGTGGAAAATCCACGTATTGCATTACTTAATATTGGCACAGAAGAGAAAAAAGGAAATGAGTTAACTCATGATACTTATCCAATGTTTAAGAAATTGGAGAATATTAATTTCGTAGGAAATATGGAAGGAAGAGACCTTTTAAGTGGAGATGTAGATTTAGTAGTAGCAGATGGTTTTAGCGGTAATGTACTTCTTAAATCTGCTGAAGGCGCAGTTCTTAACCTTATGAAATTATTAAAAACCGAGATAAAATCTAGACCATCGTCAATGTTTGGTGCATTATTTATGAAAAAGACTTTCAAGAGTTTAAAAAATAAGATGGACTATAACAAACGTGCAGGTGCTGTATTATTGGGTTGTAAGAAGATTGTAGTTAAGTCTCACGGAAGTAGCAAGGCTGAAAGTATTTATCAAAGTATTTTGCTTGCATACAATATGAATAAGGCTAATTTGTGTCACATTATTGAAGAAGAAATAGGAAAGGTTAATGTAGATGCTGATGAATAATTATAGTGAATTAGAACAGCAGTTGGGACACAAGTTTAAAGATATAAACTTGTTAATACGTGCATTAACTCATAGTTCTGCGTCCAGCACTGATAATTATGACCGTATGGAGTTTTTAGGTGATAGTTTATTATCTGTGTTTGTTGCAGAATATTTATATGACAATTTGGCTAAACCCGTAGGTTATATGAGTGTTTTAAGAAGTCAATTAGTTTCTACCCATGCATTAAGTAAGATTGTTATAGATAATGGCTGGACAAAATATATCATTTTCGGTGGTAGTATTTTGGGTGCACATAATATGGCTAAAAAGAGCCTTGCCGATGTGTTTGAAAGTATAACTGCTGCTATTTATCTTGATTCTGGCTTTGAAGAAACGAAAAAATTTGTAACAAAATTTGTTCTTTCAGGAATTAATACTACTATTGATACAGATTTTAAAACAAAGTTGCAAGAAAAATTGGCATGCATTGACAATACCTTGTCCATTAAGTATGTGGAGTTAGAACATAATGGACCTAGCCATGATATGACATTTAAGATGGGACTATATATTAATGACAGATTGGTTGAAACTTCTATAGGTAAGAGTAAAAAAGAAGCCGACCAAAATTGTGCAAAAATTGCATACGAAAATATATGTAAATATGGATTGGAAAAATATTTTAAATAGTTATCTAACATTTGGAGGAATTAACTTTGAATTTTAAGCAGATAGAAATGGTCGGTTTTAAATCATTTGCTGACCCTATTAAGATTACTTTTGACAATGGTATTACCGCTATCGTAGGACCTAATGGGTGCGGTAAGAGTAATGTAGCCGATGCTATTAGATGGGTATTAGGTGAGCAGAGTAGTAAGATGCTTCGTGGTACTAATATGCAAGACGTTATTTTTAAAGGAACAGAAAAAAGAAAGAGTATGTCTTTCTGTGAAGTTTCTTTGCTTTTTGATAACTCTAATAAAGTATTTAAATCCGAATACGATGAGATTTGTATTACTCGTAAATTGTATCGTAGTGGTGAAAGTGAGTATATGCTTAACCATACTACTTGTAGATTAAAAGATATTATAGAGATTTTGCATGATAGTGGTATCGGTAAAAGTGGATATAGTATAATTGGACAAGGTAAAGTCGAAGAAATTATTAACTCAAAACCTATTGACAGACGTGCTATTTTTGAAGAAGCCGCTGGTATTGCCGGCTTTAAAGCAAAAAAAGTTGATGCTGAAAGAAAATTGGAACGTACTAGAGATAATTTGGTACGTATTACCGATATTGTTTCTGAAATTGATAGACAACTTAAACCATTAAGACATCAGGCTGAAGTTGCTAAAAAATACCTTGAACTAAAAGAAAAATTAAAATCTTTAGAAGTTAATGCGTATATTTATCAATATGATTATGCGGCTTCTAATAAGGCAGAAATTGAAGAAAAAATCAATGCTATTTTAGAAGAACTTAACTTAAGACAAGGTAAACTTGACCAAGTAATTTTGGATTACAACAATACTTTTGATAAAGTAAATACTATTGATAATGATATTACTAAAGTTCGTGATACCATTCTTAATATTACAGTTGAATTGGAAAAACAGGCTGGACAAGCCAATTTAATTAATGAAAAAATCCAAACAAGACAACTTGAAGCAAAAAGATTGCAAGATGATCTTGAAAAATTGACTAAAAACGATGAAGTATTTAATCAAGAATTAAACAATAAGAAGAGCGATATTTTAACAAAAAAATCAAGACTAAATCAATTGGAAAACACTATAAAAGAAGTTACTGTTAATTATGATCAGATAAATAGTGAGATTACAAAAAGTGAAGATGATGCTAAAGAAACCCAAAGGAAATTATTTGAAACCTTAAGTAAATTGGGTGATGTTAAGGCGCAAATTAGTGCATTAAATGCCGAAAAAACCACATATTCTGAACAATTAAAGAATCTTGAATCTAACTTGGTTAATGTTAAATCTAAACATGCTGAAAGTAAAAACAATGTTGAAAATTGCAAGAATGAAGTTGCTAAACTTGACAATAATCGTAATCAATTAAATTTAGTTGTTAACAACCATATTCAAGAACAATCCAAACTTGACCAAGAATATAAACAAGCAGAAAATAATTTTAATACTATTAACTCCAATATTATATCTTTGCAACATCGTAAAAAGATGTTAGAAGATATGCAAAGAGAATATGAAGGTTTTACTGGTAGTGTTAAAAGACTTTTAACTGATGCTGAAAATAATGCCAATCTAAAAAGCAAAATAGTTGGTGTTTTGGCTTCATTGATTAAAGTTCCTCAGATATATCAAGCCGCTATAGAAATGGCTTTGGGTAATGCTGTACAAAACATTGTTACTCATAGTGATGATGGTGCTAAAGAACTTATTAATTATCTAAAACAACGTGAATATGGTAGAGTTACATTTTTACCTATTAACACTATTAAAGAACGTTATTTTGATTCAAGTTATAGACCACTTCTAAAGACTGCTGGGGTATATGGTATTGCTAGTGAACTTATTTCTTATAATGACAATATTAGCAATGTTGTATCCAATTTATTGGGTGGAACAGTAATTGTTGATAATATGAATACTGCTATTTCTATTGCTAGACAAAGTAGATATAGTTTTAGAATAGTTACATTAGATGGCGATGTTATTAATCCACAGGGTAGTATTACTGGTGGTAGTAAAAAATCTCAAGTTGCTAACTTGCTTTCTAGAGAAGCAGATATTGAATCTTCTGCAAAAGCAATTGATAAATTGATTGCTGAAAAGAATCAAGTTATTAAGTTGATGGAACAACTATCCACCAAATTAACTGCCGTTAATGAAATAATTAAAAATAAAAGTAACGAACTTCGTAATGTTGAAATTAGTTTGGCTACAGAGAATGAAAGACTTGAAAAATATCAATCTATATCTCAAGATTTAGAAACAGAAACTAATTCAATTAGTGGTGAAATCGCAAAAACCAAACAGATGATTGAAGCCATAACTAATGAAGTAAATAAGATTAACAATACAGAAAACTTGGAAGAAAATCCAACTGAAACATTAGAAGAAAACAATAATCAATTTGCACAAATGCGTGCAAAACGTGATAAGTATTCAAGCGAAATTACTAACTTGAAAGTTGAAATTGCTTCTATTTCAAGTGAAATATTAAGTCTTGAAAGTGATATAGAACGTATCAATTTTGCATTATCTAATAATACAAAAATGATAGAAGAAACCAAGAGTGCAATCAGTGAAAATAACACTCAATTAGAAGCACTTAATAATATGGCTGTTGATACTAAAGATGGTAAAACATCAGATGTTGATATTAGTCAATTAAACAATGCAAAACAAGAATTAGAAAATCTTACAAACAAAAAATATAATCTTCAAAGCGAGTTAAGAAAACTTGAAGAAGAACGTATGGTGTTAAGCAACGAAGTTAACAAACTTCAAGATAAGAAACATCAACAAGATATTAATTTAAGTAAGATTGATACAGATATAGAAACCTTGCAAGAACGTGTATGGACTGAATATGAACTTACATATAATACTGCACAAGAATATAAACTACCAGAATTTGACGTAAAACAGGGACTTTTAGACATAAACACCCTACGTCGTGATATAAACAAGTTGGGTAATGTTAACGTTAATGCTATTGAAGATGTTAAATTGCTTGAAGAACGTCATGGTAATTTGTATGTTCAAGCGCAAGATTTAATTAAAGCAGAAGATGATTTAAAACAGATTATTAAAGACTTGTCAGATGAAATGACTGCTAGATTTGATGATGCGTTTAATCAAATCAATACCAACTTCGGTATTGTATTTAAAGAACTATTTGGTGGTGGTAGTGCAAAACTTCAATTAGTTCAATACGAAGATATGCCTGAAGCAGGTGTTGATATTGTGGCAGAACCACCAGGTAAAAAATTAAGTAATATTACCTTGCTTTCTGGTGGAGAAAAATCTTTAACTGCTATAGCAATTTTGTTTGCTATATTAAGATTGCACCCAATACCATTCTGCTTGTTGGACGAAATTGAAGCGGCACTTGACGAAGCCAATGTTGCCAGAGTTGCTGCTTATCTTCAACGTTATTCTGAAGAAACACAATTCATTGTTATTACTCACAAAAAGCCAACAATGGAACATGCCGATGCTTTGTTTGGTGTAACTATGGAAGAAAAAGGTGTAAGTAAAGTTGTTTCTGTTAAACTTACTGATGCTATAAAAGCAATAGAGGAGAACTAATATGGGATTCTTTTCAAAACTTTTTTCTGGATTAAAAAAAACTAAAGATGCAATTGCTAACAAAATCAATTCTATTTTTGTAGGCGAATTAGATGACGACTTTTATGAAGAGTTAGAGTATATTCTTATCAGTTCTGATATTGGTGCTGATGCTACCGAACAATTAATAACTGAAGTTAAAAAAACTGCTAAAAAATCAAAAGTAAAAACTGCAGATGAATTTAAACAGATATTGCGTGAAGCAATGGAAGATATGTTAAATAGTGTTGAAGATGACGAGTTTGACTATCCAGTATTAATTAGTTTTGTTGGAGTTAATGGAGTTGGTAAGACTACTGCTATTGGTAGACTTGCACACAAATTTAAAGAAGACAAAAAAAGTGTATTAATGGTGGCAGGAGATACATTCCGTGCTGCTGCTAGTGACCAGTTAACCGAGTGGGCAAAAAGAGCCAATGTCCGTATTGTTAAGTATACTGAAGGTGCAGACCCAGGTGCTGTAGTATTTGATGGTATTAGTAGTGCTAAAGCCAAACATGATGATGTGGTACTTGTAGATACCGCTGGTAGACTTCATAATAAAACCAATCTTATGGAAGAACTTAAAAAGATTTCTAAAGTTATTGGTAGAGAGTGGAATGGCGACTATAAAAATTATTTAGTTATAGATGCAACTACAGGTCAAAATGCATTATCACAAGTTGAAATGTTTAATGAATGCATAGGTATTGATGGCATTGTATTAACCAAACTTGATGGTACAGCTAAAGGTGGTATAGTTTTTGCTATAGCAAAAGAATACGGTATACCTGTTAAATATGTCGGTGTAGGTGAAGGACTAGACGATATTGTTAAATTCGATGCTAAAGAATTTGTCGAAGGTATTATATAATAGTTCTATTTTAACTAACAATATTTAATAATATATAATTATAATAAGAGTGTGATTAAATATCACATTCTTTTTTATCTAGAAAATATCAATTAATTGTTGACATTATAATAATAATATGTATAATATATCTGTAAAGTAAAAATACTTTACACAATAGGTTGTAAATATGACTTTAGACGAAACAATTTATATTAGTGAACTTTATAATATTTATGGCGAATTGCTTACAGCCAAACAATCTGAAATATTAGAAAATTATATTTTTGATAATTTAAGTTTGGGCGAAATTGCACAGATATTTAATATATCAAGACAGGCTGTTTTAGATTCCATTAATAAATCTGTATCGTTACTTAATAAATACGAAACTATTCTTAAGATAAAGTCCAATAATTTAAAAGTTACTGAAGTTTTGAAAGAAGTTAAAGACAATGTTACAGATGAAAAATTGATTAATAAGATTAATAATTTATTAGAAACTTTATAAAGGAGAAGTTATGGCTTTATTTAGGTCCTTAAGCGAAAAATTATCGCACGTGTTTTCTAAATTAACTAAACACGGTGTACTTACTGAACTTGAGATAAAGAATGCAATGAAAGAAATTAGACTTGCGTTACTAGAAGCAGATGTTAATTATCTTGTTGTTAAAGATTTGGTTTCTAAAATTTCTGAAAAATGTAGTGGCGAAAGGGTGTTAAAGAGTTTAACTCCTGGTCAACAAGTTATAAAAATCGTTAATGAAGAACTTACTGCATTAATGGGAAGCACTAATTCTAAACTTACTATTGCTAGTAAACCACCTACAATTATATTAATGTGTGGTTTGCAGGGTGCAGGTAAAACTACTATGTGTGGTAAACTCGCAAAAATGTTGAAGAAACAAGGTAAGAAACCATTATTAGTTGCATGTGATATTTATAGACCTGCGGCAATTAATCAATTGAAAGTTGTTGGTAAATCAGTTGATGTTGAAGTGTATGAAGAAGGTACACAAAAACCTAGCAAAACAGCAACCAATGCACTTAAATATGCTGAATCTAAAGGCTATGATGTAGTTATTGTTGATACTGCTGGTAGATTACATATTTCTACCGAACTTATGGACGAGTTAAAAGAAATAAAGAAAGCAATCAATCCTACCGAAATTTTGCTTACTGTAGATTCGATGACTGGTCAAGATGCTGTAACAGTAGCAGAAGGTTTTAATAACGACTTGGATATTACCGGTGTTATATTAACAAAACTTGATGGTGATACAAGAGGCGGTGCAGCATTAAGTATTAAAGCGGTTACAGGTAAACCTATTAAGTTCTGTGGTATTGGAGAAAAAATGGACGATATCGAACCATTCTATCCAGACCGTATGGCTTCAAGAATTCTTGACATGGGTGATGTGCTTACTCTTATCGAAAAAGCACAAACAACAGTTAATGAAGAAGAAGCAAAGAAATTAGAAAAGAAATTTAGAGAAAATTCATTTACATTTGAAGACTATCTTGTCCAATTTGACCAAGTAAGGAAAATGGGCAATATTGCAGATATAATTAATATGATTCCGGGTGCAAGTAAGTTTAAACTTAATGCTAATATGCTAGATGAAAAACAGATTGCACGTAATAAGGCGATTATTCAAAGTATGACACCTTATGAAAGACGTAATCCAGATGTTATTAAGGGTAGTCAGAAAAAACGTATTGCCATGGGCAGTGGTACATCTATTCAAGAAGTTAATGCATTGTTAAAGAATTTTTATCAATCAAAAGAACTTATGAAACAGATGTCTAATAATAAAGGGCGTTTTAGAATGCCATTCTAATTAAGGTTTTTAGATTTTTTTAATAAAAAAAATTGTATATACAAAATTTATAAAGGAGAAAATGATATGGCAGTTAAAATTAGATTAACACGTTTGGGAGATAAAAAATCACCATTTTACCGTGTAGTTGTTGCTGATTCTAGAACTTCTAGAGATGGTAAAGTTATCGAAAAATTAGGCACATATGATACAAAAACTGATCCTGCAACAGTAAAAATTGATACTGAAAAA